>Ga0326597_10002902_pt1 | contig 25240 bp, 24 predicted proteins | sample RVTome_12_FD_203789 | JGI IMG/M metagenome (GOLD analysis project Ga0326597, IMG submission 203789) | Soil microbial communities from uranium-contaminated site in the Upper Colorado River Basin, Wyoming, United States - RVT100D185 | ecosystem: Environmental > Terrestrial > Soil > Contaminated >... | reverse complement strand
TAAATTCAAATAATTTTTCCAGGGAAGAGCTTCCTGAAGCGAGTTGTCCAGTTTTTGGGATATTTCTAAAAGCACATCTGCTGTATTTTTTGTCTCCAGGAACGGTTCCACTACCGGTTGACAAACACCCATCACCGGAGAACCTAAAGTTGATGAAGGCACTACATCTTGCCATCTCTCCAAAAAAGTATGATCGGGTAGTATCAAATCTGCATATCTGGAGGTTTCATCTAAAAAAGGAGAAAAACTTACTACAAATGGAATTTTTTCTAAAGCTTTCTTCCAGTTTCCGGTTGGATAACAACCAGACCAAGGATTGATTTTGTCTATCAACAGAACATCAATAGGGTAAGGCTTTTCATTCAGAATGGCATTTGTTAAGTGAGGAAAAACCTCCCAGCCAGAAAAACTGTTTTGGTCTAAAATCGATTCCTTTTTCACCCTGCTAACCACTGGAAATTCTTTAAAAGAAACTTCTCTTTGAATTAGAGTTCCGCCTTTGATATCCAAGCTACCAACTAAGGCGTTCAAAGCTAAAACCGCCATCTGAAGATAAAATCCATCTGAAACCGGTCGTTTTTCTCCCAGGGCTAAAGCTGGTTTTAATTCCGCAAACTCTCTGGCTAGGCGAATTATAGTAACGATAGGAACACCGGTGGTAGAAGAAACAGTGTCAGTATCATACTCTTGGAGAATTAAATTTTTAAAACCCAAATGGGTTTTATTTTGACTATCAACCCAATCTTCAAACCCAAATGCATGCTCTCGGATAAAATCCTCATCGTATCGACCTTCTTTAATAATTACATAAGCCAGACCCAAAGCCAAAGCGGCTTCGGTTCCGGGGTTAATTTCTATCCATTCATCTGCATTTGCCCCACTGGGAGATAAGCGAGATTCGATCTGGATCAGTCTCCCTCTGGTCTCTGGTCGCTTTCTTCTGAAGTTCCCATACATTCTTTGCACCCAGGTAGGAGAATACCACCCCTCTAATAAGGGAGCCCCAAAAGACAGTATATATCTGGCGTTTTCTATGTCATAGGCCGGATAATCTTTTATCCCTTGCATCAAATATGAAGCCCACAAAATTCCTGGGTCTCGTAATAAATTTACTTCTACTAAATTTGGGGTACCATAAGCTGAAGCAAATTGATTCCACAATCTTCCTGATAGTCCTTTATTGTCCTGGGTCAAAATTAGAAGCTGATGTGGGTTTTGAGTTTCTTTTAACTCTTGTAACTTCTGAGAAACAGTATTAATAGCTTCTTCCCAAGAGATTTTCTCCCAGTCCTGTTCTCCTCTTTTCCCTTTTCTTTTGGCCGGTCCTACTAAACGATCAGGGTCATAGAGTACTTGAAGACCATTTTGCCCTTTGGGACAGAGTTTACCTCGACTAATGGGACAAAGTGGATTTCCATCAATTTTTTTGGGATGACCATCTACCAGTCTGACCACAATACCACAACCAGCCGGACACTGTCCACAAATCGAAAGTTTAAACTCCTCTTTACCACTGAAAGAAAGTAGGGCATCTTTATATTCTTCTTTGGGTAAAATCTTGCTTCTGCCCCATTCTCCCAAGGTAATTCCGGCTAAGGTAAATCCGGCAAAGGTTAAAAAATCTCTTCTTGTTACTTGCATATTTCACCTATGGCAACTGGCACAGTCTTGGGAAATTTTATTCTTTCGATGACAATCCAGGCAATTATCCATAGAAATTTTTTTCAAAGTGGTATTAGGAAGTTTAGTGGTCAAAAAGATTCTCCCATGACATTCTTGACAGTCTAAACCAGCTAAATTCACATGCCTATTGTGTGAAAAATAAACATGACTGGGAACTTTGGCTAATTTATTCCACTGCATCAGATTTTCTTTTTCAGCTTGTTCCCAAACTTTCTGATAATTTTTTGGGGAAAGAGGGGAAGTAGCATGACACTTAAGACAGGTTTTAATATCAGCCAAACCCGCCTTGGGTTGGTTTCTAGCTCCCGTATGGCACAAGTTGCACTCCATTACCCGGTGAACATAGTGATTAAAGGAGAAGGGTTGTTCCACACCGACACCAGGTAATAAGGGAGATAGATTTAAACCTAATATCAACCCTAACGCTGCCAGGGCTATGAACTTTATGACCTTCATGCTACTTCCCTTTAACCTTTACTTTTTTTCTTTAGACTGTAATTCCGAAGCTTCTTTCAGTTTTTTCTCATACAAATCCTTTTTTCTGACTTTAGAATCATAGGTCAAGAATTCATAGATTCTTTTGCCATCCTTGGAACTTATCCCAGAGTTTGGTTTTCTCATCATTCTTTTTATATATCTTTCCCATTCATCAGGTAAGGCAAAATCACAATTGAGGGGTCGAGCTATGGTGTGACATTTGGAACATTTCTGAGTAAAAAGTTGGTAATTTTCCTGTTGTTCCTTAGGGTATTTGGAGACATCGATCTTAGCTGGACCTTTATCGATCTTAGCTAATCTAGCTTTTAAAGCACTGTCTGGCTCTACTTTTACCTGAGAAAAGGATAACCCGATGATTCCCATCAAGAAGAAAAAGACAACCAGTAAGTATCTACTTTTTACCATACTAAAAATATTCACCTCCTTAAAAAACTGCTTTTACTCCTCTGGATTGTTTTCCTGCAGATATTGTAAGACCAATTTGGCTTCCTTGGCAGTCAGTCCGGCAATCACCCGCATATGATTGACAATCACTTTCCATTCATCATCAGTCCGTTCCGAGGGATATCTTTCGGAATGGCATTTCCCACAATTGGCGGAATAGACTTCAGCCCCGGTTAATTCTTTCCCTTTGGTTAAAACTTCAGCCGTGTGAACGAAAGTGATGAATATGAAAATCGCAAAAGTTAAAGCTATCACTAAAGAAATTTTCTTTTGAGTAATTTTAAATTTTTTCATTTTTTATTCTCCTTTCTAGGGTTAGAAGCCCATAGCATACTGTAAAATAATCTGATTGTTTTTTACTTTGTAAGCCTCCTTTTCCAGATTGAGTCGGTAAAAAAGCCTGATAATCCCAGTATTGGTAACATAGTAGTTAACTCCGGGTGAGACTTCCCATTTGTCAGCAGCCTCTCCACGGAAATCCTGCCCAGAAAAACGTACTACCACTTCCACTGGATTTAACTGGCTAACAGCCAAGGGGCTAAGCTTTATAGCTGCTTGGGCATAGTAGCCTCTTTTTACCAGAAAGCCGGTGGTATCTGGAGCCAATGTATCTGTGATTTCTTGGTCAGCTTGGTTGAATTCTCCTCTCAGCTCCAAGAAATCTTTATAGTGAAACTCTGCATCCACTCCATACAGATTAAGACTTCGTTTGGGGAAAGGGACATCATCGTATTTTCCAGTGTAGGCAGAAGCTCCAATTTCAATCTCTTTGATCGGGACTATGCCCAAGCGACCACCCACGGCTTTATTGTTATTTAAAACGTCCCGGTCGTCTCCTTCTTTTCGTAGGTCACGAATAGGGTCTCCTTCAGCACCTTCTAAGCCGTTGACTAAATAGACAGCATAATTAATTTTGCTATAGCCGGAAATTGAAATTCCTCCGCTGGCCATAACTCCAGCTTCACTCCAGCCCACCGGCACTACCTGGTCATTAGCTAAAGGTCGCCCCGGAACTTTGGAAATCCAGGAGGGGTGCAGCTTTTGGTTGAACACTCCAAAGGGAACCAAGAATTTCCCTCCGCTGATAGTGACATAGTCGTGGAGAAACCAGTCCAGTTGGGCATATTCCAGCGCGATTTCCCCTCCTCCGTGCTCATATTCAATTTCGGCCCGGGCCAAAAGCTTGTCTTCCAGCTGAAAAAGAAAAATGGGATTAAAATGGAATAAATCAAAAGTACCCGGTTTTCCTTTCTGCCAGGAGTAAGTCCAATCCAAATAACCTGAAACTATAAATTTGGATTTTTGTCCAAAAGCCGGTGTATAAGCTAAAAATGCAATGAACAAAAGTATTACGCTACACCTAAACAGTTTCTTCATTTCTTCCTCCTTGCTTTTGAATTTTACCAAAGTTTGTTCAGACTTCATATTCATTAACCCCTTCCCCTAACTCGATTTCATCCTCAACCCTCTCTCAGTCTTACCTACAAACTTATGATTTCCTCACCTCCTTGGGTTTTTGGTTTAAATTTGATTACCATTCCTCCTTTTTTTCTTCTGGCATAAGACTGAATAGATAAAAAGTTATAGCCTCTAATTCTTTCTCAGTCAATATTTCTTTCCAACTGGGCATTCTATAAGGAGGAGTGGGACCCAAAGAATCCTTCTTGGGTATATCATTTAAACCTTTCAGAATCTGCTGTTTTAACTCCTCGATGGTATACCCTTCAGCAACATAAGTCAGAGCTGGAATTTCCTCCCCGGTCTGAGCATTCTTGTTAGGAATCCCTTTTTCTCCATTGACACCGTGACATAAAATACAGCCATATTTTTTGTAAATTTTATATCCTTCTTGCAATTTGGAACTAGAAGCTAAACTTACCAAAACCGAATCAGATTTTATTTCTAAGTTGGTCTTAAGTTTATCCTTTTTCTGGGAACAGCCCAAACAGATTGAGAAAAATATCACAAGCACTGCCAAAAAAACAGAGCGAACAAGCCTTGAGTTTAAGCTCAATCTTTCAACAGTCCCCTTGAAAATCGAACCAAGACTTGTTTTGTCTAATAAGTTCAAAAAAAACGAGGTTGATTTTTCAGGCATGTCTATCTTCTTGGTTCGTGGTTGGAAGTTTTCTTCAGATATTCTAACTTTTTCTCCACCGCTTGGGATAACTCAGCTACGGTTTGGCTTTCTAAATAATTTCTAATCTGGTTTCTCAAGAGCTTCCAAGAGTTATGCAGGGGGCAAGGCATTTCATCTGAACATTTGGCTAAACCTACTCCACAGCGGGAAAAATTAGGTTCCCCATCAATGGTTTTGACGATTTCCATAAGCGTTATCTCTTTGGGCTTTTTGCCAATAGCAAAACCACCCCCAGGACCTTTTTGGGAAATAACTAATCCTTGTTTAATCAGTTGTTGTAAGACCTTAGCCATAAACGGAGATCGTAGTCCGTTGTGAGAAACGATTTCTTTTAAAGAAAAAAAATGTCCCTGACCCTGTAGTGCTAAAAAAGCCAAGGCTCTGATAGCATATTCACAGGCTGTTGAATAGAGCATATTACAAGAATAACAGACCATCTTTTCCTTTATTATCAGTTTAACAACTTTTGTAGCTTTTGTCAAGAGCTTTTTTACAAATTTTCAATTAATTCAAAAACTTGGTTCAAGTTTATCTTTTTATTTTTAATACCTGCGGTCTAACCTATTGTTATTCAGAAAGATACTCGACCTAGGCCAGTTTGAGATTCCTTTCGGAGAGGCCGGGATTCGAACCCGGGGTGGAGTTTCCCCCACAACTGCTTAGCAGGCAGCTGCCTTCAGCCGCTCGGCCACCTCTCCTTGGCTGATATTTTACCGCAATGATGAAATTGTCACGGAGGGTGGAGGATTCGAACCCCCATGGGCTTTCACCCGGCGGATTTCAAGTCCGCTGCCTTACCAGTTAGGACTAACCCTCCAAACGTTGTATCTCCATTACTTACGGTTGTTATTTGTTTTTTCTGTAATCATACTGGTGTCCAAAATTTGTCCATTCTCTATCCAAAAGAGCGCATGACCACAAAATCATGCCTTAACTTAAATTTCAGATAACACCAGCCTCGACGAGCAATTCCATTAAAATTGAAGAACTTTGCAAAACCTCGGGTCGAATTTTCAGTCCGTTGCTCGACCGACTGAGCTACCGCTGCAAGTGTCTTCCATTCTTCAAGATAGAAAACAATTACGTTGTTTGTCAAGAAATACTTGCGTACATCCTGGTGTCCATGAACAATCCAGCATAGTACATGTAGAAACACGTTAACACAAGACAAAGAGGGCGTCCATTCCTTAGGTGAAAAATAGATGGCGGTGATTTGCAAGAAGTTACTAGCAAAAGAGACTAGCCCGAGTAATGATAACCCTAAGCCAACAGTTCTTGCGTCTTTTTTTACAATTGACGCTTTTTTGAAAATTGAACTTTCAAACGTTGAGAAAAAATCTTTTAAGGGCGTTAATTTTCTTGAAATAGATTAATCAACTTATTTGTATCATGTAAAAATTGTATATTCAGTGAGAACAAGTTAGAAATTAGAAACAGGACTAGTTTTTATATGGAGTTGTAAGATCCAAATAAGCTGTGTCGCTTCGTTTTCTGATGGTTAAGAGCATGGTAAGTATATAGTCTCTTACGTGTCTGGTGATCAAAAAATTATTCAGGACGTGTTGATAGCCGTTCACACCCAGCCGTTGGGCAACTTCTGGATGGGTCAAGAGATATTTGATTTGATGGGCGGTTCCTTCTATGGAATGGACTAAAATCCCGGTCTGGTTATGAATGATCTGCATGGGAATCCCTCCCACGGCGGAGGCGATTACCGGCTTTCTCTTCCACAGGCCTTCGGTGACTGTCAGAGCAAAACCTTCTCTCAAAGATTTTTGTATAATAATGGTAGAGCCTCTTTGCAAGGCATTGACTTCTAAATCGGAACCCGGGACCAGGTAAAGAACATGTATGTCTTTGTCGCCTCTGGCTTTCTCTTTGACCTCATTTAACACTAATTCTCCTTCCGGGTCGTCGGTTGCTCCTCCTCCACACAATACCAGCTGACAATCAATTGACTTTTTTACCATTTTGTAGGCCTCTATCAGGCCTAAGGGGTCCTTAAGCTTATCGAAACGAGAAATCTGAGTTAAGATCGGTCTATCTATGTCCAGCCCGTGTTTTTCCAAAATTGCTTTAACATATTCCGATTCCAGACTTTTGTTTTTTTCTGACAGGGGATCAATGGAAGGTGGAATCAGATATTGGGGAATCCTCAAGCTCTGGGCAAAGGCCGGAGAAGAAAATACGGAGCAGTCGTACTTTTCGACTAAGGGGAGCAAAAATTCCCACACCTCTTTATTGGGAGAGGAGACATCCGAATGGCAGCGCCAGATCCATTTCTGCTCTGAAGCGTTTCTGCCCTCAATCAAAGCGGCGGGCTGATGATCGTGGATGAATATGAAATCTTCTTCCAAATTTAAGTGCTCGGAACTATCCTGGTTCACTTTTAAAAAATGTTCCTTTTCCTGCGGGCTTAGGCCGCCGGGGGCACCGTGTAATAAATTGAACATTTTTTTTGTAATTTGAAAAAAATTATTCTCGCCCGGCATTATCTCCCATTTGGTCTGGATACCAAGCTGATTCAAAAGCGGTGTCATTCTCTGCAGAATTTCTGCCACTCCCCCCCCGGCCTTGGTTGAGTTTATCATTTTAACCCGGTAGCCAGACAATTGTGAAGATATCTTGAAGAGCATCTCCAGGTCTTGCTTTCCGATTATCTTGGCGTATTCAGTTATTCTTATCATGGTCTTTTTTTAACAACGATTTCAGTTTCCTGAAGTATTTATTCTGCTGAAGGGTCTCTGCGATGTTCGTGGCAGTTCGTTGAGCGGAGAGTACATTTTTCAAGCGGTCTTTGTAAAGCTCCCGAGCCAGATAAGTCAAAATCTTCTCTCTGATTCCATCTAAGGAATAAGCGAAAGGGTCCAGGGCTCTAATCTGTTCCGCTAATTTCGGGAAGAGCAACTCCTTATCCAGCCATTCGGAAAATTCATTGGTGAGGGGATTTTTTACTCGCGCTCTAAATTCAATAAAATGATAATAGATTGAAGATAAATCCACCTTTCTTAAACTCCTTTCAAACTCCTCTAAGGTTCGGGCCTGGTGCCCGGTGGTGAAAACTATACTTTTCGAGCTACAAAAATGAAACTCCAATCCTTCTTTAGCCTGATTGCTGTGGGAAGTCGTTTCCAGATGCCTCGCTATCGTCCCGGCAATTTTTTCACGATAAGCCTCTATCGAGCCGAAATCTCTGAAATCCAGAGAGGTCAGTTTCTCACCCAGGGCTTTCTCCTGTAAAATTTCAGAGACCCAGTAGGCAAAATCAGAGGGAAAGTTGGGGGTTAAGAAATGATACTGCCTGAACAAGTGGTAGGTATGGTAATAGATAGAAGAGCGGTCTACGGTTCTTAGAATTTCCAAAAGCTCTCCTAAGTTCCGGGCTTTCAGCCCCGTGAGCTCAACTAAGGTGTCGACGGTCTTAAATACAAAAGGTTTTTGGGCTTGAGTCACCCGCCTTATGCTCCTTCCTTTTCGGAGCGGAAAAACTCCAGCACGATATCCCGGGCGATGTCTCTGCACCCGATACCAAAAGCCAGAGCTAAAGCTACGGCCGCTGCGGCTACCAGGATTTGCAACAATGACAGGACAAATTGAGCCGCCAGTCCTAACTGTTGTAGAGCCAAGACCAAGGCAAAAAACAGAGTCGACCACTTGAAAATTCTGGGCCAGATTTTAGAAGTCAGGTTCTTGGCTTTGGGTAAAAGCTTCAGGCTGGCTTTCTCCACCAAAAGGGCCAAAAATAGCCCAAAGGCCAGGATGATTAAGGCCACAATTATTCCCGGGACAACCTGCAATAACCTGGTCACAACCGATTCGGTCAGAGTAATTCCGAATACATTCAGAATTAGAACCGCGGTCAAGAATACCACAGTCCAGTACACAAAGTTACCGGCAATCAAAGGAGTATTTTGAACGCTTCTAACGGCCTTAGCGGTTCTCGGTATATTTAAAAAAGGGATAATTTTTTCGGTCAGTACCCTTAAGAAATTGGCCAGAAATAAACCCAGAAAGAAAATTAAGACTCCCACCAATATTAAAGGAATGGCCGCCTGGACCCCGGTCCAGATTTCCTGGAGTCTGTTTCCCACCAACTCTAAACTCTCCTGCATATTGACCTCCTTTTAAAGATTATCGTCAATTGTTAAAAACCTTAAGAAAAAACAAACCTCTTTATGATTCTTTAAATAATAGCGGGCCTGGGAATTTTTTTTAAATCCGACCCGGATAGAATAACCTTTAGGATTTACGGCCTTAAAGCCGGCTTCATCGGTTAAATCATCACCTGCATAAATAGGAATAACTTTAGCCCTCTTGAATCGCCTCAAGATTCTCTTGACTGCGGTTCCTTTGTCGTCTTTGGTGTTGGGCCGGAACTCGTAAACTTTCTTGCCGGAAGTCATCTTCAGGGAAGAAGGCAGGGTTTCCTCAAGCCGTTTGATCGATTCACGGAACAAATCGACTCTGGCTGCGGACAGGCCGCGGTAATGCAGAGTTACGCTCAAACCTTTGGGTTCAAGGGTGACCCCCGGATGGTTTTTAACCATCCGAGTCAAGTCTTCGGTCAGTTTTGCGATTTTCTTTTTCCAATCCGATTGGTTAGCCGTTTGAAATTTGAATTGGGGACCGCTAATTTCCAAACCATGGTTTCCTACGTAATAGATGTTTCTTAATCCCAGCCTCGATTTTAAAAATTCTACCGGCCTCCCGCTGATCAGGATAACCCGGAACTTCTTTTCGCGTGCCAGATGGCTCAACAGATTTTTTCTATCCTCCGATAAAGTGCTTTTCTGGTGAGCTTTTTGCAGGGGAACTAAGGTTCCGTCAAAATCCAGGAAAAGAAGTATACGTTGAAACTTCCGGTATTGAGCATGCAGTTTTTCAAGCTCATTTTTAGACAACAGATGCCTCATCTAAGTCAAAAGAGCCAGGTCGCTGATTATTTTTTCAGCCCACAGATAAATGTTATTCTCCTGCACGATTTTTCTCATCCTTTCCATATTTTTAATTTTTTCCTCCAGGGGTAGGGCGATGGCCTTCTTGATGGTTTGGGCGAAATCTTCAATATGGTAGGGGTTGATGAGCAGAGCGGATTCCAGCTCCCGGGCTGAGCCGGTAAACTGGCTTAAAATCAAGACCCCCTTCAAGGCGGTCTGGGCGGCTATATATTCCTTGGCTACCAAATTCATCCCGTCATGCAGCGAGCTTACGATACAAAAATCCGCCATTTTATAGAAGGCTGTAATCTCCTGGAAATTCTTATTCTCATTGATGAAAATAAGGGGACACCATCTTCCCTGGGCATACTTCCAATTTATTCTCTTGATTTCGGCTTCGATCTGATTTTGTGTCTGCTGATAATCTTCCAGATGCAGGCGACTGGGTACTCCTATCTGAATAAAAACCAATCTGCCCAAATATTCCGGGTTGTTTTCGAAAAAATAATCCAGGGCTTTCAATCTTTCCGGAATACCTTTGGCATAATCGATTCGGTCGACACCCAGTCCGATGAGCTGGTTTTCAATCATGTAGTGTTTCTTGATTCGCTGAATCAGGGAGCTGGTCTCCAGAGTGTCAGCCGCGGAAGATATTTTATCAAAATCAACACTGATGGGATAAGATCTGACCAAACTCTTGCTCTCCCCCCTTTGTACCGACCACTTCTCGGAATCTATTTTGGCTTCCATCTCTAAGGCCACGGTTTTGAGGAAATTGTCGGCGTGATATCGGAGGTGAAAACCTATGATATCGTTGGACAGCAGGCCTTCCAAAATATCAGTTTTCCAGGGGCAGATTCTGAAGATCTCCGGGTTGGGCCAGGGTATATGCCAGAACAAAATGGTAATCAGTTCCGGCCTTATTTCTTTAAGGTATTTGGCACACAGGGCCAAATGATAATCCTGAATGAAAATCAAAGTTTCACCCGATTTGATCTCTTCCAGGACCGCCTCGGCAAATTTCCGGTTCACGTTTTGATAAATTTCCCAATTCTTTTGATTAAATTTGGGACGGACGTAACAAACATGGCAGAGGGGCCACATGACTTCGTTGGAAAATCCATGGTAGTAGCCGTGCTCTTCAGACTTGGAAAGCCGTATGCGTTTCAAAACGTATGATGAGGAGGCCGAGGGAATCTCCACTTTGTTTTCCTGATTTACCACCTCCCAATCGGCTTCCCCGCTGCCGTGAGCAATCCAGAGCGTGTCGCAGGCCTGAGCTATGGAGTCCAAAGCTATGGACAAGCCGCTGGCATAATGCATGGCTTTTATTTCATTTTCCTGGTAAATGTGGACGTACGGCTCCCGGTTAGAGACTAAAATCAGCTGAGTTATCCCCAGCTTCCTCTTCATTAATTCGGTCAGGCTCTCTTTGGAAGAGAAAACTCCCGGCTGTTGCTCCGCTTTTTCCAGGGCTTTTTTCCCGGCGGCCTTTATTTTTTGCCACATGGTATTTTACAAAATTATCTGAATGCTCCTGTATTATTTGAACTACTTATTTACATAAAGAAATTTATTCAAAAAATCAAGTCAAATTCACCTGCTTTGAATTTTGGGGATTTATGGCTTACCCAACCTGCGGTTGACTCAGAGCTAATTATCCGGAGCTTTTGGCTTTGATATTAGTCCTTACTCGCTGAAAACAATCCTGCGATATTGTTTTAAACTAAGAGCAACTTAATTCAATACCCCCGGGGTGACTTGAACACCCGGCCAACGGTTTAAGAAAACTCAGCTTTCGCTAGATTTCAAAGGACTTAGCTGGGGTGATGATAACCCATGCTAACAGTTTTTACGCATTCTTTTTCACAAATAAGCTTTTAAAAATCGTATCTCAAGGTCAAGTATAAATTGTCATTTTTGTCAAATTGACCAAAGAAAGTAGTCTTCTTTTTGCCCCCAAATATGTTACTGCCCATCCCAAGCCAGAGTTTATCTGAAAATTTATACTGTGCTTCGGGAATGAAATAGTAGTCGTTATCAGAGGGACTGTAGAGGACAAAGGCCGAAAGCTTCCAAGTCTGATATTTCAAAAACTGAGTTATTCTTAAAGTTAAAAGTTGTCTGAACCTATCTTGTTTAGGGAAGCTAATAGGAAGAGATTTTTCGTAATCCGAATAGTCAGACATATGCTCGCCATAAAATTGGAGAGAGTAGCTAAAATCTGTCCAGCCCTGCCTTTGGTATCCCGCTAAAAATTTGTGAAAGGAATTAGGAATCATCGGATCATCACCGGCTCGGTCCTGCCTTGAATCATAGTAACCGTATTCCAAGCTAAAAATTCCATTGTAAACATTTTTCTGCAAACCGGACCCATATACAGAAAGTTTAGGATAATGGTAAATTATCATGACCGGCAAGCTGTCTGGTCTTACAGAAGGGCTGCGGTAAAAACCCCTATAGGCGTAAATAGTGACCTCAAAACTGGAGAATGTGCGATAGAGTCTTAAAGCCTGCTCAAAGTTTTCAAATTGAAAAGCAGGTTTCTCCTCTGTTCTGTTGGAGATAGAAGCCAAAGGGTCGTAAAGAAAAAAATTTTCTGAAGTGGGTATATTATCAGGTTGGAAAAAAGGAAGGATTGCCAGTTCTGAAGAAAATATGGATGAAGAGAAAGTGCTCTTAAGGCCATCGACTCCAATTTTTAAGTATTCAATGGGCCGGCCGGAGAAAAAAGCTTGCCAGTCTTTAGGGAATAGGTCATTTATAAATAATAAATCTCCCAAACCCCAGGTAATAATCTGCCTTCCAGCTCGAAAGTCAAAATCTCCCAGTCGGTAATCTAAGAAAGCTTCTCTAATCTCCCAATCAGCTTTAGACCTCAAAGCATCCTGGAAAAAATCTAGCTTGGCAAATACTCTGGCTTGTCCTTCAGAAGTAGTTAATTTTAGTTGCAAGCGCTGGTCAGCCCACAAGAAGTCGCTCTGGTTGGGGATTAGACCTGTGGTTCTCAGAGAGTAGTTAGTTTGTAAAAAACCGTGCCAAGAGAGTTCCTGAGCTATCGACAGATTAAAAGCAAGGGTAAGAGCGATAGCTGTTATAAGCCAGTATCGTTTCATGCTGCTTTCTTTTCTTTGAGTCCCAAAGCCTTTAGAATATTCATCATCAAGCACCAGTTTGTCAATCCAGATTGAAACAGATTTAAACCCACAAATAAAGTAAAGAAGAGCCAGTTGTAAGAAACAAAGTAAGCCAAGGCTAAGCTAATAATAATAAAGCTTCCGGCAACTAACCTTAGAGCTTTTTCTAAATACATTTTCACCTCCTTTTTATTTTATCCATTTTAAAGGTGGTCTTTTAAGATACCTTTCAGTAAAAAGCTCTTTATCAATTCCAATGTTATATTGAATATCTTTAAAAGTTACTAAAGTTTGATGTTTGTTCTTCACATTTTCCATTTTTCTTTTGGTGACGGTCGGGATACCGGAAACATCCTTTACCTCTTCGGCGGTAAAAACTTTGTATAGTTCCCCGCGAAGGTCATAATATTCTTCTTTCAAAGGTAAAAACATTACCTTATCTATCCAAGATAGTTTGTAACTATAATCAGCGCTCTTAGGGTACTTGGGCACAGATTTCAGAACATAACAGTCTTTATCCCCTATCTTCTCTTCTTTTTCAATGGTGAAATTATCTTCCGAGATATCTCTTCCCGATACGTCTTCATACGTAAAATCCGAACCCACAAAGCTAGAACGCTTATCATTAGCTGCAATCCTTTTGACCAAATCCAAAGCCGGCATAAAAAGCCACCTATCATCATCTTTTTGAGGATATTTATAGACCATAAAAGTCATCCCTTCCACATCAGCCGGCTGATGAAAGTACATGAAATATCTCTGTTCCTCTGAGTTTTCCATATTTTTTCTTAACATGGTAAGCTCTCTGACTCTTTCTTTTCCTCCACTTTCAATTAATTGCATATAGACTAAAGCCTTCATATCTTTACCTGAATAATAGAAAGCTTTTTGATATTGGGAAGCAACCTCTAAAGGTGAAAGAGTCTTCTGGGCAAAAATTAGAGATGGCACAACTAAGATTGTTGAAATTACTATAAGGATTTTTTTGAGATTCTGCATCGTTCCCTCCTAATTATATTTATGTAGTTTCTTTTTTAGGCATTAGGAATTTCTGAAAAAGTATAATGAAAGCTGGAAGATATATCAAAGTCAGAAAAGCCGAGACCATCATCAAAGAAGCGATAAAGATTCCCACTGTAATGTAGGGTGTCAAACTGGCAAAAATCATCACTGAAAAGGCTAAGGAGAAAAGCAAAGCGTTTCTCAATATTCCTTTTCCGGGTCTCTCGACAGTCCAGATTAATGCCTTGTGCAAGTCATTTTCTTCAACTAACCTCTGCTTAAATCTTTTAACAAAATGGATGGCAAAATCTACTGCCATTCCCAAAGATAAAGTAGATAAAACTGAAATCGGCATATCAAAACCTTTTCCTACAAACCCGATCACACCGTAAATCAGGAGGATGGTGAATATCAAAGGAAAATAACTGACCAGACCCCATTTGAAGGAACGGAAGTTAAAACTTAGAATTAAAAAAACTAAAACCAGGGCTAGACCAAACATTTTGATCATATCGAAGAGAACTTCATTGTTCCAGACTAAATTGAAATAGGCTATTCCAGCTGGTTTAAACTGCAAGTTTCCGTTGGGATGAGACTTTTGGTAAGCTTCCACTCGGTCAATTACCTTTTGCATGGCTTGAGCATCCCAGGTTTTAAGTTGAACCATCAAATTAGCTTGCTGGTAAGGATAATCGACCAAGTTGTCCAAAGTGGAGGGCTTGGCTGCCATACCAAACATAAAAAGATATTGAGCAATGACCTTCTTATCTTCGGGAATCTTTTCATATTGGGGATTATCTTGACTCATTACTCTATTGATTCTTTTTACCAGATCTGCTAAAGAGGTAGTTTTCCCAACTATTTCAACGTTGTGCAAGTCTTTCTGGACTGCTTCTAAATATTTTAGATTTTCAGGTTCTTTCATAGCCTCTTCTAAATTGCCCTGTGCCACCAGATATCCTAAAGAAGTTCCACCTAAATTGGTATTCATTATTTTATCTGCTTCTCTTACCTCACTTTTTTCTTTGAACCATTTAACCATATTGTTATTAACTCTGATTTGAGTTATGCCAACTATAGCCAACAACAAAAATATAAAACCGATACTGAGCAAAAGCTTGGGTCTGCCAGTTGCAAATCTTCCCAATTTACCCAGCCAAACTGAGGCTCCTTTTTCAAAACTGTCTCTTTGAGAAGTTTTTAAAAGTTTATCCTCTTTTATCAACATCATCACTGCCGGTAAGAAAGTAAAACTCATTAGTCGGATGACCATGGTTCCGAAAGCCACAAAAAGTCCAAAAACCCGGACTGGAATAATTCCTCCAATAGCTAAAACACCAAAACCAACTGCTGTGGCTAAAGCTGTGTATCTGACAGGTGCTCCGACGGAGTTAATCGTATCCATCACCGCTTTTTTCTTATCCTTAATTTCATTAAAGCGAAAATAAAATTCATTAAAGATATGAATACTGTCTGTGCTAATAGCCATTAGGAAGACCGGAATCATGGAACTCATAATATGCACCGGAAATCCCAAGCCAATTAAAAGCCCCATACTCCAGACAACAGACATCATAGCTACCGCCAAAATGGAAAAGACCAAAGACAAGTTTCCAAACATCAAAAACAAAGCCACCAGCATAATCATCCCTGCTAAAGGCGAAAAGAGTGCCATCTGCTTGAACATTTCCGCTCCAAAAGTATCCCTGGCTACCGGGTCTCCGGCTACATAATATTTCTCTTCCCCTTTTTCTTTTTTCACTATTTCTTTAATTTTTTCTGCTATCTCTTTCCCATTGGCTCCTGGCTCCAAAGGGACATAGATGGCTGTAGTTTTTCCATCCTGAGAAATAAGCCTATCCACCCAAATAGGGTTTTCAAACAGAGTTTTCCGAAAAACTTCCATTTCCTCTGATGTTTGAGGAATGTCAGTCAGCAAAGGCTTGACTATCAGATTGTTATTTTCGGCTATGACGTTATCAGCGGTTGTAAAACTGGTTACATCTTGCAAGACTACCCCTTTAAGCAAAAGAATTTCATTAGTAATTCTTTCAATTTTCTCTAAGGTTGAGGCATTGAAAATCGATTTTTCATTGACTATACCCAAAACTATCACATCTTTGTGTAGAGCAAAAGTTTTTTCCATTTGGTCATTATAGACCCTGACATCTGAGCTAGCCGGTAACATATTTTTGGGATCGGTGTCTGTTTTAATTTTGGGGAATTGGGTGGCAAATATAAGAGTTATCAGGAAAGCCAAAATGATGGTTACCTTGGGATGATTGATAGAAAAGTTAGTTAATCTGTTCACAGTGACTCCTTCCGTGGATTATTTTTCAGTCAAAAGAAGACTGTCTTTTTCAATCTGCTCTAAAAGGATTTTTCTTAGCAGATCAAAGGCTTTTAACATCTTGAGATTGGCAACCTGATAATAAACCTGATTGCCGGCTTTCCGGCTCTTCAAGATTTTTCGCTCCCTCATCATGGAGAGATGTTGTGATAAATTCCCAATACTAACACCCAGCCTCTTGGCTATTTCACTTACAGTCATCTCGTTATTCCGAAGAGTGTTAATTATCTCAAGCCGGCTGGGATGGGAAAATACCTTGCACATTTCTGCGTGATAGGAGTACATTAACTTTTCATTTGAACGAGTTGCTTTTGACATATAGTATTATAGTAATTTCTAAAATACTAGAACGTATGTGTGGCTAAAATGTTTGACATAATTGAATATTTTTCTGTGGAAATGAGGAGTGCCTTACTTCAGTACCCCCGGGGTGACTTGAACACCCGGCCAACGGTTTAGGTAACCGCTGCTCTGTCAAACTGATTGCAGCGGCAGAATCGTCTCCCCTACTGAATCTGATTGCCTGAAATTCAAAACTGAATGGTCAAACTGACAATCCCCAAAGTCTGAAATGTTGTAGTGAAAACTTCTCGGAATTGGTGTCCAAATAGTGTTTATCCACTGTCCAAAACAGCCCAAAATCATACAACTTGATACAAACAAACTTTCAGATAACTCTCGCCCTGACAAGCAATTCCATTAGAATTGAAGGGCTTATCAAAACCTCTGGATCGCATTTCAAGTCCGCTGCCTTACCAATTAGGACTAACCCTCCTTCTCTTATGAATCAATATATCAGTTTCGACAAATTTTGTAAATTTAAATTCTTGATTTAAAGTTTGGGTTTGAGAAATCTTATTATCGTAAATATAGTTCCTCTTTTGTTCTCATCTCCAGAGCTTCTTTTTCAATTTGGTGGTCATATCCCAACAGATGTAATACTCCGTGAGCCACCAAACGTTGGAGTTCTTTATGGAGGCTGACTCCGTATTCTTTGGCTTGTCTTTGGGCTTGCTGGAAGGAAACGTAGACTTCACCCAAAAAAGCGGAGTCCCCTTTCAAGTCCGATTCCAGTGGAAATGACAGCACGTCCGTAGTTTTATTTTTGCCCCGGAATTTGGAATTCAATTTCTTCATATAGCTGTCATTGATAAAAATCAAATTGACGGCGGCTTTGGTTTTCTCCCTTTCCAAAATTCTTTGAGCTAATTTCCCTAAGGAGGAGTTCGGTCGAAATTTTTTATTTAAATTGTGGACGAAAATTTTGGGTAGATTTTTGGACATTAAGTAACTGAATAGGGTGAGATTTTACTAAAAAACCGCTCAACTGCCTTTTTCGTATCTTTCAAAAGCTTTGATAATTTCAGCCACCAATCTGTGACGTACCACGTCTTTTTCAGTCAGGTACACAAATTCAATTCCCCTGACTTTTTCCAGTATCTTCTGACATAAAATCAAGCCGGACGATTTTTTGTCGGTCAAGTCAATCTGGGTGATATCACCGGTGATGATGACTTTGGAATTTTCTCCGGCCCGGGTCAAAAACATCTTCATCTGGGCTAGAGTAGCGTTTTGGGCTTCATCCAGAATGATATAGGAACTGTTCAAAGTTCTGCCTCGCATAAACGCCAGAGGCACAATTTCTATGGTTCCCAGTTCCATCAATTTCTGGATTTTATCGGAGGGTAACATTTCGTGCAAGGCATCGTAGACCGGGCGCAAATAGGGGTCGACTTTAGCCCGGATATCCCCCGGCAGAAATCCCAAGGATTCACCGGCTTCTACTGCGGGTCGGCACAAGATTATGCGGTTGACTTTTTTTTGTTTCAAAGCCGCTACGGCTGTGGCGACTGCTAAATATGTTTTTCCGGTACCGGCCGGCCCGATGACTATGACGATGTCATTGGCCTCCATGGCTTTGACATATTCTTTTTGCCCCACGGTGCGGGGCTTGATGCTTTCTTTGGTAACGATAGATGTGATTAGAGCCGCGGATTCTATCTCTTTGGCCGGTCCCACACCGTTTTGCTTTACCATGCCGATGGAATAAAGCACATATCTTTCGGTGAGTTCATTACTATTGCGCAGGTGCGAAATTAAATCATGGATGACGGTTTCTACCTGCTTGACATCTTTTTCAGCACCTTCTAAGGTAACTGTTTCCCCCCGGGCTATTATTTTAATACCAAAGGCCTCCTCGATTATCCTCAAAAATGCTCCGTTTTGCCCGAACAAAACTCTCTGGTCGATATCCCCATCTAAACTTAACTTCTTCACCAATTGCTTTTGCAACTAACTCCTCCTTTTAAGAATTAAAATTTGTTAAATCTAAATTTGTCTTTATTTACATTTTTTAGGTTTATAAATTACAAATGTTTTTTCACCTAATTTCTCTAAAATCTTGTAATGAGAAATGGTCTGGCCTATCATTTTTCCAAACCTACTTTTCTAAGCAGTTCAATATATTTCGGCTCCGAATGTAGAATACGGAAACCCGGGTCAACCTTCAAAATAGAATGCATAATAAACATGATTCTCTCTTCATAAGCTTTTTGAAGCCAAGCCAAGGCTTGCTCCTTTTCTCCCAAACCGGTATATACGTGAGCAACTGAATAAGGAGATACAAATCGCACTTTTGAAATCTCTTGCAACTGCGCCAACACCTCTTGGGCTTTCTCTTTTTTCCCCGCCACTGCGTAGGCCTGGCCCAGAGCCGCTAACAATAGAGTGCTATCTTGGGAGAGACTGAGGGCTCGCTTTACTTCGGCTATGGCTTCAGCAAACTTTCCCACCTGTTCATACGCCATAGCCAAAGCCAGGTGAGTCACGAAGAAATTTGGATCCATTTCTAAAGTTTTGAGGTGTTCTTTAATGGCTAGGTCATAGCGACCTGCGAAATAATGTACCAACCCTACGTCTGTGTTGATAATAAGCGACAGAGGATCTAATTCCTGGGCCTTTTTTATTTCTATCAAGGCTTCCTCTAACCTGCCCAGTCCTGATAATGTCAAAGAATACCATAAGTGGGCCGGAGCGTAGTTAGGGTTTAGGTCGATGGCTTGGATAAATCTTGCCTCCGCCCCGGCCCAATCCCAGTCGTAAAGCATCTTTAGATGGGCCAAAGAGGCATGAGCTTCCGCCAGCTTGTTATCAAGTTCCAAGGCTTTCTGAGCTGCTTGTCTTGCCTTAGGCATTACTTCATGAGGTCGTTGGTAACAATAGACTCCGGTCAAAATGTGTGTGTCCGCTAAACCTACCAATGGTAAGGCATAGTTGGGGTCTATTTCAATGGCTTGATTGAAATAACCAACCGCCGTCTTAAAGCTCTCCTCGGTTCGTTTATTCCAATAAAAACGGCCCTTGAGGTAAAGCTGATACGCTTCCGTGCTTTCCGTTTGCCGCTTCTCTATGTTCCTCTGTTCCTGGGGGGAAAGTTTGAGTTTTAATGCCTCGGCGATTTCACCGGCAACTTTTTCCTGAATCTCAAATACATCCTCCATAGTTCCAGTATATTTCTCTGCCCATAAATGGGCATCCTGCACTGCATCGATCAGTTGGGCCGTGATTCTCAAGTCGCTGCCCTGCTTGCGGACACTTCCTTCTAAAACATATTGAACCTGCAGCTCTTTGGCTATTTGCTTTAACGGTTTTTTGGTCCCCTTATAATGCATGGCCGAAGTACGGGAGATGACCTTCAAGTTCTTTATTTTGGACAGATTCATTATTATCTCCTCGGTCAGGCCGTCGCTGAAATACTCATTCTCTCTATCCGGACTGATATTGTCCAGCGGTAGAACCGCTATCGACTTGGATGAAGTTGTGGCACTGGTTACCTTGAGACTTTCTTGGACCTGACGCAGATCTCTTAAAAGTTCATCTGCATTTTCATATCTCTGGTTGACATCTTTGGCCAGGGCTTTGTCTACTATCTGCTCCAATTCGACAGGTACCGTTGACCTCAAACTATTCACCGGTTCAGGCTCTTCATTCAGGATGGAGTATATTACCGCCTGCTCGTACTCTCCTCGAAAAGGAAGCTTTCCCGTCAGCATCTCAAACAGCACTACTCCGAAAGACCAGAGGTCGGTCCGCTGGTCAACTTCCTTTCCGGAAGCTTGCTCCGGAGACATATAAGCAATTGTCCCCACAGTCGTGCCAGCTTTTGTGAGGGGAGTGGCTGACTTTAACTTGGCCAGCCCGAAATCCATAATCTTGACCCGATTTTCAGAAGCGATTTTTATATTATCAGATTTTATGTCTCGATGAACTATCTGTTTTTGGTGGGCGGCTTGTAACCCCTGGCAGAGCTGTATCGCTATTTCGATAATTTTGCCCAATTCCAACTTTGTTGCGGACAGTTCTTTTAAATTGGGTCCATCGATAAGCTCCATTACTATAAAATGCTGCCCCTTATTTTCTGATATATCGTGAATGGTAGTAATGTTAGGGTGATTCAAGGCTGAAGCCGCCCTTGCTTCTTGCAGGAAACGAGCCCGTTCAGTTTCGTTATCGGTCAAATGGTGAGGAAGAAATTTGAGTGCAACACGTCTGTCTAGCTTGGTATCCTGGGCTTTATAGACCACACCCATCCCCCCTTCACCTAATTTCTCTAAAATTTTGTAATGAGAGATGGTTTTACCGATCACTTCTCTTGAAACTGTTTTACTTTTTTACTTTTTTCAAATCCAGCTTGATTCCCAATTCTTCTAATTGTCTTTCATCCACTTCAGCCGGAGAGCCGTCCATCAAGGATTGGGCCGCGGTAGTTTTGGGAAAAGCGATTACTTCCCGGATGGAATCTACTCCGGTCATAAGAGCCACAATCCGGTCAAACCCCAAGGCAATTCCTCCGTGGGGAGGGGCGCCGTATTCCAGGGCTTCCAACAAGAAGCCGAATCTTCTTTCGGCCTGGGCATCTGTCATTCCCAAAGCGTTGAAAATTTTCTGCTGAATATCTCGTCTGTGATTTCTGATACCACCGGAGGCGATTTCACTTCCATTCAGGACTAAATCATATTGATTGGCTCGGATGTTAGCCCAGGGATGGTCAGGGCTGTCCAGAGGTACTTTGGTTTTGAACCCTTCTTCCAATTTTTCCATATCCTCGGTGAAAGGAGATGTCACGATATTATGCATGGCGTCAAATCTTTTTTCCTCCAAGTGATATTCAAACAGAGGAAACTCCGTAATCCACAAAAAATTCCATTTATTTTTGTCGATTAGATTATATTTTCGGCCGATTTCCACCCTTAATTTTCCGATGGAATCATAAGCGATTTTAGGTTTGCCGGCTACGATTAAGATTAAATCCCCGACTTGGGCTGAAGCTTTTTCTTTGATAATTTTTACTTCATTTTCTTTCAGATACTTGCCGATGGGTGACTTAATTTCATTTTCCAAAATGGCTAGGGAAACCAGTCCGCCGGCCCCCTGCTTTTTGGTGAAATCTTCCAATTCATCTACCTCTTTTCTGTTTAACTTGGCACCCTGTTTGAAATTTATCCCCTTGACTATTCCTTTATTTTTGATGGTCTCGGAGAAAATTTTCAGCTCGGAATTTTTTAAGCTCTCCGTCAAATCAAACAACCCCATCTCAAAGCGGGTATCCGGTTTGTCCACCCCGAATCTTGCCACAGCATCTTTATATATCAGACGAGGAAACGGAACAGGAAGTTTTATATTCAAAATTTTCTCCCACAGGTATGCCATCATTCCCTCTACCGCGGTGAAAACATCATCTTGCCTAACAAAAGCCATCTCTATATCTATCTGGGTATGCTCCGGCTGCCGGTCGCTTCTCAAATCTTCATCACGCAGACAGCGGGCTAACTGGAAATAGCGGTCAAAGCCGGAAATCATCAGAATTTGCTTGAACAGTTGAGGTGACTGGGGCAGAGCGTAAAATTTTCCCGGATTGACTCTGGAGGGAACGATGAAATCCCGGGCCCCTTCCGGTGTGGAGCGGATTAAAAGCGGGGTTTCAATTTCATAAAAACCGACTGAATCCAGATAATCCCGCACCGCTTTGGCGGCTTTATGCCTGACTTTTATTCTGTGCTGTAAGAGAGCCCGCCTTAAATCTAAGTAGCGGTATTTTAATCTTAGCTCTTCCGAACAGTTGGGGTTATCTGTGATTTCAAAGGGGGGAGTTTTGGATTCGTTCAAAACTACCAGTTTATGCCCTTCGACTTCTATTTCGCCGGTGGTCAGATCTTTATTGACTGCACCGGCCGGTCTTTCCCGCACTATTCCCTGGATGCTGACTACAAATTCGGTTCGTAATCCTCCGGCCTTTTTGACTGTTTCAGGGTCGGTGATTTGAGGGTTGAAGACAACCTGGGTGAGGCCGTAGCGGTCTCTTAAATCAATGAATACCAAACCGCCGTGATTGCGATAGCTGTGGACCCACCCGTTCAAAATGACCTTGGTCCCGGAGTGACTTTTTCTCAACTCTCCGCAGGTATGGGTTCTTTTCAGTTCTTGGAAGTTGATCAACAAACTTTTATAGAATATTTTGGCTGTATCAAATGCTGGATTCTCTCAACTCTATTCTTTTGAACCGGTTAACAACTCTTTGAATCTATGTTTTTACGATCTTTTGCTTAATTATTATAATATTTATATCGGCAAAGTCAAGGCGCTAAATCCGCTATTTTGGAGTCATAAATATCCGGGAGAAGCTCCTTGTCAGACTTTAGGAGTCCTAAACTTTTGGTAAATTTTTATTCCCAATAAAGTTAAGACAACTCCCAGCGAATCCGCCACAAAATCATAAACTTCACTGCTTCTTCCCAGAACAGTTTTCTGATATAATTCATCCCCCACCGCATATAAAATACCTATAGCCAAAGTCAGCCACCAGCTATTTTTTTTGAAAAACAAATTCGAAGCGTTGGAAAAAGCCCGCTTGAGCAAAAAAGCAAAGATGGCATATTCCAAAAAATGAGAAAGCTTATCCTGAAATTTTAGATGCAGGTTGGGAGGATTCAAATGGGGGATACTGGAGACGGCAAAAATCAGGAGGGCGTAAAAAATAGCCGGAAATTGATAAAAGAAAAATCTTCTGCCAGACATGCCTTAGTATATAATCAAGTCGCACCAAAAAATCCACCAAAAAGAAAGTCCCCCGATAGTCATTGGGGGACTTTCCGGCAAAAAAATAGTATCTATCCTATCTTTTTTTGCGCTTCTTGGCCTTCTTCATACCTTTTTTCTTGGTCGGCATTTATTTCTTCACCTCCTCTGTTTTTAGAGGTTAGGGTTTAACTGCTACTGCCTAGAAAAACTACGCAACCAAGAACCTGCTGCAAACTTTTTCCTTTTTTAAAAGAGCGAAATTTCTAAATTTTTTTTCTCACAAACAAAATAAGCGGTTCAGTTTTTTTGTCAAGAACTTTTTTTGATTTTTTGAAAATATTTTTGCGCTTGAAATTTTCTGAAATTTTAATAAAGATTTAGAGTTTTATTTGCGGATAAATTTTTGACAGCCGGTCCCAAGAGTCCGACCCTGACAAAACAACTTGACAAATTCTGTTTTTTTTTATATTTATGGACTGATTCACACTCAAGCAAAGTGCAGGCATTTTACGTTCTATAAAAGTCAGACCGCTACTAAACTATTGAGGAAAGCTCAAGGTAAAAAAATTAACCGTGGCTTATCCGACAAGTCGCGGTTTTTTGACGGATAAAAAAATGAATCAGGCTATCGAAACTTTAAAACTGAATCGGACTTTTAAAATCAAAAAAGCCAAGGACAAGCCCGGGCCTTCTTTCATCACTGCCCTGGAGGAGGTCAACCTGACCATCAACAAAGGCGAGCTGTTCGGGCTTCTGGGTCCCAATGGGGCCGGGAAGACTACGCTGATCAAAATTTTGTGCACTTTGCTTTTACCCACTTCCGGAACCGCCCTGGTGGACGGAGTAGACGTGGTCAAAAATCCGGCTTTGGTGCGAAGAAGAATCAATATGGTTTCCGGAGGAGAGCATTCCGGCTACGGAATTTTGAATGTGCGGGAAAACCTGTGGATGTTTTCCCAATTTTACGGCGTCCCTAAAAAAATTGCTTACGAAAGAATCGACACCTTGCTTAAACTATTTGGCTTGGATGAGTTTGCCAAAACCAGAATCGGCAAACTTTCCACCGGAATGAGACAGAAGATGAACGTGATTCGGGGATTTGTCAGCGACCCGGAGATTTTATTTTTTGACGAACCCACTTTGGGGTTGGACGTGCAGATTGCCCGTGAGGTCAGAAAATATATTCTGAACTGGGTTAAAGAGAATTCTAAAAAAACCGTGCTTCTGACTACTCATTATATGGCAGAGGCGGATGAACTTTGTGACCGGATTGCTATTATTGACCACGGAAAAGTAATCGCCTGCGATACTCCTTCCAATTTGAAAAAACTCTTGAAGAAGGAAACCGTCGTACATATCGAAATAAATCTGACCGATGAAAATTTTGAGCATTTCTCTCAACTGCCGGGGGTCAAAAAATTCGCCCTGGAGCATAAACATAATATTGGCCGAACCGAACTGAAATTTATTTTGGAAAACGATTCCGCTATTTCACAGGTGACCCAGGCTTTAAGTAGCAACGGTTCTAAGATTATTTCCTTGAGCAAGACCGACCCTTCGTTAGAAGATGTGTTTGTGGCTTTGGTGGGAAGGAGTTTGGAAAGTGAAAACTGATTTAAAAACCAATCTTAAATCCATCTGGGCCCGGGCTTATGTGCGGATTGTGGGGGCTAACCGGGAGCCGTCCTGGATTTTGTCCGAAACGGTTCTGCCGCTTTTGAACACGGCCGCTTTTGTGTATGTCTACAAAGCTTTGAACGCTCCGGAGGAGTATATCGGCTTTGTGATTCTGGGTGGTGCCATGACCGCTTATTGGATGAATGTTTTATGGTCCATGGCTTCTCAATTCTACTGGGAAAAGGAGATGGGAAACTTAGAATTGTATTTGATTGCCCCGATTTCCAGAATGTCTATTTTGCTGGGGATGGCGATTGGGGGTATTTTTTACGCGACTTTGAGGGCTGTGGTGGTC
>Ga0326597_10002901_pt1 | contig 25241 bp, 25 predicted proteins | sample RVTome_12_FD_203789 | JGI IMG/M metagenome (GOLD analysis project Ga0326597, IMG submission 203789) | Soil microbial communities from uranium-contaminated site in the Upper Colorado River Basin, Wyoming, United States - RVT100D185 | ecosystem: Environmental > Terrestrial > Soil > Contaminated >... | reverse complement strand
TTGCAGACGATGACCCCGTCGCTGGCCAGGGCGACCGGCGCCCCGCAGGGCGTCGTGGTCGCGGAGGTCGATCCCCGCGGACCGGCGGCTGCGGTGCTCCAACCCGCGGACGTGATCACGTCTGTCGACGGCCGCCCCGCGGATACCGCGGACCGCGTCCTCCTGGATCTCGCCTCGCGCCCCGTGGGCGCCACGGTCTCCGTCGCCGTCGTCCGGATGGGCGAGCCCCTGACCGTTTCCCTCACCCTCGCCGCTGCCCGCGCCGAGGCGGCTCGCGGCGTCGATTCGCTGCTGCCGGGCGACGTGATCCTTCGCGCGGGCAATCTGTCGGACCCGACGCCCGCCCAGCTCCGCCGGCTTCTGGGCCAGCCCGGCGGGCCGGCGCTGGTGACCGTCGTCGTCCGCCGGCAGGGGCGACAGCAGGTGCTCGCCGTGCCGGCCGCGGGATCGAATGAAGACCGGCGGTGACTGGCCCGAGCTCGGCCACGATCCCCTAGACCCGCCCGTCCCCGCCGGCGGTCATGGCTGGCTGCGGCTGCCCCGGCGCCGTCCCATGCTGGGCGTGCGGGCCATCGCGGCGCCGGCCTTCGTCTTCCTGTTGCTCGGAGCCGCGCTGGGTCCGCGCGGGCTCGGTCTGCTGTCCCCGGCCGCCCTCGGGCACCTCGATATCGTCATCTCCGTCGCCCTCGCGATGATCGGCGTCTTCGTCGGCCTCTCCGTGTCGGTGAAGGGGAGCGACCCGGCCGGGTCCTCGATCGCCGCGGGGGCCATGTCCGCCGCGGTGACGATCGTCACCGTGACCGGCGGCCTGTACTTCCTGGTCGGCCGGTGGGGCGTCGCCCTTGCCATCGACCCGCTGGCCCTCGCCTGCGTCCTCGGCATCTGCTCGTCGGTGTCGGCGGCCGTCCACGTCGCGGGCGACGCCCCCGAGGAGCTGCGCCGCGCCGCGCGCCTGGCCGACCTCGACGACGTGCCGCTCATCGTCCTCGGGGTGACGGCGGTCGCGATGCTGGCCGGCGGGTCGGCCGCGGAGCGGCTCCTGCTCACCGCGCTGGCGGGCGCGGCCATCGGGTTCGCGGGCTGGCTGCTTTTCGAACGCGCCAGCGACGCCGCGGAGCGGGGTGTGTTCGTGACCGGCGCGATCCTGCTGCTGGCGGGGGCCGCGAGCTATCTCGGCACGTCGCCGCTGCTGAGCGGCTGCGTGGCCGCGCTGGTGTGGGTGCGCGCGCCGGGGGTCGCGGACCGCATCACATCCGAGGACCTCAGCGTGCTGCAGCACCCCCTGGTCGTGCTCCTGCTCCTCGTGGCGGGGGCCCTTATCGAATGGAGCGCGGCCGTGCTCTGGCTGGCCGCGGCCCTCGTGCTGCTGCGCCTCGTGGGAAAGCTGCTGGCCAGCCTGGCCATCGCGCGCGTGGCGCGGATCTCGCCCGCCCTGCTCGCCAGCGTCCTGCTGCCGCCGGGGATCATGGGCATCGCGCTGGCGCTGAACGTCCGGCAGGTCCTCGCCGCCGAGGACAACGTGATCGTGCCGGCGGTGACGGTGGCCGCGGTGGCCACGGAGATCCTGGCCGCGTTCCTGCCCGCCGAACAGCAGGAAGAGGCGGCCTGATGGCCCGCCTCGCCGCCCTGGCCGTGATCGTCGCCACCATGTTCGCGGTGCAGCAGGTCCGGCCGGCCGCTTCGGCCTCCACGCTGGCCCTTCCCCTGGGCTTCTCCCTGATCGCCGCCTACCTGCTCGGGGGCTCCGCGGAGAAGCTGCGCCTCCCGCGCCTCAGCGGCTACCTCCTTTTCGGCATGGCCTGCGGGCCGTTCCTCCTGAACCTCATCACCGCGCCGATGGCGCGCGAGCTGCAAGTCGTGAACGGTTTCGCGCTCGCCCTGATCGCCCTGGTGGCGGGGCTGGAGCTGAACGTCGCCCGCCTGCGGCCACAGATCCGCGCCGTGCTCGCCGTGGGCGGCGTGACCATCGGCGGCCTGATCGCCGTGTTCACGATCGCGTTGTGGGCGGCGTGGCCCTGGCTGTCCCTCCCCGGCATCGACGGCACCGGCGCGCGATTCGCGGCCGCCCTGGTGACGGCCACGCTGGTGGCCAGCTTCTCGCCGACGGTGACCATCGCCGTGATCGCCGAGAGCCGGGCGCGCGGGCCGCTGACCGACCTCGTGGTGGCCATCGTGGTACTGGCCGACCTCGTGCTGATCCTCGTCTTCTCTCTGTCCATGCAGCTCGCGCGCTGGACGTCGTCGGCGGGGGCCTCGGAGATCGGCCTCGGCGTGCAGCTCTCGTGGGAGATCCTCGGCTCCCTCGCCTTCGGCGCGATCGTGGGCGCGCTGTTCGCGTTCTACCTTCGCTACGTCCGGCGGGAGCTGACCCTGGCGCTGCTCGGGGTGTGCGCGGTCCTCGCCGTCGGCGCGCCGCTGCTGCACTTCGAGCTGATCCTGGCGTCGCTCGCGGCCGGGCTGGTGGTGGAGAACGTCGCGCCCCCCGAAGGCGACGAGCTGAAGGAGGCCATCGAGCGCGGCGCGCTGCCCGTGCTCATCGTCTTCTTCGCCGCCGCCGGCGCCTCGCTGCAGCTCGACGTGCTCGCGGTGGTCGGAGGCACCGCGGTGCTGGTGGCCGTCTTGAGGCTCGGGCTCATGCGCGGCTTCGCGTCGCTCGGCGTGCGCGCGGCGCGGCTGGGAGATACCGAGGCGCGCTTCGTGTGGATGGGCCTCGTGTCGCAGGCGGGGGTGACCCTGGGTCTGGCCACCATCGCGGCCGCGGAGTTCCCGGACTGGGGCCCGCAGGTGCGGACGCTGGTCGTCGCATTGACCGGCCTGCACGTCCTCATCGGGCCGATCCTGCTCAAGGACGCCCTGCGCCGGGCGGGCGAGGTCGGCCGGGCTCGGGAAACGGAGGCCGCAGCCCTCTGAAGCCAGGAACGTGGCCTGGCTCACACGACGCCCAGCTCCCGATTGCGCGTTCGGCCGGGCTTCTGCGCATGAGCCGCTGAGGGGGGAAAAAGGTTCTCCCCAAGAGGAGGCTTCATGCAGAACCGGTCCCTGATGTCCCTGGTGCTGGCCGCCGCCACCCTGTCGCTGGCCGCTTGCGGATCCGATTCGGGCGTGGGGCCGACGCCGATGCCCACTCCCCAGCCGACGCCGACGCCTGCCTTCCGGACGGGCGAGGTCATCGCGCTGCAGGCCGACAACGGACTGTACCTGAGCCGGATCCGTCGCGCCGGCGGAATCGATCCGGTGGAAGCGGCGAAAAGCGGAATCGACCAGTACTCACGTTTCAACGTCACCGTCCTCGAGGACGGGCGGATCGCGTTGAGCGCCGACAACGGCCGATTCCTGAGCCGCATCCGGCGTAACGGTAACGACCCCGTCGAAGCCGCCAAGGACGGCATCGACGCGTACTCGCGGTTCACGGTGACGATGCTCGACGCGCACACGGTGGCTTTGCAGGGCGACAACGGGTTGTACCTGAGCCGGATCCGCCGCGGCGACATCGATCCCATCGAGGCCGCCAAGGCGACCATCGACGTCTACTCGCGGTTCCGGATCACTCGCCTGCAGTAGTCATGCGACCGGAAAGGCGCCGGCCCTGGGAGAGCCCGGGGCCGGCGGGTTCAGTCCCCGCTGGCCAGCCTCGCGCGGCACCGGGCCAGGGCCGCCTCGGCGTCCCGGACGCCGCGCGAGTCCTTGGCCAGCACCGCGCGCCGGATCTCCAGGCCCTCGCGCAGGAGCGGCTCGGCCGCCTGCGCGTCGCCGCGGTCGAGCAGCAGCCGTCCGAGCCCGACCAGGGTGTCGGCGGTGGCGGGGTGACGCGGCCGGAGCACCTTCCGCTGCTGGTGGAGCGCCTCGCGGAACAGCGGCTCCGCCCGCGCGAGGTCTCCCTGGGCGAGAAGCGCGCGGGCGATGAGCGAACGGTCGGCGGCGACCATGGGATCCCCGTCGCTCAGCCGCGCGCGGTCCAGGTCCACCGCCTGGCGGTAGAGGGCTTCGGCGCCCGCGTGATCTCCGCGGTCCTCGAGAACGGAGGCGAGGTCGCGGATGTCGGACGGCGCGGAGGCGTGCGACTCGCCGTAGATCGCGCGGTTCATGGCGATGGCCTCGCGGATGTGGGCTTCGGCGGGACCGAGGGCGCCCTGGTCGCGGAGGACCCGACCCAGGGCGGCCAGGCCGTCGGCCACCCAGCGGTTCTTCGCCCCCATGAGCCGCCGGTGCATGTCGAGGCTCTGGCGCAGCAGGGGCTCCGCCGCCGCCAGGTCGCCTCGCGCCTGAAGCAGCGCGCCCAGGCTGTAGAGGTTGTGGGCGACGAAGGGATGCTCCTCGCCGAAGAGCTTTCGTGAGATGAACAGTGACTCGCGGTACGCGCTCTCCGCTCCCGCGTAGTCACCCTGGCGGGCAAGTACGCCCCCGATCGAGTTGAGCCCGATGACGACCACCGGATGACTGTCACCGTGCAGCCGGCGGTCGAGGGCCAGGGCTTCGCGTAAAAGCGCCTCGGCGCCGGCGTAGTCGCCGCCGGAGAGCAAGATGCTGCCCAGGTCGTGCAGGCTCTCGGCCACGTCGGGATGCTCGGGCCCCAAGGCCTTCTTGCGGATCTCCAGCGCCCGCCGGGACAACGTCTCTGCCTCGGCCATGTTCCCCTTGACCTTCACGAGGTTGGCCAGGTTGTTGATGTTCAGGGCCACGGTCGGATGCTCCTCCCCGAGGAGCTTGCGGTTCATGGCCAGAGCCTCGCGGTAGAGCGGCTCGGCGGCCACCGGGTCGCCCATCTCCCGCACCAGCCGGGCCAGGGTGTCGAGGCTCTCCGCCACCCGCGGATGCTCGTTGCCGTGGACGCGCCGGCGCGTCGCCAGCGCGTTCTCCAGGAGGGTGCGGGCGGAGCCGTAGAGGCCGAGGCTCTGGTAGACGCGGCCGACGGTGTCCGTGAGCGTGGCTTGGACCTCGGGCTGGTCGTTCAGCTCGGCCAGGCGCGCGGCGCCCTTGTCGAGGATCTCGCGGGCGGTGACGGCGTTGCCCCGCGCCTCGCTCGGGTCGGACAGGCGGAACAGCTCCACCATGAACTGCGACACGCGCTGGGCGGTCGCGGCCTCCGTCTGCGCGCGCTGCTCGGCCAGCAGCGCCCGGTCGCGCTCGCGCGCGACGCGCGCCGACTGTACCGCGGTGCTGATGGCGAACCCGGCCAACAGCACCACCAGCACGGCCGCCGCGGCGACGCCGAATCGATGGCGCCGCACGAACTTGCCCGCTCGGTAGCGGCGCGTGGGCGGACGCGCCTGCACGGGGCGCCCGTCGAGATGCCGCCGGAGGTCGTCCGCGAGCTGCTCGACCGAGGCATAACGGGCGGGAGGCTTCTTCTCCAGCGCTTTGAGCACGATGTTGTCGAGGTCGCCGCGGAGCGCCTTCTGCTCGGGCGCGGGGCCCGTGACCGTGCTGGGCCGCGGCGGCGCCTCATGGGTGAAGATGCGGAGGATCTCGGGAAGCGACACCTCGCGGAAGCGGTACGGCCGCGCGCCGGTGAGCAGCTCGTACAGCAGCACCCCGAGCGAGTAGACGTCGCTCCGGGTGTCGATCCCCGCCCCGGTCGCCTGCTCCGGGCTCATGTAGTCGGGTGTGCCGACGAACAGTCCATCGCTCGTGCCCGCCGCGGCGGCGCCGTCGGCCACCGCCTTGGCGATCCCGAAATCGATCACCTTGGGGATGGGGACGCCGTCCTGGCGCGTGACCAGGATGTTGGAGGGCTTGAGGTCGCGGTGGATGATCCCTTTCTGGTGGGCGTGCTGCACGGCCGCGCACACGGCGAGGAAGAGGTCGATCCGCCTCTCCACCGACAGCCCCTCGCGGACGCAGAAGTCCGTGATCGGCTCCCCGCGCACCAGCTCCATCACGAAGTAGGGGCGCCCGCCCGCCGTGCCCGCGTCGAGCACGTGCGCGATGCCCGGGTGGTCCATCCAGGCCAGCGCCTGCCGCTCGCCGTCGAACCGCGCGAGCACGCGCTCGTTGTCCATGCCGGGCGCGATGAGCTTGAGGGCGACCTCGCGGCGGATGGGCGTCTCCTGGAGGGCCCGGTACACGACGCCCATGCCGCCGCGGCCCAGCACCTCGATCACCCGGTACGGCCCGACTCGCTCGGGCGTGTCTGCGGGCAGTGGTCCGCCGGCGGCCTCGGCCGCGCCCTGGGTCGGCGCGCTCTCGTGGGCCAGGAGCGAGAGGACCTCCTCGCGCATCTTGGCGTCGTCGCCGCACGCACCGGCGACCCAGCTCGCCCGCTCGCCGGCCGGACGCGTCCGGGCCTCCAGCAGGACCGCTTTCATCTGCGCGAATCGCTCGGGCGTCAGGGAGGGATTCCTCCCGAGAGGGCGCGCGCGAGCCACATCTTGCCCACCGCCCAGTCGCCGTCGACGGTCCGCTTCGACACGCGGAGCTCCAGCGCCATCTCGTCGACGGTCAGGCCGCCGAAGACGCGCAGCTCGACCACGCGTGCGGCGCGGGCGTCTACCGCGGCGAGCTGGCTCAGGGCGTCGTCGAGGGCCATCACGTCACAGACCGCTTCGGCGCCGTGTCCCCGTTCTTCCTCGAAGGGCACCTGGGTCGCCCCGCTGCCCCGCTTGGCGGCGGCCCGCCCGCGGGCATGATCCACCAGGACGTGCCGCATGGCCTTCGCCGCGGTGGCGAAGAAGTGCACGCGGTCGGCGAAAGGGACGCTGGCCGCGCCGCCCAGCAGGGCCAGGTAGGCTTCGTGGACGAGCGCGGTGGGCTGGAGGGTGTGGCCGGGGCGCTCGCGCCGCATGATGCCGCGCGCCAGTTTCCGCAGCTCCGGATAGACGGCTTCGAGCAGCCGATCTTGCGCTCCCGGGCGCGCCGCCCCGACCTCCCCCAGAAGGGCGGTCACGTCCGAGGTGGAGCGGGCATCAGGCATCGGCGGGAGTGGGGCTATCGATGCCGGCGACACTACGCCGCGCTCGCCGCGGCGTCAAACGTCGTCGCTTGTCGGCGACGACTCCGTCCTGTAGTTTAGGAAGGCCTCACGCACGCAGGTCCCAGCAGCGAGGCGACGGGTTTCCCGGCGCCGAGCGGCGGGGGGGTTCTAGGGGGGTGTATTCCTCTCGTGATCACCCCCCTGAATAAGGAGAGATGCGAGAGAGGCTGAATCGGCATGACTGGAAATCATGTGAGGGGGTAACTCCTCCGAGGGTTCGAATCCCTCTCTCTCCGCCACCTTCAGTAGATAGGGACAGGTTTCGGGAACAGGACTTAAGCAGAGAGGCGCCGGATTATCTTCGGCGCCGAGCGACCGGGGGTTCTAGAGGCGCCGCCAACCTGCCGAACGGACGCCAGCGCCCGCTTGCGCCATAAATCGGTGAGGAGGCGATACGGTCTGAGGGGGAATAGATCGACGCCTATCGCCGGACGTGAGTCCTTGCGAGGGTGACCCTAAGTCGAATTCGGCTCCTTAGCCGTCGTAGCTGCGGAAGCGATGGTCTGCCTGTGGCGCGCCAAGTTCCGACCTACCGTGTAACAGTAGATACTCGCGGGGACGAAATTGACCATTACGCCGGACACGGTGCGCTCCTCACGAATAGTCTTCGTCGTCACCGTCACTCGCTCGAGGCCGTTTTCCCTGCAAAACGCTAGGAGCTCCCGCAGCTCGCCAGGGGCGTCCACGAACCGGTCTGACCACTTTACTTCGACGGCCCAGGCCGGCTTCTGCTGGTGCCCCAAGAAGACGATGTCGACCTCCCCTCCTTGCCACCGAGCATAATGCAACGACGACTGCGGTGAATGGAACCACTGTGCAAAGATGGCGGTTTCCGCGAGGGAGCCGACGTCCTGCGAGGTTTCCGTGACCGGCGCAAAGAGAGCGCTGCGAATCGAGGGGTTGGTAAGGTAGACCTTGAAGTAGTTCGCCCTCTGAAAGCGGCGAGCGTTACGATCAATCCTATGTACCACCTTGATCAAGAAGGCAGCTTCGAGGTATTCGATGTATCGCTTGATCGTGTTCTTCGCGACCCCGGACCGCTTTGAAAGCGCTTCAAGGGAGATCTCTCCAGCGGTATTGAAGGCCAGCGTTGTAAACAGATAGTTGAGTTCGGGAATGTCTTGAATTCCATACAGCGCTGGAAGGTCTCGTAAGAGAACCTTGTCGATGATGTCACTCTTGATGAAGCGAGCTGGGTCGCGTTGAATTTCACGGGAAAGAGCGACTTCGGGATATCCCCCATAGTTCAGGTAATCAAGGAATCGTGAGTTCAGCGCAGCAATATTCGCAGAGTCGTACCATTCATAGCCATGTTCTATTCCGGTGGGCTGGATGAGGTCGTCCTGATTCAGCAGCTTCAGGTATTCATGGAATGTTAGCGGCGGTAGTAGGAAGTCGGTGATGCGGCCAGCTCCGGATTCGGCGCTTCTCAGGCGAAGTGCTGCCGCGGCTGATCCAGAGGCGACGATCTTCAGATTCGCGTATTCGTCGACGAGAGTCTTGAGGTGGACTTCCCATTGGCGGAGGTACTGGATTTCATCGAAGAGGATGAAGCAGTCCTCACGCCGATAGTCAATCCCGCTTGCGGAACCGTAGGCGTCGAGCAGATCACTCAGTCCTGAGAGCGTGTAAAGCGGGTGATCGACCGAGATATAGCAGATTCGCCTGCTCGGAATCCCGGCCGCGATCAAAGCGGCAACGACGTGATGGAGGAGTACCGTCTTGCCAACGCGGCGAGGACCCATCAGCAGGACTGCGCGTCGCACCGAACGCTGCTGGATGAGTGGGAGGAAGATCTCGACGTACGACCGGCGAGGCAGATCAGCGAAGGGAAGCGGAGATTCGCCTTGTGAAGTCCACCACGGGTTTTCACTCGAAATCCGTTGTTCGACCTCGTTTCGAGGTATATCGCGCATGGACCGAGTATATCCCCAATAAGATCAGGCGACTGACTCTATTCTGGTAATGGCCGTGAAGTTCATATAGGTCAGTGCGTTAGAGTTGTTGGCTTGACTCGGCGATCTTTCGAGGTAATCTAGCTCGCAGGGGTCGGCCGGACGTGGATCCCGGCCCTGCGCAACGCGAGTCGCCCAACCCCGCCAGGCCCGGAAGGGAGCAACGGTCCGGCGATCCTCGGGTGTGCCGCAGGCAAGCCGGGGTTCACGTCGGGCCGGCCCCGCAAGCTCATCCCTTCCACTTCCCATGTCCTACCTCGTCCTCGCCCGCAAGTACCGGCCCCGCACCTTCGACGAGGTGGTGGGGCAGGAGACCGTCACCCGCACGTTGCGCAACGCCCTCGCCTCCGGCCGCATCGGGCACGCGTTCCTGCTCTCCGGCGCCCGGGGGGTGGGGAAGACCACGACCGCGCGCATCCTCGCCCGCGCACTCAACTGCGCGAAGGGCGACGCACCGACCGCCGCTCCCTGCGGCGAGTGCGCGCCCTGCGTCGAAATCGCGGCCGGCACCTGCCTCGACGTCCAGGAGATCGACGGCGCCACCCACAACGGGGTGGAGCAGGTCCGCGAGCTGCGCGAGAGCGCGCGCTACAACCCGGCCCGCGACCGCTTCAAGATCTGGATCATCGACGAGGTGCACATGCTGTCGACGGGGGCGTTCAACGCGCTCCTGAAGACCCTCGAAGAGCCGCCGCCGCGGGTGAAGTTCATCTTCGCCACCACCGAGTACCACAAGATCCCGGACACCATCCTCTCGCGGTGCCAGCAGTACGACTTCCGGATGATCCCGGCCCGCGATCTCCAGGCGCACCTGCGCCAGGTCGCGGGCGCGGAGAAGATCGAGGTCTCCGACGAAGCTCTGGCCCGCATCGCCCGCGCGGCGGAGGGCAGCGCGCGCGACGCGTTGTCGCTGTTCGACCAGGTGCTGTCCTTCAGCGGGCAGGAGGTCCAGGACGAGGACATCTCCGCGCTTTTGGGCCTGGTCGACCGCGAGCTGCTCCTCGCTGCGTCGCGGGCGGTGGCGGACGGCGATACCCTCGGCCTCCTCGACCTCGTCGAGCGCCTGTCCGACCACGGGGCGGACTACCGGAACTTCAACCGCGAGCTGATCCTGCACTTCCGCGAGATCCTCCTCTTGAAGGTCGCGCCGGGCGAAAGCGCCTTGCTCGCGCAGGTGATGCCGGAGGAGCGCGAGCGCCTGCGGCCGCTGGCCGCCGCGTTCAGCCACGAGGACCTGCTGCGCATCTTCGAGGTCCTGAACAAGGTCGAGACCGACCTCCGCCTGGCCCAGGACCCGCGGGTCACCCTCGAGCTGGCGCTCATGAAGGCGGCGCAGCTCCAGAGGCTGATGCCGTTCACCGAGCTGGTGGAGAGGGTCGATCGCCTCGCCGCAGGCGCGCCGCTGCCGGCGCGCGCGGCAAGCCCGCGGACGCCGCTGCCCGCTCCGCCCGTGCCTCCGGCCAGGGCGCCGGCACCGGCGCCGGCGCCGGCTCCGGCGGCCGCCGCGGCACCGCCTGCCCCGATCGCAGCACCCGCTCCCCCTTCCGCGCCCCCGACGTCGCCCGACGGGATCCTGGCGGCCATGGTCGCCCTCGCCCAGTCGCGGCCGTCGCTGGCCCAGCCGCTCCGGACCGCCACCGCGCGCGAGGAGCAGGGCTCGCTGGTGATCGAGGTCGGGGCCGATTTCGGCGCCATGGCCGCCCTCCACCAGGACGAGTATCGGCAACTGGCCCAGAAGGCCGCGGGCCGCGCGACCAGGGTGCGCATCGAGACGGCCAGGGGCGCCGGCGATGCGTCCGCCGCCGCCGACACGGCCCAGCAGCGACAGCGCGTCCTCGACGAGGCCTCGCGGGAGCCGGCGGTCCAGGAGGTGCTGGACCTCTTCAACGGCAAGGTCGTCGACGTCCGCGGCAAGGCGTGACGCGGGCGCCTTTGAGGGAGGATCGACCGTGAACCCTTTCGGCAATCCGCAGAAGCTCATGAAGCAACTGCAGCAGGCGCAGGAGCGCATGCAACAGGAGATCGCCGCCCTCCAGATCGAGGCCGCCTCCGGCGGCGGCATGGTCAAGGTCGTGATGGACGGCCAGAAGAACCTGAAGTCCCTGCGCATCGACCCCGAGGTGGTGAGCAAGGAGGACGTCGAGATGCTGCAGGACCTCGTCACCGCGGCCGTCAACGAAGCCGCCCGCAAGGTGGACGAGGCGATCCAGGAGAAGATCGGCGGCCTGGCCGGAGGGATGAAGATCCCGGGGCTGCTCTAGTAAGGGCTAGACTGGCGCGGTGGACCATCCCGCGCCCCTTGCCCGGCTGATTGACGAGCTGCAGCGTCTGCCGGGCATCGGGCCGAAGTCCGCGCAGCGGATCGCGTTCCATTTGTTGAAGGGGACGGCGGCGGAGGCGGAGCGGCTTTCGCAGGCGGTGGCGGAGCTCCTGGGCTCGATCCAGATCTGCACCCGCTGCAATGCCTTCACCGACCGCGAGGTGTGCGCGACCTGCACCGATCCCGCCCGCAGCGACCGCGTCGTCTGCGTGGTGGAGGAGCCGTACAACCTGCACACCATCGAGCGCACGCGTGATTTCCGCGGCCGGTACCACGTCCTGCACGGCGCGCTGTCGCCCCTGCAGGGCATCGGCCCCGACGAGCTGCGGGTGCGCGGCCTGCTCGACCGGGTGCGGGCGGGCGAGGTCGAGGAAGTCATCCTGGCCACCAGCCCGACGGTGGAGGGCGAGGCCACCGCGGTCTACCTGGCCCGCATCCTCAAGCCGCTGGCCGTCAGAGTGACGCGGATCGCGATGGGGATACCGGTCGGGTCCGATCTCGACTGGGCGGACGAGGTCACGATGGCGAAGGCGCTCGAAGGACGGCGGGAATACTGACGCCCGCGATCGAGGAGGCATGATGGGATACCCGCCGCCGGAGCATCGTCCGGCCGTACGCCAGGGGATGGCGATCACCTCGCTGGTGCTCGGAATCCTCAGCATCCCCACCTTCGGATGCCTCGGCATCGGCGCCCTGCTTGGCGTGGTGTTGGGGATCGTCGCCCTCGTGCGGGCGAACCGCGAGCCGCAGACCTACGGGGGCAAGGGATTCGCCATCGGCGGCATCGCGGCGGGCGCGCTGTCGCTGCTCATCATGATCCCGCTGGCCGGGATCGTGGCCGCCATCGCCATCCCGAGCCTCCTGCGCGCGCGGGTGTCCGCCAACGAGGCCGCGACCATCGGCGACATCCGGACGGTGATCTCGGCGGAAATGGCGTACCAGTCGGCCAGCGGCGGGTACTATGGGCCGCTGGAGTGCCTGGCCGTTCCCACCACGTGCATGCCCGCCTATTCCGGTTTGACCTTCCTTCAACCCGAGCTCGCTTCGGCCACGACGAAAAGCGGGTATCGGCGGACGTTCCATCCCGGCCCCGCGGCCGCCGTCGGCGCCGGCGGGACGGCGTCCCAGGCGCTCGAAACCTGGGCCTACGTCGCGGTGCCGGTAACCACCGGCACGACGGGCGTGCGTTCCTTCTGCGGGGACGCCAGCGGGCGGATGTGCGCGGTCAAGGCGGGCTCGATCGACGCCTCGAGCGGCGCTTGTCCGCCGCCCCCGGCGTGTCCCGACCTCCGGTAACGGTATGTTTGCTCTTTGCCGTAACCGCAAGCTATAACTAGACCTTCCGGCGAGAAGGAGGAGTTCAGTAATGGCGGCGCCCGACATCGTCATGTACGAGGAGGAGTTCAACCAGATCAAGCAGGTGATCGCCAAGCTGCGCACCGACGCCAACGCCAAGGTCGTGTTCCTGGTCGACAAGAACGGCCAGCAGATCGCCGCCCACGGCGAGATCGAAAACCTCGACACCACGTCCCTCGCGTCCCTGACCGCGGGCAACGTGGCCGCCACCGACGGGCTGGCTCGGCTCATCGGTGAGAAGGAGTTCTCGATCCTCTTCCACGAGGGCGAGAAGGACAACATCCACATCTCGATCGTGGCCCAGCGCGTGATCCTCGTCGTCATCTTCGACGAGCGGTCGTCGCTGGGGCTGGTCCGGCTGCGGGTGAAGAAGGCCTCGACGGAGCTGAACGACGTGTTCGCCCGAATCATGGCCAAGGTCGACAGGGAGAAGTCGCAGGCGGGGACGGCGTTCGAGAGCCCGTTCGCCGAGATCACGGATGAGGACATCGATAGCCTGTTCAGCGAGTAGCCAGGCGCACCGATGACCTTCATCAACTATGCGTCGCGCGAGATCAACTGCAAGATCGTCTATTACGGCCCCGGCCTGTGCGGGAAGACGACCAACCTGCAGTACATCTACGACAAAAGCAACGCCGCCGCCCGGGGCAAGCTGATCTCCCTGGCCACCGAGACCGACCGCACGCTCTTCTTCGACTTCCTGCCCCTCGAGCTGGGGACGGTCCGTGGCTTCAAGACCCGGTTCCACCTCTACACCGTGCCCGGCCAGGTGTTCTACGACGCCAGCCGCAAGCTGATCCTGAAGGGCGTGGACGGCGTCATCTTCGTCGCCGACAGCCAGGTGGAGCGCATGGACGCCAACGTCGAGGCCATCGATAACCTGAAGCTCAACCTGAAGAGCCAGGGCTACGACCTGCAGACGATCCCCTACGTGCTCCAGCTCAACAAGCGCGACCTGCCGAACGTGTCCACGGTCGACGAGATGACGAAGCTGCTGATGCAGAAGAATCCGCCGGAGCCGGTGGTCGAGGCCGTGGCCGCCAAGGGTACCGGGGTCTTCGAGACGCTGAAGAGCGTGGCCAAGCTGGTCCTGGCCGATCTGACGCGTCAGACCTGATCGTCGTATAATCCGTTTTTGGCGCTTCGGCCGACCCGTTCCTCAGTAGCTCAATGGCAGAGCATCCGGCTGTTAACCGGAGGGTTGTAGGTTCGAATCCTACCTGAGGAGCCAACCTCCCGCCGACGATGTCCTTCGACGACGAGAGCCTTCAAATGAGGAGAAAGCAATGAGCGCACGCTCGATCACCGCAGCGTTCGTGGCGGCCGCCTTTGTGGCCCTGGCGCCCTCCGTCTTCGCCCAGGGCGCGGCCGACAAGAAGATGGACAAGCCCATGGCGGGCATGGCCCCGAAGCCGGCGGCCGAGATGGCGAACCTGAAGTTCTTCGAAGGGAGCTGGTCGTGTTCGGGCGAAGGAGCCATGGAGCCCGGCGGGCCGACGATGAAGATGACGAGCTCGGTGAAGATCCATTCCGACCTGGGCGGGTTCTGGCAATCGGGGATGGTGAAAGGCACCACCGCCGGGATGCCCGCGTTCGAGGGCATGTTCCACACGACCTGGGACCCGGGGACGAAGCAATACCTTATGTTGTGGGTCGACAACATGGGCGGCTGGTCCGAAGAGCGGGCGTCGGGCTGGAACGGCGACACGCTCGTGTACACGGGCGCGGGGAACATGGGGGGCGTGAAGATGGGAGCCCGTGACACGTTCATGCGGAAGGCGGACGGCAGCCTGGGCCACGCCGGCGCGATGCAGGTCAAGGGCCAGTGGGTGAAGATGATGGAAGAGACCTGCAGGAAGTCGGCCGCGTACTAGGACGGCAGGCGAGAAAGACGTCTCAGCGCGCCGTGCGTTCCCCGATGGAGACGGGCATACCGTTCAGGCGGTGATCGCCCTGCGCGGCCATGGCCTTCGTCCCGATCTTGAGATCGGCGTAGGCCGCCGCCGCCGGCGCCGGAAGCTCGCTCTCCAGCCGGTCGTGGCCCCAGCCTTCGCGGACGCGGAAGTCGTACTCGACCACGACGCGGTACGCGCGGAGCGCCGGCCCCGTCCATTTTCGCGGCAGCGTCTTCAGGATCTTCGCCACCGTCCACTCGAAGGCGGCGGCGGCGCGTTCACCCTCGCCGAGCCAGTCGCCGACCACGGGCAGGTGCGTCCGCCCCTCGACCATCAGCACCCGCCCCTCACGGTCGGCCCCGAGGTCGATGCGGACCAGCGCCAGCCCCGATCGGTCGGAGAGCGCGACGTAGCTCTCTTCGTAGCAGCGGCGGAGGGCCTCGGCCTCGGCGGGAGGGAGGCGCTGGAGATCCAACGAGGAGCTGGCCACCTGGCGGATCGTCTCCTCGGGCGGCCGGCGCATCCAGTCGGAGAGTGCGGTGAGCGGCATGCCGTGGACGACGGCGGCCATGGCGCGGGCCTCCTCCTCGCGGGTCGCGTAGGGCGGTTCCGGGAGCAGCGTGCGCCAGATGTCCTCGAGGACGCGCGCCATCGCCGGAGCGCCCTGCTCGTATTTGAAGACGAGCCTGCCCTTGCGCTCGTCCGCGCCTTCGCCGCGGATCTTCACCCCGACCTCGTCGTCCTTGCGTTCCACCTCGGTCACCACCCCCACCTCCCCGGGCTGGAAGCCGCGGAGGCCGGGCTTGTCGTGGAGGCGGCTGTCGTACCAGGCGAGCTGCTCCTCGCTGAGGGTCTTCCGCAGCTCGAGCAGCCAGCTCGCCACGTACTTCGTGCGCGATCCCTCGACGAACGTCGTCACCGGCCGCCGGATGTCGTTCTTGTGGCCGAACGACACGTTGCGGTTGCTGGCCACATAGCGAAAGAGAAGACAGCGCTTGCCGACGAGCCGGTCGGCGAGCGGGTCCGCGGCCTTGTCCCCGGCGGACGCGGTCGCGGCGCCGGCGAGCAGCAGGGCGGTGAGCCGCCGGGTCACTTCGAGACCCTCCGGAACACGAATGTCGTCTCGTAGAAGGTGGTCTTCGGCCCTTCCGTGAGCCCCATCCGCTGCATCGCTTCGGCGAGCCGCTGCTGCGTCTTCCGGTCGTTCTTCTTGAACTCCTCCTTGAGGCTCACGACGGAGGGATCGTGCGGCTGGACGGTGTCGCTCATCTGCCTGTAGGTCAGCGTTTCGCCATCCGGCGACAGGCTGAAAGAAATCAGCCCCTTGGTCTCGGAGGACCTGGATCGGGACCAGCACAGCGACCGGTAGCCCCCCTCTCCGGTCCAGAACGCCGCGCAGCGTGTCCCCGGCCCCTCGGGCATGACCTTGAAGCGCTCGGAGACCTCGGCCTCGGAGCGCATGCCCCAGCTCGTATAGAAGATGCGCCCCTTGTCGTCCTTCTCCCAGACCACGCGGTGGAAGGCCTCGGGAGTCTTCTGCTTGTCCACGGCTTCGTAGCGGCCGAGCATCTTCGGGTTGGCCGGGGCCAGGACGTTCTTCGGGAGCTGGCCGGGAAAGACGAAGAGGGGCAGGACCTCCGGCGGCAGGCTCCCCTTGCTGGCGCCGGTGAGGACGGAGGACTCGCCGGGGATCGCGTTGGCCTGGCGCAGCGAAATCTCGGCGAACGAGCGGACCATGAAGTCGGGGTCGGCCTCGCGGAGGGCCTTGAGCTTGGGGACGAACGACGGGTCGTGCCAGGCCGCCCACGACCGTGCCCCCTGCCGCCTGACGTCCGGGTCGGTGTCGTCGAGCGCCTTCCGCATGTGGGGATAGGCCTTCTTGTCGCTCTCGGAGACGAGCCACTGGCTGGCCGCGCGCCGCACCTCCGGCGATCCGTCGGCGAGGCGTGCGCCGACCGTCTCGATCCAGCCCCGGGGCTTGGCCTGCCAGAGGATCTCGAGCGCGACGGCGCGGACCTCCGGCGCGGTGTCCGGGAGCAGCGCCATCGCCGTCTGGACCGTGTCCTTCTCGTAGGGGGCCGCCTTCTTCAGCGCATCGAGCGCGGCGGCGCGGACCTTCGGGGCGGTGTCCTTGAGGAGCGGCCGGATCGCCTTCGCCGCCACCTCGCCGGAGAGGCATGCGGCATGGCCCTGCGCAGCCAGGACGCGAATCTCCGCGTCGGGATCGGCGGCGGCGCCCGCGAAGATCTCCCGGGCCGCGGCGTCTCCCCGCTCGGCGAGCGCCTTCAGCACCTCGACGCGCACGGCCGCAGCCCTATCCTTCGCGAGAGCGGACAGCGTCGCCCAGGAGGCCGCGGGATGCTTGGCGAGGCCCGCCGCCGCGTCCGCCCGCACCTCGGCGTCGGCGTCCCGCGCCCCCTGCTCGTAATAGGGCAGCAGCCAGTCGCCCTCGTTGTAGCGCAGGATGCCCATCAGGATGCGCCGCGGCTCGGCGAAGCGATCGCCGAGGGCCTTGCGGTAGAGCGGCTCCATCAGCTCGCGGCGGTCGAGGGAGACGGAGGCGAGGATCGTCGCGCGGTCCTTGGCCGTCCCGCCGTCGTAGAGCTTGACGAGCTGGGGGAAGGACTGCCGGTCCACCATGGAGGCCAGGGCGGATAGGGCGGAGCGGTGGACCTCGGGGTCGCGATCCGCCAGCGCGTTCTCGAGCAGCTCGCGCACGCGCTCATCCTCGAAGCTGCGCAGGCCTCGGACCGCCTCCGCGCGCACCTTGGGATCGGCGTGACCGAGGAAACCCACGAAGATCGGGATCAGCTCGTCGCCCGACGAGAGGAGCTTGCGCCGGACCAGGATCGGCAGGGCCTTGAGGGTGAGGGTCGGGTCCTTTCCTTCGGCCACGGCGCGGAAGGCGGGGAGCAGGTCGTCGCTGAAGTTCTTGTCGAGCAGGTTGAAGGCGGCGATGCGCACCTCCGGGCTCGGGTGCCCGTTCATCGCCCGCACGACCACCTCCTGCGCGCCGGGGTCGTACTTCGCCTCCAGCGTCTTCAGGACCAGGACCGCCAGCTCGGCGTCCGTGCCGGCGAGCAGCCGGTAGAGGCTGCGCATGGCCTCCGGCGTCCCGATCTCGTTGAGGGCCCAGGCCGAGGTCAGCCGCACCCCGCGGTCGGCGTCGGCGAGGGCCTTCGCGAGGGCGGGGACGGCGGCCGCGTCGGGGGCGGCGCCGAGGGACCACGCCGCCGCCTCCCTCACTTGAGCATCGGGGCTCGCAAGCTGGGCCACGAGGTCGGGTGTCCCGGCGCGGGCGCCCGTCGCTGCAGCCAGGGCCCCGAGGCAGAGAATCCAGCGCTTCATGGGGACCTCCCACCTATAGACGTACGAGCCGGCGCCGTCCCCTCACTCACCGGCGCGCGGCCGCCCGGAGATAACATCCTCGGACGTGTCCCCGGATCATCAGCCTTTGACCTACCACGAGCGCCGGCCCCCGCCCGCGCTCCGCCCGTTCATCGAATGCGTGTGGGTCGTTTCCGGCCCTCTCGTCTCCTCGGGACGCGCCCCGGAGCGCGTCGTGCCCGACGGGTGCCCCGAGCTGATCGTGCACCTGGGCGATCCTTTCGCGCGCCGGATCGACGGACGCTGGGTCGTGCAGCCGCGCGCGTTCCTCGCCGGGACCCTCTCGCGCCCGTGGCTGCTGCGTGCCGGGCGGCGGGTCGACACCATCGGCATCCGTTTTCGCGCCGGCGAGACGACCGGCGTGCTGCCGGTGTCGATGGCGGGGGCCCGCGACCGTGAGCGGGCACTTGCCGGAATCGTGGGCCGGGCGGCCGCGGGAGCGCTGCTCCGGTCCCTCCGCAGGGCGCGTACCCCGGCGCAGAAGTTCGCGGCGGCGGAGCACTGGCTCGCGGCGCGCCTCGCGGAGGCGCTTCCGCGCCGGAGCACCTCCGCGCGCGCAGTGGCCCTGATCCGCGAGGGCCGGGGCCAGGCACGGATCGACGACGTTGCCCGCTCCCTCGGCTGGAGCCGCAGACGGATCGAGCGGGCCTTCGCGCGGGACCTGGGGATCCGCCCCAAGGTCTACGCGCGCATCGTCCGCCTGAACGCGGTCCTGGCCGCACTCGACGACGCCGAGCGTCCCCGCGCGGTCGACCTCGCCCTCGAGGCCGGCTACTTCGACCAGGCGCACCTGCTCCGCGACTTCCGCATCCTGGCCGGCCGCACCCCGCGGTCCCGGCGCGAAGGCGACGGCGAGTTGGCCCGCTACTTCACGGATCCCTGCCGGCTGAAGGCACTCCTCGCCGGCGAGTAGCGGCGTCGCTTTTTTCCAAGGCAAGCGCGTGAGGCGCGGCTAGGCTCTCTCCCATCGAGCCGCGCGCGCGGCACTGGAGGACGAATGTCGAGACAGATGGTGATCGCGACGGCCCTGGCGCTGATGGTGGCGTCGCCGCTCGCCGCGCAGGCCCCCGCCCACGGGGTCGAGGCCCTGGCCTGGATGGAGGGCGCCTGGGCCGGAGAGAAGGACGACGTCGCCATGGAGGAGTTGTGGACGGGGCCACGCGGCGGGGCGCTGCTGGGCCTTCACCGCGATGTAAAGGCCGGACGCCTCCTCTCTTGGGAGTTCCTGCGAATCCAGGCCACGGACGCGGGCATCGTCTACTTCGCCAGCCCGCGCTCCGCGCCGCCCACTCCCTTCAAGCTTGTCGAGGCGGGAGACAAGAGAGTGGTGTTCGAGAACAAGGAGCACGACTTCCCGCAGCGGATCCTGTACTGGGTGGACGCGAAGGGCGCCCTGCACGCGCGCATCGAAGGCCCGCAAGGGGACAAGACGGTCTCGGAAGAGTGGGTGTGGACGAGGGCGCACTGACCATCGCCGTTTGACGCCCCTGGAGCTATACTCAGGCGATGTCGTACTTCCGCCGACGGCCGACCGTCCGGTTCGCGGTGATCGCCCTCGCCGTCTACGCCGCGTTGCTGGTCGTCGGCCCCGTCGCGCACACCGACCTGGCCGACCACGTCAAGTCGTCGAGCCATTGCCAGATCTGCGTCGCCAACCCCCTGGCGGCGCGGATCGAGCCCCGGGTCGCCGCCTCCACGCCGACGCTCCCCGCCATAGGAGAGGTCGCCGGGGTCCTCGCGCCCGGTTTCGCATCGCCGGTCCCGTTCCGCACGTCCGGCCGTTCCCCGCCCGCCTGAGCCATCCCCTTCCCTGACGCTGCGCGCGCAGCGTCGCCGTTTTCATTTCAAGGAGAGGAGTGCAATGCGCTCAGCCCATCGTCCATTCGGGGTCTTTCTGACCGTCGGGATGCTTGCCGCCGCCGCCGCCGCCGCCGGAGCACCTTTACAGGACCCGCAGCCCAGCCCTTCGCCCGAGGCTTCGCCGACGCCACCCGAGGCCCCGCCGCCCGCCGAGCCCCCGACCGAGGTCGTACCCCCGGGGGCCGGCGGCGCCGGAGGACCCAGCGGGCCGCTGCCGGTGTACGGCCCGTCGTCCTCCAAGATCTTCAACCCCGACATCGCGGTCATCGGTGACTTCCTGGGCGCGATCGGCAAGAACGACTCCGAGTTCGCCACGCCGTCCCTCGAGATGCACGAGGTCGAGGCCACGTTTCAGGCCATCGTCGATCCCTACGCGCGGGCCGACTTCTTCTTCGTCTTCGCGCCCGACGAGGTTGGCGTCGAGGAGGGCTTCATCACCTTCACCTCGCTGCCCGCGGGCCTGCTCCTGAAAGCCGGGAAGATGCGGGCCTCTTTCGGCAAGGTCAACCAGATGCACAACCACATCCTGCCCTGGACCGACCGGCCGCTGGTGACGCAGAACCTCCTCGGCGGCGAAGAGGGGGTCTCCGATGCCGGGTTATCGCTCGCGCGCCTGTTCCCGAATCGCTTCCTCTTCCTGGAGGCGATCGCCGAGGTCTACCGGGGCGAGTCGCCGGAGCTCTTCCGCGCCCCCGAGCGCGGCGACCTGACTTTCGTCGGGCGCCTGCGCGGGTACCGCGACCTCACCGAGTCCGCCAACCTCGATTTCGGCGGGTCCTTCGCCCGCGGCACCAGCGTGGACGAGGTGCATGGCCTGCACACGCGGCTCATCGGCGCCGACCTCGCCTTCCGGTACCGGCCGCTACGGCGCGCCATCTATCGGCGGCTGATCGCCCGCACCGAGCTGGTGTGGTCCCGCCGCGAGCTGGCGGCGGAGGGACCCACCAACGGCGAAACCGACGCCGAGGAGGGCGCGACCGCCGCGCGCGCTTTCGGCGCCTACGCTTCCGTCGACTACCAGTTCGCGCGGCGGTGGTTCGCGGGAGCGCGCCTGGACCGCTCGGAGCGCGCGGACGATCCCTCCCTCGTGGACAAGGGGGCCTCGCTGCTCCTCACGTATTGGCCGAGCGAGTTCAGCCAGGTGCGCGCCCAGTACCGGCACGCGTCCTACGGGGATGGCATCAAGGCCAACGAGGTCCTCTTCCAGTTCGTCTTCAGCATCGGCGCCCACGGCGCCCACACGTTCTGAGCGAAGGAGGCACCACATGACCACATTCAAGCTGTTGCCGTTCGCCTTCCTCGGAGTCCTCGTCGCCCTTCCCGCGCCGGCCGGCGCCGCCCTCAACGTGATCACGACCACCGCGGACCTGGAGGCCCTGGCGCGCGAGGTCGGAGGGGACCGGATCAAGGTCGAGTCGCTGGCCCGCGGCTACCAGGACCCGCACTTCGTGGAGGCCAAGCCCAGCTTCATGATCAAGCTCCACCGCGCCGACCTCTTGATCGCGGTGGGCCGCGAGCTGGAGCTCGGGTGGCTTCCGCCCCTCATCACGCAGGCCAGGAACTCGAAGATCCAGCCTGGAGGCGCGGGATACCTCGACGCCTCGCTGACGGCGCGGATCCTGGACATCCCCACCGGCCAGATCACCCGCGCCATGGGCGACGTCCATCCCTCGGGCAACCCGCACTACTGGCTGGATCCCGACAACGGGAAGCGCATCGCCCGGGCCATCGCGGCGAAGCTCTCGGAGATGGACTCGGCGAACGCCGCCTACTACAAGGAGCGCCTGGCGGACTTCGAGCGGCGCGTCGACGCCGCCGACCAGGGATGGAAGGCGCAGATGGCGCCGTACCGCGGAGTGAAGGTCGTGACGTACCACCGCTCGTGGTCGAACTTCGCCGACCACTTCGGGCTGGACGTCATCGGCTACGTCGAGCCCAGGCCCGGCATCCCGCCGTCGCCGTCACACACCATCGCCCTCATGAAGGCGATGCGGGAGCAGAACGTGAAGATCATCATCGTGGAGCCCTACTTCGACGCCAAGACGCCGAACTCGATCGCCCGCGAGACGGGGGCGAAGGTGCTGGTCATGCCGCCGTCGGTGGGCGGGCTCCCGCAGGCTTCCGACTACATCAAGCTCTTCGACACCGACGTGAAAATGCTGGTGGACGCGATCAAGGCGACGGGAGCGAAGTAGCGATGGACCTCGACACCCTTCGCTTCCTGGCCGCGCCGTTCGCGGCCAGCCTCATTCTCACCGGGATCCACGCCTACCTCGGCGTACACGTCGTGGAGCGTGGGGTGATCTTCGTGGACCTCTCGCTGGCGCAGATCGCCGCCTTCGGCGCGACGGTGGCCATCCTGATGCCGTTCTCCGGGGGCGATCCGCACGCCCCCGGTATCTACTGGGTCAGCCTCCTGTTCACGTTCATCGGCGCCGCCGTCTTCGCCACCATCCGCGTGAAGCGGGCCCGGATCCCGCAGGAGGCCATCATCGGGATCTGCTATGCGGTGGCTTCCGCGGCCTCGATCCTGGCCATGAGCAAGGCCACGTCGGAGAGCGAGCACCTGAAGGACATGCTGGTCGGGAACATCCTGGCCGTGTCCTGGGAAGAAGTGCTGAAGACGGCCGCGCTGTACGCGGCGGTGGGGGTCTTCCACTACGTGTTCCGGAAGCAGTTCCTGGCCATCTCCATGAGCCATGGCGGCGGCGAGCCTCCCGGCCTCAACGTGCGGCTGTGGGACTTCCTGTTCTACGCCTCCTTCGGGTTCGTGGTGACCTCGTCGGTGGCGATTGCCGGGGTGCTGCTGGTCTTCTGCTACCTGATCGTCCCCTCGGTGGCGGCCATGTTGTACTCCGAGCAGATCGGCCGCCGCCTGGCCATCGGGTGGAGCATGGGGACGATCGTGTCCGCGCTCGGCATCTTCCTTTCCGTCCAGCTGGACCTGCCCACGGGAGCGGCCATGGTCTGCACGTTCGGCCTCGTCCTGATCCTGATGGCCCTCGTGCGTCCGCTGCTCGTGAAGCGCACGGTGGAAACCCGGTAGACTCGCCGCGAGCTTCGGCGGGCGGCCATGGAGAAAGACACCGACATCGGCGGGCGGGAGCGGCGTTTCCCCGCGACCCGTCACTCGATGGTGGAGGGGGCGCGCAGCCCCGACCCCGAGCAGCGGCGCCTCGCCTTCGAGCGTGTCGTCCAGGCGTACTGGAAGCCGGTCTATGTCTACCTGCGTCTGCGGTGGGGCGCATCGGCGGAGGACGCGAAGGACCTCACGCAGGGCTTCTTCGCCCGCGCCTTGGAGAAACGCTTCTTCGACCCCTACGACCCCGCGCGGGCGCGCTTCCGCACCTTCCTGCGGACGTGCCTCGACGGGTACGCAGCCAACGAGCAGGCGGCGGAACGGCGGCTGAAGCGGGGGGGCGGGGTGGCCGTGCTCTCCTTCGACTTCGCGACCGCGGAGCGGGACCTGCCTGCGCTGTCCCTCTCCACGGGCGAGGATGCGGATGCCGTCTTCCACCGTGAGTGGGTGCGCGCGGTGTGCGCGGAAGCGGTAGAAAACCTGCGCCGGCGGTGCCGCGAGAGCGGGCGCGAGCGGGCGCTGGCCGTGTTCGAGCGCTGCGACCTCTCCGATCTCGCCGACGCCGACCGGCCGAGCTACGCCGCTCTCGCCGCCGAGTTCGGCATTCCGCTGACGGAGGTGACGAACCTGCTCGCATCCGCGCGCCGCCTGTTCCGCGCCACCATGCTCGAGACCCTGCGCGTCCGCACGGCGAGCGACGAGGAGTTTGCGGACGAGGTGCTCTGGCTTCGCGGACGGAGCTCCGCGTGACGCTGCCCGACGCGACGGTCGGCCACCTGCTCCGGATCGCCGGCGGGGCCGAGGTTCCGGGCTGGCGCTACGAGCTGCGGGAGGAAATCGGCCGCGGCGGGATGGGCGTCGTCTATCGCGCGCACGACCGCGAGCTGCAGCGCGACGTGGCCCTGAAGGTCCTGCGCGCCGGCGCCGATGCCGGCGATCTCGCCCGCCGGCTCCATCGCGAGGCCCGCGTCCTCGCCTCTCTCGAGCACCCCGGGATGGTCCCCGTCCACGACGTCGGCGTCCTGGCCGATGGCCTGGGCTTCTACGTCATGAAGCTCGTGCGCGGCCGCCGGCTGGACCAGTGGGCCGCCGGAGCGCCGGCGATGTCCGAGCGCCTCCGCGCCTTCGAGCGCATCTGCGAGACGGTGGCCTTCGCCCACGCCCACGGGGTCGTCCATCGGGACCTGAAGCCGGGGAACGTGATGCTGGGCGCGTTCGGCGAAGTGCTGGTCATGGACTGGGGCGTGGCGAAGGTCCTCTCCGACGCAGGGGTCGCCTCCGCCGCCACGGCCGTCGACGGGGAGACCGCCGCCGGCACCGTCCTCGGGACTCCCGGCTACATGGCGCCGGAGCAGGCGGCGGGGGACTCCCGCGCGATCGACGCGCGCACCGACGTGTATGCCCTCGGCGGCCTTCTCCATTTCCTGCTCGCGGGGTCGCCGCCGACCGCCGGCCCTCTTCCGCGCGGTACGCCGCGGCCGCTGGCCGCGATCGTCCAACGCTGCCTCGCCGTCGCCCGGACGGAGCGGTACGCGTCGGCGACCGACCTGGCCGCGGACGTCCGGGCCTTCCAGGCCCGAGACCCCGTTTCGGCCTACCCGGAGACGCCGCTGCGCAAGGCGAGGCGCATCGTCTCCCGATACCGTGTGCCGATCGCCCTCGTGCTGACGTACATGCTCATCAGGGTCGCCCTGATTTTCTGGACCCGTGGCTGATCACCGGGCTCCCGGCGCGTAATAGAACGGCATACAGGGAGGTGGACGGTATGTCCAAACCAGTGTTCGGGATGCTGCTCGGCGGGTTCCTGGGGATCTTCGACGGCCTGACCGCGCTGATCTCGGCCCCGGAGACTCGGCCGGAGATCGTCAGCATCGTGATCGGATCGATCTTCAAGGGGATCATCACGGGCCTGCTCATCGGCCTGTTCACCCGCAGGGTCCGCTCGCTTCCGCTGGGGATCGTCTTCGGCCTCGCGATGGGGCTTCTTTTCGCGTACTTCGTGGCGGCGATGCAGGGCAAGTACTACTTCGAGATCATGTTGCCCGGCGCGATCCTCGGGCTGATCGTCGGCTACGCGACGTACGTGTACGGCGATGCCGCCCATCCGGCGGCGGCCTCGTGAGAGGAGGGACAGTCCTCACCCATTACTGCGCCATGGGGAACCAGCCCCGGATGAAGCTGGCCCAGGCGACCGGCGCCGAACCCGTCGAGCTGCGCTTCGACTTCGCGGGCGGGACCAACCTGGACCCGGCGCAAGACGCCCACATGCACTCCGGCCGGGTGACGCTGCGGGGCACGGACCGACTCGAAGCCGAGTGGGCGGTGTACGACAAGGGCAAGCAGACGGGATCGAACCGGTTCTTCCTGAACCGCGTCGAGGCCGCGGCGGAGCGTCCCTGAAGCCGGCGGGCCAATCGCG
>Ga0326597_10002900_pt1 | contig 25260 bp, 26 predicted proteins | sample RVTome_12_FD_203789 | JGI IMG/M metagenome (GOLD analysis project Ga0326597, IMG submission 203789) | Soil microbial communities from uranium-contaminated site in the Upper Colorado River Basin, Wyoming, United States - RVT100D185 | ecosystem: Environmental > Terrestrial > Soil > Contaminated >... | reverse complement strand
AATGACTGTCGTATTTCATGGCTGCGGGGCCCCACGGTAAATATTCTCTCTTCAACTTTCCGTACCGGCCAGATCCCGATTATGCTGTTACACAAAAAAAGTTCGTCTGCTTTATAAAGATCTACTTCAGTCAACGCACATACTTTGGCCGGTATTTTGTGACGATTTGCCAGATCCAGGATACAGCCGCGAATAATCCCGGCAATTCCACAGGCGGACAGGTCCGGAGTCAGCAAGACATCATCCTTGATACAAAAGAGATTACTCATCGTTCCTTCAATGACCGAGCCTTGAGTATCCAGCATCAGGCCTTCCGCTATTTCCGGGGACGCCCACTCGCTGCGAGCCAGCACCTGTTCCAGACGATTGAGATGTTTGAGCCCGGCCAGTTGCGGGTTCTGTCCCAGCCGGGTCGCACAGATCTTTGTTTTGACACCCAGGGCAGCATGCTCATGTGGATAGCCAGGCCATGGGTAAAGGCCCAGTATCCTGGTGACAGCAGTGTGTTGTTCAGGCGGACGTCCATAGCCCCTGCCGCCCTGCCCCGCAGTGACGATTATTTTTACTACATGGCGGGAACTGTCTACAGGAAGACGATCAATCTCGGAGCGCAGCAACTCCATGGAAGGGCATGAAATTCCCAGCCGTTCGCACCCGTCTTGCAGACGCTGGTAATGGGCTTCCCAGCATAGAGGGCTGCCATCCACCATGGCGAGGGTCTCGAAGAGACCATCACCATACTGAAGGCCACGGTCATGCACCGGAACGGATTCTGAAAAAAGGCCGTTGATTAAAAACATTAGGCCACCTGCTGCAACTGGTAGTGATTTTACGTAACGGTGTCAGGCCCCGTCCATCGCTTAATTCAGACGCCTGAAGATCAGGGTGCCGTTGGTGCCGCCGAATCCAAATGAATTGGATAGCACGATGTCAATGCGCATTGACCTGGCTTCGTTCGGGACATAATCCAGATCACATTCAGGGTCGGGATTCTGCAGGTTGATAGTCGGGGGTGCAACCTGCTCGCACATAGCCAGTATCGATAGTATGGCCTCAACCCCGCCGGCCGCTCCCAGCATGTGTCCGAGCATGGATTTGGTCGAGCTGACCGCCATACGCTTTGCATGCCCGCCGAAAACCTGTTTGATGGCGCGGGTCTCCATCACATCCCCCGCCGGGGTGGATGTGCCATGGGCGTTGATATAATCCACCTGCTCCGGGTTGATCCCGGCATTGCGCAAGGCATTTTCCATGCACCTGGCCGCACCACGCCCGTCTTCCGACGGGGCCGTCATATGGTAGGCATCCGCGCTCATGCCATAACCGATGAGTTCGGCATAAATTCTTGCCCCTCTTTTACTGGCATATTCATATTCTTCCAGGACCACGGCACCGGCGCCGTCACTGAGGACGAATCCGTCCCGGTCCCGGTCCCAGGGACGGCTGGCCCCCCGGGGATCATCATTACGGGTGGACAAGGCCCTGGCAGCTGCAAAACCGCCGAGTCCGGTGGGTGATGTCGCCATTTCCGCACCCCCGGCAATCATGACATCCGCATCACCGTATTCAATCAGCCGTGCTGCATCACCAATATTGTGCGTGCCTGTGGTACAGGCGGTCACTATGGCGAAGTTGGGACCTTTGGCGCCATATTTGATGGAGAGATTGCCGGAAATCATATTGATGATATTACTGGGCACATAAAAAGGTGAAAGCTTGCGGGGGCCCCCTTCAAGATAAATCCGGGTGCCTTTTTCGATGCCGGGCAGACCGCCTATACCGGATCCGATCGCAATACCGATACGGTCGGCATTGTCCTCCGTAATTTTAAGGCCTGCATCTTCGATGGCCTGACTGCCAGCCGCCAGCCCGTAATGAATGAACGGATCCATCTTGCGCGCCTCTTTGGCGGAAATATAGTGGGTTATATCGAAATCACGGATCGACCCGCCAATGCGCACGGAAAATTGCGAGGTGTCGAAATGGGTAATCAGATCTATCCCGCTTTCACCCTTTTTGATTCTTTCCCAGGTCCGGGAAACTGAATTGCCCAAGGGGGTCACCATCCCCAGTCCCGTGACTACAATACGTCTTTTGTTCAAGTTTATTGATTTCCAGGAAGAATTGTCAGAAACGGGTGAAAATGAAAAGGCCGCGTTATAGACTAACGCGGCCTTGATACTAAAGTCTAAACCTTACTCCAGGTTGGCATTAATATAATCAATTGCCTGCTGAACAGTAGTGATCTTTTCCGCCTCTTCATCGGGGATTTCTGTCTTGAATTCCTCCTCCAGGGCCATGACCAGTTCCACGGTGTCCAGTGAATCAGCTCCCAGGTCGTCAACAAATGAAGCCTCATTGGTGACTTCCTCTTCCTTTACCCCCAGTTGTTCCACAACGATTTTTTTTACACGTTCTTCTATACTGCTCATGATCGTTCATTCCTCCCTAGGCCAGTGGCCGAATGAGTGTGTAAGTTTAGTGGAATAGAAACATCTTGCAACTTATTAGTAATCTAAAGTAATTAGATTGATATAAATCATATACTTACAATGTATATTTAACGTAATATATACAAATTATTATCCCATATACATGCCGCCGTTTACATGGATGGTTTCACCCGTGATATAGCACGCGCCGGGAGAAGCAAGAAAGACCGCGACACTGGCAATTTCACCCGCATGACCAAATCGTTGCAGCGGTATTTGATGCAGCAGCGCCTCCTGCTGTTCTGCCGGAAGCGCCTGGGTCATATCCGTTTCTATAAAGCCGGGGGCGATAGCGTTGACGGTAATATTGCGCCCTCCCACCTCGCGCGCCAGGGATCGGGTGAACCCTGTCATGCCGGCTTTGGCGGCTGAATAGTTGCATTGTCCGGCGTTGCCTGAACTCGCGACTACGGAAGTAATGTTGATAATACGTCCATGCCTCGCCTTGACCATGTCGTGCAAACAAAGCCTCGTCAGCCTGAATACCGAATTGAGATTCGTATTGATCACTGCATCCCATTCTTCGTCTTTCATGCGTAACAACAGGTTGTCCCGGGTAATGCCGGCGTTATTTACCAGGATAGTGGGGACCAAAGTGGCTGATTTCAGTTGAGCGCCTAATTGTTCCACGGACGCTGGTTCAGCCACGTTCAACAGGAAAGCATTCCCACTGACACCCTGGGACTGGAAATGCTCTTTCAACATGGTGACGCCGTTTTCAGTGGTGGCCGTACCAATCACATAGGCGCCCGCCTGCCCCATGGCCGTGGCAATGGCCTTGCCGATGCCGCGACTTGCACCTGTAACCAGCGCTGTTTGGTGTTCAAGTATCATAAGATCATGTGCCTGATGTATTTAACGTAATGCTGTTAGTGCTTTTCCCAGTAATTCTGGTTCAGAAATTGAGAAGGTTTCTATAGTCCGGTCTATCCGTTTTACCAACCCTGCCAAAACCTTGCCGGGGCCACATTCTACAATATGTGTAACCCCATGGTTCGCCATTAACTGTATGGTTTCAACCCAGCGTACCGGCTGGCACAGTTGTTCGATCAACGCCTGCCTGATGGCATTACCATCGATTTTCATGGAAACATCTACATTATGGATCACAGGAATATTTCCTGTCGCGAAGGGGGTCTTGTCCAGGTGTTCGGCAAATTGGCCGGCGGCCTCCCGCATGAGTGCGCAATGGGAAGGAACGCTGATGGGCAGTAATATGGCCCGTTTGGCGCCAGCCGCAGTGGCCAGTTCCATGGCGCGCTTTACTGCCTCCGCGTGTCCGGCGATTACAACCTGGGCGGGAGAATTGAAATTGGCCGCTGCAACGACCTGGCCCTGCGCTGCCTTCTGACAAATAGCAATAACCTCCGCATCAGGCAATCCCAGTATGGCAGCCATGGCACCTGCTCCTTCCGCTACGGCTTCCTGCATATACCTGCCGCGGTTTTCCACAAGACTGACCGCATCATGAAACCCGAGGACCCCGGCGCACACCAGGGCCGTATATTCTCCGAGACTGTGTCCCGCCATGTACGACGGATCCGGACCGCCAAGTTCCTTCCAGATCTTCCAGGTGGCCACGCTCGCCACCAGCAGTGCCGGTTGTGTCTTTACGGTGACATTCAACTCTGCTTCCGGACCGGCCTGGACTAATTCCCACAAGTCATAACCCATAACTCCGGATGCTTCCTGGAAGGTGTTTTTAACCCCGGGATATTGTTCACCCAGTGCTGACAGCATGCCGACACCCTGGGAACCCTGCCCGGGGAATACAAAAGCAAGTTTGATACTGTTGTGCATATGGAGTTAGGGGCTATTCTGACCGGCCGAAAAACAGGTGCCTGATTCAAGGTCGCCCTGGTCAAATCAGGGCGGCTTCTTAATATTTAATTAATGTGGCGCCCCAGGTAAACCCGCCGCCGAAGGCCTCCAGCAACAGGATGTCTCCGCGCTGGATCCGCCCGTCGCAGACGGCTTCGTTCAATGCCAGCGGGACCGAAGCTGCCGAGGTGTTGCCGTGTTGATCAACCGTTACAACCACCCTGTCCATGGACATGTCCAGTTTTTTCGCCGTGGCGGATATGATCCGGTTATTGGCCTGGTGCGGCACAAGCCAGTCGATATCCTGTTTCTTGAGGTGATTGGCATGCAGGGTTTCATCCACAATCCGGCCCAGGGTGTTGACCGCAACCTTGAATACTTCATTGCCTTGCATCTCAATATAGGCGGAACCGTTTCTGAATTTGCCGAAATTGCGCGAAATCCCTGCCGGCACGCGCAGCAACTCGTGATATTTACCGTCGGCATGAATAAAGGATGACATAATCCCGGGTTCGGCATTGCTCTGCAGAACTACAGCTCCAGCCCCGTCTCCAAACAAGACACAAGTACTGCGGTCTGACCAGTTGATGATCCGGGATAACGTCTCGGCGCCCACCACCAGGGCGGTCTTTGCCGCCCCGGTCCGGATGAATTTGTCAGCGACATCCAGGGCGTAGATAAAGCCCGTGCACACCGCCTGGATATCAAAGGCCGGACAACCATGTATATTCAGGCGTTCTTGCAGCAGGCAGGCCGTGCTGGGAAATATGACGTCCGGCGTTGTTGTGGCAATGATGATTAAATCAATGTCCCTGGGGTGGATGGAGGCATTGCTGATGGCCATGCGCGCGGCCTTTTCCGCCAGGTCGCAGGTGGTTTCGTCGTCCGCGGCCACATGCCGTTTGGAAATACCGGTGCGGTCGACAATCCATTCATCAGAAGTGTCGACCATCTTTTCCAGTTCGGCATTCGTCAGTATGCGCTCAGGCAGGTATCCGCCTGTGCCCGTAATCTTCGAGTAAACCAATGCTTTTATCCTTCCGGAAACAGTTTATGGAGTTCCGTGCTGATCCTTTGCGGGATGTTCTTCTGCACTTCCAGCATGGCCTCTTCGATCGCGTAGCCGAACGAAATTTTGTCCGCACCCCCATGGCTTTTGATAACGATTCCGCGCAGGCCAAGCAGGCTCGCGCCATTATAGCGCCTGGGATCAATCTTGCGCCGGATATCTTTCAGGACCGGCATGGAAATCAGCGCGGCAATACGACCGTACAGGCTCTGTTGGAAATGCTCCCGGGCGTTGTGCATCAGAAATTCCGCGACCCCTTCACTCGCCTTCAAGGCGATGTTGCCGACAAAACCGTCGCAAACAATCACGTCTACCTTGCCCGTGAAGATATCATTGCCTTCCACAAACCCGACGTAATTCAAATGACTGTTGGCCAGGAGCGCGGCCGCTTGCTTTACATTTTCATTGCCCTTGATTTCTTCCGCGCCGACATTCAGCAGGGCCACTGTCGGTCTGGATTTGTTGTACAGGGCACTCGTCAGTTCCGAACCCATGACCGCATACTGGAATAACTGCTCCGGGCTGGAATCGACATTCGCGCCCAGATCCAGCAAGTGGGTGTCTCCGGCAATACCCGGCATGATGGAACAGATGGCCGGTCGGTCTATACCCGGCAACATCTTCAGCACGAACCTGGCGACGGCCATCAAGGCGCCGGTATTACCGGCGCTGACACAGGCATCGGCGGCGCCACGTTGCACCAGTTCAATGGCAACGCGCATGGATGAATCCTTCTTGTTGCGCAGGGCGAGTGATGGTAACTCGTGCATTTCCACCACTTCGGTGGCATTTTGGGTACGCAAACGGCCCTTGGCCACAAATTTGTTCCCGGCGAGCATACGATCAAGCTCTTCCTTCCGTCCCACCAGAATCATGTGCAAATCCTGGTTCTTTTCCAGTTGGTAGAGCGATGCCGGCACCGTCACGGCAGGGCCGTGATCACCTCCCATGGCATCGAGGGCAAGAGTGATTTTCAAGCGGATATCCCGTGTTTTGGGTTAGACCGGTACACAGGCATGGATAAATTTAATGACACTTGCTGGTGCTGTGCTGCCTGGTCAGGCCGGCTCATCCTTTTTGTCGATCACTTTACGGCCGCGATAAAACCCGTCCGGGCTGATGTGATGGCGCTTGTGCACTTCGCCGCTGGTTGGTTCAATGGACAAAGCCGGTGTCGTAAGGGCATCGTGCGCACGTCGCATGCCACGACGGGATGTGGATTTCTTTGATTTTTGTACAGCCATGGATTTACTTTCTCCTGTTAAATTACAATTTGTAGGTTTTACGCTTGATATTCTTCAATGCCCGAAATGGATTGTTCCGCGCAGTGGCATTTATCTCATTCAATACCGATGTGGCTCCACATTTGTCAAGATCATGCATTGCCGAGATCGGCATGGCCAGTATCAACTCATCTTCAATTAATGCTGACAAGGATACTGGCCTGATATCCAGTATCAACGGCTCATATCCATCAGGCAAACTTGCCGCATCAGCCTGGCCGCTGACTACACCAAGATACACTGGGGTGAATATATTCAGTTCCATGATGTCGAGACAACGCTGGCATATGGTTCTGAGCTTTGCCTTGATGCGGCCCCGGATAAGGCTGTGTTGATTGTCCGGATCCCGGCCGAATTCCAGCCTGAAAGTTATGTGTCCGCGATGATCATGTAATATTTCACACAGTCTGGACAGCTCAGAAACTGCATACTTTCCTTCGATCGTTGCACCCTTACGGGCCAGTAACTCCGGGTCGATAGTATGCGGCAACTCAGGCAACATCAGGCGGGAAAGTTTATCCATCACGATATGGCCTGTCAAAAACACCTTGTTTTTCAGTCTAACCCATTGACTTGCAGCCTGATTATTCATTGTAATGCCGGGAGGACAAACCACTTGCAGCGATGAACAACCCTGATACCCGCGAATTGATGATTCTGGCCTCCTCCTCGCCCTACCGGCGCGCGCTGCTGGAGCGACTGGGTTTACCTTTTACATGTCACAGCCCTGCTGTTGATGAGACCCCCATGACAGGAGAATCGCCGCAGGCACTGGTCATGCGCCTGGCCCGGGAAAAAGCGGCATGTGCCGGGAAAAAATATCCTGGTGCCATTGTCATCGGCTCCGACCAGGTTGCTGTGCACGGCGCGGACATTCTGGTCAAACCCGGAGATCATGAGCAGGCACGGAAGCAATTATTGCGACTCAGCGGGCAAATGGCACTGTTTCAGACGGGATTATGTGTGCAGAACAACGCCACCGGTACCGTGCACGTGGATGTTGTACCGTGTATGGTTGAATTCAGAAAACTGGACATTGCAGAAATCGAACGTTACCTGGCCCAGGAACGGCCGTATGCCTGTGCCGGCAGCTTCAAATCAGAAGGACTGGGTATATCACTTTTGGCAAGGATCGAGGGCGAAGATCCCACCGCCCTGGTGGGACTGCCGCTGATCAGGCTGTGCGAGATGCTCAGAAGCGAGGGGGTGCAGGTACCCTGATGTCATGGGTTACAAAAGTCCTCCTGGTCAGCGCAACCGGTATTGCTCGCTTAGCGTGCCGGCGACCGTAGACCCGAGTTTTTTAGCAAATCGATCAAGATAGTTCTCATGTATCGTGAAATTGATAATCTCCTCCGCGCCTATCACCTCGCGTGCCACATAAGAGGCGCTGCCCAGATCATCCACCAGTCCCAGTTCCACGGATTCTGCACCCGTCCATACCAGGCCGGAAAAGATCCTGTCGTCCTGCTTCAGGCGGTCCCCCCGCCCGCTCTTGACGGTCTCAATAAACTGCTCATAAATCTGTTGCAGAAGCCTGTTGGCATGCTCGACTTCTTCGGGCCGCAGGGGTGAAAATGGATCAAGAAACCCCTTGTTGTCACCCGCGTGCAACATCCGGCGTTCCATGCCCAGTTTCCTGATGGTTTCCACAAAACCGAAACCTTCCATGATCACGCCGATGGAACCCACCACGCTGGCCTTGTTGGCATAAATCCTGTCGGCTGCTGCAGCGATGTAATAACCACCCGAGGCACAGATGTCCGTGATGACTGCATACAGGGGAATGTCCGGGTGCAAGGCGCGCAGTCGCCGTATTTCATCATTGATATACCCGGCCTGTACCGGGCTGCCGCCCGGGCTGTTGATTCTCAGGATCACGCCCACGGTATTTTTATTCTCGAAGGCCGCACGCAAGCCGCCCGCGATATAATCCGCATTGGCTTCCGTGTCCGCTGCAATCACCCCATCAATGTCAATAAGGGCCGTGTGTTTATTGCTGATGATGGGCCCCGTGGACACGCCCAGAGGATAATAAATCAGGGTCAGGAAAATTATGTAGAAAGTTAACAGCAGTTTGAAAAATATGCCCCAGCGGCGTGCGCGCCTTTGCTCCACAATAGCTTCCCGGGCAATGCGGTTTACCAGGTCCTGTTCAAAAGCTGCGGGTTCACTCATGGGACTGCTGCCGGATGGAGTATTTTCATAGGCTGATTATATCCCAGAAATCAGCGAGGGGCAGGCAAACAGTCGGGCAATTCCCCCAGGCTGTTCAGGCAGAAAAGTGGTTTGTAATGCACGAGGCGCTCCCGGTCATGCACTCCATAACTTACCGCGATGGACTGCATGCCGGCATGCTGCGCCATCTCCATATCAAACTCGCTATCCCCTATCATGACCGCCTGCTCAGGCCGGATGTCCAGTTCATCCAGTATTTCATAAAGCATCTGCGGATGCGGTTTGGAGCAGGTCTCGTCGGCGCACCGTGTGGTATGAAAAAAACCCGCAAGACCTGTTTGTTGCAGGGAATTGTCCAGTCCCTTGCGGCTTTTGCCCGTCGCAATCGCCATTTTGTATTCCCGTTGTCGCAACAGGTGCAATGTGTCCGTTACTCCCGGGAACAAAGATGTTTCATGGGCGCGCTGCGCATAATGCAGTCTGTAACTATTACTGATTAACTCATGGTTTTCCCGTTCCATTTCGGGGAACAAGACCTGTGCCGCCTCCACCAGACCGAGCCCGATGACATCACAGATCTGTACCTTGCTGCGGGACTGATATTGCAACTGTCTGATCGCGGACTGCATTGCATCCACGATCAGCGCCGCGGAATCCGCCAGGGTACCGTCCCAGTCAAAGACCAGTAATTTAATCTGCCCTGCTTTCATTGGTCCGGGAGTATTTTTCCAGGAAAATTTTAAGGTCATCGGGCAGCGGTGCGCAAATAGTCCTGGTTTTTCCTGTCTGCGGCAACATCAGGGTCAGGGAATCCGCATGCAGAAACATGCGGTGCAAACCCGCCCGTTTCAGGGCCCGGTTGAAATTACGATCACCATATTTGGGATCGCCCGCAACGGGATGGCCGCAATGGGCGGCATGGACGCGGATCTGGTGGGTGCGTCCGGTGACGATCTCGATCTGCACCAGAGTCGCATCTTTAATCTTTTTTTCCGGATAAAAAAAGGTTTTTGCCGACTTGCCGGTTGCGTCCACCTGGACCATGCGTTCACCGGACCGCAATTCGTTTTTTCTGAGCGGCAAGGAGATTTCAAGTTTGCGCGGGATCTGCCCGGATACAAGCGCTATATAGTGTTTGTGTACCTGGTTATGACGCAGCATCTCATGCAAATCACGCAAGTAACGGTGGTCCTTGGCCAGCAGGAGACAACCGGAGGTCGCTTTATCGAGGCGATGTACCAGTTCCAGAGTGGCGCATTCCGGGCGCAGTATGCGCATGACCTCGATAACGCCATGCGGTTCACCACTGCCTGCATGGACGGCGATGCCCGCCGGTTTGTTGACGGCCAGCAACCAGTCATCCTCATACAGGATGTTGGCACGCAACATCCCCTGCAGCCGGGTTGAGGGGGGCAATAACCCCCCTTGCCTGATTTCCTTGTAGAACGGGGGTATGCGGATGATATCCTGCTCCTGGAGGCGGTAATCCTGCCGGATGCGGCCTCCATTGACCCTGACCTCACCTTTGCGCAACATCCTGTAGATGCGGGTTTTGGGGACATCCCGCAACAGGCCCGTCAGGTAGTTATCTATGCGGCGGCCCGCCTCACCCTGCGCTACCTGCACGTGTTCCACACTCGTCTTGACCATCTTGATAAGAAAACCTGTGAATGTAATTGATGAAATTAATCAGGATTGCTATAGTATCACCCTGATTTCAGGGAATATTCCTGTGCCTGTACCATTCAAACTGTGTGTACAAGGCATCTGTGCTCCGCTGCTTTTGAGGAGTTGGTCCAAAAGTGGGATTATGATTCGCGAGACGTATGCCCGCTCCATATACCATCCCTCCATGCCGGGAGCTTGCCGGGAGTTCACCTGAATCTACGGAATTATTCCTGCAAGTTTAATGACACAATCAGCCCATATTTAGGCTAACACAAAAACTTCAGGCATAGCGGGTTTAACCACCGCCCTACCCTGCGAATGGGCGGTAGATAGTGCTCCTGCCAGGATAGCATCCACCGGAACGAACCATGAACCCGGTGACTGAATGGGCAGTCTGAGCGCCACAAGGAACATTGCCAATGAAAAGAATGCTGATAAACGCAACTCAGCCGGAGGAGTTGCGGATTGCGCTGGTGGACGGCCAGCGGTTGTACGACTTGGATATTGAAGTCTCCACACGGGAGCAGAAGAAGTCCAACATTTACAAGGGACGTATCGTCCGGATCGAGCAAAGTCTGGAAGCGGCCTTTGTCGATTACGGCAGTGAACGACATGGTTTTCTGCCTTTCAAGGAAATTGCCCATACCCTGTTCAAAGAAGATGGCAGCCAGCGCCATATCAATATCAGGGACGTCCTCAAGCAAGACCAGGAATTTGTCGTCCAGGTAGAAAAGGAAGAACGGGGAAACAAGGGCGCCGCCCTGACCACGTTCATCAGCCTGGCCGGCCGTTACCTGGTGCTGATGCCCAATAATCCCCGTGCCGGCGGCGTGTCCCGCCAGATTGAAGGCCATGATCGCAACGAGGCACGGGAGGCCATGAGTGGACTGAATGTCCCGCCGGGTATGGGATTAATCCTGCGTACTGCGGGCGTCGGTAAAACCAGCGAAGAACTGCAGTGGGACCTGGATTATCTTCTCCATTTGTGGGACTCCATTAAAATTGCCGCCGAACAGCGCCAGGCGCCATTTCTCATCTATCAGGAAAGCGAAGTAATTATCCGGGCATTACGCGATTACCTGCGCAAGGATATCGCCGAGATCTGGATAGACAACAAGGAGATCCACAAGCGCGCCCAGGACTTCATGCAACAGGTAATGCCGCATAATCTCCACAAGCTCAAACTGTACGAAGAAACAGACCCGCTCTTTACCCGCTACCAGATCGAAAGCCAGATTGAGTCGGCCTTTGCACGGACCGTGCGACTGCCCTCCGGGGGGTCCGTGATTATCGACCACACCGAGGCCATGCTGAGCATAGACATCAACTCGGCCCGGGCCACGAGCGGCGGCGACATTGAAGAGACCGCGTTAAATACCAATCTCGAGGCCGCGGAAGAAATTGCGCGACAACTGCGGTTGCGCGATCTGGGTGGCCTGATCGTGATCGATTTTATTGACATGATGGACAATCGTAACCGGCGTGAAGTTGAAAACCGCCTGAGCGAAAATCTGAAAATGGACCGTGCGCGTGTACAGGTGGGTAAAATATCCCGTTTTGGAATGCTGGAAATGTCGCGCCAGAGACTGCGTTCATCCCTGGGTGAATCCAGCAGTATCCCCTGCCCGCGCTGTGATGGTCAGGGACGTATCCGCGGCATCGAATCCCTGGCACTGGCCATCCTGCGGATCATAGAAGAAGAGGCGATGAAAGACATGACTGCCAGGGTCATCACCCAGCTGCCGGTGGATGCCGCCACCTTCCTGCTTAACGAAAAGCGCCAGGCCATCAGTGATATTGAAAAACGTCATGGTGTCAGTGTGGTCCTGGTGCCGACACTCTCCATGGAAACCCCGCAATATACGGTGCAGAGAATCCGGGTCTCGGAAGCGGCAAACAAGGAGTTCACACAGGCTAGTTACAGCTTGGTGTCGGACACCGGAAAGGAAACCGCAGTGGAACCCGTGGTTGAACAGAAGAAACAACGCAGCGAGGAACCGGCGATCAAACAGATCATACCGGACCGTCCGGTGCCGGTTGCAAAAGAGGCAAAACCGCAGCGTAACAAGGGCCTGATCACCAGGATCTTTGGCAGCCTGTTTGGTGTACCTGAGGAAGAGAAAGCAGAAGAACCGGCAACGATGCACGCTGTTGAACCACCACGCAAACAGGTGAGGGCGGAGCGCCGGCCGCACCACAAAAGACCGGAATCGTGGCATCGCAATCAAGATACCCGTAAAGGTGCACGCGAAGAGGAAGGTGGGAGCAGCGCCCAGACTGCCGGCCGGGGTCAGTCGCAACGCAGGGGCCGACGCGGCGGAAGGAAACGCTTCAAGGACAAGCAGTCACGATCCCAGAACCGTGACCCCAGGACGCCGGAACAGACCACACAGCCGGTCTCCACAGATCCATCTGCAGGAAACACGAATACCGGCAATGTACCATCAAACGAACTTGCTCCATTCGATGTGCATGCGCATGCCGGTGCGGTAAATGTGCCGGATCATTCTGGACGACCGGACCCCGTCACGCCTTCCGGCGAAGTCCACCGTCCCGCCGCCGGTACGGCTTACCCTCCGGACGACAACGAAGATATTACCGCCATCAACTCTAAATCAAGCCAGGCGGAGGATGCTTCGGGCGGCCAGCCTGCAACATCAGACTATCCGCTCAAGGACATGCAGCAATGACAGTTCAGGCGAACGCATGCTCGCAGGTGGTGTGAAATCCAAGATCGGGCCAGCGTTCCATGGTCAGGTTCAGATTAATGCGTGAGGGGGCCAGGTAAGTCAGACGGTTTCCCGCATCAATGGCAAGGTGCATGCCGGCCTTGTTGCGGAACTCGGCCAACCTCTTTTCATCCGCGCAGGAGATCCAGCGCACCGTAGTTACAGGTATATTTTCGTAGACGCATCTGACCCCGTATTCTTCCTGCAGGCGCCAGGCCACCACGTCAAACTGTAATACCCCCACGGCGCCCAGGATCAGATCGTTGCTGTTGAGGGGCCTGAACACCTGGGCTGCTCCTTCCTCGCCGAGTTGCAACAATCCTTTCAACAGGGCCTTGCTTTTCAGGGGTTCCTGCAAGCGTACGCGCCGGAACAGTTCCGGTGCAAAAAAGGGAATACCGGTAAATGTCAGTGTCTCCCCCCGGGTGAAAGCATCGCCTATCTGTATGGTGCCATGGTTATGCAACCCGATGATGTCTCCCGCCCAGGCCTCGTTGGTCTGTTCACGCTGTCCCGCCATAAACGTCAACGCATTGGCTGCATTGATTTCACGTTGCAGGCGCACATGAAACAACTTCATGCCCCGTTCATATTTACCGGAACAGATACGAACGAAAGCAATGCGGTCCCGGTGGGCAGGGTCCATATTGGCCTGAATCTTGAAAACGAAACCTGAAAAATCCGGTTCCTGCGGAGACACTTCCCGTTCCACACAGGTTCTCGGTAATGGTCCCGGCGCATGCTCAACGAGGCAATCGAGAAATTCCTCAACGCCCAGATTGTGCAGGGCGGATCCGAAAAATACCGGCGTCTGCCTGCCGGCGAGGAAGTCCTGCAGTTTGAATTCCACACCTGCGCCGTGCACAAGTTCGATTTCATCCATGACCTGTTGGCGCTGCTCCAGTAAAGAGGGTGCAATATCGCCGGTTTGAAGAAAATCTTCAATACGGTCGCGTTGCTGTTGCCCGGCTTTTTTCGCATAGACCCGCAGGTATTTTTTTTGCAGGTGGTAGATCCCCGTCAGACTGCCGCCCATGCCCACCGGCCAGGTGACAGGCACGCAGTGCATGGCGAGTTCTTTTTCGATTTCATCCAGCAACTCCAGGGGTTCCCTGCCCTCCCGGTCCAGTTTGTTGATGAAGGTGATAATCGGAGTATTGCGCAACCTGCATATTTCCATCAGTTTCCGGGTCCGCTCTTCCACACCCTTGGCCGCGTCAATGACCATCAGGGCCGAATCAACCGCGGTCAGAGTGCGATAGGTGTCTTCGGAAAAATCCGCATGCCCGGGGGTGTCCAGAAGGTTAACCACCCGTCCCTTGTAATCAAACTGCATGACTGAACTGGTGATGGAAATGCCCCTTTCCTTTTCCATGGCCATCCAGTCGGAGGTGGCATGACGTGAAGACTTTCTGGCCTTTACTGTGCCTGCCATCTGGATGGCCCCTCCCGCCAGCAACAGTTGTTCGGTCACGGTGGTTTTACCGGCATCGGGGTGTGAAATGATGGCAAAGGTCCGGCGGCGGGAAATCTGTTGTTCCAGATCAGACATAAATGGCAATTTAATACAGTGGTCGTGTGCGTGAAGAAGTTCCGGAATTCAGGCAGGGGGTTTTTCAAGAATCACACAGGCGCATGCATATTCTCTTTCATCCGTGATGGTAAGATGGCTGCCGCTGATACCCCGGGCAGCCATGATGTCCATGATTTTCCCCGTGCACCGGAAAACCGGCTGTCCGTCTGTTTCATGACGGATGCTGATATGTTTCAATGTGATCCCGTTGCTGAACCCTGTCCCCAGGGCCTTGGCCAGGGCTTCCTTGGCGGCGAAGCGCCGTGCCAGAAAACCGGCCGGTCGGGCCGCCTTATGGTACTCGCGCATTTCATCAGTTGAGAGGATTTTTCCCGCGAAGCGAGCACCGTAGCGGTCGATATTTTCCTGCATGCGCCGGACTGTAACCAGATCAATGCCTACGCCGTATATCATGTTCGCGCCTCCAGCATCAACCGCTTCATTTCCATGATGGCGCCGGACAATCCTGCAAACACCGCGCGCGCAATGATCGCATGTCCGATATTCAGTTCCGCAATCTCCGCTATGGAGGCAATGGACCGGACATTATGATAGTCCAGTCCGTGGCCTGCGTTTACCTGCATTCCCAGTTGTCTGGCTTGATCAGTGCCTTGAACAATTTTCTCCAGCGCACGCTGTTTTTCCTCATCCCGGGCGGCAGTTGCATAGTGACCAGTGTGCAACTCGATGACCTTTGCCCCCGCTTTGGCGGCGGCTTCAATTTGCCCGGGCTCTGCGTCGATAAATAACGACACGCGTATGCCCGCGTCGGCAAGGCGCCGGCAGGAATCCCTGACGCGCTGTAACTGCCCGGAGACATCCAGGCCGCCTTCCGTGGTGAGCTCTTCCCGCCGTTCGGGGACCAGGCAGCAGAACTCGGGTTTGATCTCCTCCGCGAAGGCGAGCAGGTCTTCCGTCATCGACATTTCCAGGTTCATGGGGACCTGTTTCAGGTCTTTCAGGAGGCGGACGTCACTTTCCTGTATATGACGCCGGTCTTCCCGGAGATGCAGAGTGATGGAATCCGCGCCGGACTGTTCCGCAATCATGGCGGCTTGCACCGGATCCGGATAGCGGGTCAGCCGGCACTGTCGCAACGTGGCGATATGATCAATATTGACACCGAGCAATAGGTAACGCATGGAAATATTCCGGGAAAAATAGGAACGTAGTTTAAATGTGTCACCCGTCAGGGTACAAGTTTATTACTTAACATTTTCATGTAGGAAGCATACAGCTCTCTGCTGGCCAGCGGCTTCCGGCCGAGATGTTTCTGCAGGATATAGCGCATGAGTCTCTTGCTTTCCTGCAGAACCTTTTTCTGTGTCAGGTCTTCATGCAAAAGGGCGAGCAGGGTCATGCCGGTGATTCTTACATGGTCGTCGTCTTCCGGCATGTTTCTGACGGGACCGCGCTCCGCCAGGTAATAATAATCGAGTTTTTCATTGATGTTCATTCCCGTTTCCACATCATGATCAAGGACCAGACCGTAACCCAGAGACTGCAACAGCCGTTTTTCAAATAACCTGATTACGCCCTGTTGCTCATTGGTTATCTGCGCCAGGGCATTAATCGTCATGTCATACACTGCAAAAAGTTCGGGATGGGCTTCGTGTTGGTGTAACAACCTCATGACCAGTTCATTGATATAAAATGCAGCAATCAATCTATCCTGTCCCGGTATGTGCGCGGGGCTGTCCAGTTCCACCCTGGTCAACGTCATAAGTTCACTTTTCCCGCTCCACGCCAGCAACAATCTCTGATAAGGCTGGAGCAAAAGCGCCGTGCCGTTGCCCTTCCGTTTGGCGCCTTTGGCGATGAGGCTGACCCGTCCGTAATCACGCGAAAAGATTTCCAGCAGCATGCTGGTTTCCCGATAGGGCCGGTAATGCAGCACGTAAGCCGGATGCAGTACCGCTTTCATTCTGTACCTTACCGGCTGTAACCCAACTGCTTTAACGCCTGAACATCGTTGGTCCAGTTTTTTTTGACCCGTACCCAGGTCCGCAATAAAACTTTTTTGCCGAACAATTTTTCCATGTCATGGCGGGCCTGTTCCCCGGTTTTTTTCAGAACTGCGCCGTCACTGCCGATGACAATTTTTTTCTGTCCGCTTTTTTCCACCCAGATGACGGCATCAATCTTGATCAGTACCGGAGTGTCACTGAACTCTTCGATGGTAACACACAGGTTATATGGCAATTCATCGCCCAGCCGCTGGAAGAGTTTTTCCCTGAGAAACTCGGCCGCGAAATAGCGTTCACTCCGGTCAGTAATCTGGTCTTCCGGGAACAGTGCTGTTCCAGGAGGGAGCCGCGACCCGATGCATTCCTCCAGCCGATCCACATTGATATTGGCGTGTGCAGAGATGGGTATTATGTCCTGGTAACCGTTTTTTTCGTGGATCATTTTAATAAAGGGCAGGATGACTTTTTTGTTTTTAATCCGGTCGACCTTGTTGATGGCCAGCAAAACGGGGGCATGTGCCTGCTTGACCAGTTGGTGCACATATTCATCGGGTTCCGTCCAGGTGACGGCCTCGACCATATGTACTATCACATCCACATCTGCCAGTGAACTCAACGCCTCCCGGTTCATATAACGGTTAAACATGCTGCCCGGTTTTTTCTGCAGACCCGGTGTGTCGATATAGACGGTCTGGCAATTGTCGGCTGTTTTGATGCCGAGGATACGCGACCTTGTGGTCTGCGGCTTGCGCGAGATGATGCTCAGTTTCTGGCCAATAATCCGGTTGAGGAGGGTGGACTTGCCGACATTGGGCCTGCCCACAATGGTGACGTATCCGAAACGGCCGGGCCAGTCCTTGATCTGTTGTAAAAATCCGGACTTCAAGCGTTTAATTGGGCCAGTGCCAGTTGTGCCGCCAATTGTTCGGCGGTACGTTTGTTGCGGCCATCCGCCTGTACCGCAATATTCAGGTCCGGAATTACGCACTCGACAGTAAAGATCCGGGCGTGGGCTTCACCCCGCTCCATGATCACATTGTATTCGGGAAGGTTCTGCTGCCGTGCCTGGAGAAATTCCTGGAGCCTGGTTTTGGGGTCTTTCACCAGGGTGTCAGGGGTTGTTTCCAGGATCACACCGGAAAACAGGGTAAGGACCTTGTTGCGGCAGGTTTCGAATCCTGCATCAAGGTAGATCGCGCCGATAATTGCTTCTATGGTGTTAGCCAGGATCGAGGTACGGCGCCACCCTCCGCTCTTCAGTTCGCCGCTGCCCAGTTTCAGGAAGTTCCCCAGGTGCAAATGTCGGGCAATCCGCGCCAGCGTCTCGCCTTTTACCAGTGTGGCACGCAGTCGCGTCAACTCTCCTTCGCTGGCCCCGGGATAACGCTGATACAGGGTCTCGGCGATGATAAATCCGATTAGTGCATCACCCAGGTATTCCAGCCGTTCGTTATTATCTACCCCTAAACTGCGATGTGTTAGGGCGATGGCCAGAAAACTTTTATTGGTGAAGGCATATCCCAATGCTTCTTCCAGCCTGGCCTGCGGTTCATTCATCGCCTCCACCCGCACGACTGCCTAAGGGTAGCGTTTTATCAAAATTAAGTACCAGTTCGATATCATCAAACAGTTTGTTGCGTTTCTCAAAGAACACATGTAACACAGGTGCACCGTCCTCTTTTTCAAGTTTCACATGCTCCATAACCACTTTGTTTTCCCCAAACATACGCACACCCTGGACATCAGCGTTGTTGTAAAAAACCTTCCATACCTCCGCCTGTGTCATTGAACCTGAATTCGGCTGATTGGCAACTGATTGCATGACGGCCAACACCTTGAATTTTTCGTTATAGAGGGGAAACAGTCTGAGGGCCATCAGGGCAAACGCTCCGATTACCCCCAGCACAATAAGAAATCCCAGAAATGTCAAACCGTCCTGCTTGCAAATGATCTTGTTCATGGTCGCACCCTTGTTTCTGATAATAGCTTGTTAGTTTAACATGGTTCCGATTCTATCCCATTCAATCCCGCCGTTTTTTATGTCCCAGTTCATCCAGATCATGAAAGCCCTTCCTACCAGGTTGGCGTCGGGCACATAACCCCAGTAGCGGCTGTCCCGGCTGTTGTCCCGATTGTCCCCCAGGACGAAATACTGGCCAGCGGGGACGACGCCTGCAAACTCCCTGGAATACACTGACGGCTCCACCAGAATATCGTGCTTGACGGATCCCAGGTACTCAATCCTGTGGGACACCCCGTCCATGATTTTACCCGCCCCGGTGCCCTTGTAGGTTTCCTGTTCCATTTGCTGTATGGGGACTCCATTGATATGGAGCGTCTTATCGTAATAGGCAATATGATCGCCTGGCAAGCCCACGACCCGTTTTATGAAGGGTATTTTGGGGTCATCCGGATACCTGAACACGACGATATCCCCCCGTTGCGGAGTTTTGTTCTGGATAATCTTCAGGTTAAGGACCGGCAGGCGGATGCCGTAGTCATATTTATTGACCAGTATGAAATCGCCGATCAGCAGCGTGGGCATCATCGAGGCGGACGGGATGCGAAACGGTTCCGCGATAAATGACCTTAAAACCAGCACGAACAGGAAAATCGGGAAAAATGAACGGGCATATTCCACCACGAGCGGAGTCCCGGCGCCGGGACCGGTAGCGGCCTGTCCTTCTTTCTGCCGGCCGGCCGCAGACCGTTGCCGCGCAAAAAACGCGCCGTCCACCAGCCAGATGGCGCCGCTGAGGAATGTCAGCAACACCAGCAGTGCGGCAAAATCAAAATTCATCGTTCTTTCCCCACGTGTAATATCGCCATGAATGCCTCCTGGGGCAGTTCCACGGAACCAAACTGCTTCATCCGTTTCTTCCCCGCCTTCTGTTTCTCCAGCAACTTGCGTTTGCGGGTGATGTCGCCGCCGTAACATTTGGCGGTTACGTTCTTGCGCAGCGCCTTGACGGACTGGCGCGCGATGATTTTCGAACCTATCGCCGCCTGCACGGCGATTTCAAACATCTGGCGGGGTATGAATTCCTTCATTTTTTCGACCAGTTCCCGGCCGTGTTCATGGGCGTGGTCATGGTGCACAATGCGGGACAGTGCATCAACGCGTTCACCGTTGATCAGAATATCCAACTTAACCAGCTTGGCCGCCCGGAAACAGAGCAGCGTATAGTCAAACGAAGCATAACCGCGGCTGACTGATTTAAGCCGGTCAAAAAAGTCCAGAACCACCTCGTTCAGGGGCAATTCGAAACCGAGGGATATCTGCTTGCCTACATACTGGAGTTTCTTCTGGATACCGCGCTTTTCAATGCAAAGTGTAATCACATTGCCCAGGTATTCAGCAGGCACGAGGATATCGGCATAAATAATTGGTTCCCGGATTTCCTTGATCTTGTCAACCGTCGGCAACTTGGCGGGATTATCAATATTCAGGACCTCGCCGGCGGTGGTTTCCACCTCGTAAATCACGGTCGGAGCGGTGGTAATCAGATTCAGATCATATTCACGCTCCAGTCGTTCCTGGATGATTTCCATGTGCAACATCCCGAGGAAACCGCAACGAAAACCAAAACCCAGGGCCTGTGATGTCTCCGGCTCATAATGCAATGCCGCATCATTCAACCGGAGTTTGCCGAGAGCATCACGAAAGGCCTCATAGTCTGCGGAATCCACCGGGTACAACCCGGCAAATACCCGCGGCTTGATGGCACGGAACCCCGCCAGGGGCTTGTTCGCCGGCCTCTCGGCCAAAGTCAAAGTATCGCCGACCGGAGCCCCGTCAATGTTCTTGATGCCGGCCACAACATAACCCACTTCGCCCGCTCCCAGCGCGTCCCGGCTCTGCCGTTTCGGTGTGAATATCCCCACTTCATCGACGAGGTAATCACGTTGTGTGGACATCACCCGCATTTTTTTTCCGGCCGGCAGCACCCCATCCATGACCCTGACCAGAGATACAACCCCCAGGTAATTGTCGAACCAGGAATCAATGATCAAGGCCTTTAACGGCGCTTCCGGCTTGCCTTGGGGTGGTGGAATTTCCACGACAATCTGCTCCAGCAGGTCGGTGATACCGATACCTTTTTTGGCACTGATGCGTGTGGCATGTCTGGCGGGAATACCGATAATCTCCTCGATCTCCTGGATGACGCGTTCCGGGTCAGAGGCGGGAAGATCGATCTTGTTCAGCACCGGCAGCACCGTGAGGTTCAGTTCAATCGCCGTCAGGCAATTGGCAACGGTCTGTGCCTCCACTCCCTGGGCCGCATCAATGACCAACAGGGCCCCTTCACATGCCGCCAGCGAACGGGAAACTTCATAGCTGAAGTCCACATGGCCCGGGGTGTCGATAAAATTCAGTTTGTAGGTCTGGCCGTCACGCGCCTCATATTGCAAGGTAACGCTCTGGGCCTTGATGGTGATACCGCGTTCCCGTTCCAGGTCCATGGAATCCAGCACCTGGTCGGACATCTCCCGTTCACTCAGGCCGCCGCATACCTGGATAAAACGGTCCGCGAGCGTGGATTTGCCATGATCAATATGTGCAATGATCGAAAAATTGCGGATTTTCTGCATGGAATAGCCGGGTCAGTCCCCAAGGCTGTGACTGGAGTTTGGTGTATGTGTGCAAACAGGCGGCGATTCTAGCCTATACACGTGCAGACTAACAACCACACGGCCACGCTGAACAGTCCGTCACTGTGTGCTTGGGGTCAGATGATCCAGCACGGCTTTCCGATTAAAACGGGCTTCACACAGGACTTCCCCGCTGGCCGCCACGGCCAGCACCGGGATGCGCAGACTGTAGCGGCGGTGCAGCTCCGGATCACGGCCAATGTCCAGTACGTCCACTGTAAATATGCCCGCGGTCGTGCGCTGCAGAGCTTCCAGTTCCTTCAGCATTTCATCACACAAGTGACAACCGGCCCGGCTGTACAGCCAGAGCTTCACCGTCATGATCAGTCACTAAGCTTCAGGGCGAGGAAGATGGGGCCGCCCTGGCGCTGAATGAGGACCGGAATGGACTTGTCCTTCGGTAAATCCTTGACCAGTTTTTCGAACCCGGCAACGTCTGTCACCTTTTGATTGTTAATCAGCAGGAGTACATCCCCTTTCCTGATCCCGGCCTTCTGGGCAGGCCCCTCGGACACATCCTGGACAATGACACCATGATCCTCCAGTTCCAGTTCTTTTTTCTGCTCCACCGTCGGGTTGCTGACCGAGATCCGGAGGGCGTTTGATTCATAAGCACCGCTACCCCCGCCACCGGCGGCCAGTTTCTCGTCCGGAGGCAGTTCCGCAATGGTTACCTGCAGCGTTTTGGACTCCCCGCGGCGTATGATCTCCACCGGTACCTTGCCGCCCACCTTGCTGTTGCCCACCAGTGGCGGCAGATCCGCTGAAAAGGTGATCTCCTTGCCGTCGAATTTGGTGACTACATCCCCGATTTCGAAGCCGGCCTTTTCCGCCGGACCACCGGGCAGTACCTTGGCGATCAAGGCGCCGTGCGGCCGCTGCATACCGAAGGATTCGGCCAGTTCGCGTGTGACGTCCTGGATCAATACTCCCAGCCAGCCCCGGGATACTCTACCGTGTGTCTTTAACTGCTCATAAACCGAGACCACGACATCGATGGGTACGGCAAATGACAACCCCATGAATCCGCCGGTCCGGCTGTAAATCTGGGAATTCACGCCGACCACTTCCCCGTCCAGGTTAAACAGCGGTCCGCCGGAATTGCCCGGGTTGATCGCCACATCCGTCTGGATGAAGGGCACATAATTTTCATTGGGCAGGCTGCGGCCGATGGCGCTGACTATCCCCGCCGTTACCGTGTGGTCAAAACCAAACGGCGAACCGATGGCCAGCACCCATTCCCCCACTTTCAGGTTGGCGGAATTTCCCAGTTTGACCGTGGGCAGATTATCCCCCTTGATCTTCAGGACCGCGATATCACTCCGCTCATCGCTACCGATGATTTCGGCCAGGAATTCACGCCGGTCCTGCAGACTGACGACGATTTCATCGGCATTCTTGACCACGTGATAATTGGTGATGACATAACCGTCCCGGGACAGGATGAATCCGGATCCCAGCGAGGAACGTTGCTCAAAGGGGTCCAGTCCACCATCCGGTATTTCGCCGAAGAACTTTTTGAAAAATTCATACAGGGGGCTGTCTTCCGGTATATCCGGCATGTTGTAGATGGGCGGATGGCCCTTGTCCGATTTTTTGAGCGTGGTACTGATATTGACCACAGCCGGCGAATTGGCTTCCACCAGCGGTGTGAAATCCGGCAGGTTGACGGTTGCCGCATGGGCCTGTTGCAAAAGAAGAAGTACCAGGCATGCGAACCATGCTGACAAGCCGCGTACATTGCGTAGATTATTCATTGGGTGCTCCATAAAAAATTAAACCGGACAATAAATCAGTTCAGAGTATTTTATAAATTGTTGTTCTATAAATGCGGAATTCAGGAACGCCCGCTGTGATTACCTGTTCTGGACTACTGAATTGGCCATCAGGCGCACGGTTTTCAGGGGCACCTCCCCGACTGCGGTAACCTGATACCCATTGGTATATATGGCAAAAGTATTGACGCCGCCAATCTTCGTGGGATGTGCCTGGAGATTACCGGGGGCGTTCACCTGTTCAATAAAAACGGAAACCATGGCCAGGCCGTCACTGTAGATCATATGTTCCAGCGGCGTGCCGTTTTCCGGGGCGTCCTGCTTCTCACGGCCGGTCAGCATGAAACCATTGGGCAGGGATGTCACTTCCCAGGCGCTGCGGTCCGCTGTCACCGGCGATCCCTTCGCCGAATTACTGTACCAGGTATAGCCCTTGCCGGAGACAGCGGGTTTGAGCAGTTCGTCCGGAATATCGGGCAGGAACGATATACTGGTAAAGAGGATTTGTTCCACCGGCCATCCCGAGTCATCCTTCAGTTCGGATTTCAGCATCAACTTGGTTTCTTCATCGATCCACAACTGGTAACCGTAGCGGTAATCATCTCTGGGCATGATGTTGATGATCCAGGCGGAACGCCCGGCCACCCTTTCCTTGCCGCCCACGGAAAAATCATAGTAGTCGGCAATCTTCTCAATCGGTTCGGGCAATTGCGTGGACAGGAATTTTTTGTATCTGCTCTTTTCCACCAGGACCGCCTGGTTGTCGGGAAAGTAACAAGTCACGGTTTCACTGTCACGGATCACTTCGCGGGCAGAGCCGGTCAGCGAGACCAAGCGTTCCCGCTCATTGCCCCCATTCGCTTTGTGTATGATGCGCATGGTGTCCATCTTGCTTCCGTGCCGGTAGACAAATATGCCGTCATAATTCAGTTGCCTGCCGGCGCTGGACATGGCATTGATCAGTTGCCGGGCCTGGTTGGAAGTATCAGCACCGCCGGCAGAGGACGGTAACGACCACAACAGGAGCAAGATCAGCAGGCCCGGCACAAAATCGCCGCGGGTAGAGTGTAAATTATTCCTCAACTTCATGTGCGACGATTCTTACATAGGGTAACGTACCCTGTACTCCGGCATTAGCCCGGTATTCATTGTAATTGACCAGATAGCGGTTCAAACGCGATTGGGCGTTATCCGGCGCACTGAAATTTCCAGCCGGTTGCTCCTGTACCGTTCCCGCGGTAACAGCCACCGGCGGATAATCCCTCTGGATGTCCGGTGGCTGGTAAGCGACGGGTGGCATGGCCGTGACCGCCGGGCCTGACCCGATGTGCCTGACTCCCAGTATGGCCACGGCCGCTACGGAGGCGGCAATCGCCAGTCCGGTTACTCCTTTTAACATCCGTGCATAGCGGCGTGAGGTCAGGGGAAAAGGCGTGTCCTGGAGCGACTGGTTAATCCTGGCTGCTATCCGCATATCCACGTACGCGGGCAGATGGCCGCGCAGGCATTCACCAATCAGGTGGTAACGGCCCCAGGCGCTTTTACCCTCTTCATCGGATTGCAGGGCGTGCAGGATAAACCGCGATCCCTGGTCCAGTTCGTCGTCAACCAATGCGGAAATCAGTTCAAGTTTGTCTTTACTCATGGTTGTTCACCGTCTGTTTACGATTTGTCTAACAATGGCTTGAGTTCCTTGTCTATGGCTTCGCGGGCCCGGAAGATGCGCGACCTTACCGTACCTATGGGGCATTCCATCGCCGCTGCAATGTCTTCATAACTCATGCCCTCCACTTCGCGCAGGGTTATCGCTACGCGCAGATCTTCAGGCAGATCATCGATGGCCTTGAACACCGTGGCCTGAATTTCGTCCCGAAGCAGCAGGTTTTCGGGCGTGCTGTAATCCTTTAGAGCATTGTCCCCCTCAAATCGTTCAATGTCCGCGATGTCCAGTTCATTGTCTGACGGCCTCCGCGCCTGGCTCACCAGAAAATTTTTCGCCGTGTTGACCGCGATCCGGTACAGCCAGGTATAAAAGGCGCTTTCCCCCCGGAA
>Ga0326597_10002899_pt1 | contig 25269 bp, 14 predicted proteins | sample RVTome_12_FD_203789 | JGI IMG/M metagenome (GOLD analysis project Ga0326597, IMG submission 203789) | Soil microbial communities from uranium-contaminated site in the Upper Colorado River Basin, Wyoming, United States - RVT100D185 | ecosystem: Environmental > Terrestrial > Soil > Contaminated >... | reverse complement strand
CCCACGTCGAAAAACTCACGCTGCCGCTCCACGATCGCCCGAGCCACTTCGAGAAGTCTGCTGTGGCGAAACGCGACCGCGTCGATCAAGGCCGACGCGGCGTCGATCTGGCTGCGGGCGAATTCGCGCGTGTTCTTGTCGCCGCTCCGCGATTTGGCGATCTCAGCCACCTCCCGGCTTATTTTCAGCTCGGGGATGTTTCCGCGCGTCAGGCGAACCGTCAGCCCGCCACCCGTATCCGCGTAGTCGACGATCACGTCCGGCCGGATCGCGGGCACCGCACGCTCCCCCACGAGACATCCGGGATGCAAGTGGAGCGATGAGCGCATGACCTTGATGGCCTCGCTTATCTCACCGATGGAGAAACCGGTGGTCTTCGAGACCGCCGGAATGCGGTTGTGGGCGATGTCCTCGAGGTGGTGCTCAATCAAAATGCGCTCAACCCTGTTGTCCCCAGGCAATGCGTCGAGTTGGAGCAGCAGGCACTCTACGGTATCGCGGGCGCCGACCCCCGCGGGCTCGAGGCACTGGACCTCCTTTAGAGCGCGTTCCAGCGCTTCGGCCGCCAGCGGTGTGCGCGCGCGCTCGGCGATTGTGTCCAGCGACATACGGAGATATCCGTCCGGGTCTATGTTGGCGATGATCGCCTCGCCGGCCGCCCGCGTCTCTTCGTCGACTTCCAGGAGGATCCACTGCGACCGCAGATGATCGTGGAGGTTCACGTCGCGGTCAGCGGTGTTGGCCAGGGCCGCATGCTTCCCATCGCGTTCACCATCGGTGGGGCGTGCCAGCCGTCTGGACGGGGCACGCTCGGCCCCGTCGAAGTCATAATACTGCGCGACGCGGTCCATACGCGCGAAGCGGCCGTCGCCGTCGGTGTCGTCCGCGCGTTTGCGCAGCGCGTCTCGCTGGGCATCTCCGCGATCGGCGCCTTCCGGCTCGGCGATCTCGAGCGCGGCGTTGGTCTCCAGAGCGTCGACTATGTACGCCTCCAGTTCCGAGACCGGCTTCTGCAGGATGGACATGGACTGGATTAGCTGGGGAGTGAGCCGCTGCTCCATGCGCAATTGCGCCGAGAGCGTCTGTGACAGCATTTGCGACATAAACGGCTCCGTTTTCGCCGGTGCGTCGATCCAGCCAAGAATCTCTAACGTCTTGATCTGACCCGCGGGCGGAACGAAATCCGCCGATTGGCTGGGCCCACGCGAACTCCCCAGTCCTAATCACTTGGACCGCGGGCTTGACCCCGCGCACACTAAACCACGAGTCCTTCGCGCGTCGTGGCACCGCGGCAACCTCGTGCCGCACGGCTCCGTGGAACCGTGGTCCCGCGTCCGAAAGGGTATTATAGCGACACTTTCCGATATTACCTAACTTGAAACTATCGGACGGAAGCGGGGGCGCACAGTTTCCGCAACAGCCGAGACCGCCAGAACTCCTTTGATTCTAGCATGTTATCGTGAAACAGGGTCTTCGCGAACTGACGCAAATTGTCGTGTTTTGCTGCGTCTTGTCGCCGCCAGCCTGACCGAGACCATGCCGGGCGAATGTCTCATCCGCGGATTCTCACCCACACGAGATAGAGCATCCAGCCTTGGCGCTCGGTCCGTATCATCCGGCCGCCTTAACCGCGCACACGAGGCCTCTAACCTGCCCGTCATTCCAGGAGAGGCTTCGCCGAGCCGAGGACCTTCGTTCCGTCCGGCTTCTGCATTTCGATCCACCACATCACGTCCTCCGGCAACGGATCGGGGGTGACCGCGTGGATGTCGTAATCCCCATGCGCAGGGGCAAACTCGCCCCGGCCGACCACGGATTGGAAACGGTCCGCGGTGCCGATCCATGCGCGAACGATTGTCGCCCCTTTGTCGTTGTACGGAAGCTTGACCACCAAATGAGCTTCTTTGCCGGCTGCTAACTTTCCGTGGCCCTGGGCCAACTCGACTTTCAAGTCGCCGATCGTCACGGTGCCGAGCGGAACCTCATCGTGAGCGTGGTCTTCACCGTCCGCGTCTTTGCCGTCGTTGCCGGCGTGCGTTGCTCCGTCTTCATGAACGTGCGTCGTCGTTGCCGCCGCGCCGGCCTCGGACTCGGCCGGCTGCTCCTCTTTCGCACGCTTACAACTCGAAACGATAAAGGCCAGGGCTCCGCTCAACGCGAGAATGGTAATCGTGCGATACATTTGCTTACTCCTCCATAAGGGTTGCGTCTCTTGACAACGAGCCGATGCCGGCAGCCGCGTACGCGTAACCGGCTGAACGATGAATCGCCGCGTACCCCGCGGGCACCACGACGAGATTAAGAAATGTCGAAGTCAGCAGTCCTCCTAGAATGACGACGGACAACGGGGCCAGGATCTCGTTGCCCGGTTCGTCGCCCTTGATCGCGATGGGAACCAGCGCCAGCGCCGCCGTGAGTGCGGTCATAAGAATCGGTACGAGTCGTTCCTGCGAGCCGCGCACGATCGCCTCCTGCATCGTCGCGCCTTCCCGCTCCATGAGATATCTGTAGTGGTTCACGAGCAGGATGCCGTTGCGCACGGCGATGCCGAAGAGCGTGATGAAGCCGACCAGGCTGGCAACCGAAATCACCGGAGCCGTGTACGTTCCGATGCCGACAAGCCCCAGGGTATTCCCGACGACGCTGGGCGATTCCGTCAGAAAAATCGCCACAACGCCGCCTATCAAAGCCAGGGGCAGATTGACGAGCACCAACAATGACACGCGAACCGAGCCGATGGCGACATTCAGCAACACCAGCATGATCAGCACGACGATTCCGCTGAACAGCACGATCGTGCGGCTCGCCGACTGTTGCGCCTCGAATTGACCGCCATACTTCACGCTGTAGCCGTGGCGGCTCACAATAGGATCGACGCGCCGCCGAACTTGCTCCACGAGGTGCCCAAGGTTTGAGCCCGACGCGACGTTGAGGGAGACCACCGCCTTGCGCTGTGCGTTCTCGCGGGTGATGAGATGGGATGACAGTTCCGGGCCGATGTCGGCAACCTCTTCAAGGCGAACGTGAGCGCCGCCGCGGCCACGTAAGATGAGGCTGCGAAGATCGCGGACGCTGTCGCGCTCGTGATCCGCGAGTCGGACGGAAAGCGCGTAGCGCCTTACGCCTTCATTCACTTCCGCGACCTCCACGCCGAATACGGCGTTACGCACCTGGCGCGCCGCAGACGCCGGCGACAGCCCGTATGCGGCGATATCCTGCGGCCGGTATTCCACCGCCAACGATTGGATCATGACCTCGCGATCCGCTGCGACATCCCGCGCACCAGGTAGTGGCTCGAGCACCGCCTCGATTTCCTTGGCGATCGTGCGTAAGACATCGAGATCATCCCCGTAGACGCTGATCGCGATCGCCGCCGGCGTGCCCGAGAGAATATGACTCAGCCGATGCTCGATCGGCTGACCCACGTTCGTGGTTATGCCCGGGACCTGCTCCAGCACCTGTGTAATTTTTTCGCGCACCTCGGCCTTGCCGTGGCCCTCCGCCACGGTCACATCTATTTCGGAGTTGCTTACCGGCTCGGCATGTTCGTCGCGTTCGGCACGGCCCGTGCGCCGCGTGACGCTCTTCACGCCCTCAATGGCAAGGAGTCGCTTCTCGATCGAGGAGGCCATGCGCTCGCTCGCTTTTAGCGACGTCCCCGGAGGCGCGAACAAACCGACGGTAAATGTACCCTCGTTGAAGTCAGGCAAGAAGGACGTGCCGAAAGTCGACCCCAGCCAGAGTGTCAGCATCGTCGCAGTTGCGGCTCCACCGAGCACGGGCCAACGCAAACGAAGGGCCAGCCGCACCGATGGGTCGTAGGCCCGTTTCAGCCATCGCACTACGAAACTGTCGTGCGATTCCCGTTCGGTGGGGTGGGCGTGAAGCAGGTAACGGCACATGGCCGGCGTGACGGTAAGGGCAACGCCAAGCGATGCGACAATCGACACGACAAACGCCACGCCCAGCGGACGGAAAAAGCGGCCCTCGATGCCTTCCAGAAACATCAGCGGAACGAAGACAAGCGCAATGATGACGGTCGCGAAGACCATTGCCGGCCGAATCTCGTTGCTGGCATCGAAGATGGTCCGCAGCTTGGGTTTGCGTTCGGCCTCCGGCTTGGCGGCGTTGAGTCTCAGACGCCGAAAAACGTTTTCCACGTCGATGATCGCGTCGTCGACCAGACTTCCCACCGCGATCGCCAAACCACCGAGTGTCATGACGTTGATGGTCATGCCGAGCCGGTTCAGTACGAGCAGCGTGATCGCCAGCGACAACGGGATTGGCGCCAACGTGATCACGGTCGTGCGGGCGTTCAATAGAAACAGAATCAGGATGACCGAGACGATCACGGCCGCATCGCGCAGCGCGTGGGCCACATTGTCTACGGAGAGCCGGATGAAGTCGGCCTGGCGGAAGATCCGCCGGTTGATCTGGACGCCGGCCGGTAGCGTCGGCGTCAGCTCATCCAACGCCTTGTCCACCTGCTCGGTGATGGCCAGCGTGTTGGTGCCCGGCGCCTTTTGAACGGTCATTACGACCGCCGGCCTGCCGCCGTCCGCGCCGGTTCCTCGTCTCATCGCGGGACCCAGCCGAACGTCGCCGACCTGGCCTATGGTTACCGGTGCCCCGTCATGGTACTTTATCACTGAACCGGCGATGTCAGCCGCCGAGCGCACGCGGCCGCTCTGGCGAATGGGCATTTCTAAAGATCCGACGTCGGGCAGGTAGCCCGCGCCCAGCGTGCTGTGCGACTCCTCCGCGGCCTCGACGACATCCGCCAGGGTCAGGTCGTAGAGTCGTAGCCTCTCCTGCTCCACGAGCACTTGGTATTCGGGCAGTTCGCCGCCGATGACGGACACCTGCGCGACACCCGCGATCGCCAGCAGCTTGTTTCTCAAGTCGAACTCCGCGTAGGCGCGCAGGTCCAGGTCGCTGACGGTCCCGTCGGGGGCCGAAACCGCCAGCAGCATGATCTCGCCGGTGATCGAGGTGATGGGTGTCATTTCGGCGTGTGCGTCGGACGGCAGTTCTTCGCGCACCGCGTCCAGCCTTTCGGACACGAGTTGCCGTGCCCGATAAATGTCCATCCCCCAATCGAACTCTACATACGCAATCGACAGCCCGATCGCGCTGGATGTACGCACACGGCGAACACCCGGTATGCCGTTCACCGACGTCTCGATCCGAAAGCTGACGTACTGCTCTACCTCATCCGCAGCCAACCCGGGGGCCTCGGTCATGACCACCACGGTCGGAGCGTTCAACTCCGGAAACACGTCCACCGGTGTTCGCGAAAACTGATAACCGGCAAACACGAGCAGCACGCCGGCCAGCACGAGTACCAGCGAAGCGTTGTCGAGTGAGAAGCCTATCAGTCGCCTCAACATGCCGTAGACCCTCGCTCAATGTTCACCGTGAAACGCGCCATCGGCATGGAAGTGTCCACCTCTCTGCGCCGCGCCGCTCTCGGCGGTTGCCAGCTTGAGCTCGTACGCCCCTTCGAGGACCACTTCGTCGCCCAAGCCCAGGCCGCTGTTGATAACCACCCAGCGGCCGTCGTCGACACCCATGTCGGCTTCCACGCGAATCGCCTTGTTTGGATCGGCGGGGTCGCGCCGGAAGAAAACGTGTGCAATCCCATCTTTGACGATGGCGGACCGAGGTATCGCAAGCGCCTTGCCGCCCGATGATTCCACGACAACTTCCAGGAACGCCGAGACGCCCGCCCGCATCCACGCCCTTCGCTCGCTCGGCGTCGCCACCAGCGTGATCGTTCGCTCGTCGGGGTGGGCCTCCAGGCCGATCGTCAGTTGCGCGTTAACCGCGTCGCCGATGTCTATGCCGGGGGAACGCGGCGGAACGATCCATGCGCTGGCGCCGTCGGAGAACTTCGGCAGATCGCTTTGCAGACCCATTGCACGGAATCGAATGATGTCAGGTTGCGCCGTGGTGAGGACCAGGCTCGTCTCGGCCGCCCACGATCCGTTCGTTAGCCCGATCGACTCGACCACGCCGGGCCCGCTCGCACGCACTTCGACCAGCCTGATCTCACGCCATCGGGGGTGACCGAATGCGGACGAGGCATCGGTCTCGGTAAGCTTTTCTGCGGGAATCCCCAGCAGAGAGCCGGCGTTCATGATCAAGAGCTCGAATCGCTCCCGCGCGGCGTTGCGCTCCGCCTCCACCTCGACCTTTCGTGAACCGAGTTCGGCTTCTTTCTCCAATACCTCAGCCAGCTCCGCGCGCGTCGTGGCCAACGCCACTCGAACGCGCGCGAACTCCTCGTCAGTGACTACGCCGCTCTCGCGTGTGCCCTCCAACTGTTCGACCCGCTCTTTCCAGATCGCAACCGATTTCTTGAGTTCTTCGTGGTGTTGTTCGTGGGCCGCCAGGAGCGGCCCGAACGTCTCCACGCGCGCTTTCGCCTGGAGCAGCTTGGATTCCGTCTCGTTGAGCCGCTGCTGCAATTCCCGCCATTGCGGAGAGTCCAGCGTGAAGAGAAGTGCGCCAGGCTCGATCTGGTCGTACTGTTCGACGTGAAGTTCCACGCGGCCCGCGAGCATCGTGCGATATTCGCGACTGGCCTGAGGGGCCAACTCGAAGCGTCCCGGTGCGCGAATCGTTCGGGCGACGTTTCGCACTTCCGTCCTGGCGAACGTAATGCCAAGATTGCTTCGCACGGTCGCGGGAATGTCTACGCGATCGGTGGGGGCACGTGTCGTTTCTGCGGCCGTCGTCGGGGCCCGTTCAGCCGGTCCCTTCGCGCAGCCGGCAAGGCAAACGAGTGCGAGAACGACGCTCACGATGCAGGATTGATTCATTCTCTCGGCTCCACCTCCGGCATGGTCGGCGTGGCCATCGGGTACGTGGTTGCATTCGAATCTTGTGCTGACAACAGCACCGCGGCCGGGCGTCCCGTGACTTGTTCCAGTTCGATCGTTGCGATTGCCGCATGTTCGAGAACTTCCAAATAGCCACTCTTCGCCGCAACGTAGGTGCGTTCCGCCTCCAGGACGGACAGGAACGAGACCCGTCCCGCTTTGTAGGCCTCACGAGAAAGCCACACGTTGCGCTCGGCTGCTGGTAATTGTTCGTCGCGATAGAAGATGGCGCTCTCCGCGGCAGTTCGCGCTCGCCCGAGCCGCGAATGGATGTCCTGCGCCACGTCGACAAGCAACGCGTCACGAAGCTGAAGCGTCTCCTCCACCTGAAGGTCCGCTCTGGCGATTTGCGCCAGGTTTTGATCCCACAGGGGAACTTCGATTCCAAACGTTGGTCCGGCGATGACATCGGTCCCCTGGCTCTCGCGTGGCATGAGGCTCGGGGGCGTAAACTGTCTCGACTGGAGCGAATCGTAAAACGTCTCCTCGACCCAATCGCGGCCGCCGCGCGCGCGCCGCTCCGCGCGTTCGAGGGCGAGCCCAACCTGCACCGATTTCAGAAAGCGAGCGCGTTCTTCTTTTGCTCTGGCACGGGCCTCGCCGACTGACTGTTCGGCGATCTTCAGGTCGAGGCGGTTCTCCTTTGCAATTCGCTGAAGGGCCTCGGGCGATACCGCCCAGTCGTTCGGCTCCGGCAACGATGCGGTAAGCTGCAACGTTTCCGGCGACACAGAAAGCCCCAAAACCCTGGCCAGTTCCGCGTAAGCCTCGACCGTCGCCAGTCTGGCGCCGCGGAACATCGTCTCAGCCTCGAGCTGCCTGGTGCGGGCCAGATTAACGTCGATTTCGTTTCCGGTGCCGGCCTGCTGGCGCAGCCTTGCCACTTCGTGTAGTTGTTCGGTGAGCCCGAGTGCTTCGCGAGTGACCGCCTCTCCTGCGCGAGCCTTCGCCGCGTGCGTATATGCGCGGCGCGCATCGTACGCAATGGCCGCCATCGTGGCCGCGGCCCGCAAGACGGCGCGATCGAGGCGCCGCTGAGCGACCTGTTTTCTTGAGGGTATCAGCCAGAGTTCCGCGATGTTCTGCGTCAACGCCGTCTCGAAGTTGGCGAGTCCGCCGCCGTCCGGAAAACGAAATGAGAGCGCCAACGTCGGATTGGAAAAAAGCGTGGACTGGACGAAATCGGCACGAGAAACTCCAATACTCAACGTCGCCGCGCGCGCGCGTGGATTGTTGAGAAGGGCAACCTTCACCGCTTCATCGGCGGACAGACCTTCCTTCACAAGCTCGGAGGTCTTGGCGCTCGCCGCCTCCGAATCGAACAGCAGTACGTCCGCGGACACACCGGTCGCATGCTCGACGCAAGTCGCCGACCGCTCAATCTCCGGCCGGGCATCTAATGATGCACATCCGCCCGAGACCATGACAATCAAGCTGAGGGAGCTGACCCTCCCGTATCCCCGCTTGTTACGGGGGGATTTTGGGGAGTGCCTGGGCGCGCGCCCTCTCCAACCCGGCTGCGGACCGCGGATGCCGAAGTTGGACTTGTGTGCGCGCGGAACCACGTGTCGCAACGTCAATGAAGGGCGCAATGGAAAGTCTCCGCAACAAACCCTGGCTGACCATGCCGCGCATGCGCAGCAACGGGCGGAACGAGCGTCCGCCGATCAGGTCAACAGGACCACGGTCCGGAGTCGAAGGAGAAGATCGTCGCTGAGAGAATGCGTCCGTGGAGGCTTCGGTGGTGGCAGGAGCGGCGGATCCACCTGGCACAAAAAGCTGCCTTCCTGGCAAATCGCGAGAAGTTTCCCTTCCGTATCGCGCCCCGGGACGGTACGAGTTGTCGCCGGCACGTACGGCAAGTCCTCGTGGTCATGGCCGCCGAACTCTTCGTGGTGGTCGCCGTTGGGGGCCGGCTGAGAGGTATCCTCATGCCGTTCGTGGCTGTGCCAATGCGCGTGCTCGGCACCATCGTGGTGGTGCGAGTGGGCGTGGTGTACATGGTCGTTGCCCAAGTGCGCGCGCCGACGTGCAACCTCGCCGCCAATTCCATTCGCGAAGCCGACGCCAACGATCGCGCATATTACAAGCGCCAACCGGCCCATATAACCCAGTATATCGGCGGACGGCCTTGAATCAATAACCGTACGTGTGGCGACGATGGTCACACTTCCGTTCCGCGATGAGACGAAAGCCAGGTCGATCTTTCTGCAAACTTTGCCGGCCGGCGCAACACCGTGGGAGCAGCGGCATCCGTCAGACACCGCTTACCCCTGTGGTTGACTACCAGTCGTAATCATTGGGCATCACAGTTCATATCAAGACCACAAAATGTCGTAACCATTTATTGTACAAAGAGTAATAGGCGATGGAAAACGAAACCGCAACCTTCAACCAAGCGACGCCGTGTTACATCGGCGCGCGGCCGCGGATCGCCGCATCCAGCATGCCTGGCGTTGCGTATTCGATTTGCGATCCCACCGCCAAACCTCTTGCCGGCCGCGTTACTCTTACGTCCAAGTCCCGGAGCCGACTTAGTATGTGCAGGGCTGTTCCGTCGCCATCCAGCGTGGGATTTAGTCCGAGAACAACCTCGCGAACCTTGCCACTGCGGGCCCGTTCGATGAGGGCGTCTATAGTCAAGTCTTCAGGCTCGACGCCTTCCAACGGCGCAATATGTCCCATAAGCACGTGATATGATCCGCGGATAAGCCCCGACGCCTCAAGCGTAATCACATCCTGGGGCTGCTCTACTACCCAGATCTCGCCGTGATCTCGCCGCGGGTCGGCGCAAATCGCGCACGGATCAGCCTCGGTGAGATTGAAGCACGTTTTGCAATGGACCACCTTCTCTTTGACATCCAGGATCGCCTGGGCCAGCGTGACCGCGAACTCTTTCGGCTGTCGAAGTACATGAAATGCCAGCCTCTCCGCATTTCTTGGTCCTATCCCTGGCATCTCCTGAAACCGCGCTTTAAGATTTGCAATAGACTGTATAGGTTCGCTCGCCATGCGCCTAATTCTAACAAGTCGATTGTGTTGTTTACTGAGCCCCGAGCATTTCGTTTAGGCCCGGAAGGTTCATGCCACCCGTCAGGTTCGCCAACTCTGACTTCATCGCTTCCTGGGCCTTCGCCATCGCCGACCCTATCGCAGCCTTCACCAGATCCTCAAGAAGCTCGACATCTTTGGCAGCCTGGGGTTCTATCTTTATGTCCACCAGCGCGCACTTCCCGTCCACGACCGCACGCACGGCCCCTCCTCCGGCGTAAGCGTCGTAGCGACGCGTGGCAAGCTCGGCTTGCATTTTCTGTATGCCGGCCTGCATGTCTTTGGCCGACCTGAGGAGCCCCGCGAAATCTCCCAAACCTCCTAACATAATCCTTACGTCCTTATAATCGCCGACCGGCTCGCCGCAAGTCGCCCTTTCGCGGTGACGGGCTGCGCGGACCGTAGCGTACGGCTGCAACCTCTACACCGAGGCGCTGTCGTCGTCGGCATCGGATTCCATTTCTTGTCGTTCTTCTGTCCTGAGCGGCCGCACGTCGAACAACGTCCCTTCGACGGCCTCCTTGACGCGTTGGACGAGAGGGTCGCGGGCCGCACGTTCCCACTCAGTGGTCCCCGCTTCGGTTCGCCCATGCACGTCACCCGTCACGTTATCGGATGAACCAACTACTTCCGCTCGGGTGCGCGTCGAGCGCCGCGATTCAACGCCGCAGTCCGCTGCTACAGGGCCTATGTGTGCGTCGCCCGCTAGCGGTTCTTTTTTTTTTGCCTGGTCCGGCGTCGCGTGTGTCTCGACGGATCCCTGATGTCCCTCCAGACTCTCCAGCAGGGCGCTTAGGTCCGTAAACTTCTCGCTCATTGCCAAGCGGACTACGGCGGCATCGGCCAGCGCACGGGCAGCGCCGCTGAACTTCACGTTACGCCGCAGCTCTTCCAGCAGCGCTATCATATATACATAAGTAGGCGCGTCGAACTTTCCTGCCTGCTCCACCAATTGCGGGCGCACTTGCGAGGCCACGTCAACGAGGGCGGTATCGTCACCGCAGACGTGGAGGAGCATCAGCGTGCGTACATGTTCGATGAGGCTGTCGCAGAAGCGTTCGACCGTCCGCCCCCGTTGCAGGGCCGTGTCCAACGTGGCCAGCGCCTCGGCCTGGTCTCCTTCGGCTACGGCGTCCACTACCGCCGACGCGATCTCATCGTGGGGAGGCGGCATGACGCCGTCCGCAACGGCCGCGGTCAAGTTTTTCGGCTCATAGGAGAGCAGCTTGTCGAGGAGCGAGACTGCGTCGCGCATCGATCCGTTGGCGAGCCGGGCGACTCTGCGCAGAACGGCGTCCTCGGCCTGGACCTTTTCGGCGTCCAGAATCATGCGAAGGTGCTTTGCGATCGTGGTGGAGTCGATTGCGAGAAAGTCGAATCGCTGGCACCGGCTTTGGATCGTGGCCGGAACTTTCTCCGGTTCCGTCGTGGCGAGAATGAACTTGACGTGCGACGGAGGTTCCTCAAGCGTCTTGAGCAGCGCGTTGAAGGCGTTCGTACTGAGCATGTGAACTTCGTCGATGATGTAGACCTTGAATCGCGAGCGCGCCGGCCGCAACGTGCTGTTATTGCGCAGCAGGCGAATGTCGTCCACGCCCGTATTGCTGGCCGCGTCTATCTCGACCACGTCGACGTCTTCGCCCTCGGCCACCGCCAGGCAGGTCTCGCACTTGCAGCACGGCGCGGTCGTGGGCGCTTCGGCGGCGGAACAGTTTAGCGCCTTGGCCAGAATGCGCGCCATGGAGGTCTTGCCCACGCCGCGCGTCCCGGTGAACAGGTATCCGTGATGGACGCGGCCGGACAAGATCGCGTTGCGAAGCGTGGTGGCAATGGCCTCCTGCCCGACGATCTCGTCGAACGTGCTGCTTCGATACGTACGTGCCAAGACTCGATACGACATATATTCCTCAGGGTTCCGTCGTGCGGAACTACAGGTGCCTCATCGCCTTACGCCGTCCGGCCCGGCCCAGCGCTGCACCCACGCGCTAAGACGTGTCCCGCCGCACCGCGAAACGCTTCCGGCGCCGTGTTGCACACTCCCGCGCGCAATACTACACCCGCCGTCCCCGGGTTTGTATACCCTACTTACGCGTGATGGGACGGGCAACCTGAATCCCGGAAGCCGCCCGGGAAGAGCCACTAAACGGTTCCCGATGGCCAGTCGTCAGTAATCCGCCGTTCGAGTACCGTTCAGTACGGTCAGTTCAGTTCAAGCGCCAGAACCCGCTTTCGGTCTCTGACAAACGGCTTGGCACCCACCAAGGTGGGCGGAGTCCACGTAACGGAGTCGAGAAGTTGCACGCGGGAGACGACCTTGATCTCTCCGGCCGCGACGCGTCGGGGGCCGGAGCCGAATTCGGGTGTCTGCTTGGCCTACAGGGCGGCGTTATGGCAGTGCTCCCAGTACGTGATTCCTATGTCGGCGTCGAGGGCCACGATGACTTCGTCCGTCCCCTCTCTGCACAGTGTATACAACCGGGCGGAGTCGCCCACGACGGCGGAATAGCCCTCACCCCGCAGACGTGTCCCAATACGCTTGGGCCCCTCGGCGGGCCAGCACGACGCGGCAGCGGGCACATCCACCGTAAAGTCGCGCCTTGGGCCGTCGTGCAGAGGCTCTCCTCGAACGGCAAGTGCGTCATCCACCGTGCCCTGTTTACATATTCTGACATGCGCATCATTTACGGTGGCCCGCGTGTTGACGATCGTGCCGGACTTGTTTCGCGAAATACCAACCACGATATAATCAGGAAACGTTGCGTCGTTTGGTGCTTTAGTGGGAGCCAGCGTCGTGGCCGAGGATAACGCCGCCGATGCGGCACGATGAGCTTTTCCAATGACCAAGCTTACCCATGAAGGTGCCAACCTCCCGCGGCAGTCGGATCCGCCCGGAACCGAGGAAACGCCGCGGACGCGCGCCGATGTTCGGCACTCACCCGCAGCACCGACCGGTATTCGCGGGGTCTTGCTGAATATTGCGGGGCCCCTTCTTCTGGTCGCCGGCGCGTTGGGAATCGGAGCGGCGCTGATCGGTTCACCGCCGCACGTTCCCAAATCCGACCCGGAGGTCCTTGCACCCGTGGTCGGGCTGGCGGAACTGGTTCGCCACGATGCCGAGGTATTCGTCGACGCGTTCGGCACGGTGGTGCCGGCGCGAGAGATTCGCATCATTCCCGAAATCACCGGGCGCGTCGTCGAACTCAACCCCAAGCTCGAACCGGGCGGAGTCATCGCGGCGGGCGAACTTCTTTGCAGAATCGATCCAACGGACTATGACATCGCCGTGGCACAGGCACAGGCGAACCTTCAAGTCGCGGAGCACGAAGTGTCGCGGCTTCGTGCGCGTATCGACTCGTTGCACGGCCGGGGTGAGCAGCTCGACGTTGAGATCGCCTATTTGAAATGGAATGCGGACCGACTCGGACATCTGGCGGAGCAGAACTCCGCGGCGCAATCGGAAGCGCGCGACACAACGATGAAACTCGAGAGTCAGAAGGCGGCACGCCGAACCCTGGATGCGGAGATAAACGAGCAGGAACAAGCGGTAAAAGGCGCCCTCGCCAACGCGCGCGTGGCTCAACGGCGGCTGGAGGCGGCGCAACTCGCGCTCGAGCGGACGGAGTTGACCGTACCTTTCGACGCAATCGTCGTGTGGGAGGGCGTCGAGAAAGGGCTATTGGTCGGGCCGCAAGCGGCCATCGCCACGCTCGTCGCTACGGAGGAGTTCTGGGTCGAAGCGGCCATTCCGGTTGCGCGGCTGCGCGACGTACGGTTCGCGGTTGAGAATGCGAGCCATCCGAGCCGCGTTACGGTAAGCCTTGCTACCGGCGGCGACGCGACCCTGCGCGAGGGTGTTGCGATACGGGCGCTCGGCAACCTCGATCCGCTGGGCCGCATGGCAAGGGTGCTGGTTTCCATCGGTGATCCGCTCGGGCACCGCGGGGGCGAAGGCGGCATTGCGCAGCGCATTCTGTTGGGCAGCTACGTACGGTTGCGGATCGAGTCGGGCACACTGAAAGACGTTTATTCGATTCCACGCAAGGCCCTGCGCGAAAACGATCGCGTCTGGGTCCGTGACGGCGACGGCCGATTGGCCATACGGCCGGTCAGCATCGTCTGGCGGCGGCACGACGACGTTCTCGTGCGCGACGGGTTCACTCCGGGCGATCGACTGGTGACGACTCATCTGGCGAGCGTTGTGCCGGGGATGCCTCTGCGCATTCGTAGCGGGACACCCGCCCCGGGCGGGGCCGACGTACCCGTCGGCGAAGCCGCGGATCGGCATGGCCCACAGTAAAGCAAGCAGCGACGGATCGGCTGATACATTGTCATGACGTTTATCCCCGCCACGCAGTCAAACGACGGCCTACTCGCGTTCATGGCCCGCAACCACGTCGCGGCGAATCTCTTGATGATTCTGTTCGTCGTGGGCGGTGTCGTCGTTGCGTCGAAGATAAAGCAAGAAGTCTACCCCGCCTACGAGCTCGACATCGTAAACTTTTCCATGGCGCTGCCGGGTGCTACGCCGGAAGAAGTCGAAGAAGGGATTCTCCTGCCAGCTGAGGAGGCCGTCCGCGGGCTTGAGGCCGTCAAGCGGCTCGACTCGACCGCGGTCGAAGGCAGCGGCCGGATTTCGGCTGAACTGATCGAGGGCGCGGATCCCAACCGCGCGCTCCAGGATATCAAGAATGCGATCGACCGCGTGTCTTCGTTTCCCGAAGAGGCGGAACGGCCGCGCGTGGAATTGGCGATCCGGCAGCGATCGACCGTGACAATCGCGATCGCCGCGGACATGGACGAGCGCACGCTCTTCGAGTTCGCGGAGCGCGTCCGCAATGACCTGCTTGCACACGAGGAAATCACGCAGATCGAGGTGCGCGGGATTCGCAATCCGGAGATCACGATCGAAGTGCCGCAGGCGCAGCTTCGGGCGTTGAATCTGACGCTGGAAGACATCACACAGACGGTGCGGGCCGCGGCCCGCGACGTTCCCGGCGGGGAAGTCCGCACAGCGGGTGGCGAAGTGCTACTGCGCAGCGCGGGGCGGAGGTCGTTTGCCAGTGAGTATCACGACATTCCGATCGTTAGCGGTCCGGGCGGTGCGACGCTCAAGCTGGGCGAAGCGGCTACGATCACCGACGGCTTCGAAGACGTCGACCGCGTGTCGTCGTTTAACGGCAAACCAGGCGTAACGCTGTGGGTGTACCAGACGGGCGATCAGAAGCCGCTGGAGATCGCCCGAATCGTCTACAACTACGTGGAGCGTATGAACGCGGAGCTGCCGGACTCGGTCGAGATGCTCATCATGTGGGACCGGGCGCGAGAGTATCGGGAGCGGCTGGACCTGCTCTTGAAAAACGGAGCGTTCGGCATGGGGCTGGTTCTCGTCGTGCTGGGCGTGTTTCTGGCCCCCAAGCTCGCGTTTTGGGTGGGGTCGGCCGTGCCCGTGTGCCTGTTGGGGGGGATCATGCTCCTCCCGGCCATGGACACTACGATCAACATGATTTCGCTGTTCGCGTTCATCGTTACGCTGGGCATTCTCGTGGACGACGCGGTCATCATAGGAGAAGAGGTCTTCGAGAACATGCGTCAGGGCGCGGCGCAGATGGACGCCGCGATCGCGGGGGTGAAGCGCATGGCCGTGCCGGTGGTGTTCGCCGTGGTGACGAACATCGTCGCGTTCGTGCCTCTGATGTTCGTGCCCGGGCGAACGGGCCGGTTCTTCGCCGCGATTCCGCTGGTTGTCATCACCGTCTTTATCATCTCGCTGCTCGAGAGCCTGTTCATTCTTCCGGCGCACCTCGCGCATGCCAAGCCCGTTGATCCGAATCGACGAGGTCTCCTTCCGGCCGTCGCGCGCGTGCAGGCGCGGCTCGCCGCCGGATTCGAACGGCTGACGACGAACGTGTATGAACCAATGCTCGCATTCACGCTTCGCCATCGCGGCCTGACCGTAGCGCTCTTCATGTGCGGGTTGATTATCGTGGGCGCATGGTACGAGAGCGGCCGGCTCAACTTTACGTTCGATCCGCGAATCGAGGGCGACCGCGTAGACGCGGAAGTGCGCGTGCCGTTCGGGGCACCGTTCAGCGAGACTTCTCGCGTCGCGAACATCATCGAGCAGGCCGGTCTGCGGACGGCCGGACGTTTCGGACCGCGCGACGAAGTGCTTGCGGGGTGGATGAACGGTCAGGGCAGACAGGGTTCCAACGCGGCCGACGTAAACTTCATCCTCGTGCCGCAGGAGCAGCGGGATTTTACGCCGGCCGATTTTGTGCGGGTCTGGCGTGAGGAGATCGGCCCGCTGCCGGGGCTTGAGTCGCTGTACTTCGAGTGGGAGGTCGGACCGTCGGGCTCGCGCGGGCTGACCGTGGAACTGTCGCATCCCGACCGCATGACGCTGGAGACCGCCGCGCGGGAACTGGCGTCAACGCTACAAACTTATTCAGGCGTGACGGACATCGACGACGGGTTCGCCGCGGGCAAGCCTCAATTAGATCTGACGATCACGGAGGAAGCGCGCTCCCTGGGACTGACTCACGAGGAGATCGGCCGGCAAGTCCGCTATGCCTACTACGGCGCGGAGGCGCTCCGCATGCAGCGGGCGCGCAATGAGATCAAGGTCATGGTGCGGCTGCCCGAGTCCGAGCGGCGTTCACTGTCGGACCTGGAGAACATGATAGTGCGCACGCCCGCGGGCGGCGAAATGCCGCTGACCGAGGCGGTCGATCTTACGCCCACGCGTGCCCACACCGAGATCAAGCGAGTCAATGCCCAACGCGTACTCACCGTGACGGCAAACATCGTTCCGGAACTGACCAACGTCAACAAGGTTCGGGCCGACCTCGAAGCCAACGTGTTTCCGCAGCTCGCCGCGACCTATCCCGGCCTGACGTTTTCTTACGGCGGAAGACAGCAGGAGGAGATCAACGCGATGCGCACCCTGATGTGGGGGTTGGGTGCTTCGCTCGCGGTCATATTCGGATTGCTTGCGGCGATTTACCGCAGCTACAGCGAAGCGCTTATAACCATGCTGGTCGTACCATTCGCCATCGCCGCGGCGCTGCTCGGGCACATCGTGATGGGTTTCGAGCTGTCCGTGGTCAGTGTGCTGGGCATCATCGCAACGTGCGGCGTGGTCGTGAACGGCGGGCTGGTCCTTACGGTTACGATGAACGAACTGGCCGCGGGCGGCGTGCCGTTTGAACTGGCCGCGCTTCAAGCCAGCAAGCGCCGCTTCCGGCCGATCCTGCTGACGTCCTTGACGACGTTCGTGGGCCTCGCCCCGATGATTTTCGAGACATCGCCCCAGGCGCGTTATCTCATCCCGATGGCCATTGCGCTGGGCTTCGGCATTATGTTCTCTGCGGCCGTTGTTCTGCTGATGATGCCGGCGTGCCACTTGATAATACGCGATCTGGCAGGCGCGCGCAGCCGCGACGGCTATTGACGGCCGCGGCCGACCACGGCGTTGCTCCGAATACGCGGTGACCGGCAGGCGTGCTTCGCGCAGGCACTCCTACGGCCCCGGCGGGATTCGACGGACGCCTCTCCAGTACCCACTTACCCACTGCCTGCAGCAATAGGACGAATCCACGACGCTTCCTTGAACCCGGACTATTTGTAGAGGTCGGACGGAGCGCGTAGCGGCTGCGCGACGCCGGAGGCAGTGGCGGCGCCCGTGGCTTTGCGGCTCACCGACTACCGAAAACTGACCGCCGATAACTTAGAACGTCTCACCGCTTCTTCACGGGCAGCTTGCGTGGTTGAGGTTGTCGGAGTCGTTGTCGCCGGTGGTCCACCGCGGCACCGTCGTCGCCGCAGGCATGAAGTCACCATCGACGAATTCGAAGACGCATTCGGCAAGCTCCACGCGGCCGCTCAGGCAAGCTTGGAACTGTATCGCTGAACCGGCCCACGCGATCGAAGCACCCACGTGCCCACGGCCAAGACGAGCAAGACCATCAGGACAACACCCCATTCGGAGACGGCAGGCACCGGAAGTTGCTCAGAAACTTCGGCGACACGGAACCCGATGTGTTGGTCCGCGAACGACGGGTTGATGAAGCTGCGGGACGCCGCACGCAGGGACTCGTTGTCGTAGCCGTACGACGCGCCGCGGACACCGCGAAGCCAATTATCTAGCACGGCTTCGTTCCACTCCCAGGCGTTTCCGCCCTGGTCGAACGTGCCGTACGGGCTGTCCGACGGTTTCGCGTTGTACGCGCCCACCTCGGTCCTGTAGTACGGGCTGCCTATCGTCCAGCCGCTGGCGTAGTAGTTCGCCGAACCGTTGGTCACGTCCGTGCCCGGCGGGGCTTCGGAAGTCGGTAGCGTGTCCGACTCCGTCAGGTAATCCCAGTAGTTCCCCGTCACCCCATCGTTGTGGTGGTACGCGGCCTTGTACCACTCGTCCTCCGACGGAATTACCCACGTGGCGTCCGGCCTACGCACAACGGCCGAAACTGCCTCGTTGCTCGTCGCCCCGTTGAGATAGTACGAGCCGTCCTCCGTGGTCGTCAGATCCTGCACGCCCGTTGGCTGGCCGTTGTGCAGCCAGTTCGCAAACCGGGCCGCGTCACCCCAGGAAATGACGTTGACCGGGCGGTTGGACCGGTCGGCCGACACGCCGTACGTGTAGCTCCCCGCCGAACCGGTCCGCTCGATCCGGCAGCCGAAGCTGTCGCTCCACATGTCCGTGTTATACAACCCGTAGGTGTCCGTCGCGGCCACGGCGTTGAGAAACTCGGTGTACTGCCCGGTGGTAACCTCGAACTTGCCGATGCGGTACACGTAGTCCACCGCACCGCAAATACGGTCGGGGCCGAAACCGCCCGCTCCCTCCCCCGAAAGCACTCAAGCGTTGCCTGGGTTGCCGACGCTGACGGTTTCAATCGTCACCTCGCTCCGCGCGGCGGGCACACCGACCCACGTAACCAGAAGCAACATTATCAGACTTGTTCGTACCATTGTTTGTACCTCCTGATAGCCGTTCCGAGCAACCGCGATCATCCCCGCGTGGGCCGTGGGCGCAACCACGCCGCCGGCAAAGTTCAAGGCGCAGACGAGCAAGGCTGTTCTTGAATTGAAACTTGAGGAATGCAGGTTGGACGGTTACAATGATCCGGATGTCGCGACTTGCGGTCAAGCTGTTGATGGTGTGGTTGCTGGTGGGTCCGCCTGCGCTCTGCCGGGCGGGCGTACTTGTCGAATGCTGCGATCAAGAGTCAACGGAAACGCCGCGTCCGGGCGCGTCCGTTGAATCGCCCTGCTGCGAAGACCATGACATCCGAGGCAGCGCAACGCAGCCTGCGTCCGAACCGATTTCCCGTCGCTGCGCAACCTGCACCGGCATTTGCGCCGGCGTGGCCAAGCCGTCAGACGATACCAATTCCGCGGCCGCCGTTGCGCAGTTTCTTCCGATCCACCTGCCTTCGGAACCTATCACTGCACGAGACACGTGCCGTGACTTCTCTTTCTTGTGTCGGCCGCCAAGCCTGCCCTATCCGCCAAGCGACCTTCCCCTTCTCATCTGATCCGCAATTCCCACAGTATCGACCGGCTTCTAGTACTGGCGCGCGCACGCCGCCTTTTTCCTGGCGAAGCACCAGGTCTCGCGCGGTGTCGCACAAGGTTGACCGAACGGAAAATCGATTCACAAACTCGGAGATTCCAGATGGAAGAGAAAACAAGGACCGGCCTGACCACGTTTTGCACGTTACTCGTGCTCTTATCGTTGGCAGGGTGCAAGAAAAAAGATAACGGCGTCTCTGGTCGAAAGGCCACCGAAGCGACCAAAGGCGCCCCCGGCCCGTCCGGCGGACCCGCGCGCAGCGCAGTGAAACCAACCCTGGACCAGGGCTGGTGCAACGGGCATGGCGTACCCGAGTCGGTATGTACCAGATGTAACGCATCGCTCATCGCGAAGTTCAAGGAAGGCGGAGACTGGTGCGCCGAACACGGCCTGCCCGAATCCCAGTGCACGGTGTGCCATCCGGAGATCGAGGCTGAATGGGCCAAGCTCAATCCGGCCGCAAAAGAGGAGAATCGGCGCGGCGACGCTTCCGGGGTTGACAGAGACCCTGCGCCACTGACGTTCGGCGACACCCTGGCAGACCACAAAACCGACGTGCGCATCGAACGCGCCAACCGCCTGCTCACCGGCTCGCAAGACCCGCTTTGTCAGGTCGAGGAGCTTCGCGTCCGGTTCGTCGATCCGAGCATCATAGACAAGGCAGGCATCGAAGTGGAGCGGGTGAGGCTGCGACCGATGTCCGCGACGATCGCTGTGCCGGCCGAGGTTGAATTCGAGGCAACGCGATTGACCCGCCTAACGCCCAGGGTGAGCGGCGTTGTTCTCGAGGCGCCCGTCAACATTGGCGCAGACGTGGAAGTCGACGAGCTGATGGCGGTCGTCGACAGCCCGGTTCTCGGGGAGGCCAAGAGCCAATACATCGAACGCGCCCAAAACCTCAAGTTGGCCGAGGCTGATGCAACACGCATCAACACGATCTTCCACGGGGTCCAACGTATGCTCGATGTCTGCAACCCCCAAGCCGAACCGGACATGGTGCGTGAAGCCTTGGCCGAATCACCCGTCGGTGAAGCCAAGGCGAAACTGCTGCGCGCTCACGCGGCCCTGTTGTTGGCCCGGTCGGAAGCTGCGCGGGAGGCGACGCTCCTGGAAAAGAAACTCAACAGCGCGCGAGATTACCAGGCCGCACAGAGTGCCCTGGCCGCGGCGGAAGCGGATTTCGTCGCCATCAGGGAAGAAACCGCGTTCAACGTCGAGCGCGAGCGACTTGCCGCGGAGCGAACCGTGGAGGTAGCCCGTAGCGCGCTCGAGTCGGCGGGGCGCCGGCTGCACATCCTGGGCCTCAGCGAAGAGCAGATCGGCAGGATTGGAACGGAACCGGACGATTTGTTGTCCCGCTTTGAGCTTCGAAGCCCCGTTGCCGGGCGCGTCATAGAGCGCACGGTGGCGGTCGGTGAATCCGTGGAAACGAGTGACGTGCTTTTCGTGTTGGCGGACACTTCGACGATGTGGCTCATGGCCGACTTATACGAACGCGATCTGATCCAGATGCGCATCGGACTGCCCGTGTCCTTCACCGTGGACGGCATGCCCGGTGCGAGCTTCGAAGGGAAAGTCACGTGGATCAGCAGCCAAGTCGATGGCCGAACGCGCACCGTGCGCGTTCGCGCGGATCTGCCCAATCCGGACGGCCTGCTCCGTGCCAAGATGTTCGGTCGTGCCCGGATCGTTCTGCACGACAACGAAGAGGTTGTGACCGTTCCCGCGGACGCGGTCCAAACGGACGGCTGTTGCCAACTCGTGTTCGTCAGGGAGTCCGACACGGTGTTTCAGCCGCGCAAGATCGTGCTGGGGGCGGACGCCAACGGAGTCGTCGAAGTGCTGAAAGGACTCCAGGAGGATGAGTTGGTGGCGAGCATCGGCAGCTTCCTGATGAAAACCGAGATTCTCAAGAGCAACATCGGGGCCGGTTGCTGTGAAGTCGACGCCGGAAGGTAGGCGATCATGTTGAATGCCATTATTACGTGGTCGCTGCGCCGCCGGTTTCTCGTCATTGCCCTGACTCTCATCCTCGTCATCACCGGGGCCTACTCCGCGGCGCACCTGCCCGTTGATGCGTTTCCCGACACGACTCCAGTGCAGGTGCAGATCAATACGGTGGCACCGGCATTGACACCGCTGGAGATTGAGCAGCAAATCACATTCCCCGTCGAGCAAAGTATCAGCGGGCTGAAAGCGTTGAAGGAGGTACGATCGCTCTCGAAGTTCGGTCTTTCACAGGTGACCGTCATCTTTGATGACGGCGTTGATATCTACTTTGCACGACAGCTTGTGATGGAGCGGCTGGGCACCGTTGAACTTCCCGACGGCCTTCCCAGTCCGAAGATGGGGCCGGTGGCCACCGGGCTTGGCGAAGTGTTCCACTACATACTCACCAGTCAAACACGCAGCCTGAGTGAGCTGCGCTCGATCCAGGACTGGATCATCAAGCCCCAAATGCGCAGCGTCTCCGGCGCCGCCGAAGTGAATAGCTGGGGCGGACGCGAACGCCAGTATCAGGTCGTTGTCGAACCGGAGCGCCTGCTGAAGTACGACCTTACGCTGTTCGATGTGTTTGAAGCCCTGCACAGCAACAATCTGAACGTCGGAGGCGGAACCATCACGCGCGCCGGCGAATCGCTATTGGTCCAAGGTGTCGGACTCCTGGAAACGCTCCGCCAAGTTCAAGACGTCGTCATCAAATCGGAGGGCGGCATTCCGGTTTACATCCACCAGATAGGCCACGTCATTGACGGGCACGAAATTCGGCGCGGCGCCGTCACCTACCGCGGACAGGGAGAGGCCGTCCTGGGGCTGGGCTTCATGCTCATGGGTGAGAATCCGCGCGACGTAACCCAGCGCATGAAAGAACGGATGGAAGCGATCAAGCCTTCGCTTCCGACCGGCGTTGAAGTTACCACCGTCTACGACCGTACCGAGCTCGTTGACCACGTCCTGCATACCGTCAAGACGAATCTATTCGAGGGCGCACTGCTGGTCGTCATGGTGTTGTTTGTCTTTCTCGGAAACCTGCGCGCGGGGCTGATCGTGGCCTCGGCCATTCCGCTGTCCATGCTCTTTGCGGCCAACTGCATGTTACAGGCGGGCATCGCGGGCAGTCTGATGAGCCTTGGAGCCATCGACTTCGGCCTCGTTGTCGACAGCTCCGTGATTCAGATCGAGAACGGAATGCGGCACCTGGCGCGAAACTCTCCGGGCCGCTCTCGTCTGCACGTGGTCCGCGACGCCGCCCTCGAAGTCCGCAAGCCGACCATGTTCGGCGAGCTCATCATCATGATCGTCTATTTGCCGATTCTCACGCTTGAGGGGATCGAAGGGAAGCTCTTCCGGCCGATGGCGCTGACCGTCGTTTTTGCCCTGCTCGGGTCGTTAATCCTCTCCCTAACACTCATGCCTGTCCTGGCAAGCCTGTTGTTGCCTTCCAAGCCGCGCGCGCGTGAGCCGCTGTTTGTCCGGATTGCCAAGCGCTTGTATGAGCCGATGCTGCGTTTCGTACTACGGCGGCGCGCCGTGATTCTGACGGGCGTTGCGTTGATCCTCGTCGTCGGCGTCGTAATGGCGACGCGCCTCGGCACCGTCTTTGTTCCGCGCCTTTCCGAAGAGGCGATCGTTATCAATACGGTCCGCCTGGCCGGCGTCGCAGTGGACGAGTCCGTTCGGTACGGTGCGCAAATCGAAAAGCTCCTTCTGGACAAGTTCCCGAATGAGATTCGCCACGTCTGGTCACGCACGGGCAGCGCCGAGGTCGCCACCGACCCGATGGGGTTGGAACTTACCGACGTGTTTATCACACTGGCGCCTCGGGCGACCTGGCAACGGGCCGAAACGCAGGCGGAGCTTGTGGAAATCATGGAGGCCGAACTCGCGGGCATGCCGGCCATGCGCACCATTTTCACTCAACCGATCGAAATGCGCGTCAACGAAATGGTGGCCGGCGTGCGAAGCGATCTGGGTGTCAAGATTTTCGGGGACGACTTCGACACGCTCAAGTCGCTCGGCGACCAGGTGGCGAACCTACTCAAAAGCGTTCCCGGCGCGAGCGACGTGACCGTCGAGCAGGTCACCGGGCAGCCTCTACTCGAAGTTCGCGTGCGCCAGGATCAACTCGCCCGCTATGGCATTCCCGCCACGCATGTATTGGACTTCGTCGCGTCGATCGGCAACGTCCGCGTTGGCGAGATCCGACAAGGGCAGATTCGTTTTCCATTGACCGTGCGGCTCCCCGACGAATTCCGCAACGACCCGGAACGTCTCGGCACGCTCTCTATTCCAACGGTCTCCGGCCAGAGGCTGCCGCTTTACCGCCTGGCCGATCTACGGATCGTTGACGGACCCTCGACGATCAATCGCGAGTGGAGCAAGCGGCGCGTCATCGTACAATGCAACGCACGCGGGCGCGATATCGGCAGCCTCGTGGCTGAGGCTGAGCAACGAATCGCCGAAGCAGTCAACTTCCCACCAGGATACTTCGTTCGTTACGGTGGACAATTCGAGCACCTCCAGCGTGCGAGTAGACGATTGATGATCGTCGTGCCGCTGGCCCTGTTGTTGATCTTCCTGTTGCTGTATCTGACGTACGGGCGTGTGGCGGACGTCCTCCGTATCTTCATAACCCTGCCGCTGGCCGCGGTGGGCGGTATCGTGGCGCTGCACGTCAGAGACTTGCCATTCAGCGTTTCCGCCGGCGTCGGGTTCGTGGCCATGTCCGGTGTGTCGGTGCTCGGGGACATGGTGTTCGTATCGTTTCTGCGCGATCTGCTGGATCAGGGCCAGGCGCTTGGTGAGGCGATTCGCGAGGCCGCCTTGACGAGGCTCCGCCCGGTCCTGATGACGGGCCTGGTCGCCAGCCTCGGCTTCGTCCCGATGGCCTTCAACACCGGCGTCGGCGCCGAAGTCCAGCGCCCCCTGGCGACCGTCGTCATCGGCTGTGTCGTCACCTCCACCGTCCTGACGCTTCTGGTGCTGCCGGTGTTCTACTCAGTCCTGGGACGCAATCGCGATCTTCGGAATTGATGGAGACACCGGTCGGCGGCCCACCGGGCGCGGCATTCGGACCGCTTGCTATCTCAACTTGCGCCGGCCACGTATCAACCAAGCGGCGAACGTGCCGCCACGAAAACGCCACAACGCCTGGGGCGCCACGCCCGCGCCGGTTGAATGCCGTGAACGGTCACGCCGCCACGAACCTTGTCGCGGCCGACGGGGGTCCATTAGCGTTCTTCCGGAATCTTACCTCTGCGCAGCCTTTTGTCGTAACACTGCGCGACGCTGGAACCTGACTTGACAACGTAGCGCCGAAGAAACATAAAACGGAACCGACGTGAATCGGAAAGGAACAGCGGCCCAAGCGATGGGTCACGCCTCAACCGTCGTTGATTCGGCCCCCCCACCGCCCAAGCGACCGGCCACCCGGCCCTCCACTCTGCAAAGACCGCCTGGCTGGCGGTACCCGCGCTACGGATCTTGTTCAACGGGCTCGTGGTTTACAAATGGCGGCATATCGCGCATAGCAGCCTGTTGAAATAATCTGTGGGACGGACTTTCTAGTCCGTCAAACCGCTGTGTTCCCGGCAGGATGACCGACTGGAAAGTCGGTTCCATATTACCTGAAATTTGTAGAGTCGAGATGTGGCGCGGTGGTCATGTTGACTCCGTTTCCACATCCCGCTCATCGAACCGGACGTGCGGATTTCCCGCATCCGGCTCTCGGACAAGGTATCATGCTGTCGCCCTCGGAAA
>Ga0326597_10002898_pt1 | contig 25269 bp, 23 predicted proteins | sample RVTome_12_FD_203789 | JGI IMG/M metagenome (GOLD analysis project Ga0326597, IMG submission 203789) | Soil microbial communities from uranium-contaminated site in the Upper Colorado River Basin, Wyoming, United States - RVT100D185 | ecosystem: Environmental > Terrestrial > Soil > Contaminated >... | reverse complement strand
GAGTTAACCGCAAACGATCGAATTAGGAGGGGAACCATGACTAGCAAATGTCAAAGAGTGTTGGTCTTATTCGTAGCCGTTGTCGGGGTGTCCTGGTCGGTTTTTTCTTACGCGGGTGAGACGCCATTTTATCACGGAAAGACGCTGACAGTCCTAATTAACTTCGCCGCCGGGGGACCGACGGATATCGAAGGAAGGCTCGTAGCGCGCTTCCTGGGAAAACATCTGCCCGGCCAGCCGGCGGTCATCGTGCAAAACATGCCAGGAGCGGGAGGAGTGACGGGCGCCAATTACCTCGGTGAAATCGCCAAACCCGACGGCTTGACCCTCGGCTATTTCACCGGGCAGTTTTTCAACCTGTTGACCGCCAATCCCAATTTGCGCGCCGATCTGGGAAAGTTCGCCTACATTGCGAGTATCGAAGGGGTCGCAGTGGCGTATATTCGTAAGGACGTCGCGCCGGGCATCCATGAGCCCAAAGACATTGTCAAGGCAAAGGGGCTTAAGGCGGGCGGCCTGAGCATCAACAGCGCCAAAGATGTGCGCTTTCGCCTTCAGCTCGACCTTCTCGGTGTTCCGCACCAGTATGTTACCGGGTACAACTCCAACTCGACTGCGCGCTTGGCGGTGGAGAGAAACGAAATCCAATTCTTCACCGAAGGGACGCCCGGCTACCGCTCTCAGGTTCAACCCCGCATGGTGAAAGATGGACTGGTTATTCCAGTCTATGCCGACGAGCTTGTGACTGTAGACGGAGAGTTCCAGTCGAGTCCCGAAGCGGCCGATTTGCCGTCTTTCTCACAGCTCTATCGGCAGATCTTTGGCAAGCTTGGCACGGGCGCCTTGTGGGAAGCTTTGAAAACCATCAACCTCACCCACGCAATGCAGCGAGTGGCCAATGTTTCACCAGGCACCCCCACGGAAGCGGTCACTGCGCTGCGGCTTGGTTTCGCCCAGATGATTAAGGATCCGGAATTTATTCAAGAGTTCAAAAAGGTCACGCGCTCCGATCCGGCATTCCAGGTGGGTGGAGAGGCTGACAAGCTGATTAGAAAGTTAGTCCAGGCGCCCGCCGAGGTGAAAAATACGATTCGAAGGTACACCGAGACCAAATGACTCGACCCGCGCGCTCTCGAATGTTAACGCTCTTCCGGGTTTACCCTCCGTTGCAGAAAGCTACGGAGGAGCCTTACTTTTTCGCCCTCGGCCCGAACGGCTCCGGTTGGAAGGGGCCGTCGCGTTCCTGCAAGAAAGCGGCGAGGCCGCCTTTCTTTTTTGCTTCTTCTAACCGTTTGTTGAACTCTTCGCGCTTGGTCAAGCGTGCCATGGCGGCCAATTCGGAGTTCAGCGTCCAGGCCTTGCGCAGGCCCATCATCTCCAATCCCATCGTGGAAATATGCAGGTTGATCTTCACGGTTTCCGGCGGGACGAGCGCGACGCGCTCGACAAACTTGAAGCAGGTCTCCAGCAGCTCATTCTTAGGCACGACTTGGTTCACCAGGCCGATGCGCAGAGCCTCCTGCGCGTCGACGTGATCGCCAGTGAGCGAGTAACGAAGCGCGTTCTTAAAGCCGGCAAGGGCGACCCAGATAAAGTCCGTGTTGGCGCCGTGGCGAACCTGGGGCTGGCCGAAGACCGCGTCATCGGCGGCGATGGTGATATGGCAGGTGAGAGCGAGCCAGGACGCCGCGCCAAGACACCAGCCGCTGACCGCGCCGATGATCGGTTTGGGATATTGCCAGCGATAAAGTTGGCGGCCCAGGATATCTCTGCGGTCCGCATCGCGGAACTTGTTGTAGGTCGCGTTGAGCGAAGTGCCCGCCGGGATACCGTAGGGCCAAGCGGTTTCGGCATCGGCGCCGCTGATATCTTCGCCCGCGGAAAACGCCCCACCCGCGCCGGTGATGACCACGGCCCTGATCTCCGGATCGTTTTCCGCTTCCGCCAGCGCGGCGTCGAGCTCGTTCATCAGCTCTTCGTTCATCGCATTCAACGCCCGCGGCCGGTTGAGAGTGATCAAAAGGCCGCGCCGTTGCTTCTCGTAAAGTAGAGTTTTGTACTGTGCCATGTCTTATTCTCCTAGTGTTGCTACGGCTTGAACGATTTGAACGTCTTGAACATTTTGAACGGCGCGATTTCTCAATCGCGCTTCTTTGACCGCGGTCCGAACGGCTCCGGTTGAAACGGTCCGTCACGCATCTGAAGGTATTCGCGAATGCCTTTGTTGGCGCGCGCGTCGTCGAGGGGCTTGCGCAGCTCTTCGCGCAGCATCACATGCGCCGGCGCGGACATTTGATTATCGAACGTCAAAGCGTCGCGCAGCCCCATCATGTCCAAGCCCATGGTGGCGATCTGCAAGTTGATCTTCACGGTTTCCGGTGGCACACGGGCGATACGCTCGACGATCTTGAAGCATTCGTCGATCAGTTGGTCGGGTGGTACGACCGCGACCACCAGGCCGATGCGTAGTGCTTCCTGGGCGTCGATATGGTCGCCGGTGAGACCGTAGCGCAGCGCGTTCTTGTAGCCGCCGAGCAGCGTCCACATGAAGCTCGTGTTCGAGCCGTGGCGCACCTCGGGTTGGGCGAAGGCGGCATTCTCGGACGCGAGTGTGATGTGGGTGAAGAGCGCGAGCCAAGAGCCGGCGCCCATGGCCCAGCCGTTGATGGCGCCGATGATCGGCTTGCCGAACTCCCACATGCGGCGAAAATTTCTAGGATCGACGCGCCAGGAATCGATCGCTTCGGCGGCGGTCAGGCCGGTGACGATGCCGTAGGGCCAGTGGATGTCGCGGCGCCGTCCCGCGCGATTGCCCTGGTCCATGCCGGAGGAAAAAGCGCGCCCCGCGCCGGTGAGCACGACGGCGCGGATCTCCGGATCATTCTCCACATCGTCGAGCGCCTGGTGCAGTTCTTTGATCATGCTGCGGCTGATGGCGTTCATCGCTTCCGGGCGATTGAGCGTGATCAAAACGCCGCCGCGCTGTTTCTCGTAAAGAATCTCTTTAAAATCGGCCATTCGGCCTCCTTTGTTCAATTCGTTCAAAACGTTCAATGCCTTTAAACCGTTTTTTCCGGAAACGTTTTCAACATTTTGAACGGCTTGAACGATTTGAACTATCTTTTGGCTTTCCTTATCACCCCGTCTTTTTCCGCGACCGCGGCCCGAAGGGCTCCGGCTGAAACGGGCCGTCACGCAACTGCAAGTAAGCTTTCGTTTCTTGTGTGGCGCGCGGCTCACGCGCCAGATTGGCGTCAGCGCCACGCTGGGATGTGCCGACGATGGCGACGGACTTAGGCGCGATCAGCGGCGTGAGATCGCGCCAGCAGGTTTTATCATAATAGTCGTGAGTCGGGTTCAAAATAAGATCCTCAAATTAAAATCGAATCGGTAGGGGCGACCGGCGGGTCGCCTTCCCATTTCTTTCATCTTGCGTGGTATTAGAGTTTTCTCGCCATGGGTACTTTGCCTCGGGAGTTTTTGTTTCGGGATTGTCTGGGTCGAATTCCCAGCGGGCGGGATTATCGGCGATATATTGCCGGATTCGATTCAGAGATTCTTCGTCGCGAATGATATGTTCATAATAATTGCGCTGCCATAGTCGGCCACTGAACCGTGACCAACGGGATTGTTTTACACCGTCCGCGTAACGGCTTGTGGTTAACGTTTTGAACCGATGCACCACGTCCGGCAGCGGCATTGTAGGGGCAACCCCCTGTGGTTGCCCTGATTCTGGCGGGCAGGCACGGGGGCCTGCCCCTACAAGGAAAATGATACCGTGGAAATGGTTTGGCATGACGACGAACGTGTCCGTTTCGATGCCCGGATAATGTCGTGACATATCGACCCAAACGGATCGGATCATTTGTCCTGCATCGTTTAATTGTGGGGCACTACCTTTGATGTCGCCGAATAGACAAGTTCTGTCTTGAGTCACGATGGTAAGGAAGTATGCACCGGATTGACCGTAATCGTAGTCCCTGAGCCGAACGGAGTTACGGTGATGTTTTGCTGGGTCGTACTTCATGTTTCACTGGTTTCCCTAAATTTCGAATGACCGACGTAGGGGCAATCCCCCCGAGGTTGGCCGGTGTTTTTCGGCACGGCTGTTTGGCATGTGGCAAGAGGGCGGGCACAGGGGCCCGCCCCTACAGCTTTCGACCAACACTACCGTACTCCTCTGCCTCCCGCCTACTGAATCACTTGATTCGCCCGCGAGAGAAAAGCCGGCGACAGTTTCAGTCCAATTTGTTTCGCCGCCTTAAGGCTAATGATGAATTCAAATCTCATCGGCTGCTGTACAGGCAGATCGGCAGGTTTGGTTCCCTTGAGGATCTTGTCCACGTACACAGCGGCGCGCCGATAGAGGTCAGTGTAGTCCTCCCCGTAGGACATGAGGCCGCCCTCATCGACAGCCGCCTTCGATGTGTAAATAGCCGGCAAGCGGTATTTCGTGGCAAGCTCGACGATCCGCTTTCTTTCGGAGAAAAACGCGCGAGTGGCGGTCGTCATAATCGCCTGGACCTGTTTCTGTTTTGCGGTTTGAAAGGCGCTCTCTAAACCTTTGGCGTCGACTTGAGTCTCGATCTCCTCCAATTTGAGCTTCAGGTGCGAAGCCGCGGGTCTGAGCTCTTTCAGTTGGAGGTCTTCTGCTATGGCGCCTACCCCCAACCGCAGAAGTCCAACCCGCAGGAGCTTAGGGACCGCGTCTTTGAGTATCTCTAGCCTTTTGGTATTTAGCCCGGGCGCTAAACTCGTGAAACCGGTTACATTGCCTCCCGGCCGCGCCAGACTGGCAACCAGACCTTCAGCCACAGCGTCCCCAACGGCCACCATCACGATGGGTATCGTAGTAGTCGCGTTCTTCGCCGCTGTCGCCGGTCCCGTCCCTGAGACCACGATCAGATCGACCTTAAGACGAACCAAGTCCGCCGCAAGCTCAGGCATGCGCCCCTTTCTCTCCCCAAACCGATACTCGATGGTGAAATTCTTTCCCTCAATCCATCCAAGCTTGCTCAGCTCCTCCAGGAATACCTTCACGAGGACTGCCATACCAGCAGCAGTGCCTCCATCCAGGAAACCTAGGCGGAACATTTTCCCCGCCTGCGCCCGAGCAGAAAAGGGAAGAGCCAAGAGCATCGAGCAAAAAGCTCGCCGAGTGATTTTTTTCTTCATTGGTTTCTCCGTTTCTTCTTCCTCTCCCTCTGGGAGAGGATAGAGGTGAGGGCCCAGTGTTCCAACGCAACGGCCCTCACCCTCACCCTCGCCCGCAAGCGGGCGAGGGAATTTGACAAGATTCAAAATCGGCATCAGGCATTCTTATTCTGGCACTATTGCCTTTTTTTTGACCTCGGTCCGAACGGCTCGGGCTGAAACGGGCCGTCGCGCTTTTGTAGATAGGCCTTGGTGCCCTCGTTGGCGCGCGCTTCGTCGAGCGGGCGGCGAAACTCTTCGTTGAGCATCATGTGCGCCGGAATCGACAAGGTTTCATCCAGGCGCAGGGCGTCGCGCAGCCCCATCATTTGTAAGCCCATGGTCGAGATCGCCAGATTGATCTTGACCGTCTCCGGCGGCACTTTGGCGATGCGCTCGACGATCTTGAAACATTCGTCGATCATCTGGTCGCCGGGAACCACTTGGTTCACCAGGCCGATGCGCAGCGCTTCTTTAGCGTCGATGTGATCGCCGACCAGGCCGTAGCGAAGCGCATTTTTGAATCCGGCGAGAAGCGTCCACATGAAAGTCGTGTTGGAGCCGTGGCGCACTTCCGGTTGGGCGAACACGGCGTCTTCGGCGGCGATAGTGATGTGGGTATAGAGGGCCAGCCAACAACCCCCACCCATCGCCCAGCCGCGCACCGCGCCGATTACTGGCTTGGTCATCTCGAAGATGCGGATCAGCTTCACGTCGTCGAGGGACCAATAGTTCATGAGATCCGCGGCGCTCATGCCGGTCTGGATGCCGTAGGGCCACTGAATATCGCGGCGCCGGCCGCTGGTGGTTGCCTGATCGAAGCCGGAGCTGAAGGCGCGCCCGGCGCCGGTGATGACGATGGCGCGAATCTCCGGGTCGGCTTCGGCTTCATCCAGCGCGTGATGGATCTCCTTAAGCATGGCGCGGGTGATCGCATTGAGCGCCTCGGGACGATTCATTGTGATCAGCACGCCGCCTCGCTGCTTCTCGTAGAGTATTTCCTTGTAGTCGGCCATTCAAACTCCTTGGTTCAAATCGTTCAAAACGTTCAAGGCGTTTAAACCGTTTTTTCCGGAAACGTTTTGAACATTTTGAACGGCTTGAACGATTTGAACGATTTGAACTATCTTTTGGCTTTCCTTAGTTTTCGTATAGTGACTTGATGAATCCGCTCGCCTCGACCTCGCGCACCAGGCTCTCGTCGAGAAATGATTTGGGATCGGCTCCTTTCGCCTTGGGTTCCGCGCCGGAAATGAATTCCAAGGTCGTCTCGATCGCTTTTGCGGCGGCGTAGGGCACCTGGTTGTAGAATTTGCTCGCTAGCAGGTTATAGGACGCTTCCAGATATTTTACGTCCTTTTCCTGGGCCGACTGGATGCGCAGCTTCTTTTGCAGCACCGCGATGCTTTCGTTCTTGTTCTTTTTGAAGTAGGCGATGCCTTCGCAGATCGCTTTGATGAAACGAAGCGCCTGATCCCGCTGCTTACGTAAAAAACCTCGGGTCGAATCGACGGAGTTTTGCAGATAATAAATGTCCATGTCGATCGGGTCGGCTAAAGTACGATAGCCGCGTTCCTCGGCAATGAAAAAAGTGGGGATGGTGAAGACCGCGCCGTCGACCCCGCCTTTTTCCAGATTCGCATACATCGCGGGGGAGGAGTCGAGCTGGAGCATTTGAATGTCTTCGGCGCGCATGTTCCACTTGCGCAGAAAAAGTTGCAAGACCCAGTGGGAGGCGGAGCCGAAACGCGTGATCGCGATCTTCTTTCCTTTGAGATCCGCCGGTGTCTTTATGTCGGCGCGGGTCATCAACCGTTGGAGCCCCGTTTTCAGAGGAGAAGCAACCAATACGGTATCCGCGCCTCGCAACGCCGAGCGAATGACCGAGTCGCCGCCGCCGACGGAGAACTGAATTTCGCCGGCGATCAGCGAGCTGACCACGCGCGAGGCGCCGCCGCCGATGATGATGACTTCGACCTCGACGCCGTGTTTTTTGAATAGGCCTTTTTCTTCGGCGACCCAGATGCTGCCGGAAGTCGCGCTAATGGAACTCAGGCCGACGCGGATTTTGTCTTGGGCGTGCGCTATGGAAGCTAAAATCAGCAGCGCAAAGAAACAGAGCAGTTGGAGTTGGCACTGAACCCAATCATGCTTCATAAGCGACTCTCCAGTCGATGGCATTCCGCGGGTGATGGCCGAAGCGGCAATTTCGATCCCGCTGGACTCGACGTTATGCGAAAGTGAAGTCTCCGGTCAAGCTTCGCCGGCCAAATAAATTGAGGCCCCCATCCGATCTGACACAAAGCGAGCGTTCTGCGCATAACTCTCGGGATTCCACGAAGTAGAGCGACTCATTGAAAGGAAACTATCATTTCACCCTCGGGTTGAAAATCCTCCGATTAACCGGCTTATTAGGAACGTTGACTATGGCAACACGAGATACCGATCTGACATCATTGCGAATCGACCGCTCTGCGCCGACCGGCGGTTCGTCGAGGAAGTTTCGCGCGCTGCGAAAAATCGTTGGATGGCTCGTAGTCATCACGCTGATCGGCGGCGGGTTCTTTATACTCAAGGATTACTTCAACCCCGGTCTTGAAGTTCAACTTGTAACCGCTTCGCTGACTTCGCCGGCGCAGGCGAACGCTGTCCTTACCGCCAGCGGTTACGTGGTGGCGCGGCGCAAGGCGGCGGTGGCGTCGAAGGGGACCGGGACGCTTGTCTATCTGGGCGTCGAAGAAGGAGACCGAGTGAAGAAGGGACAGGAGATCGCGCGTTTAGAGGACGCCGATGTCTTGGCGGCGTTGCAGCGCGCGAAGGAGAACCTCCGGGTCGAGGAGGCTGATTTGAATGACGCCAAGCAATCTCTGGAACGCCAGCGGACCTTGGTTAAGGGAGGGTTCGTCGCCCAGGCGGAGTTCGACGCTGCCGAGGCGCGTTACAATCGCGTTGTTGCCTCCATCGACGCTGCCAAATCCGCCGTCAAAGAAGGCGAGGTGGCGGTCGACAACACGCGCATCGTCGCGCCGTTCGACGGCACGGTGCTCAAGAAGAACGCCGACGTGGGCGAGATCGTTGCGCCCCTGGCCGGCGCCGCCAGCTCCCGAGCCGCGGTGGTAACGATTGCGGACATGAACTCGCTGGAGGTGGAGGCGGATGTTTCCGAGGCGAACATCACGCGCGTCTCCTCCGGGCAAAGCTGCGAGATCCGGCTCGACGCCTATCCGGAACAGAGCTACCGCGGCGCCGTCAGCAAGATCGTCCCCACGGCGGATCGCGCCAAGGCCACGGTGCTGGTAAAAATCAGATTTGAAAAATATGACCAGCGGGTGCTGCCGGAGATGGGCGCGAAAATAACCTTTCTGTCAAAAAATCTCGGTGACGAAGCAGCGACCGCCAAGCTCCTGTTGACCGTGCCGGTGGCTGCCGTGGCGGAAAGAAACGGCCGGCAGGTCGTCTATCAAGTGAAAGACGATCAAGCGGTGGAGGTCCCGGTCACCGTGGGGCAGCGTATCGGGGCGCTCGTCGAGATCAAGAATGGCATTAAAGAAGGCGATAAAGTCATTGGAAAAGTTAATGAAAAGCTTCATGCGGGTGAAAAGGTCGTGGTCAAAAACCCATGAACTCATCATTGGATCGATGGAACACCCTCTTATCGAAATTCACAACGTCTCCAAGTCCTACCGGCGCGACAGTCTCGAAATCCCGGTGCTCAGCAACATCACGCTCAGCATTCAGGAAGGAGATTTTCTCGCCTTCATGGGGCCGTCCGGCTCCGGTAAGACGACGCTCTTAAATCTAATCGCCGGCATCGATAAACCGACCGAAGGGAGAATTTTCGTCGCTGGCACGGATATCACCGAGTTGAGCGAGACCGAGCTGGCGGTGTGGCGCTCGCGCAACATCGGTTTCATCTTTCAATTCTATAATCTGATCCCGGTTCTGACCGCCATCGAAAACGTCGAGCTGCCGTTGATCCTGACGCCGCTCAGCAAGCCGGAGCGGCGCACGCATGCGGAAACCGCGCTGGGCGTGGTCGGACTCGCCGACCGCATGCACCACTACCCGCGCCAGCTTTCCGGTGGCCAGGAGCAGCGGGTCGCCATCGCGCGCGCCATCGTCACCGATCCGGCGATACTGGTGGCCGACGAACCGACCGGCGATCTCGATAAGGTTTCCGCGGAAGAAGTGCTTAACTTGATGGAGCGTCTGAATCGCGAGCTCGGCAAGACAATTTTGATGGTCACCCATGATCCGCGCGCCGCCGAGCGGGCGCGCTCGGTGCGACAGTTGGATAAAGGGGAGTTGGCGTAACGCTCGCTGCGCGAGCGGTTCAAGGGTTCAATGTTCAACGTCCCGCTCCCCACCTTGAACCTTGAACATGGAACTTTGAACGGAATTGAGAATGGTTAGCGATGAACTTTTTGGAGTAGAAAGAGCGCCATGGAGTTGCTGAATCTTCTGTTGCGCAACCTGCTGCGCCACAAGCTGCGCAGTTTGCTCACGGTCTTGGGCGTGGGCGTGGCGGTGCTCGCGTTTGCGCTGCTGCGCACGGTTGTGACCGCGTGGTACGCGGGCGTGGAGGCCTCCGCGGCGAACCGCCTGATCACGCGGCATGCCGTATCGTTCGTCTTTCCCTTGCCGCTGGCTTACCGAGACCGCATCGCCAAAACGGCCGGCGTCGAAAAAGTCACCTTCGCCATCTGGTTTTCCGGCGTCTATATCGACAAGAACCAATTTTTCGCCCGCCTCGCGGTAGACTCGGAAACATTCTTCGACGTTTATTCCGAGTTCTTGATCGAGCGAGATCAGTTTGAGGCGTTCAAAAGGGAGAGAAACGCGACCATCATCGGCATCGACATCGCCAAGCGGTACAATCTTAAGCTAGGCGACATCATGAGCGTCGAAGGCGATGTCTTTCCCGGAAAATGGGAGTTCGTCGTGCGCGGGATCTACCAGCCTCGGGACCAGAGCACGGATCCCGCGACCATGATGTTTCATTATAAGTACGTTGACGAACGGGTGCGCCAGGAAATGCCGCATCGCGCCGGCGACGTGGGCTGGTATATCGTTCGCATCCACGATCCGGAGAAATCCGCGGCGGTCTCCGAAGCGATCGACCAGTTGTTTGCCAACTCGCGGGCGGAAACCAAAACCGAGACCGAGCGCGCCTTTCAACAAAGTTTTCTCTCCGCCGCCAGCGCCGTGATCACAGCCATGGACATCATGTCGTTTTTGATCATCGGCATTATTCTCCTGGTCGTTGCCAACACGATGGTCATGTCGGCGCGCGAGCGAACCCATGAGTACGCGGTGCTCAAGGCCCTGGGCTTTTCCGGTTCGCAACTGATGTTTCTCGTCGCCGGCGAGTCCCTGATCCTCTCTATCTTAGGCAGCGCCGTCGGTTTGAGCGTGACGCTGCCCGCGGTTGAGGGTTTTCAGGCTGCGCTTCCCAAGGGATGGTTTCCGGTGTTTTATTTGCAGCCGGAGACGATTCTATTCGGCTGCGCCGCGGGGTTGCTCGTGGGCATGGTCGCGGCTGTGGTTCCGACCCGGCGAATCCTCACCACGCGCATCGTCGATGGCCTGAGGCATGTGGGCTGAGTGAGCGATGCAAATCCCAATTAAATATGTCCTGCGTAGCTCGTCGTCGCGCCGGCTGACAACAGTCATAACGATGCTCGGCATCGCCCTGGTGGTTTTTGTTTTTACCGCGGTATTGATGATGGCCAACGGCATTCAACAGACCCTACGTTCCACCGGCTCGGACGACAACGTGATGGTGGCGCGCAAGGCGGCGGCGAGCGAAATCATGAGCATCATCGACCGGGAGGCCGCGGGCATCGTCACCAACATGCCGCAGGTGGCGCGGGCGGCGGACGGGCGGCCTTTGAGCTCGAAAGAAGTCGTCGTTATCATCAATCTCGCCAAGCTCCGCGCCGACGGCATCAGCAACGTCACGGTACGGGGCGTTGAGGAAGCGGCCTTCCAGCTGAGACCACAGGTGCGTGTTGTCGAAGGACGGATGTTCAAGTGGGGCGCGCGGGAGATCATCGCGGGGGCGGGTATCACCAAACGCTTCGCTGGCGCCCAGATCGGCGAGGGCATCAAGTTCGGCGGTGATCAGTGGAACGTCGTCGGCATTTTCGATACCGACGGCACCGGGTTTGATTCGGAGATCTGGGGCGACTTGAATCAAGTGGCGGACGCGTTCAAACGGCAGTCATTTTCCACGGTCACCTTTCGAATCAGGAACCCCGACGACCTGAGCGATCTGGTCAACGCTTACGAGGCCGACAACCGGTTGCAGTATTTCGTCCCCAAGCGGGAAAAGAAATTCTTCGAAGAGCAGTCCGAGATGATGGCGAAGTTCATTCGGATTCTGGGGCTCTTTATCACCGTGATCTTCAGCACCGGAGCGACTATCGGCGCCATGATCACGATGTACGGCGCGGTGGCCAACCGGACCGTGGAAATCGGTACCATGAGAGCGCTGGGCTTTTACCGCCGCAGCATTCTGTTGGCATTTCTCGCCGAGGCGTTGGTGCTGTCGTTCGCCGGCGGCGCGTTGGGGCTGGGATTCGCGTCTTTGCTTCAGTTCTTTACAATTTCCACGCTCAACTTCGGCTCATTTTCCGAGCTGGCCTTCTCCTTCGCCCTATCACCTTCGATCATCGCCATGTCGATGGGGTTTTCCCTGCTGATGGGATTGATCGGCGGATTTCTCCCCGCGGTGCGCGCCGCAAGGCTCAATATCGTTCAAGCGCTAAGGGCGGTGTGACGGTAGGTATGGAGGCTTTCCTTTATGCAACACCGGTTATCATCTACGCTTGGCTCCTGTACCTTGTTTTGTGGTAAATTTACGTAACGCCCAATCTGGTATAAATGGTGCGGGGTCCGAGAAATACTTAAGGCGGGAGTCCAATCGTGTTGGAAGAATGCTAGGGGCTGGCAACGTATGTGGGAAATTACCAGTAATGAGATCCGAAGTTTTCAGGGGGACGGTGGAACTCCGTTCACCCAACTCGTAGACAGCACGATACGGGCGCACGCGTTCGTCTATAACTTACCAGCATCGACTATCCATACAAACCTGAGAACGAACGTACCCGACGGCGGAGTGGATACACAGGTCGGTTTGGGAGTGCAAGGTGACCCGACCGGATGGATGGGTGAGAAAACAGTGTGGCAATACAAGGGCACCGAGCGAAAAAATGTAAGCACCAAGGATCTCCGGAAAGAGGTGAATAAGGAGTTTGCGAAGAAGTGCATCGCCGAAGGTTTTGGTTACCGGTTTTGCATTTGCGACAACGTTCCCGGTAACATTAAGCAAGAATGGAATGCTCAACTAAACAAAGATGCTCAAAATAGCAATCCAAACGCGGCGTTAGCTATGGTAGTCGATGCAGAAGACCTTGCTGCGTGGGTCAATATTTTTCCGTCTTTAATTTTACGGTATTTTAAACACGGCCTACTTGGTAAGGCGTTGCATCTCGAGGCTTGGAAACAGAATGCTCGGGCCATAACGTCCACATATGTTTCGGTACCAGATTGGCAGCCCATTCAGGGAAATTTGAGATCTCACTCAGATTTCTCCACGATTCCGGTGGACGCTGTAACGGCCGTCCAGGGACATGCTGGTGTCGGCAAGACGCGGCTAGCCTGCGAATTTCTGGTTGCAATCCCGGATGCGGAAAACCTTGTCATCTATACCAACGATGATCAACATGCCAATGAGATTGCCGTTCAATTGGCAAATGACGGGCACACGTTCGCGATTCTAGTAGCCGACGAATGCTCAGTCGAATCTAGATTCAAGTTGGGAGAATTACTCGCGGGACACAAAAAACGGATCAGAGTTATCGCGATAGACAACGCTGGCGAACGAGCGATGTCGGGATCTCCCGTACAGTGGCTGGAGAAAATGCCAGAAGAAATTGTAACCAAAATTCTTGGAGAAAACTTTCCTGGCGTTCCAGTCGATCGACGCAATGCATACTCTCATTTGACCGGCGGTTTCGTTCGACTGGCGGCAGACATGTGTTCACACGACCAGGTACTTATGGACACAGGTAGCAAGCTTATGGTGCTGCCAAGTATCTACGAGTACTATCGTCTCAGGCTTAACGACGAGCAAAGGAAAGTCGTTGAGGCGCTGTCGCTGGTCACCAAGACGGGCTTTACGGGTGAAGTGGCGAATGAAGTTAGCGAACTCTGTAATTTGTTGGAGCTGAATCCCAAAGAATTGATCCCTGAAGCAAAAAAATTGCATGATGCACCGGGATTTGTCGGCATGGCTGGTAGATTTTTCTACGTGACTCCGCAAATCATCGCGCAAGTCGCCTTCAATGAGGCCTGGAGACGCTGGGCGGAAGACTCTCCGGAGGATTTTCTCAAACGCCTGCCAGCCAGTTTGATCGAGTCCTTCATAAAACGGGTCCGGGAGTGCGGAAAAGAGGAGGTGTGTCGCCTCGTTGGCGACTTTTTTCAGGGCTGGTTCTCCGAACTAGTTCCTTTTAACCTACGGTCCATCGACCATGTAAAACGTTTGATTGCCATCACAGAAACAGACCCGCTAAGGTTTTTATCGATATTGCAAAAGTTGATAGTCCAGGCCGAACACGACGACCTTCTTCGCGTCATTGGAACTGGGATCGATGGTTGGGGACCGAGACGTCATCTCGTTTGGTTATTGGAGGGACTAGGTCGTTTCCCTGAATATTTTGATGATGTAGAAGCAGCTCTTTTACCACTTGCGGTCGCGGAGTCAGAACCAGCCATTGGCAATAACGCGACAGCCATTTGGAAACAGTTCTTTCGAATTTTCCTCTCCGGTACTGCAGTGGCGTTCGGTGATCGGCTACAGAGGCTTCGCGAAAGGATATATTCGCCAGACGAGCGGGTTTCCTCGCTGGCTCTTGATGCTCTCGATCAAATTCTGGAATCTCGCGGCCTGCGTATGGCAGGCCCACCGATTATAGCAGGTAGAATCCCTCCGGCCGAGTGGAATCCTAAGACTGCAGGCGAACAAAGGCAATGTTATGCGCAAGCAATAGCCCTGTTAGAGGAAACGGTAACGCAAAACAATCATCCTTTGCATTCCAAAATACTGGAAACAGTTATCCAAAACATACGGCAGCTCCTGCGAGGCGGTTACTTAGATGCCTTGAAGCGAATTTTCAGTGCCTGCCCTATCTCAGACGAGAGTAGAGTGAAAGCCATTACGGGTATCGAAGAGTGCCTGCACTATGATTTGTCAAAAGACGAAATCAAAACGGAAAGCGGCCAAAAGTACGTTGACGAGATCAAAGCGTGGTTAGAAACATTTCGACCGTCAGACGTCCACGGACGATTAGTGAATTTGGTCGGGATTGATCCTTGGTACCACTCGATGATGAAAGACGAGGATTCGTGGCAGAAAGATCTGTTGAATCTCGCTGGTCAGTTTCTCGCTAGTCCGGAAAGTCTCCAGCAAGAGTTTGGATGGCTTTGCTCACCTGATGCGCGATCTGCGGGCGCTCTTGGGTTTCAGTTGGGGTTTCTTGATACAGAGGGCAGATTGCTGGATTTGATCGTCAGCGCGGGTGTGAAAGAGAAGTCTTCAGCTTTAGCGTCTGGTTATATTTCGAAGCTACTGGAAGGATCGACACGTCACGCTACACGGCTGAATGAGATCCTCGACGCGATTGAAGGGTTCAACGGCCCGTTAGCTTTCGAGTTTGCTACCGCAGGGGGAGACCGCTTAAAGGCTCTGGAGAGAGGATTGAGACTTGTTGATGAGGGCAGAATTCCAACAGAAGCCTTAGGGGTATTTAGTATGGGGATGAGGGACCGACCTTTGGTAAAACAGGAATTCGCGGAGGTCCTCAAACGATTTCTAACTGGCGTAGACAATCACAAAGTATGGAGACTCGCTATTACTTTTATTGAGCTTCGACTACACCGCGAAAGGAAAGATCCGCAACCGTGGTCGATTCACGACGCGGATATATGCAGTTTGGTATGGCAGGTTTTAGACCACGCGCCTGCAGTTACCGCAGATGCAGAGGCTTATCATTGGGCCGAGATATTGGAAGCATTTATTAATACAGATGCAGAAAAGGTTGCCAAAGTCGCATCTCAGGTGCTGATCGGTGAAGGATTTCACCTGAGGGAGCAAGCGACAACGGTACTAGTAAAAACTGCATCAGGACACCCTGACCTGGTGATGAAGGAACTGGGCACGGCTATGCTCGATAAGGATAAGGGTTGGCTATTTAATGTGGACGTATACAGGGGTTTAATCAACGCTCTCCCCTGCGCAACCGTTATCGAATGGATAAAGGCAAATGGGATCGAAGCCGCTCGCCGCGTTGCCAGACATGTTCCCAAGCCGCACCTAGATGCGAGTGGGAATCCGATTGTCGAACCCTTGACTAAATTTGTCCTTTCCACATTTGGTAGCGATGAAAAAGTGTTTAACGCTTTTTATGCGGGGGTTCACAGTCTGCAATTATACAGTGGTGACATTGCGGCTGAACATGAAATGGAGGCCACCATCGCGCGAAAGTTTAGAGCCCATCCGTTAGCGGCGATAAGAAAATGGGCAAAACTAGAGGAAGAATCTTCCCTCTATCAAGCGAAGTCCTGGCGTGAAGAGAGTGAAGAACGAAAAATCGAGTAAGCTTTTCTCTTGGGTGAACGGCAAGTCGCCTTTGATGACATCTAGCTTCTCATGAGCGTCGAAAACCGTTGCCTTTAGCGGCACTGCGGGTAGTTGAACATCAATACGTATCGAACATCCGCTGAATTTCATCCGCGTTCGTGGTCTTGATAAGCGCCAGCGAAAGAAGTAAGCGCGCTTTCCACGGCTGCAGATTGTCGCCGGCGACGAAGCCGCGTTTTTGCAGGCCCGGGCTGCGCACGACGCGGCCCGACTGCCACGCGGCTGCACAGGCACATGATCATACCATGCCTATCCGGTTGATTGCCAATCATGGGGGAATACCCGCTGAAATTCTGGGAGTGTCGTCGGGAAGCCGCGAGGGTCCATGACGTGAATTTAGCATCGAATCACCGCTTTGACAATCAACCGGATAGGCAGGGATCATACCTTTCTCCTTGAAGCATTTGTCGAAGGCCGCGTCCTCGGCAGGCGTCGGGCGCCGGTGCATCACGCAATGTTTCTCGGAGGCTAAGGGCCCGCTGACGGCGGTGTCCTGCTCCTGCTCGCTGGAGGGATGGCGAGTAACATCTTTCTAAATACGTCTGCGGTCGGCTTCCAATCGCCGGCCATGGATCGAGCACCGGCGGCGGCATATCCTCCATTCGGACGCGGTCGCAACCGAACTACGGGCGGTAAGCCGTAGCGCATAAGCAAGGAGTTCGCCCACAGCCGGGCGGTGCGGCCGTTGCCGTTGGCAAAAGGATGAATGCGAACCCACTCCGAGTGTGCCCAAGCGCACGCATCAATGATAGCGGCCAGACCGTCGGCGTCTAGCTCCTGTCCGACTGGACAGCTTTGATCCAAGGCGGCAACAACCTCCTGTAGGCGCTGCTCAAACTCTTGAAGTTGCTTGGCCACCCCAGCCGGTGGGACAACCTCAGCGCGCCCTACCCACACGCGAATATTTTCAACGCCATCCTCGCCACGAAAGCGGCCAATGAACGTCGGATCGGGAACTTCCAGCCCCGCCATCGTGTCGGCTTGCCAATTGCGTGCGGCTTCTATCGTGGGAGTATCCCTGCGCTGCGCGCTATCCCTGATGTCGCGAAGAACCTGAGTCAGGTTTTGTCGCAGCCGCGTGCTGTCCGCGTCCCAATCAGCCACGCAGAAGGTCTCGGACAATGCTTTGCATCGGGCCGGCCTTGGGCGGCGTCCGGCCTTCTACGGGGTCGTCGAAACCCAAGCTCGCTTCCGCATCGACAACCCGGGCAATGGCATTATCGAACTTTGGATCGGAGCGACGGGCTACTCGCACGCGAGTCAAAATCTGCCGAAGATCGGACTCGACGTCCGACGTGAGCCTCTTGATGAAGCCGCGTAAAGCTTCGTTTACCAGTCGATTCAGCGGCTTCTTGAGCGCAGTCTGGAGGCGCAGCATCCCCTCTCGCACCGAAGGATCGAGCCGGACGGCGGTCGCCTTGCGTTGCGGGATATGAGATCTGCGGCGTTTGACGATTGATCGTTTTGTCATGATACAAGGCTAGATCGTCGATGGGATGTTGTCAAATTCCAATTTGGCATCATTACCGTGACACTGGCGTGGCTAGTACGTGTCGAACATCCGCTGAATCTCATCCGCGTTCGTGGTCTTAGTAAGCGCGAGCGCAAGCAGCAAGCGCGCTTTCCACGGCTGGAGATTGTCGCCGGCGACGAAGCCGCGCCTCTGTAAACCCGGGCTGCGCACGACGCGGCCCGACGCCACGCGGCTGCACAGGCACATGATCATGCCTTTTTCCTTGAAGCATTTGTCGAAGGCCGCGTCTTCGGCGGGCGTCGGTCGTCCGGCGCCGGTGCCGGCGCTGACGATGCCTTTGGCGCCGGCGTTGGCTGCGGCTTCGATCATTGTGCCGTCGGCGCCGACGTAGGAGAGCACCATATCGACCCGCGGTAGAGATTGCACGCTGCGCACGTCGAACTCGGTAGCCACCGTGTGCTTGCGAACCGGCTGGTGGTAGTAGACGATTTTGCCGTCGCCGTCGGCGAAGCCGAGGGGTCCCAGGTCGCGCGACTGAAACGCCTCGACTCGGTAGGTGGCGTTCTTGGTGACGTCCCGCCCGTTGAAGATCGTGTCGTTCATGACCAGCAGGCACCCGCGCCCCTTGGAAGTCGGATCGGCGGCGACTTTGATCGCGTTGACGACGTTTAAATATCCGTCGGCGCTGATCGCGGAAGACGGCCGCATGGAGCCGACCACGACCACCGGCTTGTCGGTCTTCAGAACCAAATTCAAAAAGTAGGCGGTCTCTTCAATGGTATTGGTGCCGTGGGTGATGACGACGCCGTCGGCTTTGTCGCCGTCGAAGATCGAGTGGATCGTGCGCACGAGGTCGAGCCAGTCTTTGTCCACCAGGGCGTGGCTCGGCAAGCGACGAAATGGGATCTCCTTCACTTCGGCGATTTCTTTTAGCTCGGGAAGCTGCTGCAACAGCTCGCCGTCTCCCAGCCGTTTCCCCGCCTCGATATACCAGGCGAGATCGAGCCGGTCCTTGCCCACGGAATCAATCGTTCCGCCGGTGATGATCAATGCGACTTTAGGTAAGTTGGCCATGACCGAAGTCCTTCCTTTTTTGTGATTTCAACGAGTCGGTTTGCCGACTAAAGGTTTCTACCTGCGCGGCATCTTAAGTTCAAGACGTTCAAACCGTTTAGGCTTTCAGCGTTGGCAACGCTTCTCTGGCGAAGCGCTCGATTTGCTGCTGACGTTCCGGATAGTGCGGGATCATGAACTGGAGGCCGAGGTGAATCACGCCGACGTTTATGAACTGCTTAATCGCGGCGGTGACTTGGTCGATGCTTCCTTTCAAATAATCGGCTTCCTGCGCGACATTTCCTTCGGTGAGTTCGATGGGAAGGCAGCATGCGAGGGCGACTTCATTCGGATTGCGACCGACATTTTTCGCTTCGGTGCGGACGTTGTCGAAGCGCGCGGAGAGTTCCTTGGGCGTGATCCTAACGAAGTAGGGAAACCAGGCGTCGCCGAATCGCCCGGCGCGCCGTTGTGCCGGTTTGCCTTCGCCGCCGACCCAGATTGGAATGCGCGGTTTTTGGTAGGGTTTGGGGCTGAAGGCGATGTCCTCGACATGATAATGCTCGCCATGAAACGTAATATGCTCTTCTGTCCAAAGTTGCTTGAGCAAAGTCAACTGCTCGTCGGAAACCTTGCCGCGCGCCTTGAACGGCGCGTTCATGGCGGCAAACTCTTCTTCCATCCAACCGACGCCGACGCCCATAATCAGCCGTCCTGTCGATAACTGATCGATGGTCGTAGCGATTTTCGCCCAATGGAGCGGGTGGCGGTAGGGCAGAACCATGACGCTCATACCCAACTGAATTGTTTCCGTGCAGCCAGCGAGAAACGCCAGGCACGTCAGCGTGTCGAAGAACGGGCGGTCCGGCGGCACGATGAAAGTCGATTCTTTGCTGTAAGGATAGGGCGTGTCGATCTTCCACGGCATGACGACCCGATCCGCGGCCCAAACCGAGTCGTAGCCGAGCGCTTCCGCCTGCTGCGCCGCCTGCATTAACGTTTTCCGGCCCGCGGCGCGGCCGGACACGGGAAGAAAAACACCGAACTTCATCCGATGCCTCCAGTATTTGCTTCGGTGACTGCCCACCGGATCGTGAAATTTTGTGTTCCGTCAGCTCAAGACTTTCATCGGAGATAACATAAAGAAGCATAAATGACCATTTGCACTGGGTTCTTGGGACTAAAGCGATGCTTCGACTTAATCCTCGGCCTTGGGACTCCATGTGGTTTGCGGCAAGAAAGCTTAATGATTAGAATGGGCCGTGGATTTCGAACTGGTTCTCAAGACACTCATCTCTGAATTTTCACGGCTTGAGATCCGGTGTGCGGTTATCGGCGGGTTCGCTCTCGGAGTATTAGGCGCTCCCAGGCAGACCATGGATTTGGATTTTCTAGTTCACCGGGACGATCTGCAAAAGCTCGACCGCTCTCTGACCGTTCTAGGTTACTTCCGAGTGTTTCAATCGGAGAACGACTCTCAGTACCGCCATTCAAAAGTTGCCTGGGGATCGGTGGTTTTTGTTCATGCCTTTCGAAAGATTTCGATTGCGATGCTTGACCGCGCGAAAGATTACCCGGCCTTGGGAGGAAAACAGAATCTTAGAACGGCGCAACCCGAAGATATCATCGGCCTCAAAGTTCAGGCGATATCCAATGATCCGGAGCGCCGTGCTCAGGAACAAAACGATATTGATAGACTCATGGGCCGATATAGAAACCGGCTCGACTGGGACCGTATTCAAGAGTTTTACGATGTGTTCGGTCTTGGGGAAGAAGCAAGAACACTAAGGGACCGGTTCGACCATGCTGAGTGACGAAGAAAAACTAGAATTGAGAGAAATGGCCGCGTCGGAAAACTTGCGGCGGGAATTCCGAACCATGCGAAGCAACTCACAGGCGATCGAACGGCGCATTGGTGTTGACGAGTTAGCTCACTGGTTAACCGTGATGGCCCGCGTTTGTCCTGGCGCTCCGAAGCCACAGTGTTTCGTTCGCTATACCAATGTGAAGATTTAGCACCGAAAGTGTTCAGCGTTGCGTATTGCAGTAGTACCTTAATGTGCATAAGGGCGTGTCCCGAAATTTGCAAAGTGTAAAACCTGATCTCGACGGGGTAAGCGCAAAATGCGCGGCGTGACGGTCTGGAGCATCGGCAATTGACAAGCTCAGCCAAGGGTTGATAGTGGTTCACAGACAATAGCGGCGCGATCAAAGAGGATATTTTTATGAACCGTTTCGGTTTAACGACCTCACTGGCTACCTTTCTTTCTTCGGTAGTTGGCTGTAGCAGCGGCGCTTACAAACTGGCCGCTTTGCACCGGCAAGAAGAAGTTGGTAACGGCTACGGCCACAAGAAACTGCAACTCTTTGGGTCCACGGATTCCGCAAGGGCAACCTTTGGAGGTCTTTAGATGAAATGTCACCGCCTCTTGCCGATTATGCCGGGCATCGTATTGGGCCTGCTGCTGTACCAGGCGCTGCTTTGCTTTGCCCAAGAGCGTCCGACAATTATTGCCGGTCATGGGACCCTGTCGGGCTCGATCCTACCGCTCTGGGTGGGCGCGGAGGCAAAACTATTCGAGAAGCACGGGCTGCAAGTCAAACCGATCTACTTGCCGCGCGCGGCCGGTCGGCCCGCTCTGCTCAGCGGCGACATACAAGTATATTTTTCCGCCGGTCCGCCGTTAGTGCAGATGCGTCTGAGCGGTGCCGATGTTGCGGTGACTTCTTGTGTGGTGCACAAACTCACGTCGAAAATCATGGTGAGTCCGGCGATCCAAAAAGTTGCCGATCTGCGTGGCAAGGTCTTGGCGGTGGCTAATCCGGGTTCGGCCAGTGATTTTGCGGTGAAACTTTTCCTCGCGCGCCAAGGGATGAAACCCGGTCAAGATGTTTCGGTCATCTACAGCGGTTCGACCAGCGCGGCCTTTGCGGCGCTGGTCAATGGCAGGGTGCAGGCGATCTTCGCCACGTCGCCCAACGATCTGCAGGCTGCTCAAGCAGGGTTTAAGCCGCTCCTGGAATTGGGCGACTTGTCCATTCCCTATGCGGGGAATTGCAGCGCGGCGATGCGCCCCTACATCGCCAAACAGCCGGCGCGCATGCGCAGCTTTGTCGCCGGCATAACCGAAGCGGTCGCATACATCCGACGGCGCCCGGCCGAATCCAAGACGATCTTGCAGAAGTACACCCGAGTTTCCGATCCCAGCGTTTTGCAGCATACCTATGATTCCGATACCCAGTATATGGAACCGGTGCCCCGTCCAACCCCAGAGGGCACCACGGCTATTTTAGAAAACTTAGGAGTCTCAGGCCGAGCCGCGGAACAGTTTGTCGCCGAGTTTATCGACGACAGGTTTATGAAGCAGATTATCGACGAAGGCTTGTTAAAACAGATTTACCCCAGCGGCGTTCCGGCGCGATAGGGCTCCGCCCGAGAGTAAAGGAGCTGAATGGAGGAGATTACGAATCGTCTCTTGATTAGGCGTGATCCATGATATTTTGGCCGAATGGCAAAGATTACGCCTGGTCGCTGAATCTTGAAATCTGTTTTCCGCCGCACCTTTGAATTTCGTCTTCCGATCATTTTCGATAGATGTTTGGGTCTTGAATCTTGCAGTCAAGGGTTGAGACTAAGGGGCTCAGCTCTCATGAATGAGTTCGAATCGTTGAATACGCCGGAGTCCGGGGGATACGTTTACGTTCGCGAGCGCGCTGCGATGGAAAAGCTGATCCAGCACGTCGACAGGGCTGAAAAGGTCGCGCTGGACACCGAGGCCGACAGTCTGCACAACTATTTCGAAAAGGTCTGTTTGGTCCAGCTCTCGCTTGGAGGCGAGCACTACGTTGTCGACCCGCTTGCCGGGCTGGACCTTGGCGGATTCTTGGAAGCGCTGGCCGAGAAGCCGTTGATTCTTCACGGCGGTGACTACGACTTGCGCATGATGCGAGCCTCGATGGGCTTTAGACCGCGCCGCGATGTCTTCGACTCCATGATTGCGGCGCAACTGCTCGGCATCGAACAGATTGGGCTTGCCGCGCTGATCGAGCGCTGCTTCAATATCACACTTGGCAAAGAAGGGCAGAAATCAGACTGGTCGCGCCGGCCGCTGAGCGAGAAGCAACTGCGCTATGCGGTCAACGATACGCGTTTTCTCGAATCGCTCGCCGACCGTCTGCGCGGTGAGCTCGCCGAGCGGGGGCGGGTCGATTGGCACAGGGAAAGTTGTCGAGCGATGGTAGAATCGAGCGGGCGTGATCATGCGCGCGACCCCGAGGACGCCTGGCGCATCAAAGGGACCGGCCGGCTGACCCGCCGCCAACTGGCCTATCTGCGCGAACTGTGGCGCTGGCGCGACCAGCACGCCCGAAGCGCGAACCTGCCGCCCTTCAAGGTCTTCGGCAATCAACAGATACTGGAATTGCTCCAATGGGCAGAGTCTCACCCCGGCGCGCCCCTGCACCAGGGACCCAAATTGCCGCGCAACATCGTCGGCGCGCGCTTGCGGACGCTCGATGAGGCGATCACCCGCGCGGCTGGAATGGATCAGACGCAATGGCCAGAAGTTAAAAGACGCGACCGCGACGCTGCACGCAAAGACTGTAGCGAACAGATCAATGCGCTGCGCGCCGAATGTGCGCGCATCGCCACGGAGCTGGGAATTGCCGCATCGACGTTGGCGCCCAGAGCCGCGCTCGAGGCGATTGTTCGGAGCCGGCCTCTAACCCTCGATGAGATTATGGAAAACGGGAGGCTGTTACGATGGCAGGCCGAACGGGTGCAAGGCGCGGTGGAAAAATGTTTGCACCAATCTGGAGGTGTATCTCCGGGAGTCGGTCGAAGTGGGACCGCTTGATGATCCCCCCGATAGGCAAAAGCTGGGTCAAGATGATATTTGTGAAGACATATTTCAGGTAGATCGGGAGTCCAGCCATTCCTGGCCAGGGAAGAAGCAGTCCCAGTTGTAAATTTTTCGTCATGCAGAACACCGAAGCGGATTGAGCCTACCTTTCGAGTTTGGTTTTCTCACGAGGTGCCGTCAACCGTCGCGAGTCTATTTCGAAGGCCGGCCGATGAATCCGAGCACGGTACGATTGAAGAACTCGGGTTGCTCCCAATAGGGCGAGTGGCCGGACTCCGACACGATCACGACCTCGTTGTTGGGGACGTGTCGCGCGATCATCCGCATGATAGAAGGCGGAGTGAACATGTCGGCTGCGCCGGTCATCAGAAGCGTTCGGACCTTCAATGTCCGCAGCTTCTCCGGCGTGACGACGTTGGCCAACTTTTGCCGGGCGCCCTTTCCGGTCTCGGATTTGTGGTTGAGTTCGATCCACTTCTCAACGCCTTCGGGGTTCGCCGCACGATAGGAAGGCCCGAGCTCCCGAAACCAGCGCGGCAGATCGTCCCACTCCTTAAACCGGATCTTGGCGGCAGTTTCGGCGATGTGCCCGGTAGTGGCGGCGAGATTGTTGCTCGATACCGTCAGGCTCAGCAACCGTTCCGCATGAGACAACGCGTAATCCGCGGCGACGCTCCCGCCGGCGGCGGAGCTCACCGCATGAAACTTCTCCAGCCCCAGGAATTCGATCAGATGATGCAGGTCCTCCGATCCTGTTCCCGGATTGTCCTCGGGCGCCAGGTCGGAGTTGTAGTAGTTGCGGCGCGAATAGGCGACGACGCGATAGCCGGCCTTGGCGAACACGGGCTGCTGATACAACCAGACCAGCGCGCTGCCAGACGCTGGATGTAGAAACACCACCGGCTCCCCCGTGCCACCCGTGTCCCAATACCCAAGATGGGTGCCGGGAAGCCCGGCCATCCCCTCCTTGGCCGGAACCTGCTTCGGGATGGGCACGGGAACCATCGGGTCGTCCACCTGAGTGGACGGAATGCTCTCGTTCATCAATGTTCCTCCACGTAGCATCATTCTCTTATACCATCGGAGCTGAATTTCCGAGAGGGAGTGAGAAAGGCTATTTCTTCATTGAAAGGCAATGGACGGCGAGCCGCGGTAAAAAAATCAGCTCTCGTCTGTAACGTTTTGAACGAATTTGGAACAGTCCGCCGGTCCTGAGTAGGCTCGGGGAGCCGTATCGAAGGGCTTGAACTTTTGGAACCGGCCTCAGTCTTTTCACCGTTGAACCTTAAACATTGAACTTTGAACCGGCGCAAATTCTTTTCAAACCTGTCCAATATTAGACAGTAATCACTCCCGGGTGAGGCTATGTTAATCCCTAAAAGGAAGACGAATCTATGTTTTTGCATTTTCGAGAGCTGTAATGGCGCGCAAGAGGTAAAAGGCCGGGCCACCTAGACAGCGGTGACACGGACTTCGGTTCCGGTTCGACAGCGAATGTTTTTCCCCGGTTCTGACCCCTCCCTCTTCCAATATTCGCAGGCTATCGGAGCCTGAAAAGGAGAGTCTTATGCATCCTCTAGTATTGGTCGCTGTACCCTTGGGGCTGGTGATCCTGGGTATGATACTAAACAGCATCGATCTCGGCTTCAATCAACCGCCAAGTTCGGCTGAACAAGATCCAGTCAAGAAGCTGAAGGCGGAAAAGGAGTCTTACCGCAAATTCTTTGAGATCCAGAGAAGCCGGTCGGTAACGCGCCAGAAACGGGTCGGCCAGTATGCCTGGTTGGTGATGGTTGCCTTTATCGGCGCCTTCATCTGGCTCTATGCGGATACCGTGAGCAAGACGAGCCTTTCGACTCGAATTGCCGGGCTGCAAACATTGGCAACCGAAGAAGGCAAACAGATGGTTCTCTCGGTGACTCTAAGCGACGGGAACAATGTCAAATACCTGATCAAACTGCCTGAGGCCGATAAATTGCAGG
>Ga0326597_10002897_pt1 | contig 25277 bp, 27 predicted proteins | sample RVTome_12_FD_203789 | JGI IMG/M metagenome (GOLD analysis project Ga0326597, IMG submission 203789) | Soil microbial communities from uranium-contaminated site in the Upper Colorado River Basin, Wyoming, United States - RVT100D185 | ecosystem: Environmental > Terrestrial > Soil > Contaminated >... | reverse complement strand
AGGGGGCAGGCGGTCCCGCCGCTCAGCTACGGAATGTCGGCCTGAGCCGCGCAGCTGACGATGTTGCCCTTCTGGTTGCCGGTGATCAAGCCCTCCAGCTTCCACTGGTTTGCCAACGCGGAGACGCAGCTCACGAATTGGCCGTGGTTGCCGGCGTTGGCCGCGCAGGTGGCGATCAGGTCGCTAAAGCCGCAGCCGCTTGCGAATATGTGGTTCGCCACGCCCGTCGCGCAGCCGTCGATGACCACGTTGGCTGCCAGGCTGCTGAGCGGGCATCCGTCGCTTTCGTCGTCAACGTCGTCGCCGTCGTCGTCCGGATCGCAGGCATCGCCTGACCCGTCGCCGTCATAGTCGGCCTGACCCGAGTTGGGCACGGTCGGGCAGTTGTCGGCGCCGTTCGCGACGCCGTCGCCATCGAGGTCGTCGTCGCAGGCGTCGCCCACACCGTCGTTGTCGATGTCGGCCTGGTCGGCGTTTGATGTGAGCGGGCAGTTATCTTCGTCGTCAGCGATGCCATCGTCGTCTATATCGATGTCCACCGGTGGGTTGGTGACAATATCCTCGATGACGTTCACACCCGGCGGGTAGCGTTCGACGTAGATTCGACTGGTAGCAGGATTCACCGCAACGCGACCCCCACCCCCGCCAACAACGCTACCAACCAACGCGTTTGTCGCGCCATCCAGCACCGTGACTTCTTCGGTGTGGACATTAGCGAAGTAGACGCGATTGGTGAGGGGGTTCGCAGCAGACCAGTGGCCACCTGTACCTGGCGGAAGTACCGAAATCAAGCTGTCGGTCAGACCATCCAGAACATAGACCTCACCTGTCGAGCCGTCCGGAACGTACACGCGGTTCGTAGCGGTATTGACTGCAACTTCGGCAACGGCAACGCCGATGCTGAACGAAGTGACGACGGAATTCGTTGAACCGTCGATGACGTAGAGCACGCCTGGGTTGGAACTCGAAATGTAGACTCGATTCGTGTTCGGATTGACCGCGACACAACACGCAGTGCCTCCGGCGGCGGAGACCGGTATCGTAGACAGATGTGCCCCCGTCCCGGCGTCGAGCACCTGTACCGTCTGCGAGTTGGGTGTGTTGACGTATAACCGCTGCGTTGCGGGGTTGATCGCGACATCGTTGATCGGCCCGAAAGGCACCAGATAATCAGCGATGACACTGTTCGTGGAAATGTCGATGACGCGCACCTTGCCGGCAAACTGCTGCGCGACGTACACGCGATTGGCAGCGACGTCGATGTCAACCCCGGTGTGGAAACCCAGCAACAGAACCGAGGCCACTTGTGTGTTGGTTGCCCCATCGATCACCGCGAGCGTTGGCGGAAAGTTGACCGCCACGTAGACTCGATTCGTAAGCGGATTGACGACGATCGGGCCGCCGCTGCTCAACGTGATCTGAGCGACGATGGATGGAGCCGCGATGGCCGAGCCGGGGAGTAGCACAAGTGCGAACAGGCTCAGGATCACGGTCGAGACGAGTCTCGGCTTCGCAAGGCGCGCTGGCAAGCGATGCCGTCGTCCAGTCGCGCTCTGGCCATCATCGGGAACGCCTAGAGTAGACTGCAGCTGCGGTTTTCGGTGCCGAGTAAACACGGTAGGTTCTCCTTGATATCGCGTGGGTGTGTCTTGGTCTTGAGTGTTGGTGGTTCTGGGCCAGAAACGCGTGAATCAGATGGGCTTCGGGGCGTGCTTCTTCAGGAATCCCGTCTCGTCGCCCACCAGATCATCTGGCAAGCATCGCAATGGTCGCTGGGCGCCTCCGTGTTCGCTTGAGAGATGGGTTCATGCAGGCGGGGCGGCTAGCGTCCCCCGATCGCCACCCAATCCACCGTGATGTCGCTTGCCGCCCAATCGGGCGGCCTTTCGACGCTTTCGAACCAACACCACCGGATGCCGATGCCGAAGTGGTCGGCGCTCGTGCCGGCGAGGCCGACGATGTGGCATGCCGGGTCGGACGTAATCGGCTTGTCGGATAAGTGCGGCACGAAGACGACCTGGTAGCTGGCGTCGGGCATCGGCGGCGCGAAGTGGACCGTGACCGATTCCTGTCCGGCCGGAATCGTTGCCGTGCCGAAGCGGATCGCCAGACCGTCCACACTCGCCGTCCCGTCGACGCCCCCTACCCGCCCATCCAACGCCACCGCCACCTCGTTCCCCCGGCACCCCTCGCTGGCCCGCGCGATCCGCAGCCGGCCGTCGGCGCTCGCTGCGCACAGCAGCTCGGCCTCGACGACACCGCCCTGCGCCTCGGCCGGGCCGCCGGCCGTTCGAACGAGCGTGTACGGCAGGTCGGCCCAGCGGGAGGGCTCGACCAACGTCACCACCACCGCCAGACCGATTGCCGCCCGGCCGAGGCCGAGGCCGATCTGGGCGAACGGCGCTGCGCCCGCCGCCGCCATCCGCCGTCCGACGTATTCGAGCCACGCCCAGGCGGCCAAGCCGAGCCCGATCAGCAGCGCCAACTGCGGCCAGCCGCCGCCGCCGCCGGGCGACCAGACGGACCGCACGCCGAGCACGCCCAGGATCGCCAGTAGGCCCAGCCCGCCTGCCCAGCGCCGCGTCAATCGCTGGTGGCGCAGGCGGCGCTCAGCCTCCTGGGCGATCGCGTATGCCGACAGGTGTCGCAGGTCGTCGGCCAAACGCGACATCGGCCATGGCGCTCCGGAAAGCGCAGTGCGGACATGGCGTTCCTCGACGAGATCTGCGTTGCACCGCGCACAGGTTGCGACGTGGGCCGCAACTTCCGCTGGCAGCACGTCGCCGACGCCGAGCGCTTCGATGAGCCGCTGGCAGGCTTCGCATGTCATCGCCAACACCCTCCCCCTCTTCGGTGGGCGGCCCATCGATGGCTCGACTGCCCCGTCACGATCGTGCCCAACGATCCACGTTCGGCGGAGTGACGCCGACGGCGATCAGCAGCTTGAAGTAGCGCTTCCGCGCTCGAATCCAGCGCTTCCGGGCCGCCGCTTCGTTGATTCCAAGCAGTGCGGCCACCTCGACCATCGTGCGCGCCTCGAAGCCGCGCAGGATCAGGATCATCCGATCCGCCTCGCGCAGCGCGAAGAAGGCGACGATCACGGGCGAGCCAGGATCGTGGTCATCCCACCGCGTCGCGCCGGCGTCGCCGGACACCGCGATGTCCTCCGCGTCCTCGAGGTCATCCGGTCGGCGGCGCCGCATGAAGCGATCCGCCACGCGCTTGGCGACGGTGAAGAACCAGGCATCGGGCCTGCCAATCGAAGATCGATAGCGCCACGCCTGGACGAACACGTCCATCAAGAGGTCCTCGGCGTCCTGGGCCGAACCGGTGCGGGCGTAGAGGCTCCGGTACAGCGTCGGTGCGACTCGAACATACGCGGACAGGACGGCGCTGCCGGAAGACCCGCTCACTCCATCGGCGACGGCACCGTCGCCGTCTTCGTCGCCGCCTCCTGCGACAACGCTACCTGGGCCGAAGATGTCGACCGCGTCCGCCAGGACAACAGTCGCGCTGGGCGGCGGCTTGCGGAGCAGCGGAGCAAGGTTGCGGAACACGCGGTAACTCCAGCGCGCGAAGGCCGTACGGGTGGCACGGAGTGGGCGCGCACAACGATATAGTGTCGGGACTTGCGACATATGGGACACTTCGCGCGAATCAAGGTGGCAGAGGATCTCCGGAAATGCGACAGACCAACGACGACTTGCGACTGCTCGACGCCCTCCTGAAGCGTTACGTCGAGGAGGAGATGGACGTCGACGAGATCGTAGCGCGCGGCTTCGACGAGGCCCCGGTGCGGCGCGTGGCGCTCATGGTCGACCGCGCGGAGTTCAAGCGCCGCCAGAACCCGCCGGGCATCAAGATCACAGCGCGCACGTTTGTTCGGCCGCGGCCGATGCCCATCACAATGCGGGGATAGCAGGTCACTTATGACCACCACCTTCATCGTCGGCGATGTCCACGGCTGCCTCGTCGAGCTCGACGACCTGCTCAAGCGCCTCGCGCCCGCCCGTGGCGACCGGCTGCTCTTCGTCGGCGACCTGGTCGACCGCGGCCCGGACACCCTGGGCGTCCTGCGCCGCGTCCGCAAGCTGTTCGCGCGCTACCCCGGCAGCCTCTCCGTTGCCGGCAACCACGAGTACAAGGCGCTGCGCCGCCGCGCACGCGGGGAGCTGGGCGAGCCCTGGACCGCGAAGGCCGACGACGCCGATTGGCGGTTCCTGGACTCACTGCCCCTCTTCCACCGCCTCCCGGAACTGAACGTCGTGATCGTCCACGGCGGCTTCTTCCCCGCCTACTTCGCCAGGCACGAGGCGCTCGGGGAGCCAGCGCCCGGTTGGCGAACCGACCGCGGCGCGCAGGCCGAGCGCATGCGCCGCTTCCTGATGGTGCGCACCATCGACGAGCGCGGCGAGATGGTGGCGCTGGACCGCACCACGCCGGAGCACCGCCACTGGTCCGAGACGTACGACGGCCGGGCGGGCTTCAGCTACTTCGGGCACGACCCGCAGCTGGACCCCCCGGTGCCGCGCATCGCGGAGCACGCCATCGGCCTGGACACCGCCTGCTGCTTCGGCGGGCGACTGACCGCGGCCATCATCGCACCGTCAGGCGACCCTCGACGGCCGCGGTTCGAGAGCGTCCCCGCGCGCCAGCGCTACGCCGAGCCGATGCGCCGCGTTGGCGATGCAAAGAAGGCCGGCGGGTAGGGGTTTGGGCGAGACCGGCCGATGGCGACGACAACGCGGGGCGGAATGCCCAAGCGAAGGGCTTTCCGATCGTCGTCGCGGACCGGACGCCGTGGCGAGTCGGTCACGCGTCAGCCCAGGCCGGCATGGCCTTCATGAAATGCTCAGCGCGCGCCATGCCCACCGCTTGATCGACTCCCTGCCACTCGGCGAGCCAGCCGGCAATCCCTGCGCGCACCTCTTCGCGCGGGTGAAGACGGCCTTCGTCATCGGTGCACATGCGGCAGTAGCGCGGGTCTTTGCCGCGGGCTTCCGGGGACTGCGACAGCGGATACGTGCAGGATTGGCAGAATTGGCTATCGCCCATGGGAACCTCCAGGAATCGGTGCTCGACTTCGATGATGACCGCTAGCTAGTCCTTCGTCAACACCATCGATCACCGCCGAGGTGCCCGACCAGCGCCCTCAGCCCCAGTAAGTAGCTGTGGATGCCAAACCCGAACACCCCCCCCGCGCACGCCCCCGCCGTCACCGACGTGTGCCGGAACGGCTCGCGCGCATGGACGTTGGTCAGGTGGACCTCGACGGCCGGCGGGCCTGCCGCCAGCGCGTCGCGCAGTGCCACCGACGTGTGGCCCAGGCCGCCCGGGTTGATCAGGACGCCGTCGGCGCTGCCCCGGGCCGCGTGGAGCGCGTCGATCAGCGCGCCCTCGTGGTTGGACTGGAACGACGTGACCTCCGCGCCGAGCTCGGCCCCGAGCGCAGCCAGCGCGGCGTCGACGTCCGCAAGCGTCGCGGTCCCGTAGCGGTCGGGCTCACGCCCGCCCAGGAGGTCCAGGTTGGGGCCGTGGACGACCAAGATGCGCAGGGGCGGAGCGCCGTGGGCGCCGCCGGGCGCGGCGGCGTCGCTCACCGGTCTGCCGCGGTCGCCAAGCCGCTCAGCACGCTCATCCCAGCGCGCCGAACGTCCGGTCGAGCGCCTCGAGCGCCACGTCCACCTGCCCGGCGTCGATGACCAGCGGCGGTGCGACGCGGACCACGTGGTCGTGCGTCTCCTTGCACAGGACGCCGCGCGCTCGCAGGTCTTCGCAGTAGCGGCGCGCGCCGCCGGCCTGCGGCCACAGCTCGATGCCGATCCAGAGCCCGATCTGGCGGACCTCCTTGACGGACGCGGCGTCGATGCGCTCCAGCCCCTGGGCAAAGCGCGCGCCCATGGCGGCGGCGTTCTCGACCAGCCCCTCCTCGCGGATCACCCGCAGCGCCTCCGTGGCCACGGCGGCGCCGAGCGGGTTCCCGCCAAAGGTCGAGCCGTGGTCGCCCGGCGTGAAGACGCCCATCAGCTCGTCGTCCGCGACGAAGGCTGACACTGGGTACATGCCGCCAGAGAGCGCCTTGCCCAGCGTCATCCCGTCCGGCCGCACGCCCTCGTGCTCGCACGCGAACCAGCGGCCGGTGCGGCCCAGGCCCGATTGGATCTCGTCGGCGATGAGGAGCACGCGGTTGGCGTCGCACAGGCCGCGCAGACGCTGGAGGAAGCCGGCGGGCGGGATGATGATGCCGCCCTCGCCCTGGACCGGCTCGACCAGGATGGCCACCGTATTGGGCGTGATAGCCCGCTCGACGGCGTCCGCGTCGCCGTACGGCACCACCTTGAAGCCGGGCGTGAACGGCCCAAAGCCGAAGCGATACTGCGGGTCGTCCGAGAACGAGATGATGCTGATGGTCCGCCCGGCAAAGTTGCCGGAAAAGGCGATGATCTCGGCCTGCCCATCGGGCACGCCCTTGACGGTGTAGCCCCATTTGCGCGCCGCCTTGAGCGCCGTCTCGACGGCCTCTGCGCCGGTGTTCATGGGCAGGACGCGCTGGAAGCCGGTGGCGGCAGCCACCTCCTGGTAGAAGGGGCCGAGCTTGTCGTTGCGGAAGGCGCGCGAGGTGAGCGTGACGCGCCGGGCCTGGTCGGTCATGACCGCGACGAGGCGCGGGTGGGCGTGGCCCTGGTTGACGGCGCTGTAGGCGGCCAGGCAGTCCAGGTAGCGGTTGCCGTCCACATCCCAGACCCAGCAGCCCTCGGCGCGCGCGATGACGACGTCGAGCGGGTGGTAGTTCTTGGCGCCGAAGCGTGCCTCGAGGTCGATGAGGGCCTCGGCGGCGGGCGAGACGGCGGCGGGGGCGTTCACGGGCGGCTGCGAGGTCGAGGGCGGGTCCGTTGGATCGGTCATCGGGGGGTCCTGGTTCGGGGTGGGGTGGCGGTTGCCGGTGACGCGAATCGGGCGTTCTACCGGCTGCGCGCAAGCGTCGGGCGAGCGACCTGCGCGTGCGATCGTCGGAAGGCGCGCGATTGGCGGGCATTATACGCTGGCGATCGACGTCCCTGGCCGCGTGTCGCACACGCGGCGCAAATGCGGCGCAGGTGCCGTTGTCGGATAGCTCGGGCGTGCCTATGCTTGGCCTGAGCGCCCGCTCGATCCGCACCCTCGGAGGGATGCGCCATGCCCACGTTCACCAAGCCGCGCCGCACCGCGCCTGTTCGGCCCGAGAGCGCCTGGCCGCTGCGCCTCGACCAGCAGCGGCTGGCGGCGCTGATCCCACCTCAGGGCACATGGACCGCAGACGACTACCTCTGGCTGGTACGGGCCGGCGCTCAGCGCGTCGAGCTGGCTGACGGCTGGATCGAGGAGCTCCCGATGCCTTCCGAGCGCCACCAGCGCCTGCTGGGCTTCCTCTACCGGCTGCTCCACGCTTGGCTGGCGCCGTCGGGGGGCATCGTCGTCTTCAGCCCGCTGTCGATGCGCGTCGCCGAGCGCCGCTTCCGCGAGCCGGACCTGCTGGCCCTGCGCGACGCGGCCGACCGACGGCGCGGCGCGGACTTCTGGGCGGGAGCCGACCTCGTCGTCGAAGTCGTCAGCCCGAGCAGCGCCGCGCACGACCTGGTGACCAAGCGCCGCGAGTACGCGGAGGCCGGCGTCGCCGAGTACTGGATCGTCGACGGCGGGGCCGAGCGCGTCGTCGTCCTGGCGCTGGAGGGCGACGGCTACCGCGAGCACGGCACATTCGAGCGCGACGCGCAGGCGACGTCACCGCTGCTCCCGGGGCTATCCGTGGACGTCGGTGCGCTGTTCGACGAGGGCGCGTGGGGCGCCGTCGACGAGGCCCTGGAGCGCTTCACCGACGACGCGTTCGCCGAGCGCGTCCAGCCCGATCAGCCGGAGCGGGGGGCGGGTGAACGCTGAGCGCGGTACCCACCGCTAGGCCAGGAGCGCTACCGCCCGTCACCGACCAGCACCCCCCGCACCGCCGCCTCCGGTACGCCGCCGCGCACCACGACGTCGCCCGGCGCGCGCGGCAGCACGAACCGCAGCGCCCCGCCCGCGCGCTTCTTGTCGTGCGCCATGGCCGCGACGACCGCGCTGGCGTCGACGTCCCAGCGCGTCGGCAGGCCGAGGCGGCCGAGCAACGCCTCGAGCCGGTCCACCAGGTCGGCCGGAGCCTCGCCGAGGTCCGCGGCGAGCCGCGCCGCGGCGACCAGGCCGATCGCCACCGCTTGCCCGTGCGGCAGCGCGTAGCCCGAGGCCGCCTCCAGCCCGTGGGCAAACGTGTGCCCCAGGTTGAGCGCCTCGCGCGGTCCGCCGCGCGCCTCGCGAAGGTCGCCGCCGACGATGCGCGCCTTGACGGCCACGGCGCGCGCGATCCAGGCCTTGAGCGCGTCGTCCTCGCGACCACCATCGGTTCGACTCGCGCGGCCGCCCGCCGCCCACGCGCCCAGCCAGCCGGCGGCCGCAGCCTCGAGATCGGCCAGCATCGCCTCGCCGTCGATCACCGCGGCCTTGACAAGCTCCGCCAGGCCCTCGCGCCGCTCCGCGGGCGGCAGCGTGGCCAGCGCGACGACGTCGGCGACGACGAGCGCCGGCGGGTGGAACGCGCCCGCCAGGTTCTTGCCCGCCGCCAGGTCGATGCCCGTCTTCCCGCCGACCGCCGCGTCGACCATCCCGAGCAGGCTGGTGGGCACGTTGACCAACCGCACGCCGCGCAGCCACGTCGCGGCCGCGAAGCCGGCCAGGTCCGTGACCACACCGCCGCCGAGGGCGACGACGGTGTCGCCGCGTTCGAGCCCCCCCGCCCCGAACGCCGCCCACAGCCGCTCGAGCTCGGCGGAGGACTTGGCCGCCTCGCCCGCCGGAACCACGACGAGGCCTGCCGCGATGCCGGCGCCCTCGATGGCGGCCACGACCCGCGCGCCGTATAGCGGCGCGACGTGCGCATCGGAGACGACGACCGCGCGTCCGCCGACACCGCGGGCGACCACCATCGCCCCGAGCGCGTCGAGCAGCCCGCCCCCGACGAGCACCGCATAGCCGCCGGCGAGCCCGCCGACTGGCCCCTCGGACGACGCGACCGGGACGGCGACGGGCGGCGCAGCACGCGCGCGCCCGTCCACGCCGACTACCGCTGGAAAGGATGCGGCTTCATCGCGATGCATGGGGATGCCGATTGGTTCGCTACTGCCTGCGGCCTCCGCCGCGCCAAGATGAACCGCCGGATCGCCTGCCCCATCACCCGTCGATGTCCCCGGTCCCTTCAGATCACCTGCCGTCGCACCGCCTGCCCCACCTCCCCTCGATGTCCACGGTCCTGTTGGATCGCCTGTAGGGGCGCTGCTTGCTGCGCCCTCTTCTGCCGCCCTCCCCACGGCGGCCAACAGACCCTCTACCTGCCACGCCACTTCCTCGGGCGTCCGCCCGTCCGTGGCCACCTGCCACGGCACCGCGTCGTACACGGCGCGGCGCGCGGCCAGCAGCGCCGCCAGCGCCGCCTCGTCCGGCCGCGGCAGCAGCGGGCGGTCGCCGGCCGTGGGGCGTAGGCGGGCGGCCAACGTCGCGGGCGCAGCGGTCAGGCACACGATCGGGCCGAGGGCCTCGAGCCTCGCGCGGCTGTCCGGATCGCCCATCGTCCAGCCGCCGGTGGCCACGACCGCATCCCAATGCCCGCCGGCAAGCTCCCGCGCCAGCGCCGCGACCGCCGCCGCCTCGGCCGCCCGAAACGCCGGCTCGCCGTCCACGGCCAGGATGTGCGCCGTCGGCCGGCCGGTCGGATCAAGGGCCGTGATGCGCGCGTCGAGGTCGTGGAAGGGCACGGCGAGGCGGGCGGCCAGCAGGCGCCCGACGGTGGTCTTGCCGGTGCCCGGCATCCCCGTCAGGACGACGATCATGGGGCACCGGCCGCGCGGCGTGCGCCGAGCGCGGCGCTGCCAGCGGTTAGGGGTCGAAGCGCCACGGGACGTCGTCCATGGGCAGGTCCGCCGTGCGGTTGCGGCGAAGGGCGGCAAAGCGCGCCCTGAGCGTGTCCATGTCGTCGCCGCCCAGCTTCTCGAGCAGCGCGTAGGCCAGGACGAAGGCGACCATGGCCTCGCCGATGACGCCCGCGCGCGGTACCGCGCAGATGTCGGAGCGCTCGTAAGCCGTGGTCGCTGGCTCGCCGGTGGCCAGATCGACCGATTGCAGCGGCGTCAGCGTCGTGCTGATCGGCTTCATGGCGGCGCGCACCACCAGCGGCTCGCCCGTGGTGATCCCGCCCTCGAGCCCGCCGCCCCGACCGCCCACGCGCGCGATCTCGGGCTCGCCGTCGTCGCCATCGCGAAGCGCGAACCGATCGTGGACGGCCGTGCCCGGGAGCCGCGCGTTGGCCCACGCCGGCCCGATCTCCACGCCCTTGACCGACGGGATGCTCCCAAGCGCCGCCATCAGCCGCCCGCCCAGCCGCCGATCCCAGTGGACGTGGCTCCCTAGGCCGGGCGGCAGGCCAAGCGCGACGACCTCGAAGACGCCGCCCAGCGTGTCGCGGGCGCGCGCCGCGTCGGCGATTGCGGCGCGCATCGCCTCGGCCGCCGCCGGGTCGGGGCAGCGCACGTCGGAGGCTTCGGCGGCCGCGAAGCGCGCGCGGTAGGCCTCGCGCACCGCCGCGGCGTCTACAGCCGCGAGCGCCCCCGATTCGCCATCACCGTCCGGGCCGCGGGCCACGTCGTCGTCTTCCGCGACTCGGCGCACGACGCCCCCCGGGACCGGCAAGTCGGCGCTCACGCCGCCGATGGCCACCACGTAGCTCCCGACCTCGATCCCGAACGCTCCCAGCAGCTGCAGGCACAGCCCGCCGACGGCCACGCGCGCGGCCGTCTCCCGGGCGCTCGCGCGCTCCAGGCCCAGGCGCAGCTCGCGGTAGCCGTACTTGACGGCCGCCGAGAGGTCCGCGTGGCCAGGGCGCGGGACGGTCATGGGCGGGATATCGCGGCCGGCCCAGTTGACGTGGTCGCGGTTGGCGATGGTCAGGGCGATCGGCGCGCCGGTCGTCCGGCCGCCGAGCACGCCGGCGCTGATGACGGCCGCGTCGCGCTCGATGCGCATCCGGCCGCCAGTCCCGAAGCCCGCCTGGCGGCGCGCCATGAACGCGTCCAACGCGGCGCGGTCCACCGGCAGGCCGGCGGGCAGGCCCTCGAGGATGGCCGTCAGCGCGGGGCCGTGCGATTCGCCGGCGGTGAGGAAGCGCAGGGGCATTAGAGGCGGATTCTATCACCGCCGACTCCGCGCTATCGTCTCGGGATCGTGGGGCACGGTTGCCTCGCATCGGTGGCCATCCTAGTCTTGCGTGCAGCGATGGTTGGAGTTCGCACAAGCGCGATGAAGTGAGTCTGCCGGCGATGGATCCTGTAACGTTGGACCAGGCAATCGATGCGGCCATGCGGCTCGATCCGGCCGCGCGCGAGCTCCTTGTGGAGATACTCCGGAACCGCCAGATCGATGCCGAACGCCAGTCCATCGCGGACGATGCCGCCGACTCAGTCGCGGCGTTCCGCGCCGGCACCCTCCGCGCGCAGACTGCGTCCGAGGTCATCCGGGAGCTGGACAGGACGATCGACTCGGCATCCGGCGAGGAAGTCCTCCTGCTGCTCGACATGGGCACCCACGACGCGGTCTACTAACCCCATTCGACACGCGTCGGTTCGCAAGACGAGAGTCGCTCACGCCGCCCGATCCTTTGACGAACACGCACTGCGCCGGTACACTCGCGTCCCGGCTCTCGGCAGCGCGTCCTTGTCGATCCGCCGGCCTTCCTCGCCCCTCCGCCGCCAGGTCGACGAACCTGGCGGTGTTGCGTTCTCGGCCCTAGCGGCCAGGAGACCCAGGTGTTCGACGTCGCAGTCTACGGGGCCACGGGCTACACCGGCGGCGAGCTCATCGGCCTGCTGGCGCGCCATCCCGACGTGCGGCTCCGCGTCGCCGTCTCGTCCTCCAGCGCCGGCCGTTCGCTAGCCGACGTCATGCCGGGCGCTCCGGACGTTCCGCTGGTCGCGCCCGACGCGGCGCCCGTCGACGGCCTGGACGTGGCATTCCTGTGCCTGCCGCACGGAGCTGCCGCAGAGACGGCGCTCCGGCTGCTGGCCGCGGGCGTGCGCGTCATCGACCTGAGCGCCGACTTCCGGCTGCCCGACGCCGACCTCTACGCGGCCTGGTACGATCGGCCTCACCCGTCGCCGGCCCATCTGTTGAGCGCGGTCTACGGGCTAACCGAGCATGCCCGCGATCGGCTGCCGGGGGCTCGGCTCGTCGCCAACCCCGGCTGCTACCCGACCAGCGTCCTCCTGCCGCTCCTCCCCCTGGTGCGCGGCGGCGCCGTCGCGGCCGGCGCGGTCGTCGTCGCCGACAGCAAGTCGGGCGTTTCGGGCGCCGGCCGGGCTCCGGCGCTCAACACCAGCTTCGTCGAGGTCGCGGACAACTTCACGGCGTACAAGGTCGGTCGCGGCCACCGCCACCTGCCCGAGATGGAGGCGCAGCTGGCCGCGCTGGCGGGCGGGAGCGCCACGCCGCCACCGCTGGTCTTCACGCCGCACCTGCTCCCGGTTCCGCGCGGCATCCTCTCGACGCTGTACGTCCCGCTGGCCGCCGGCTGGGATGCCGACGCCGCTCGCGGTTGCCTGGCCGCGGCGTACGCGGGCGAGCCCTTCGTCCGCATCCTGGCGCCTGGCGTCCAGCCCCAGCTGGCGCACGTCGTCCGCACCAACCGCTGCGCCATCGCCGTCGAGGGGTGCGCACCTCCGGGCGCGGGCGAGGTGCTGGTCGTCACCAGCGCCATCGACAACCTGGTCAAGGGCGCGGCCGGGCAGGCGGTCCAGAACATGAACGCCGTGCTCGGGCTGCCCGAGACCGCGGGGCTGCTGCCTTGAGCGCGCCGGCTGAGCCGGTCGCGTCGGCCAAGCGAACCGGACCCCGCACGCCGATCGACGTAATCAAGGTCGGCGGGCACGAGCAGGACGACCCCGCGTTCGTCGCCGGGCTGGCGGCGGCCGTGGCGGGTCTACGTGCGGATGGGCGCCTCGTCGTCGTGGTGCACGGTGGCGGGCGAGCGATCAACGACCTCCAGGCAAGGCTGGGACACGACGTCCGCGTCGTCGATGGCCTCCGCGCGACGGACGACGCCGGCATGGACGTGGTCGAGATGGTGCTCTCGGGTCTAGCCAACAAGCGCCTGGTCGCCGCGTTCGTCGCCGCAGGCCATGACGCCATGGGGCTGAGCGGCGTCGACCGCGGGCTGCTGCGCTGCCGCAAGTTGGACCACATGGGCGGCGATCTCGGCCGGGTGGGCCAGATGACGGCCGTGCGCGCCGAGGTCCTCTACGCGCTGCTCGACGCCGGCGTCGTCCCCATCGTCTCGCCCGTCGCGCTGGGCGAGGACGGGCGCAGCTGGAACGTCAACGCCGACACGGCCGCCGCCGCAGTCGCCGAGGCGATGGGCGCCGCGCGGCTGCTCTTGGTCTCCAACGTCCCCGGTGTCCGCCTCGGCGGCGGCATCGCGCCGCGCCTGGACGCCGCGGCGATCGAGGCGGCCATCGCCGCCGGCGAAATCCAGGGCGGGATGGTGCCCAAAGTGCGCGCGGCACTGGCCGCCGTGGCGGCGGGTGTGGTCGAAGCGCGGGTCGTCGACCTGGCCGGCCTCGCGGACGGCGGCGGGACGGCCATCGTCGGACGCGCCGAGTCGTGAGCGCCACCACAGGTTCACCGCCGCCCACGCCCGACGACGCGACCGTCCGCGCGGCCACCGTCGACGACGTGCCCGACCTGGCCGCGCTCATCGCGGAGTTCGCGCGGCGCGGCGACGTGCTGCCGCGCGCCGCGGACGCCATCCGGGTCACGCTGGGCGATTGGATCGTCGCCGAGGCGGATGGAATTATCGTCGGCTGCGCGGCGATCCACCGCTACGGCGCCGGGCTGGGCGAGGTCCGGACGACCATCGTGTTGGACGCGTGGCAGGGGCGCGGCCTCGGGCGGCGCCTGGTCGACGCCATCGCTGCACTGGCGGTCCAGCGCGGCATCCCCACACTCTTCACGCTCACGCGCCGCGCGCCGTTCTTCGAGCGGCTCGGATTCGAGCCGGTCGACAAAGCCACGTTTCCCGAGAAGGTCTGGAAAGACTGTCGCACCTGCCCGCTGATCGACAACTGCGACGAGGTGGCGCTCCAACTGGACGTCGCCGCGGCGTCCCGATCCCTCATCGACGCGTTCCCACTCGACAGCGCGGTCCCGCGCGACGCCGCGCCGATTGGCGCTTCACCCGCCGGGGCCCGCGATCCCCGCCAGAGGAGGTCCACCGTGACCGCACGACCCACCATCAAGCGCGCCGTGCTCGCCTACTCCGGCGGGCTGGACACCAGCGTCATCGTGCCCTGGCTGCGCGAGAACTACGGCTGCGAGGTCGTGTGCTTCTGCGCCGACCTCGGCCAGGGCGACGAGCTCGAAGGCCTGCGCGACAAGGCCCTGGCCAGCGGCGCCGTCGACTGCGTCGTCCAGGACCTGCGCGAGGAGTTCGCGCGCGACTTCCTGTTCCCCATGCTGCAGGCCGGGGCCGTGTATGAGCGCCAGTACCTGCTGGGCACGGCCATCGCCCGGCCCCTGATCGCCAAGCAGCAGGTGGCGGTGGCCGAGGCGGTCGGCGCCGACGCGCTGGCGCACGGCTGCACCGGCAAGGGCAACGACCAGGTGCGCTTCGAGCTGACCTACCAGGCGCTGAACCCAGCGCTGCGCGTGGTCGCGCCGTGGCGCGAGTGGCACATCCGCAGCCGCGAGGACGCGCTGGCCTTTGCCGATGCCCACAATGTACCCATCGCCAGCCGCGAGAAGTCCGTCTACAGCCGCGACCGCAACCTCTGGCACATCTCCCACGAAGGCGGCCGCCTGGAGGACCCGCGCCTGGAGCCGGAGGCCGGAATGTTCCTCTGGACCGTCGACCCGCGCGCGGCGCCCGACCAGCCCGAAGAGGTCCAGATCGGCTTCGAGGCCGGCGTGCCGGTGGCCGTCGACGACGAGCGGCTGGCGCCCGCGGAGCTGATCGCCCGCCTCAACGCCGTGGCCGCGCGCCACGGCGTCGGGCGGGTCGACCTGGTCGAGAACCGGCTGGTGGGCATGAAGTCGCGCGGCGTGTACGAGACGCCGGGCGGGACGCTGCTCTACGCGGCCCACCGCGAGGTCGAGTCGCTGTGCCTGGACCGCGAGACGGCGCACCACAAGGAGCTGATCACGGCGCGCTACGCCGAGCTGGTCTACTTCGGCCAGTGGTTCCACCCGCTGCGCGAGAGCCTGCAGGCGTTCATTTCCATGACGCAGCAGCCGGTGACCGGCTGGGCGCGGCTGCGGCTGTTCAAGGGCGGCGTGACGGTCGTCGGACGGTACAGCGCCAACAGCCTCTACCGCGAGGACTTCGCCACGTTCGGCCGCGACGACGTCTACGACCAAGGCGACGCGGCCGGCTTTATCCATCTCTTCGGCCTGCCCATGAAGGTGCGGGCGATGATGGAGGTCTCGGACGGCGGCCGCACGCGCTATGCCTCGCCGGACTTCTCCCGGTTCAAGCGCGACTGAGCGCCACCACCCGGAGGATCGACGTGACCGACGCCGCCCTCGACAAACGCTCCTTCGACCGCATCCCCGGCGGCGTCGCGACGCCGCGCGGCTTCTGGGCTGGCGCGGCCACGTGCGGGCTCAAGCCCTCGGGCAACCCGGACGTCGCGCTGGTCGCCAGCGATCGCCTGGCGTCGGCCGCGGGCGTCTTCACCCGGAGCGCCTTCGCCGCCGCGCCCGTACGCCTGGACCGCGCGACGTTGGCCGCCTCGGGTGGGCGCGCGCGGGCCGTCGTGGCCAACAGCGGGAACGCCAACGCCGCCACGGGGCCGGACGGCGACGCGGCGGCGCGGGCGATGCAGGCGGCGGCCGCGGCGGCCGTCGGCTGCGCCCCCGAGCACGTCCTGGTCCTCTCGACGGGCGTCATCGGCCAGCCGCTGGACGTCGCCAAGATCGCGCGCGGCATCGCGGCGGCTGGGGAGGCCCTGGGCGCGGGCGGCGGGCCGAGCGCCGCGGAGGCGATCATGACCACCGACACCCACCCGAAGACCGCCGCGCGGCGGGTGCGCCTGTCCGGCGGCAACGTCGTCCTCGGCGGCATGGCCAAGGGCGCCGGGATGATCCACCCCGACATGGCCACGCTGCTGGCCGTGGTGACCAGCGACGTCGCCCGCGAGCCCGCCGCGCTAGCCGCCGACCTTGCCCTGGCCGCCGACGCCTCGTTCAACCGCATCTCGATCGACGGCGACACGAGCACCAACGACAGCGTCATCGCCCTGGCCAACAGTGCCTCGGGCGTGGCGGTGGCGACGGAGGGCGACGTGGCCCTCTGGCGCGGCGCCCTCGTCGACCTCTGCCTGGACCTTGCCCACCAGATCGTCCGCGACGGCGAGGGCGTGACCCGCTTCGTCGCCATCCAGGTATCCGGCGCCGCCAGCGACGCGGAGGCGCACCGGGTGGCCAACGCGGTGGCCACGTCGCCGCTGGTCAAGACCGCGTTCGCCGGCGGCGACCCGAACTGGGGCCGCATCCTGGCCGCCGCGGGCCGCTCCGGCGCGCGCATCGAGCCGGAGCGCACCAGCCTGGCCTTTGCGCCGGGCGCCGACGACGGCGACGGCCCCGCGCTGGCCCTGGTCGAGGGCGGGCTGCCCACGGGTTACGACGAGCGCGCCGCGGAGGCCATCCTGGCCGGCGACGCGTTCCGGGTGCTGCTCGACTTGGGGCTGGGCGCTGGGGCCGCGACGGTCTGGACCGGCGACCTGACGGCGGAGTACGTGCGGATCAACGCGGATTATCGGACGTAGGCGCCGCTTACCACCCCGCCACCACCGCGCGCGCCGCCTCGAGCTGCCGTGCCACCGCCGCCGGCGCCGTCCCCCCCTCGACCGCGCGTGCGTCCAGGGCCGCCGTCCACGACAGCGCCGCGACGTCGCCCGGCTCGAAGGCCGGGTCCAGGGCCGTCAGCACCTCCCCGGGCAGCTCCGTGAGCGGCACGCCCAGCTCCTCGGCCCGCCGCACCGCGCGGCCGGCCAGGGCGTGCGCCTCTCGGAACGGGATGCCGCGGCGCACCAGGTGGTCCGCCAGGTCGGTGGCCAGCATCGCCGGGTCGAGCAGCGCGGCCATCCGGCCTTCGTCGATGCGCAGCGTGGTGACGAGGCCCGCCAGCACGGGCAGCAGCGCCGACAGCGTGTCGACGGCGTCGAAGACCGGCTCCTTATCCTCCTGGAGGTCCTTGTCGTAGGCCGAGGGCAGGCCCTTGAGCGTGGTCAGGAGGCCGACGAGGTTGCCGATCAGCCGGCCGGCCTTGCCGCGCGCCAGCTCCAGCGGGTCCGGGTTCTTCTTCTGCGGCATCAGGCTTGAGCCCGTGGCGTAGGCGTCGTCCAGGACGATGAAGCCGAAGGCCGGGTTGGCGAAGAGGATGAGGCCCTCGGCCAGCCGGCTGAGGTGCACGCCCATGAGCGCGGCCGCGAAGAGGAACTCCGCGGCGAAGTCCCGATCGGCCACGGCATCGATGCTGTTGGGCGCCACCGCGTCGAAGCCGAGGTCCGCGGCCAGCGCGGCGCGGTCGATGGGGAACGCCGTGCCGGCCAGCGCCCCGGCGCCCAGGGGCAGGACACTCGCCGCGGCACGCGCCTGCGCCAGGCGCTGGCGGTCGCGCGCCAGCGGCCAGACGTGGGACAGGAGCCAATGCGCCCATGTCACCGGCTGCGCCGGCTGGAGGTGCGTGAAGCCCGGCATCGCGGTTCGGAGGTGCGGCGCGGCGGCCTCGACCAGCGCGCCGGCCAGCAAGCCGGCGTCCGCGACGAGACAGGCGCAAGCGCTAATGACCCAAAGGCGCAGGTCGGTGGCCACCTGGTCGTTGCGGCTGCGGCCCGTGTGCAGCTTGCCGGCCACCGGCCCCGCGAACTCGCCAAGCCGGCGCTCGACCGCCGCGTGGATGTCCTCGTCGGCCTCGGCAAACGCGAAGGCGCCCTCGGCGAGCTCGGCGGCGACGGCCGCGAGGCCGGTGTCGAGCGCGGACGCTTCGGCGTCAGCGATGACGCCGGCGCGCGCCAGTCCCCTCGCCCACGCGCGGCTGCCCGCGATGTCCTCGGCCCAGAGGCGCCGGTCGAACGGCAGGCTGCGGTTGAGGGCATGGGCGGCCGGGTCGAGCGCGCCGGCAAATCGGCCTCCCCAGAGCATGGCGTCCTCCGCGTCGGTCGCCCGAAGGCCGGGCTGCGCCATGCTACCACGTCCGCGTCCCATCGTGGTTTAATGCGCCCCGGCGATCCCTCTCCATCCCAACGAGATGCCCATGCCCATGCCCAATCACGACGCCCCTAAGCCCGACCGCGACCTGGCTACCACCACCTCAGCCGGCTCCGCCGCTTCCGCCGCCTCCGCAGCCGACCGTACCGCCTCGCTCGTGGCCGCCGATCGGGCCACCGTGCTCCAGGCGTACGCCCGCCCGCCCATCGTCTTCGAGCGCGGCGAGGGCGCGTGGCTGTTCGACGTCGCCGGCCGGTGCTACCTCGATTTCACCGCCGGCATTGCCGTCAACGCGCTCGGACATGCCGACCCCGAGCTGGCGGCGGCCATCGCCGACCAGGCCACGCGCCTCATCCATACGAGCAACCTCTACCACACCACGCCCTACATCCGCCTGGCCCAGCGGCTGGTGCGGCGCTCGTTCGCCGACCGCGTCCACTTCGCCAACTCGGGCGCAGAGGCCATCGAGGCGGCGCTCAAGTTCGCGCGCAAGCACGCGCGCACGGTGCGCGGCGAGTCGGAGGCGTCGCCCGCGTGGACCGCCCTGGGGCAGCCAGACGAGGCGACGGGAGTGTGGTCGCGCGCCTGGCGGCTGGTGGCGTTCGAGGGCGCGTTTCACGGGCGCACGATCGGCGCGCTGTCGGCCACGCACAAGCCCGCGTACCGCGCCTCGTTTGCGCCGCTGGTGCCGGGCGTCGCGTTTGCGCCGTTCAACGACGTCGAGGCGGCCGCCGCCGCCATCACGGACGAGACGCTGGCTGTGCTCGTCGAGCCCATCCAAGGCGAGGGCGGCTACGTCCCGGCCACGCTGGCGTTCATGCACGCGCTGCGCGCGCGCTGCGACGCGGTCGGGGCGCTCCTGATCCTGGACGAGATCCAATGCGGGCTCGGCCGCACCGGCCACCTGTTCGCCTACGAGATGTACGGCGTCAAGCCCGACATGGTCTGCTTGGCCAAGCCGCTGGCGGGCGGCCTGCCCATCGGCGCGGTGCTCATGACCGAGGCCGTCGCCGCCGCCATCGCGGTGGGCGACCACGGGAGCACGTTTGCCGGCGGACCGCTGGTGTGCCGCGCCGCGGAGGTGGTCCTGGACCGCGTCAGCGATCCGGCGTTCTTGGCCGCCGTGCGCGCGCGCGGCATGCGCCTGGTCGAGGGGCTGCTGGCCCTGGGCTCGCCGCACGTGGTGGACGTTCGCGGCGCGGGCCTCATGATCGGGGTCGAGCTGGACCTGCCGGTCAAGGGGGTGATCGACGCGGCTCGAGAGGCGGGCGTCCTGCTGATCGGCGCCGGCGAGCGCGTGCTCCGCCTCTGCCCGCCGCTGATCGTGTCGGACGAGCAGGTGGACGAGGCGGTGGCGGTTATCGGGCAGGCGATCGACGCGGCGGCGGGGGTGTGGTAGGGCGCGAACGAGCCGGGGAGCGGGGTGGCGAGGGCAGCGGCGGCAGGGTAGCGTGGGGCGTGTTGCGGTGGGCGACGGCGTGGGATAGAATCGCCGAGCATGAGCGCGATGACATCATATTGAATCCGTGGACGACAGGAACTCCGAGCGACGTCGACCGACCGGGCGCCGTTGATGGCTCGGTCCCGAATGGACGGAGGGAGGGATCTATAAGGAACTGCAGAAGAGGTAGTTGGGCATTCACAGCGCCTATGGAGCGTGCTCGATGCTCAGTGAACTGCCGGTAGCCTTTTCGTCGCAGGGCGCAACCCTCCGCGGCTACATGCTGACTCGTGCAGGCGCCGGGTCAAGGCTGCCGGTGGTGATCATGGCGCATGGAACCTCCGCCACCATCAAGATGGTGGCAATCGAGTACGCGCGCGCCTTTGCCAATGCGGGGCTCGCGGTCCTGATCTACGACCATCGCAATTTCGGAATGAGCGACGGCGAGCCGCGCCTCGAGATCAATCCGTGGATCCAATGTCGGGGTTACCTGGACGCTCTGTCCTTCACCAGCTCACGCCCCGAGATAGACCCAGAGCGAGTTGGGCTCTGGGGGGATAGTTACACCGGTGGTCAGGTCGTTCTGGTGGCCGCCTGCGACGAACGGGCGAAGGTCATCGTGGCGCAATGCCCGACCTTCGGCCCGGCGGTGCCGTCACTCGTGCCGTCCGCTGAACATCTCGCACTCATCAAGACGACCCTGCTGACCGGTGACATTACAGGGACTCCAGAGACCACCACCGGCCCGCTTCCCGTGGTCTCGCATGACCAGCTAGGCACCCCATCGTTGCTTGCCCCCATTCAGGCATTCCGCTGGTTCATCGACTACGGCGGTCGCCCAGGCTCCGGCTGGGTCAACCGCGTCACACGAGTTGTTCCGCCGACTCCAGTGCCCTACAGCCCTTATCTATGTGCCCCCTACGTCCAAGCGAAGGCCTTGCTCATGGCCTCACCTGAGGACGAGATGGTCCACGCAAACTACGACGTCGCGAAACGGGCATTCGAGTTGATGCCCGGCGTCAAGCGCTGGCACGACATTGCTGATGGCCATTTCGGCCTGCTTTATCACCCGGGGTTACGATTTGACGAAGCGGCATCTGCTCAAGTCCGGTTCTTCTGCGAACACTTGGATGCCTAACCATCAGGTCTCGATGAGTGCTGACAGCCCGTGAAGCCTGGACGTCATGCCGGATCGACATCAGGAGGACCCTATGGCTAATGCACTAGGGACAGCAAAGCTGAAGGCGGAGAGAACCTACAACGCCGCTGCGGATAGGTTCGAGGCGGAGCCGTTGGCGTTCTGGGATCGATATGGGCGACGGTCAGTCGAGCGCCTGAGGCTCGGAAACGGAGCGCACGTCCTGGACGTATGTTGCGGCGCGGGCGCCTCTGCATTGCCTGCCGCGCAGGCAGTTGGCCCGGAAGGGAGAGTGCTTGCAGTCGACCTCGCTGAAGAGCTCCTTCAGCAGCAGCGGGCCGGCACCGAGGTTCGGGGGCTTGGAGGCACCTGAAGGCAGCGGGCGCCTAGGGTGTGGCGGGTTGCGGTGGGGCCCGCGGGGCAGCCTGAGGTGTGTTGCGTTGACCAACGGCGTGGGATAGAATCGCCGCACATGAGCGCGACGAATCGATGTCGGTAACGTCTGGCAAGGACGGGCGTTTGCCGCCGCAGGTCGAGGAATTGGTGGCTCAGATTCGCGCTGCCATTCGCGAGGCTGCCGGTTCTGCGCTGGCGGGACTCTACCTGTTCGGGTCGCTGGTGGCCGGCGATTTTGATGTGGACGTGAGCGACATCGATCTGATTGCGGTGCTCACATCCGAACCGACCGATGATCTGCTCGCGCGGCTTGGCCGGATGCACGACGCGCTCGCATCCGAGTATCCGGTGTGGGCGGGTCGGATCGAAGTCATCTACGTTTCGGCTACCGCGCTCCGTCGATGGTGGGAAGGGATTGCGCGCATGGCGGTGATCAGTCCGGGTGAGCCGTTACACATGGTGGAGGGCAGTCCGGACTGGGTCTTGAACTGGTATCCAGCCAGGGAGAGCGCCATTGCGCTCTTCGGCCCGCCCGTTGAGACGTTCATTCCGCCGATCTCGAGCGCGGCGTTTGAGTCGGCGGTTCGCCAGCATGTACGGCGGTTCCCGAGCCGGGTCCGCGATGGTGACTCTCTGCCGGCGCAGGCGTACGCGATCCTCACGATGTGTCGTGGGTGGTACACGCTGTGTGGGGGTGATCAGCCGTCGAAGGTGGTGGCTGCGGCCTGGGCGCAACGCGAGTTTCCGGAGTGGGCGCCGCTCATCCGGTCGGCATTGGCTTGGCGGAAGGGTGAGGTGTCGGCTGGGAACAGTGGCGCGAGCGAGGTTCAGCGGTTCGTCGCGGAGATCGCGCGTCGCGTGGATGCTTGATGGCGCCAGGGTCAGGGCGCTCGTGTGGTTGCGCGATGCGGTCGTGACGAACGGTATAACTCGGCGCTGGAGCTGGTCGCTCGCCGCGTTCGCGTCAGCTCAGCGCCACAGGTGTTGGACGGATCAATGGGAGTGGGTGCGCCATGCCATCGGTCATGTGGGGTCGCGATATCGCCGAGGTCTACGACGTCACCTCGGCGGCGATGTTCGAACCAGCAGTCCTCGAACCCGTCGTGGATACGCTGGTCGAATTGACCCGCGGCGGCCCCGCCTTGGAGTTTGCGATCGGCACAGGCCGTGTGGCGCTACCGCTGAGCGCCCGTGGGGTCAGCGTGCAGGGGATTGAGCTGTCACCGCACATGGCCGAACAGCTACAGCACAAGCCGGGGGCAGACGCCATCCCGGTGACCATCGGCGACATGTCGACGACGCGCCTGCCGGGCGAGTTCGCGCTGGTCTATCTGGTGTTCAACACGATCATGAACCTCACCACTCAGGACGAGCAGATTGCGGTGTTCACCAACGCGGCCGCCCACCTCGTGCCTGGCGGCGTGTTTGTCGTGGAGGTGCTCGTGCCGCAGCTTCGCCGTCTGCCTCCGACTGAGCTCGGCCGGGTGTTCATCATGGACGACGATCACGTCGGAATCGAGACCTTCGAGGACGTCGAAGGGCAGATCTCGTGGTCACACCACTGGATGCGGGTCGAGGGCAAGCTGGTGCGCCACTCCGCCCCGTACCGCTACGTCTGGCCGTCCGAGCTCGACCTCATGGCTCGACTCGCCGGCTTCCGGCTTCGCGACCGCTGGTCCGGGTGGAAGCGCCAGCCCTTCACGGGCAGCAGCGTCGAACAGGTCGTGGTCTATGAGAAATTCCCGATTATCGCGGGATCTTCCGCATCTCCGGCTCCGTGAGCGGTCAGCCATGGTGCTTACGGTACAACCAATCCATGCAGCTGACGGGAACGCTCGCAGCAGCTAAACCGGCACGCAGGGCACCGACACAAGGGAGGGACGATACATGCCTACCGCAGAGCCGAAGAACTGGTACTCATGGGACTTCTGGCTGCGTGAGCCCACGGGGAGCACTGTTGGCGAAGTCCGCCTCTCATCGTGGAGGGAACGCGGTTCTGTCGTTCTCGATGGCGTGAAATATCCGATTCGTCGCTACGGCTTCTTAGGTCCGTTCGTCATGGAAGCGCCCGACGGCTCGGTCGTTGGAGGCGCCGTAAAGCCGAGCGCGCTTCGCAGGGAGTTCGTCCTCGACGGCCTAGATCCACCTTACGTCGTGAGAGCCGTTTCAGCCGTCCGACGGGACCATGCAGTGCTGCGCGGCGAGCGTCGGATCGGCTCGATCGTTCCCGCGTCCTGGCTTCGCAGGCGCGCAACCGTCGAGTTCACCGAAGAAGTGCCGTTGCTTAGCCAAGCGTTCATGGTATGGCTCACGCTCTTGTTGTGGAAGCGAGCATCCGATTCAGCAGCCTCCTGAACGAAGCGCGCGTCTTAGAGTTTGCTAGAGCCCGATTGGCACAGGGAGTTCCGAATGATCACCGTTCGCCAAGCAAGCCCCGTCGACACCGACCAGCTGGCGCTGCTCAACCAAGCCTTCAACGGGGTCGAGCATGGGAGCCTCCGAATACGCCAATCCCTGCTGGCTACCAGCTCACCGGAGACTGTCCTGGTCGCTGAGGAAGCTGGGACGCTCATCGGATTCCTGTGCCTCCAGACGCTGCGCTCGATGTGCTACGACGCCCCGTGGGTGGAGATCACGGAGCTATATGTCGCGCCGTCCCATCGCGGCCGTGGCACCGGCCAAGACCTCGTCCGCGAAGCGGAAGCTCGAGCAGCAAACGCCGGGGCTGCAGAGCTCATACTGCGAACGAACCGCGAGAATGGCCCGGCGCAACGCCTAGTCAGTCGAATCGGCCTGGATCTAGCGCCGCAGATGGTCTTTCGCCGCGTCTACGCCGGCTCGGTTTAGCCAGGGGTGGCGATCGAGGAGTGGCGGCTTGAGATGGGAGGGGATGTGGACGACGGAGCACTCGCAATGCAAGAGGAGGCTCAAGGTGCAACGGCAGCTGCGGGCGCGCGGCTCGTCATCGTCTGCGGCCTGCCGGGCGCCGGCAAGACGACGCTCTCCGAGGCGCTGGAACGGCGGCTGGGAGCGGTGCGGCTGTCGCCAGACGATTGGATGGACGCGCTGGCCATCGACCTCTACGACGCGGGTGTTCGGGAGCGGATCGAGGCGCTGCAGTGGACGCTCGCCCAGCGGCTGTTGGTGCTCGGGACGGTCGTGATCATCGAGTGGGGAACGTGGGGGCGCGTCGAGCGCGACGCGCTGCGCACCGGCGCCCACGCGCTCGGCGCAGCGGTCGAGCTTCACTACGTGACCGCGCCAGTGGACGTCCTCTACGATCGCCTCCAGCACCGCGGCCGTGAGGTGCCGCCAATCACGCGGGAAGCCCTCGAAGGGTGGGCGGCGGTGTTTGAAGCACCGACACAGGAGGAGTTGGCGTTGTTCGATGCGGTCGCTGGCACTGCGTAGCGTGTTGCGGTGGGCGACGGCGTAGGATAGAATCGCCGAGCATGAGCACGATGGCTTGATCGGAGTGGCCCCTTCACCTTGGGGCCGGGGGTTGAATCGATGGGCAAAGCACTTGAAGCCGAACTTCAGCGACAGTTGGAGCGCCTTGGGCCTGAGCAGCAGCGCGAGGTGATCGAGTTTGTCCAAGCGCTCGCTGCTAACCATCCGAAGGGCGTGTCCGGTCGCGAGCTCGTACGCTTTGCCGGCACGATTTCTCGAGCCGATCTAGACATCATGACGGCCGAGATCGAGGATGCTTGCGAGCAGGTCAACCCGAATGAGTGGTAGGTTCCTACTCGATACGAACATTGTCATTGCCCTGTTCGGCGACGATGCCAGCGTCGTCGATGCCGTTGCGGGCGCTACGGAAGTCTTCGTGCCGGCGATCGTCATCGGTGAGCTGTGGTACGGGGCGCTCAAGTCGTAAGCGTTCACGGGGTGGAGGGTACGGGCAGAAGGTTGGGTCCGGGTTGGCCGTTGAGCTGAGCCACGCGGGCGGCGACGAGCCAGTCGAGGAGTTCGCGATCGCGATTTTGG
>Ga0326597_10002896_pt1 | contig 25286 bp, 23 predicted proteins | sample RVTome_12_FD_203789 | JGI IMG/M metagenome (GOLD analysis project Ga0326597, IMG submission 203789) | Soil microbial communities from uranium-contaminated site in the Upper Colorado River Basin, Wyoming, United States - RVT100D185 | ecosystem: Environmental > Terrestrial > Soil > Contaminated >... | reverse complement strand
ATTCGAAAACAGAGGCTGAACGGAAATGGATGTCATGCGCTCTCAAGCGGCCACTCATGGATGGATCGAGGTCATCACCGGGAGCATGTTCAGTGGAAAGAGCGAGGAGCTCATCCAGAGGCTCCGGCGCGCCCAGATCGCGAGGCAACGGGTCCAGATCTTCAAGCCCGACATCGACGGACGCTACAGCCTCGAGCACATCGTCTCCCACAGCGACATGCGCATCGACGCCGAGCTGGTCAAGACCGCGGATCAAATTCTCGAGAGGCTCATCCCGCGAACCGAGGTCGTGGGCATCGACGAGGGCCAGTTTTTCGATCTCCGGCTGGTTGCGGTCTCGAATCTCCTGGCGAACGGCGGAAAGCGGGTGATCATAGCGGGGCTCGACACCGACTATCTGGGGAAGCCGTTCGAGCCCATGCCGCAGCTCCTCGCGGTCGCGGAGTACATCACCAAGACTCTTGCCATCTGCATGCGCTGCGGAAACCCCGCCAATCACACGCAGCGTCTCGTGGCCTCGACCGACCGCGTGGTGGTCGGAGGAGCGGAGTCCTACGAGGCGCGCTGCCGCAGGTGTTTCGAGCCCCACGTCGAGGAGGACCAGAAGCGCGACGCTCTCGCGGCCCAGCTCTCGAAGTCCGCCCCCTCGAGCGGCGGCAGGTAGCGGATGTAGCGCGAGCGGATCGCCTCGATCCACAAGTTGGATCCCAGGACCGCCAGGGTCAAGAGAAGAGCGGGCGGCGCCCAGGTCCAAAAGCGACTCCCGAGGAAGCTCGCGTTCGCGACCGCACCCGAAAGCATGTTCCCGAAGCTCGGAGCGGGCTCCGCGAGACCGAGCCCCAGAAACGAGAGCGTGACCTCGCCGAGGAGGAAGTAGGGGAGGTGGAGTCCGACCTGGAGCAGCAGGAACGGCCGAAGGATCCCGAGAATGTGGACGCTCAGAAGCCGAAGGCGCGACGCTCCTGCCGCTCGAGCGGCGGCCATGTAGGCCTCTTCGCGGATCGCGAGCACCTGGCCGCGCACCAGGCGCGCGACACCACTCCAGCCGACGGCCGCGAGCGAGACCACAATGATGAGCCCGGCCTCGAAACCCCCGATCGAACTTGGAAAAAGGTTCCTGAGGCCGAGGATCAGGTAGAGCGCCGGAAGCGCCATGAAGAGCTCCGCCGAGCGCATGACCAGCCGATCCCACATGCCACCCAGTAAACCCGCAAGGGCGCCGGCCGCGCTTCCGAACCACACCGCGAGAACGAGTCCCGCGGCCGCGGTCAGCAGCGTGAATCGAGCGGCGTGGAGCGTTCGGGACAGGACGTCCCGACCGAGACCGTCGGTGCCCAAGAAATGGGAAGGCGAGGGGGACTGGTAGACGTGGTCGCGATCCTGAGCTAGCGGAGACCACGCCACCAGCTCGGGTCCGAGGAGCGAAAGGAGCGCGAGGAGCGTGAGAATCGTCCCGCCCGCCCTCACGTCGAAGCCTCCTCGAGACGGATCCGGGGATCGACTTCGGCGAGGAGCAGATCCGCGGCCAGATTCCCGATGGAAAGAATCACCCCCGCGACCACGAGCGTTCCAAGGAGAAGGAAGGAATCGCGATCGTGAAGTGCTACGAGAGCGAGCCGCCCCATCCCCGGCCAGCCCGTCACTACTTCCACCAGAAAAGCTCCGTTGAGGAGACGGGAGAGGGAGCTCGAGGCGTAGCTGACGAGAGGAGCGAGGCTCGCTGGAAGCAGGTGCCGAAGGATGAGCGTTCGCTCCGAAAGGCCCTGCGCCCGGCCGGCAACCACGAACGGTGAGGGAAGCACTTCGGCCATCACTCCCCGCGCCTGTAGGAAGAACCCGGGGAGCATGAAGAGGACGAGGACCACTTCCGGAAGAACGAGGTGCCGGAGGTAGTCGGCTCCTCGGCCCCACCAGGGGAGCGAGGAAGCGTCGAGGCTCGAGCCGCCTCCGAGGGGAAGCGACCCCGTCCAGGCGGCGAAGCTCATGGCGAGGATGGCGAGAACCACGGGGTGCACCGAAAGGAGACCGAGGGCCGCGCGGCAGGCCAAACGGTCCCAGGGGCCGTGAAGCCGTCCCACCGAGAGGAGTCCGAGGGCGGTTCCGGCCAGGGTACAGGACAAAAGGGCGATTACCGCGAGCGCCAGAGTCCGGGGCAGACTCTCCTTCAGGAGATCCGCGACCGGCCTCTGGAAACGGAGGGAGAGGCCGAAGTCGCCGCGGGCAATCGCGAAAATCCAGGAGGAGTACTGAAGGTGCCACGGCCGATCGAGCCCGAAGCGCTCCTCCATCTGCTCGATGACGCTCTCCGGAATTCCCGGCTGGAACCGGAGCTGATCGAGAAACGAGCCGGGCGCCCAGTGGACGAGCAAGAAAGACAGGAGTGTCGTCGCCAAAAGCAGCGGTATCGCCGTCGCGAGACGCGCGAGGATCACGCGACCCATGGGATTGGGAGAGGAGCTCGGGGGCTCAGCCCGGACGCTGGCCCTGGAGCTCTTCCTTCTCGAACAAGCTCGGCTGAAAGCTGCCTTCGGGCGCCTCGCCGCCGCGCTTTCGGCCCCGCCTTCGAGCTTTGTCCTCGTACATGTTCTTGTCGGCGGCCATGAGCAGGGACTCTAGATCCTTTCCCGAAGCGGGATAGGAAGCGAGCCCCAGCGAGAACCCGACCTTGAGCGGGCCGACGCCGACGTCGAGCACCGTGGCCTCTACCGCATCCTGGAGGCGGTAGGAGAACTGGCGCGCCTGCTCGTAGGAGGTCTTGGGGAGGACAGCGATGAACTCGTCGCCGGCGTAGCGCACCAGCACGTCGGAATCCCGCATCTGCTCTTTGAGGATGCGTCCCACCTCCTTCAGGAACCGGTCGCCGGTGTGGTGTCCGTAGCGATCGTTGACGCCCTTGAAGTCGTCGAGGTCCATCTCGATGACGGTCAGAGGCTCGCCGTAGCGCTTGGCCTCGGAAAGAGTCTGCTCGAAGAAGATGTAGAGGAACCGCGAATTGGGAAGTCCGGTGAGCCTGTCGGTGAAGGCGTCCTCCTGGGTCTCCTCGAATCGAATCGCATTGAAGAGCGCGATCGAGGCGCGGTTGCTCACGATCTCCATGAGACGAATGTGGTCGTCGGTGTACCTTCTGTCTCCCGCCACGTAGAGAGCGATGGTCCCGAGGGGCCTATCTTCGTGAACCAGGGGCGAGAGAAGCGAGTTTCCGTAGAGGCTGCGTACCTCCGGCGGAAGCGTCATGGTGTCCGGGCCGGGGTGGACGTTGTAGAGAAAACGGTTGTTGGCGGCGACCCATCCGGCGAGCCGGGTGCCGATCTCGATCTGGAGATCGGCGAAACACTCTTTGTGGACCCCGCCGATGTGCGCCGGGCGAAGCTCGCCCGAGCTGTCGTCCACCAGGTAGATGACGAGGGTGGTGAAAGGAACGATCTTCTCGAGCTTGGAGGCCAGGATGGTGAGGGTATCGGTCTTCGAGAGCGAGTTCCCGATGTTCTGGAAGATCTCGAACAGGGTGAAGATTTCTTGCTGGGGCTCCGAGATCGAGCTCGATAGCGTTACCGACTTGGGCTGACCCACGATGTCGCGGTCCCGGGCGCGATCGGTATGCTCCTTGGGCTCGGCGAGCGAGCGCACCTCGATGGACTTCAGCTCCTCTTCCAGGTCGGGGATTACCTCGAGGAACCGCTGAAAGACCCGGGGATCGAACTTGTGCGACTCCCGTTTCATGATCGCGACCGCCGCGTCCCGGGAGAGAGAGCGACGATAAACCCGCCGGGCGGTGAGCGCCTCGTAGCAGTCCGCGAGGGTGAGGATGCGGGAGCCGAGAGGGATCTCCTCGCCTTGGAGCCCGTCGGGATAGCCGCTTCCGTCCCAGTTCTCGTGGTGGTGCTTGACGATGGCGACCACCGGGAAGGGGAAGTCGATCGAGGAGAGGATCTGGGCGCCCACCGCCGGGTGGGTGCTCATCTTCTGGAACTCGCGCTCGGTGAGCCGCGTCGGCTTGTGAAGGATATAGGAGGGGATGGAGATCTTGCCCACGTCGTGCAGCACCGAGGCGTAGCGGAGCCCCTCATAGGTCTTCTCGTCCACGTTCATCGCCCGCGCGAGGCCGAGGGTAAGTACCTGGGTCCTCTGGATATGGGTGTGAGTAGAGTGTTTGAAGTCCGTGTGGAGCTCCATGGCGTCGATGCAGAACGCGAAGGCCTCGAGCGTCTGGCGGTGGACCTTCGCCAGCTCCTCGTATTTCTCCTTGTAGAAACGGTGCGCGTAGTAAGCGACGATCCAGAACGGAAGCGCGAGGGCGAAAGCGCCCGGTCCCACCAGCTCGTGAAAGAGGTAGACGATGGCGGCACCGCAGGCGGAGGCGACGAAGTAAATGGGGATGAGCGGAAAATCCTGCCGCCACAGCTCCCAGAAGCGGGCCTGCCCCCAGAGCGCCTGGGCGACGTGGATCCCGAGCGCGTTCACGAAGAAGTAGGTCAGGCCCAGGAGCAGCACCGGGAAAACGATCTCCGGGGCGGTTATGGGGTCGCTCGGCTTCACCGCGAGGAAGACCGTGCCGTAGGCGAGGGCGTGAAGGGCGCCCCACGAGAGGTTGAAAAGCGCCCTGAGGCGGCTCCAGATGAGCCGCACTCCGAGGTGCTCCTGCGGCTCGCGCTCCACCGCGAACCAATAGCCCACGAGGGCGAAGAGACCGTGGGCCACGATCCCCGACGCGAGGCCGTAGATCATGACGATGCTGATGATGAGGCAGTCGGCGACCGCGATCCAGTTGGTGGTGCGCGGAATCCGCACCACCCAGCGGGCGCTCAAGCCAGCAACGAAGAGAATTCCCAGCAAGCTGAATAGCTTATCGGGACGATACGCAGCCGCGGTGACGATCGACTGGTGGAGCGCCCATACAGAGACGGGTACCCCCACCCCGACAACCGCAGCTACGTAAATCTTGACGCTGGCTGGCCAACGACGCCAGTCCATCTTGACTCCGGCACCTCGGGTTGTATAGGCGGAGCGCCTAGGGATTAATGGAAACGCTTAACGTAAGAGTCCGAGAGCGAACCCAACCCTTCCGGAGTCGAAGGGAACAACCAACCCTGCCGCGCGACGGTACCACAAACGGCGGCGGCGGATCAACATGTCTCGCAGGCTGCCGTTTTCACCAACGCCAAGAAAAGGGAGGAAACGAGGAGACCGCTCCCCAGGGTCTCCAAGTCCTCTAAGGGGATAGATTCACGAGGTGGGATTCAAACCACTGAACCGAGGACTCATAGACCGATGATGATTCCGGGGGCGGAACGCTCTTCGAGCTCCTCGATTTCGAGTTCCACGACTTCCTGAACGTCCTTCGGGTTTTCCATGATCGACTCCTTGAATGAATGGAATTATTCAATTCACTGCGTTTCGTTTCAAACAAACCAAGTCAATTATCTTCGCAACGAAAACATCAGACCCAGAGAATGCCTCGCATTTACCTCCTCCTTTCCAACGAAAGACCACGCCGGCCGAATGGCACAGCACTGGCTTCCGTCTGACGGACTACAAGAAAGAAAATTGTGGGATGCTGGAATCGCTCGGGACTTATCGTCCTCGGGCAGGGCGGGCAAGCATGAAAAGAAATGATGCTGAGTTTTAGGTCGTATCCCCGCGAAGCTCGCTCTGCTCTGGACTGTCCCTCGTCAGCTTATCCCGAGTTCACCTCCTTGCCCGCCTGGCTCGGCCTGCCTGAGCTGCCTCACCGTGCGGCAGTATAATCGAACTTCTGGGTGGGAAGCTACTCCCCTTCTTTCCTGCTGTCAGTGACGCGCATCACGGATTCCCCGCGTCATTTTTTCACCTCCGTCGCCGACAGAAAGCTCTTCACCATTCCAAAGCGCGTGGGCCAACGGCGTCGGCCGCAGGTTCTCCACACAATGGCGCGCGCCGAGAAGCGCGTGCGGAACCACGAGATCCAGGACCGGAAGCTGCTCGTAGACGATCCGCTGAACCTCGAAGTACGTGGCGCGGCGGGCTTCGGAATCCAGCTCGCCCATCTGGCGCTCCATGAGCTCGTCGATACGCGCCTCCCATGCGGTGGCGGGAGTCTCCTGCTGCGGGTTCCAGAGGTGGAGCGGCGCCCGGCTCAGCCAGAGTCCCATCTCGGCCGAGGGATCGGGATCGGTCTGGGTGATTCCCAGAAGACAGGCCTCGTAGTCGAAGCTTCCGGTGATCCGCGCCAGGAGGCTCGAAGCCTCTACGATCAGGGTGGGGGCATCGATCCCGAGCTTCGCCAGGTCCTCCTGGATGAAAGCTCCCAGGCGCGCGTGCGAATCGTTGCCGCCATTGGTCAAAACCGTGAAGCTCACCTCGCGACCGTTGACGTCTCGAAGCCGCCCGTTCTCGTCCCAAGAGAAACCCGCCTGGGAAAGGAGGGTCCTCGCCGCGGCAGGATCGTAAGCCGCTTCCGGCAGGGATTCGTCGCGCCAGAAGGAATTCGCGGGCGAGGTCGGTCCCGCGGCGGGCGTCGCGCGGCCGGAGAAGACGACCCGGGCCATCGCCCGCCGGTCGAGCGAGAGCGAAATCGCCCGGCGAAACCGGACGTCTTCGAACCAGCGCCTCTTGTGCTCCTCGATGGGCGCCGTCGGGCCGAGATTGAACCAGAGCCGCTCGGAAAGCAGGCCGGGACCGAGATCGAGAAGCTCGCGATCGAGGGCCCTCTCGTCGCGAAGCATCTCGAAAGCGTCAGGCGTAAGGGACTCCAGAAGGTCGATCTCGCCCGAACGGAAACGAAGGACCCGCGCGTTCTCATCGGGCACGATCTCGAAAACCAGGCGCTCGAGCCTCGGGAGTCGGCCGCCGTCATCTTCCGTCCTCCAGTAATGGGGATTCCGCGCGAGGACAATCCTCTGCCCTGGGGCGTGCTCGACGAGGACGAAGGGGCCAAGCCCGACGATGCTCTGGGTTTCGGCTCCAAGACCGGTGTCGGCGGCGAGAGTCTTGCGCCGAAGGCTCTCTTCCAGCAGGTGCGACGGAAGAATGGAGAGGCTGTCGAAAACGCGCTCGACTGTGGCCGTCCTCCGGGGAAGAGTGAAGGCCACCGTCGTCTCGTCGACGACTTCGACGCCGAAGGGCTTTCCGTCGATCTGCGCGGTCTCGACGAGCGGGCTCGCGGTCGAAGGCTCGTAGAGCGCCCGGAATGTGAAGGCCACGTCCTCGGCTCCGAACGGATCGCCGTCCGAGAAGCGCAACCCTTTCCTCAGGTGAAAGACGAGCCTCGTCCCGTCCTCGGAGAACTCCCAGGATTCGGCGAGCGCCGGCTCCATCTTCTGGGTCTCGGGGTTGAGCCGGAGGAGCGGTTCGTGCAGCTGATCGGCGATCACATACGACACCCGGTCCGAGGCCAGGAGCCGATTCCAGGTCTGGGGCTCGGTATGGATGGCGACGCGGAGAACCGCGTCTTCCCTCGGCTGCACGCTCGGCCGGCAGGCCAGAAGTAACAGCAGCCCGACAAAGAGTCCGCTCCATCGCTTTCGCATGACGAGCTCTCCGTTTTTTGGGGAACCCCCCCGAGGGTGGCGGCCATAGTACCACCGGTGTCAATCTTTAGTTGGTCGCCTCGCTCTTCAATCAATGCGCTGGGGCCCCACCCCCAGCGCTTCTCGCTTCCGCCTCCGCCCTTCGGGCTACGGCGAGACCTCGCCGAAGCGCTTCGCGCGAAGGCGGGTCGCTCGCCCTCGGCGTTGCACCACGAAGGAGCCGGTTCTATAGTGAATCGTCGTGCCCGGACTCCTCAACGCACTCAACATCATTCTTCCCACGCTCTATGCGCTCCTCTGGGCGGACTACGCACTCCTGTTCTTCCGAAACGACCCGTTCGCCGAGAAGACCGCGCCGCTCTTGCTGCGAGTCACGGTGGGGCTCCACGGGCTCTTTCTCGCGCTATGGACGATCTGGTACCACCACTTCCCCATCGCCAGCGTCTTCGAGGCCAACTCGGTCCTCGCCTTCTCGGTCGCGACGCTCTACCTTCTGATAGAAGCCCGCATCGGCGTTCGCACCACGGGATTCTTCATCGTCGGCATCGTCTTCGCCTTCCAGCTCGTTTCTTCGGCGTTCGTCGAGCCGCCCGAGACCTTCAGCACGCTCCTCTGGGAGCCGGCCTTCATGCTTCATGTGTTCTCGGCGCTTCTCGGCTACTCCGGCCTCGCGGTCTCCGCGGTCTACGGGCTCGTCTACCTGATGCTCTTCTACGACATCAAGAAGCACCGCTTCGGGCTCCTGTACAAACAGCTCCCTTCGCTCGAGATCATGGCGAGCTTCACTTATCGCTCGGCCTCTCTCGGGCTCCTGTTCTTGACCGTAGCCATGATCGGCGGCTTCGCGCTCCTGATGAAGGTCTACGGCACCTACTGGAGCTGGGATCCCAAGCTCATGACCACCTGCATCGCCTGGCTCATCTACAGCCTGGGACTCGGGGCGAGCCGCGTCTGGGGCTGGTCGGCGAAGCGCGTGGCCTTCACCTCCATCGCCGGATTCACCGTGATCCTCTTTTCCCTGGTGTTCGTGAACCTGGTCCTCACTCGGTTTCACGTCTTCGTCTGACATGGACTTGATCGTCGTCGGCCTCAACCACCGCACCGCGCCGATCGAAGTGCGGGAGCGCGTGGCCTTCGACGAAGGCGAGGTGCACGGCGTCCTTTCTCGCGCGCGGAGCGAGAAGGTGCTTTCGGAGGCGATTCTTCTCTCCACCTGCAACCGGACGGAGTTCTACGGTCTTTCCGTCGACAACGGGGCCGCGGAGATGTACATCCGCGGGCTCATCGCCGCGACCAAGCACGTGGACCTGGCCGCCCATCCCGGCTACGCCTTTACACTCACCAAGCTCGAGTCCGTCCGTCACCTCCTGCGCGTCGCCGCGGGGCTCGATTCGCTGATTCTCGGCGAGTCCCAGATTCTGGGGCAGGTCCGGCGGGCCCACGAGCTCTCGCTCGAGAGCGGCGCCTGCGGCCTCATGATGAACCGCCTCCTCCACAGCGCGGTCGTGGTGGGCCGCCGGGTTCGGAACGAGACCGCTCTCGGCGCGGGGGCGGTGTCGGTCGCGAGTGCTTCGGCGGAGCTCGCGGGCAAGATCTTCGAGGATCTTTCCGCTCGCTCGGTGCTCCTCATCGGCGTCGGGGAAATGGGGACCTTGACCGCGCGCCACATGGTCGAGCGCGGCGTCAAGAAGCTCACCATCGCCAACCGGACGTTCAGCAAGGCGGACGAGCTGGCGAGAGAGCTTGGTGGAACACCGTTGCCTCTCGACCGTCTCGAGTCCGCTCTCGCCGAGGCCGACATCGCCATCAGCTCGACCGGCGCCACGGCGCCCATCGTGAGCCGAGGCCTCATGCAGTCGATCCTCGGCAAAAGGGGCGGCAAGCCTATCTTCATCATCGACATCGCGGTCCCTCGGGATTTCGAGGCGAAGATCGGCGAGCTCGATGGAGTCTTCCTTCACGACATCGACGACATGAACCTCCTGGTGGATCGCAACCTGGTCAAGAGGCGCGCCGAGATCCCGAGAGCCGAGACGATCGTGGAGCAGGAAGTCGAGGCGTTCGTCGACTGGCGAGCGTCGCTCTCCGCGACCCCGGTCATCAAGAAGCTTCGAGAGCGGGTGGAGGAGCTCCGGGCGCAGGAGGTCGAGCGCCACCGCAAGCGCTTCTGCGGCGCGGACCGCGAACAGGTCGATCTCCTCACCGAGAGCCTGGTGAACAAGATTCTGCACCCCGTCATGAGCCGGGTGCGCGAGTGGAGTGACGAAGGCGATCTGGGGGCGCTGCGCATCGACTCGCTGTACGAGGCCTTCGACCTCGATCGGCCGGGTCGCGGCGACGAGGGATAGGGCCGGCCGCCCATGCGCCGAATCCGGATCGGCACCCGCGGGAGTCGCCTCGCGCTGGTGCAGACCCACTCGGTAGTCGAAGCGCTTCGCGAGAGGCACCCCGAGGCCGCGGTCGAGGTCGAGGTGATCCAGACCCAGGGAGATCGAGTCCTCGATCGACCTCTGAGCGCCATCGGCGATGCGGGCCTCTTCATCAAGGAGATCGAGACCGCTCTTCTCGAGGAGCGCGTCGATCTCGCGGTCCACAGCATGAAGGATCTCCCCTCGAGGCTCACCGAGGGTCTCGCGCTCGCCGCCACGACCGAAAGGTTCGATCCGCGGGACGTTCTCGTGGCGCGGAGCGCTTCGAGCCTCGAGACGCTGCCGCGGGGCGGCACGGTCGGCACCGGAAGCTTGAGGCGCCGCTCCCAGCTCCTCGCGTCGCGGCCCGATCTGAACGTGGAAGACCTCCGGGGAAACGTCCCGACGCGGCTCGAGAAGTTCGACCGATCCTCCTGGGACGCGATCCTGCTCGCGGGGGCGGGACTCGAGCGGCTCGGCCTCGCGAGCCGCATCCGCTCCTACATCCCGGTAGAGAGCATGCTGCCTGCCGTAGGGCAGGGTGCCCTCGCCCTCGAGATCCGAGCCTCGGATCGCGAGCTCGCGGAGCGGCTCCGGTTCCTGAACCACGAAGAAACCGAGCTAGCCGTCCTTTCCGAGCGATCCTTCCTGGCGCGGCTCGAAGGCGGCTGCCGGGTCCCCATCGCCGCCTACGCCGAGGTTCGAGAAAGAAGTCTGCGGCTCCGAGGCTACGTCGGAGCGATTGACGGTAGCCGCCACCTTCGCACCGAGACCGAGGGCGACGCCTCCCGCGCGGAGGACCTCGGGCTAGAGCTCGCGGAGTCGATGCTGGCGGAGGGGGCGGCGGAAATCATTCGCCGGACGGGAGCGCCCGCGTGACGGAACCTCTCCCCCTCTCGGGCCGGGTGATCGTCGTTACCCGCCCGCGCCGCCAGTCCCGGCCGCTGGCCGACGCTCTTCGCCGCCTCGGAGCCACGGTGGTCGAGGCGCCCGCCATCGAGATCGAGCCCCCGTCCGACTTCCGCGCGCTGGACGAGGCCCTCGGACGCATCGCCCAGTACGACTGGGTGGTGTTCACGAGCGTCAACGGGGTCGAGGCATTTTTCGACCGTCTCTCCGAAGTGGAGCCGCAGGCATCGCTTTCGTCTCAGAGGTTCGCCGCCATCGGGCCCGCGACCGCGGAGAGCTTGCGCGAGCGAGGGTTCGAAGCGGAAGTCGTCCCTGAAAAGTTCGTGGCCGAGGAGGTGTTCCGCGCGATCGCGGATCGCAGCGAGGTCTCGGGGAAGCGCTTTCTCCTCCCGCGCGCCGACATCGCCCGGGGGGCTTTGCCCGAGCTGCTGAGGGCCGCGGGCGGGATGGTGGACGTCGTCGTCGCCTATCGCACCGTCCCCGCCGAAGAAGAGATGCGCCGCGCGTCTTCGCTCGTCGAGCGGGGCGAGGTGGACATGGTTACTTTCACTTCCGCCTCTACCGCGAGGAGCTTTTTCGCCAAGCTCGACCCCCGCGCCGTCGAGGGCCGCGCCATAGCGGCGAGCATCGGCCCCATCACCTCGAACGCCCTTCGGAGTCTCGGGGTCCGACCGGCGGTCGAGGCGGAACGATTCACGACCGACGGCCTGGTCGAAGCCATCCTGCGTCACTACCGCGGGAACTGATATCCTCGGCCCCTATGGGTCCCATAGATCGAAGCGAAGAGCTCTACCACGAGTCGCGCCGCTACATGCCCGGAGGCGTCAACTCGCCGGTGCGCGCGTTCCGGGGGCTCGACGTCGCGCCGCGCTTCATCGTCGAGGGACAGGGCTCTCGCATCCGGGACGAGGACGGGCGGGAGTACATCGACTACATCGGCGCCTACGGACCTCTCATCCTGGGACACCGGCACCCCGCGGTCATCGAGGCGCTCGAACGGGCGCTCGAGCGCGGCACGGCGTTCGGCGCTCCCACGGCGCTCGAGCTCGATTTGGCGAAGAAGATTTGCGCCCTGATGCCGTCGGTAGAGATGGTGCGAATGGTGAGCTCGGGCACCGAAGCGACGATGTCCGCGATACGGCTCGCGCGGGCGGCGACGGGACGGGACGGCATCATCAAGTTCGAGGGGTGCTATCACGGCCACGGCGACTCCTTTCTCATCCGAGCGGGCTCCGGTGCTTTGACGTTCGGGGTCCCCGACAGCCCCGGAGTCCCCGAGGCGCTCGCCTCGCTCACCTACATCGCTCGCTACAACGATCTGGATTCGGTCGAGCGGGTCTTCGAAGCCCAGAAAGGGCGCGTCGCGGCGCTTATCGTGGAGCCGGTCGCGGGAAACATGGGTGTGGTCCCGCCGGCGGATGGGTTCCTTCATGGGCTACGGGATCTCTGCGATCGCGCGGGAGCTCTTCTGGTCTTCGACGAAGTCATGACCGGTTTCCGGGTCGACCCCGGCGGCGCCCAGAAGCTCTATGGGGTCCGGCCCGATCTGACGACGCTGGGAAAGGTGATCGGAGGCGGTCTTCCGGTGGGCGCCTACGGCGGCCGGCGAGATCTCATGGAGCGTGTGGCGCCCTCGGGCCCGGTGTACCAGGCGGGAACTCTCTCTGGAAATCCGCTCGCGGTGAGCGCCGGCCTGGCACAGCTCGAAGCGCTCGAGGAGTCGAACGGTTGGGAGCGACTCGAGCGCAGCGGAAGTTACCTCGAGAAGGGTCTGCTCGATATTCTCTCAGAGCTTTCGCTCCCGTTCGCCCTCAATCGCGTGGGCTCGTTGCTGACGCTGTTCTTCTCCGAGGGCGCGGTCTCGGACTTCGAGTCTGCCACCCGCTCCGACACTCGCCGCCACGCGATCTTCTTCCGCGAAATGCTCGACCGCGGAGTCCACCTGCCGCCGTCGCAGTACGAGGCGCTCTTCCTTTCACTGGCCCATGAGGCCGAAGATCTCGATCGGACGCTCGAAGCCGCGCGCGCGAGCCTGCGCCGGGTCTAATGTCGTTCCAACTTGATTCGCCCAAGAAGGACATTGCCTTGGCCGGGCTGTCGCCGTCTATCGGCGAGGATGCCGTGCCCCGAGGATAGTTGGAACGGCACTAATCCATCTCCAGCCAGACCTCCGTCTCCTCCACCCGAACGGGGTAGACCCGCACTTTGGAGAGCGGATTCACCGGCGAGCAGCCCGTCCTCAGATCGAACTGCCACTGGTGCCACGGGCACAGGACCACTCCGCGGTCGACGAGGCCGTCGTGAAGAGGTCCGCCGCGATGGGGGCAAGTCTCGTCGAGCGCGAACACCTCGCCCTGGTGGCGAAAGAGGGCGATCCGTCGTTCTCCCACGTCGACCGCGATTCCGCCTCCGTTGGGAATTTCGTCGATCGAAGCCACTCGGTGACGCATGAAATAGTGATCAGTGATCAGTGATCAGTGATTAGTGATCACTGATTTACCGCGCCGAGGCGCGAAGCCTCGCGAAAGCCTCTTCGGTGAGCTCGGGGCACCCGAGTCGGGGAGGCTCGCCGTTCTCGGATCGGTGGAAATCCGAGCCCCCCGTCTGGAGGAGCCCGAGACTCGAGGCGAGAGCGTCGTACTCGGACGCTTTCTCGGGAGTATGGTCCTTGTGAAACACCTCGATCGCCTGGAGGTCGTCCTCGACCATGCGCGGGATCAAGCTGTCGTCGCGAAGGAGGACGGGGTGAGCCAGGGAAGCGACGCCCCCAGCGCGACGAATCAGGTCGACGGCATCCCGGAGCGTGACTTTCTCGTACCCGACGTAAGCGGGACAGTCCTGACCCAGGTAGCGGTCGAAGGCCTCTTTCATCGTCCGCACGACCCCTCGAGCGACGAGCACCTCGGCGACGTGAGGGCGCCCCACGGTCCCGTGGCTCGAGCAGGCGAGCACCGCCTTGGCGTCGATCCCGATGCCGACACCGCCGAGCCTCCGGACCATCTCGTGCACGCGGTCGATTCGCCGCTCGGCCGCTTCCGAGAAGAACTTCTCGAGCCACGGCTCGCGATACTCGATGAAAAGTCCGAGGACGTGAACCGGAGCCTCTCCGAAGTTTGCGCTGACTTCGACTCCGGGGATGAGCTCGATTCCGAGGGCCGCCGCCTCCTCCATCGCCTCCGGAATTCCCTCGACGGTATCGTGGTCGGTAATAGCGAAAGCTCTCAATCCCGAGGACTTCGCCGCCCGCACCAGCTCGCGGGGCCGAAGCTTGCCGTCAGAAGCGGTGGTATGGAGGTGCAGGTCGTAGAGCGCTCGTGTTTCCATCGGTTTCGCCGCCTCGCGCCGCCGGAACCGTTCATGGTACCACGCTCGCCCGTTCTTGACAGTCCCCGAAGGCACTCGCTATACTGATGTCTGAGCGTTTTAGTCAGATTTCGGATCGCGGTACCGACAAACGAGTTAAACTGTCCCGGACCCGAGGAGACAAGTTCCATGCTCAAGATTACTTCTGTGGCCGCCACGAAAGTGCAGGAGTTCCTCCATCAGAACGGGCGCCCCGAGGCCGGGCTCAGAGTCCGCGTCGTCGGCGGCGGCTGCTCGGGATTCCAGTATCAGCTCGCGCTCGACGACGAGGCCGCGGCCGGGGACGAGGTATTCGAGCAGAACGGCGTCCGGTTCTTCGTCGACCCTCGGAGCCATCTGTATCTGGATGGGACCGAGATCGACTACGTCGACGACATCATGGGCTCGGGGTTCAAGTTCAACAACCCGAACTCGACCGGAAGCTGCGGCTGCGGCGAGTCCTTCCAGGTCTGAAATAGCCCTTCGACAACCTCCTGAACCAGGCCCGGAGGAAGATCTCCGCGTCGGAATCCTCATCGAGGAGCGGTCGTTTCACGTTCCTGCGGGAGAAACTCTTCTCGCCTGCATTCAAGATATAGTAAAAGCCGAATTTCCCGTGTTGGGGAGGTTCTGCTGGAACAACGAGTGCGGCAACTGCGAGCTCCGCGTGAAGTGGAAGGACGCTCTCTTTCCCGTCCGGGCTCGAGGCTGCCAGACCGCGGTCGAAGAGGGCATGGAGCTCACGGAGCTCACACCCGAGCTCTCGTACTTCATCCGGCACAAGCTGAGCTAATAGCGTCGCGAGCCGAGCGCAGCCGTGAGCCGGAGCGTAGGGCGAGCGAAGCTGCGGGGCCCGGAGGGCCCATCCTCCCCGCGAGGAGCGAGGGGAGCGCGCCGAGCGGAGCCCTCAGCCCTTGGCGGTGGGGGTGGGGCCCCACCGCACTCATCGAAGAGCGAGGCGCGCACTAAGTAATGATCGCTCAGGTGACTGCGGCGCTCGCGGGGCATCTCGCCGCCGGCGGTCTCCTGCTCGCGGCGATCCTCTCGCTCTTCCACCGCCTTCCCGTGGGATTCCTGCGGTTCTGCGCGTCCGGGAGCGCGCTGCTCGCAGCAGCCGCCGCAATGCCGAGCTCATCCCCCGCCCGGGTGCGCCTCGCATGGGCGGGCCTCGGCATCGTCGCCGCGGTGTGGTATTTGACGCTCGCCGCTCGGGGGGAAAGCCGCAAGCCGGAAGCGCTCCTAGCGGCCGCTGCGGCCGCTCTCGTTCCCGTGCTCACCGCGGGAGCGGGTGCCTCGGGCCCGGAGTGGGTCGCGGTCCTCGGGAGCTTGAGCTCGTCGCTCCTCCTGGGAGCGGTCGCGGTGACGATGATCCTCGGGCACTGGTATCTCGTGGACACCAGCCTCTCGATCGCCCCGCTTCGCGACGGTGCCCTCTGGGTCTCTCTCGCCGTCGCGGCGCGATGGGCGGCGGTCGCGGCCGCCCTCTCGTTCGGCGGCTGGGAGATGCTTCGAATCGGCCGAGCGGCCGATGTGTTCTTCTCGACCCACGGGCTCTTCTTCCTGTTCCGAAGCCTCATGGGCCTGGGTGCACCGCTTCTCCTCGCCGGCCTCATCTGGCAAACGGTGAAGATCCGCTCGACGCAGTCCGCGACCGGGCTCCTCTACGTCCTGCTCGTCCTGGTGCTCTTCGGAGAGCTGATCTCGTCCTTTCTGCGCGTCGCTACCGGTCATCCGCTGTGAGCAGCCCGCAGGTCGGATTCTTCTGCACCGCTTGCCGCCAGTACAACGTCTACTCGCTTCCGCCTTCGGGCGACGCGGGCCTTTGCGTATGCGGGCACAGGAATCCTCCGCAACCGAGCGCGAGCCTTCTGGCCGCCGGGACCATCGACCGTTGCCCGCAATGCGAGAACCTCTACTTCTATACGCGAAAAGATTTTCCGCAGCAGCTGGGATGCGCCGCGGTGACCGCCACGATCGCTCTATCGTCCGTGGCTTACGCGCTCTGGGACGTTCCCGCGGCGATCGCGGTTCTTGCGCTCGCGAGCCTCGCCGACTTCGCGCTGTACCATCGCCTTTCCGAGGTAACGGTCTGCTATCGCTGTCACGCCGAGCTCCGGGGTTTCGCTCCGAACCCCGAGCATGGGCCCTTCGACATGCATCGGGCCGAGGAATACGAAGTTTGAGCTCGAGAGCTCGAAGTTTATCGAGGCTCGATGGCGACGGGGCCCTGGTGGAACTCCTGGACGTGGTACGGCGCTTTCAGCATGTCCGCCATGGTCACACTGCGAAGGAACCCCACCATCTGACCCTGGGCCTGGTTCCACACGTTCTGCATCTCGCAGCTGTCGAGGATGATGCAGTCGTCGTGGTGGCCCTCGACGCACTTGTTGAGCCGGAGCGGTCCCTCGACGCACTCGATGATCTCGAGGAACGTGATCTCGCCCGGCGCGCGGGCGAGAGCATAGCCTCCGTGAGCGCCCTGCTGCGATTTCACGACGCCCCGGTTCGCGAGCAGAGGCAGAATCTGCGCGAGGAACGCCTGGGGGATGCCCTTCGCCTTCGCGATCTCACTCACCCGGCCGTAGCGCTCGGGCGAGATGCGGGCAAGATAGATGACCGCTCTCAGCGCGTAGTCGCTCTTTCGTGAAAGCTCCAACATGGTCGAACGGGTCAACTGCATATGAATTATATCGCATGGCGAGCTCACCGGGGCAAAGCGGCGTGAAGCTCATCATTTTCGACCTCGACGGCACCCTCGTGGATTCGGGAGAGGACATCGCCCGATCGGTGAACGAGCTTCTCGAGAGGAGCCATCGTCCCGCTCTTGCGCACCATCGCATCCGGAGCTATGTCGGCAACGGTGTGCGGAAGCTCCTCGAGCGGAGCCTCGGCGAGACTTCGGATCCGGAGCTCGCGCGCGCGGAAGCGCTCTATCTCTCGATCTACCGGCGAAGGCTCCTCGAGACCACCCGCCCCTACCCGGGAGTGGTGCCCGCGCTCGAAGCGCTCCACCGCGAGCGTCCGCTCGCCGTTCTGACGAACAAGCCGGCGATGGAGAGTCTCATGATCCTCGAGGGTCTCGACCTACGGCGGTATTTCCGGGCGGTCTACGGCGGGGATTCCTTCGCGTGCCAGAAGCCCGATCCGATGGGCGTGCGGTTCCTTCAGGAGGAGACGGAGGCGGGCGCCGACGAGACGCTCCTGGTCGGGGACTCGACGATCGACCTCGCGACCGCGCGAAACGCCGGCATTCGCTCGGGCATCGTGACCTACGGCATGGGTCCGTGGAACCAGGCGACGGAGCTGCCCGATCTCGTCGTCGACGACTTGCGCGAGCTCGCATCACTTGTCCATAGTGGCTTCGGAAAGCCTTGAGCCCCTTGAATGATGTAAGGCGCGTTCCCATATTTCCCCTGCCGGAGACGGTCTTCTTCCCCTCCGTGCCGCTGCCCCTTCATCTCTTCGAGCCTCGCTACCTCCAGATGGCGGAGGACGTCCTCTCGGGAGACAAGCTCATGGTGATCGTGCTCCTGCGGCCCGGATGGCAGAACGACTATTACGGCACCCCTCCGGTCCACGAGATCGCGACCCTGGGAAGAGTAGAAACGCACGAGCGGCTGCCTGAGGGGCGGTTCAACGTCACCCTCCAGGGGCTCGAGCGAGTTCGGCTTCTCCCCCCCGAAGCGGAAGAGCGCATGACGGGAAGGCTCTACCGCGTACGCGAAGTCGAGCCGGCGCCCGAGCTGCGACTTCCGGAGGGAATGGCCACCGCGGAGCTTTCCGGCCGCCTTCGATCGCTCTGGAGTGAGCTCGAGGAGAAGAGTGGGAGAGAGGCGGAGGCGGCGCTTCCGACCGAGAGGCTCGCGTTCGACGCGCTGGTGAACCGGATCTCGAGCCTGGTCGACGTCCCGCCGGCGGCGAAGCAGCTTCTGCTGGAGCAGGACGATCTCCTGGTGCGCGCCGCGGCGCTCGAGGGTCACGTGGAAGAGTCGCTTCGCTTCTGGCGAAGCCTCGCGGGTTTTCGACGGCTGGTGCCGGAAGATCCCAGCGTGAACTGACGACTCCTCTTAGTTGCTCGCTCCCGCCTACGCCCTTCCGCCTCCGCCCTCCGGGCTACGGCGGACCGCCGAAGCATTGCGAAGGCGGGTGGGCTGCGGCGCGGTCCCGCCGAAGCGCTTCGCGCGAAGGCGGACGCTCCCCTCGCTCCTCATTCAGTGCCGCGGCCCCCCCCGTGGCTCGTCGCTTCGCGCTTCGCGCTGCGCTCCCGCTGACGGCTTCGCTCGGGGAGAAGGGGCCCTCATTGCGCTGTTGCAACCGCGAATGCTACTCTTTCCATTACCTGTCCCTGACCCTTCGGGTGATTCGTGCCATCGATTCTGATCGTCGACGACGAGGAGACCGTTCGCCAGACCTTCCGCGACGTGCTCGAGGCGGAAGGCTACGAGCTGACCACGTCTTCCAGCTTCACCGAAGCGAAGGAGCTACTGCATCACGCGCGGTTCGACGTCGCCCTGATCGACCTGATGCTGCCGCGGGAGAGCGGCATGTCGATTCTCGGTTTCGCTCACGAGCACCATCCCGAGATGAGTGTGGTGATGGTGACCGGCCATCCCGATCTCTCGACCGCTGTCGAAGCCCTGAAACAGGGAGCCTACGACTACATCGGAAAGCCCGTGACCCGTCAGGCCCTGTTGGCGGTGGTCGAGCGGGCCTGCGAGAGAGCGGCTCTTCTGCTCGAGAAGAAGCGCCTCGAGGCCGAGAACTCGGACTACCAGCGCTCTCTCGAAAGAAAGGTGCGAGAGCGCACCGCCCGGCTGAGAGAATCCGAGAGCCGCTATCGAGATCTCTTCCAGGAAACGAGGCGCGCTTACGAGGAGCTAAAGAGCACCCAGGAGAAGCTCATCCGCACCGAACGGTTGGCGGCGGTGGGCGAGCTCGCGGCGCAGATCGCCCACGAGATCCGGAATCCGCTGGGAGCGATCTCCAACTCCGTCGGTGTTCTCCGCCGCGATCTCGACCTCCGGGGCGACGACCGGAGGCTTCTCGAAGTGGTGCACGACGAGGCCGAGCGGCTCGAGGGTATCGTGGCTGACTTCTTGAAGTTCGCGCGACCCAGGCCCATTCACCGCACCCCCCAGAATCTCGCGGAGCTCCTCGACGACCTGGTGCTGCTCCTGGCGCAGAAGCGCCCCCTGGGTCGCGGTCAAGGGAAGAGGAAGAGCGAGATCACCATCGAGAAACACTACGACCCCGAGCTTCCCATCGCGAGCCTGGATGCCGCCCAGACCCGCGAGGCCCTCTGGAACCTCCTGGTCAACGCGGTGGAGGCCATGCCGGGAGGGGGCGTCCTCACCGTGAAAGTGCAGCGTTCGGAAGAAGGCGACGTCGAGGTCATCGTCTCCGACACCGGGAAGGGAATCCGACGCGAGGACCAGGAGAAGATCTTCGAGCCGTTCCATACCACCAAAGCCGACGGGACCGGTCTCGGTCTCGCCATCGTGCAGCGGGTGGTGGAGGCTCACGCGGGGGAGGTGGCGGTTTTCAGCGAAGAGGGGCGGGGGAGCTCGTTCCGACTTCGGTTCCCGTTGAGTTCCGATGAGCGTCAATCGATCCCGACACCTCGTTGAAGAGGCCGAGGACAGCCGGGCCCCCGCGGTGTCCGTGCTCGTGGTGGACGATCAGCCTGCGATCCGCGAGTCCATGGTAATCACCTTCCGCCGGGAGGGCTACACCGTGGAGTCCGCGGAGAGCGGCGAAGAGGCGCTCGATCTCCTCTACCGCAAACCGTTCGACCTCGTGGTGACCGATCTGCGGCTCACGGGGATCAACGGGCTCGAGGTGCTCCGGCGGACGAAGGAGCTCTTTCCCGACACCGAGGTGGTGGTGATGACCGCCTACGGCACCATCGAGGGCGCGGTCGAAGCCATCAAGGCCGGGGCGTACGACTACCTGACGAAACCGTTCCAGCCCGAAGAGCTCACCCTCGTCTCCCAGCGGGCGCTCGAGCGGAAGGGGCTCACCCAGCGGGTGAGGCTCCTGGAAGAGGTGGTCCGCGGAAGACACCCTTTCGAGGAAATCGTCTGCGCGTCCTCGGCGATGAACGAAGTTCTGAAGATGATCGAGCAGGTAGCGAGGCTCGACTCGACCATCCTCATCACCGGGGAGAGCGGAACCGGAAAGGAGCTCGCCGCGCGCGCGCTCCACGCACTCTCGCCCCGCAAGGACAAGCCTTTGGTGATCGTGAACTGCGGCGCCATTCCCGAGAACCTCCAGGAGAGCGAGCTCTTCGGCCACACCAAGGGCTCCTTCACCGGCGCCCATGCCGACAAGCGCGGGCTGTTCGATGAGGCCCACGGAGGCACGGCGTTTCTGGACGAGGTCGGGGAGCTCACTCCCATGGCCCAGGTGAAGATGCTGCGTTTCCTGCAGAACGGCGAGGTCCGACGGGTGGGCACCACGACCAGCCGCAATCTCGACGTGCGGATCATCGCCGCGACCAACCGCGACCTCGAAAAGAGTGTCAAGGACGGAAGCTTCCGGGAGGACCTCTTTTACCGGTTGAACGTGATCCCCATCGAGCTCCCCTCGTTGCGGGAGCGCCCCGAGGATATCCCTCCTCTGGCGCAGCATTTCGTGAGGCGCATCTCGGACCGCATGGGGGCGCCGCAACCTCCTGCGATCTCACCCCGGGCCATGGACCTCCTGATGAAGCAGACCTGGCGCGGTAACGTGCGCGAGCTCGAGAACATCATCGAACGGGCGGCGGCCCTCGACCGGGACGGGATCCTCGGGATGGACGATCTGCCCTTCGGTGATTTTCAGCGGAGCGAGGACCGCATCATCGACCGCGCGCGCAAAGGCGCACTGAGCCTCGCCGAGCTGGAAAAGGAGTACATCCTGGAAGTCCTCGCCGAGTGCGGAGGCAGCCGCAAGAACACCGCGAAGCGACTCGGGATCACCACGGCCACTCTCTGGCGCAAGCTCAAACAATACGAGAAAGAGCCTTCGAAGGCAGTGGTCAGTGATCACTGACCAACTGATCACTGACCAACTGATCACTGATCACTGATCACTGCTTTCATTCCTCAGGCACTTTCGCCGTCGGGTCCACCGCCTTCGCTTGCTCGAACGCTTTTCTCGCCCTGAGGTGCAGGCCGACGTCCTGGTAGAGGCTTCCGAGGGCCAGAAAATAGTCGGCTTTCCACGGATCGAGGTTCGTCGCGATGCGGAGATTCTTTTCCGCGTCCTGTCGCCACTTGGGGTTCTTCGAGAGAGCGAGCCCGAGGAGATGGTAGATCTCCGCCCGTTCCGGAGCCTGGTCGATCGCCTGATGGCAGAGCTGGATCGCGTTCCAGAAGTCCGACCCCTGGTAAGCCTGCTGCGCCCGCCGGAAGAGAGACATCGCCTCGGCCGCGTTTCCCGCGGGGCGGCCGGCGCCTCCTCCCCGGGATGGGATCGAGGACTTCCTCGATGCCTCGTAAAGCCCTTCCTTCTCCGCAAGCGCCTCGTATCCGGCGCGTGCCGAGGAGGTGAGGATCTCTTTCGCCTCGGTGATGCGGTGAAAGACGTAAGAGAGCTTCTCCTGGAAATCGGGTGCGGGGATGCGCCGGAAGCGGTCGGGGTGAAACCGTTTCGCCCCGCGAAAGAAGGCTTGCTGGATCTCTTCGAGCCCGGAGCCCTGTGGGATCTCGAGGACCTCCCAGTGATTGCGTGAAGGGAACTTTTGGAACAGCCTCTCGACCTCCTCCCGCTCGCGGTCGGGCCCGGTCGCAACGGGCGTCTCCGCCGGCTCCGGCGATTCTTGGACGAGGCGCACGTTCCCTTGTGGCCCTTTTGGCTCTTTTGGCCCTTTCGGCTCTTTCGACGCCTCGTCCCCTTCGGGCTCGATGAGATCGGCCGTGAGAAGCCCGATGAGGGTGCGCGCGGTCATCTCCTCCGAGAGCGGGCTCATGGTGAAGATGTCCTTCGCCGTCTGGGTCCCATCGACGCGTGAGAGCACGAAAGCTTCCTCGGGCTTCAGGTTCACGTCCTGGAACCGCTTCAGCGGATCCTTGGGAAAGCCCAGTTTGCGACCGTCGCTCTTCAGGGAATCGATCTCTTTGTCGAGCGAGGGCGCCCGCCGAGCGGCCTCCATCAGGATGTCGGCGACGGAGATCGGGGCGCCGAGGAAGCTATCGACCGTGGTCAGGTTCGAGAACGCGAGGCGCTTCGGGGGAGTGATGAGCTGGGTGCAGGCGATGTCGAGAAGCTGCAGCCGGACGAACGTCTCGATCTCTTCCTCGCCGATGACGTTGAGCTCCGCCAGGATCTCACCGAGCTTCCAGCCGCTTTTGATGAAATGAGAGGCGTCCTCGAACTGCCCGCGGGTGATGCGCCCGAGACGCATCATGACCTCACCCAGCCGATCCTCCTCGAGGCTCGAACGAGCGCCGACCACGAATCCCGAGCTGAAATAGACGGCGCGGCGCGCTTCTCCCGCTTCGCACGTCAAAACACCCGTCCGCTTGCTGAAATAGAGCTTCTTGAAAGCTTCGGCGACTTGCTGGTTCACGAGGATCGAAACGAGAGTATTGGTGGGACGGCATCCGGCCGCCCCGACGGACCGCGCAGTCACTCCGGGTATGATGAGATCTTAGCAGAATCCAGGCCCTGCGATCACTGCTCCAGTGAAAGTGGCACGGTGAAAAGCCGTTTCATTATTAAATACACTTCGCGATCCCGGGATTTCATTTTTGAATCGTGGGGCGGTTCAGGCCCCACGGGGTAGGCCGTAAGTTCTTCCATTTAAGGGATCGCCGTGCGGTGTGATGAATGGCACACTCCTTGCTGCTGAGGAGAGTCGAGAACGCAATTGGCGTCGCTCCCCAATCTCGACGCCAGCCCCGGGAGGTGCCCCCCGCACCGCCTCCCGGGGATAATTTTTTGGGGCGTCTTTTTCAGGACGCGACGGCCATCCCCGCCTTCGCCGTCGTGAACGTCAACTCACCACCCGATAGATCGATCGTTAGCTTCTTCCCCTCCTCGATTCCGCCCGAGAGGCGATCTCGCTCACGCTGTATCGTTCGTTTGATGGGCGAGCGAAGTAGAAGGGATCGTATCCGGCTTCGGCGAGGAAGCTCTTCGCCGCCTCGGTCACCTCAAGCTCGATGCGTTTGTCGAGAAGAATATTAGTGTACTATAATCAATTTAATATTATCTTCATAGACTAAGTTTTTTCTTGACTCGTCATTCCAAAAGATCTACAGTATCCCTGGCACCCGCGGAGAGCGTGGGTGCCAAATTATTGAAAACACAAGGAGTGACGACAATGGCGAAAGCAATCGGAATCGACCTGGGAACGACGAACTCCGTGGTCTCGGTCATGGAGGGGGGCGAGCCCGAGGTCATCGTCAACTCGGAGGGCGATCGGGTGACCCCGAGCGTCGTCGCCTTCGGCAAGGACGGCCAGCGCCTCGTGGGCCAGGTGGCGCGCCGCCAGGCGATTACCAACCCCGAGAACACCATCTACTCGATCAAGAGGTTCATGGGCCGGCGTTTCGACGAGGTGAAGAAAGAGATCGCGATGGTGCCGTTCTCGGTTACGTCCGGTCCCGGCGGTGACGTCCGGGTAAAGGCCGGAGGAAAGCTGCACTCACCGCCGGAAATCTCCGCGGTCGTGCTCTCGAAGCTGAAGCAGGCGGCGGAGGACTACCTCGGCGAGAAAGTGGTCGACGCGGTCATCACCGTTCCCGCCTACTTCAACGATGCCCAGCGTCAGGCGACGAAGGACGCCGGCAAGATCGCCGGGCTCAACGTGCTTCGCATCATCAACGAGCCCACGGCCGCGGCCCTCGCCTACGGCCTCGACAAGAAGAAAGAAGAGACCATCGCCGTCTACGACTTCGGCGGCGGTACTTTTGACGTCTCGGTCCTCGAGGTGGGCGACGGCGTCATCGAGGTGAAGGCCACGAACGGCGACACCCACCTCGGAGGCGACGACCTGGACCAGCGGATCATCGACTGGATGATTCAGGAGTTCAAGAAGGACCAGGGCATCGATCTGTCCACCGACAAGATGGCTCTGCAGCGGCTCAAGGAGGCCGCGGAGAGGGCCAAGATCGAGCTTTCGAGCTCCGTCGAGACCGAGATCAACCTGCCCTTCGTGACCGCGAACGCGTCCGGTCCGAAGCACCTGCAGATGAAGCTCACGCGCTCGCAGTTCGAGAAGCTCGTGGACGACCTCTTGGAAAGGACTCTCGAGCCCGCCCGGCAGGCGCTTCGCGACGCCGGACTCGAGCCCAAGGACATTGACGAAGTGGTCCTCGTCGGGGGCTCGACCCGGATCCCGAAAGTCCAGCAGCTCGTCGAGTCTCTCTTCGGTCGAGAGCCCCACAAGGGGGTCAACCCTGACGAGGTGGTCTCGATCGGCGCCGCCATCCAGGCGGGCGTGCTGCAGGGAGACGTGAAGGACGTCCTGCTCCTGGACGTGACCCCGCTCTCGCTCGGAATCGAGACGCTCGGCGGAGTATCGACCCGGCTCATCGAGCGCAATACCACGATTCCGGTGAGGAAGAGCGAAGTGTTCTCGACGGCCGCCGACAACCAGACGACCGTCTCTGTCCACGCGCTCCAGGGCGAGCGGGAGATGGCCAAAGACAACCGAACCCTCGGGCAGTTTCAGCTGGTGGGCATTCCGGCGGCCCCGCGGGGAGTCCCTCAGATCGAGGTCACGTTCGACATCGATGCCAATGGCATCGTGAACGTCTCGGCCAAGGATCTCGCGACGGGCAAAGAGCAGAAGATCACCATCACCAGCTCGAGCGGCCTGAGCCAGTCGGAGATCGACCGCATGGTGAAGGAAGCCGAGTCGAACCGGGATTCCGATCGGAAGAACCTCGAGGAGATCCAGGCGAGAAACCAGCTCGACAACGTGGTGTTCACGACCGAGCGCACGTTGAACGAGAACCGTGCCGAGCTCGATGGCTCACTGGTCCGCGAAGTCGAGGACGCTCTCGAGCAGGCCAAGCGAACGCTGGAGAGCGGAGACGCGGCGAGCTTCCGAAGTGCTTCCGAGACGCTCACCAAAGCGGCTCACCGCATGGCGGAAGCGCTGTACCAGAAGAAGGCGAGCGGCGAAAAGCCG
>Ga0326597_10002895_pt1 | contig 25289 bp, 21 predicted proteins | sample RVTome_12_FD_203789 | JGI IMG/M metagenome (GOLD analysis project Ga0326597, IMG submission 203789) | Soil microbial communities from uranium-contaminated site in the Upper Colorado River Basin, Wyoming, United States - RVT100D185 | ecosystem: Environmental > Terrestrial > Soil > Contaminated >... | reverse complement strand
ACAACAAAAGTTATTGCCATGAGTCTACGAATCGCCATATCGCCCCTGTTGCGCGGAGCCCGAGTACAGATTACTGCGTACTGGGTTCTCGCGTTGGCGTTGTCCACCAGCACCGGCACGCTGCGCGCCCAACTCCCAAACGCTCAATACGGCGACGTCGTCCCGCGCGACGTGCGCGAGATGTACGACAAGGGCTTGCAGTATCTCGCCAAGACGCAGTCCGCGGACGGTAGCTGGTCGACCGGCCAGCCTGGCCCCGGCACGACGGGCTTGGCACTGATGGTGCTGCTCGCCGCGGGGGAAGATCCCAACTTTGGCCTGTACAGCAGTCACGTCCGCAAGGCTCTACGCAGTTTGATCTCGCAGCAAAACTCGGCCACCGGATACCTCGGCAACAGCATGTACCATCATGGCTTCGGCATGTTGGGGTTGGCGGAAGCTTACGGTGCTGTTGACGACCGCAGCCTCTGGCCAAGCGGTCAGGCGGGGAAAGGCCGTTCGATTGGAGAATCGCTTGAGTTTGCGGTTCGCGCGGCGATCACCTCGCAGAAGAAGAATTCTTTCGGAGCCTGGCGGTACACGCCCGATTCGACCGACGCAGACACGTCGGTGAGCGGTTCTGTTCTCGTCGGGCTGCTGGCCGCGCGCAACGCCGGAATCGAGGTCCCTGATGCTTCGATCGATAAGGCGATTGAGTTTTACAAGAGCGTGACCTCGAACTCGGGGCAGGTGGCTTACGCCGGTGGCTTAGGTGGTTTCGATGAATCGCTGGCTCGTATCTCGATCGGCACGCTGGTCTATGCAATCGCTCGGCGAAAGGACTTGCCGCAGTACAAGGCGACACTCAGCTACTTGACGAACCGCTTGGAAGCGACTCCGCCGCAATGGCCGGAATACACGCGTTACTACCAGGCCCAAGCCTTATTCCAAGGCGACGTCGAAGTCTGGGAGAAATGGAACAAGCTGCTGGTGCGTCAGTTGAAGCAATCACAAAAAGCGGATGGCAGCTTTACGAGCGACTTTGGTCCCGCGGTCGGCACGTCGATGTCGCTGCTGGCGTTAGCATTGAATTACAAGTTCTTGCCGATTTACGAACGATGAGTCAAGGCATGGTAGATAAAAGATTAGCCGTTGTGATGAATGGCCGCTCACATCTTAGGCGAGTCGCAGTTGATCACTTACCAGCAGGCCGGAACAAGGCTTTGCGCAGTTCCGGCAGCGGCGCAACGATTGGCTCATGCCGGAACTGCGAAGACTTGTTCCGGCCTACTTCTCACATCACTGCTTCTGGTACGTTCTCATCGGCCGCTTGTCATCGGCATCACGCCATCGGCTCGTTGAGTGTGCTGATCGCGTTTTTTCTCGTGGCGGCGACCTCGGCGGAGGGCGCCGAACCGGTCGCTGCCGCAAAGCTCACATTAGCCAATGGCGACTTTGCCACCGGTCGGCTGATCGATTCGGATCAACCGCAAGTCCTTCGTTGGCAAGGCGACGGTTTTGTGTCTCCGTTCGATTTCATGCAGCGCGATGTGGTTTCGATTCATTTCTCTTCGCCCGACGAGCGGCCGGTCCCCACGGGCGACTACTGCTTTGAATTGGCGGGCGGCGACCTGCTGTTCGGCCAGCTGGTCGGTTTGTCGGAGCAGACCGCGGAGTTAGAGTTGCCGTTGTTCGGCCGCACGCAGCTAACGCGATCGAGCATCCGGCGAATCCGTCGGTGGGGCGACGGAGCCGATTTGTTATACCTGGGCCCGAACGGTTTGGCCGATTGGGATTTGTCATCACCGGTGAATGCCTGGCGAGACGAATCCGGGCACCTGATCACCGACCAAGACGGAGCCTTCATCCAAAAAGACTTCAAACTACCCGCTCAAGCCGTGATCGAATTTGAGATTTCCTGGAAGTCCAAACCGAACTTCGTCCTGGCGCTGGGTGTCGAAGGCGGTAATCTAGCCCTTGGCGGAGCGCAGTCTTTTCGTTTCGAGGTGTGGCAGAATAATCTTGTCGCGATGCGCGAAACCGATGACGAGGCCGATGTTGCTTCCGTGGCCCGCGTGGAAGATGGCCCAGGCCGAACGCACTTGATCGCCTATCTCGACCAACGGCAGCACCGCATGTTCGTCGCGTCGCCTGCCGGGAACAAGTTGGCGGATTTGCACGTCTCCAGCGGTCTGAACTTCAACTACCCAGTCATTCGCCTGACGAATCACCGGGGAGACGTCCGTCTCGAACGGTTGCGTATTAGTCGTTGGAACGGCGACGAGCCGCGCGAGGTGCAAGCCGACAAGGCGCGATTGCATCGAGCGGACGGTTCCATCGTGTATGGCAACCTGAAATCGTTCGATAGCGCGGTGGCGCAGTTCGTGATCGCCGGGGACGACGGCGAAACTCGCGTCGCGGCGGCCGATGTCGGCAGCATTGTCCTGTCGGGCCAAGAGATCTCCGGGCAAAGCGTCCGTGCGGTCATGCGGGACGGCACGCGGCTGAGCGGACAGCTGGCTGGCGTCCAAGGAGGAAAGTTATTGTTGACCTATCCGGCGATCGGCGTTCCGCTTGCCATACCCGTCACTGAATTGCACTCTCTACTTTCGCTCGACGCCCAGCCGTCAAGCACTTCGCGGGAAGGTCGATCCGGACGACTCGAATTGACAGATGCGAAGTTGACGGGAGCGCTGATGCCTGGAAAGGAAGCTCCCGACGCCAGTAGTTTGGTGTGGCAGCCACACGCAAGTGCAACCGCGAGCGCACTTGTTCCAGGGACTGCCGGCCGGATCGTGTATCGCGATCCGCCGCCACCTGAACCCAAGGTGAAGGCCCAGACGGTCCGACGTGTCGTCAATCGCGGCGGCGTTCTGGAGATTTTCAACCGCCTCGCCCCCAGTAGCCCATCGCCGCGGGCCGTCGCATCGACCAAACGTGCTCTGCATTTGCGGACGGGAGATGCGCTCCCGTGCGAAGTGACTGCCATCGACGAGAAGGGGGTCACTTTCAAGACCGAAATGACCGATGCCACATTCGTGCCGCACGACAAGATCAAAGCCGTCGAATTGAGCGATCTCAAAGTTCTGACCAAACTTGACAAAGTGAAGCAAGAACGCCTGCTCACGCTGCCGCGAATGCAGCGCAACAATCCGCCCACACACCTGATTCGATTCTTCAATGGCGATTACCTTCGCGCTAGGATCGAATCGATGAATGAAGAGTTTTTGACGGTTGAAGTCCGGCTGGAATCGAAGCAACTTAAACGAAGCCACATCGTCGAGATCATCTGGTTGCATCAGGACGAATTGGGCGACGAGCCGGAGGCCAGTGAGCACCAATCGCTCGCGCCGACTCACGTGCAAGCGGTCCGCAGCAATGGAACACGTTTGACGTTCCAGCCTCAAGAGTGCGACGGCAAGCTGGTGGCTGGAACAAGCGAGTTGCTGGGTCGCTGTCACGTCGAACTGGCTGACGTCGATTTGCTGCTGATTGGCGAACAAGTCAATGACGCGGCAGCACGGCTGACCTACGGGCTCTGGCGGCTGCAACATGCGATCGATCCCAAATTCGTCAGCGCCGACGGCGTGACCGCGAGGCCACTGGGTACCGAATCTGACATGGTCGGCAAGCCCGCACCCGACTTCACGCTTGAACTACTTGACGGGACATCCTTTCAGCTCTCCCGCCGCAAGGGAAGAATCGTGGTCCTCGACTTCTGGGCAACCTGGTGCGGTCCCTGTATCCAGGCGATGCCTCAGGTCGATGAAGTCGTCCATGAGTTTAAGGACCATGACGTCGAACTGATTGCCGTGAATCTACAAGAAGCTCCCGACAAGATTAAGTCGACGCTCGATCGCTTAAAACTCGACCCCGCCGTTGCCTTGGACATTGACGGCGTTGTTGCCGACCGCTACGCCGCGACATCGATTCCCCAAACTGTTATCATCGACCGAGAAGGCACCGTGGCGAGGCTGTTTGTCGGCGCTGATCCCGACTTTGCCGACCAGTTACGCACGGCCTTGCAGGGTGTCGTTGACGGCGAAGTTTCCGAAGACCCTGAATAGTCGTTTAACCCGAAGCCGGAGGCGACGGCGTGGGAACGGTGTCGCCGCCTGAAATCCGTCGCCTCCGGCTTCGGGTTAAACTTATCGATCATCACCACAACTTTGAGGATACGCTCATGAATATCGGCCCCAATCCGCTTGAAATTCTACTTCTCATTCTGCTCGGTGGAGGCTTCGGTCTGCCTTCGGGTGTCCCACCAACCGCGGAAGATCCCCTCGCACAGAAAATCGCGCCTGCGGAATGCCTGTTCTATACGTCATGGGCCGGCACGGGCACGCCGAACGCCGCCAGCGGCAATCACACGGAGAAGATGCTGGCCGAACCGGAGGTGCAGGAGTTTATCGATCGTGCCGGTGATTCATTCTTCGGTTCTTTTTCGCAAATACAGCCCGAGCCGAACGAGCGAGCGGCATTCGAGAACGCGAAAAAGGCCCTGAGACTCATTCGCGGCAAGCCGGGCGCGTTCTACATCTCTGATTTTCAGATACACGGTGTCGCTCCGCCCGATGTCAGAGGCGGCGGGCTGTTACAGATGGGCGAGGATGGACCCGCACTGCGGAAAATCCTGGAAGAAATCCAAAGCAAATCCCAGTTGAGCGATGTCACGGAAGTGCAGATCGACAACCGCAAGTTCTATCGAGTGATCCAGAACGAGGGAGGTCCGGCCATCACCTGGGGACTGGCCGGGAAGTATCTCGTTTTCGGAGTCGGTGACGGCGCCGTCGAGGAGCTGATGCAACGCGCACGAGGCCAAGAACCTGCTCCTGCCTGGCTGACCGCCGCCAAGACCAAACTCGCCGTTCCTCGCATCGCTTCGGTGACGTACATCAACACGAAAAAGATCATCGGCCTGGCCGTGGAAGCGAACGACGGGGACGAGGCGGAACGAGTCGTGTCGGCGTTGGGGCTCGATAAAGTCGGCGCCGCTGTCATGGTGAATGGGTTGGATGACAAGGGTTGTGTGACGCGCGCGTCGTTGTCGCTAAATGGGGCCGCCACTGGGATTTTCTCCTGGCTGGATGCGCCGCCACTGAACGCCGCGGATCTCAAGCAGATTTCAGCGACGTCGCCCGTCGCGATCGCTTTCAAGCTGGATGCCGCCAAGCTCTATGATCTGTGGATCGACTTGGCAACGCAAATCGACCCCGACTCGGCGCAACAGATGCTCGCGGGGGTGCAGCAAATGGAACAACAGGTTGGCCTGCGCATTCGCGATGATTTGCTCGGCTCGCTGGGCGACACTTGGCGCATCTACGCACAACCTGGTCCCGCCGGCTTGATGACCGGCTGGACCATCGCCATCAAAGTCCGTGACCGCAAAAAGCTCGAGCAAGTTCAAAATACGCTGCTGGCGATGGCGAAAGGGGCTCTCGCGCAAGCGGGCCCGGGCGGACCGACGCTTCAATCTAGCGAAGTCGCCGGCTACACGGTCCACACGGTTTCGTTCGGGCAACCCGGCGTTCCGGCGGCACCCTCCTGGTGCATCACCGACGACGAGTTGTTTGTGACGGTAACTCCTCAACAGCTAAAGCCGCTCTTGTCGGGGACCGCTCAAGGAGGATCGCTTGCCACAAATGAAGACGTGAAGAAGCTGTTCCAGGCCGGCTCGCGCACCTTGGCTCTCGCTTATATCGATACTCAGCAAGTCGCGAAGACGCTTTTGCCATTTGCCCAAATGGGATTACAGATGGCCGGCGGCCAGCCTGGCGGTCCTGCACTCACCACCGACGGATTGCCCTCACAAGAATCGATCGTGCCGCACTTGCAGCCGACGCTGTTGGCCGTACAGCGGACGGCGGAGGGGGTTGAATTCACAAGCTATCAGACACTGCCCGGCGGTAACGTCGGTGCGTCAGCCCCGGTGATGGTCGCCTTGCTGTTACCCGCAGTTCAGGCGGCACGTGAGGCGGCTCGCCGCATGCAAGGTAGTAACAATTTAAAGCAAATTGCCTTGGCGATGCACAACTTTCACGATGTGTATCGGGCATTTCCAGCGGGCTACAGCGCCGATGCCGATGGGAATTCGTTGCTGAGTTGGCGTGTGCATATTCTGCCATTCATCGAGCAGCAAGCGCTTTACGAACAGTTTCATCTCGATGAACCGTGGGACAGTGCGCACAACAAAACGCTTATCGCCCACATGCCAGAGATCTATCGCTGTCCGAACTCGGTCACGGAACCCGAGATGACGAACTACGTTGGAATTGCGGGCAGCGATGGTATCTTCGTCCGGCCGAAAGCTGGTGAACGTTTGGGAACGAGCATGCGTGACGTTACTGACGGCACGTCGAATACGATCATGGCGGTTGAAGTCCCTGACGAGTCGGCCGTCATTTGGACAAAACCCGCGGACTTTTCGCCGAACGTGGAAGAACCGACGAAGGGATTAACGGGGCTGCGGCCAGGCGGCTTTCAGGCCGCTTTGACCGACGGCAGCGTTCGCTTCATCGCCGAGACGATCGACGTTGGAACGCTACGCGCTCTGTTTACCAAGAGCGGTGGCGAGGCCGTAAGATTGCCGTAACGGAATCCGTACGCGCTATCTGCCGATCGACCCGGCAAAAGAATTGCGAGTCACAAAGCCGCTGAACTGCTCTTCGAGTTCGGCGAGTGTCGCGTCGAGTTGCGCTTCAAACGCCTCGAATGCGGTCGTGTTTGGTATTTCGAATTCGAGCAATACCATCGCTGCCGAGTTGGTGGTTTCGGTGCGATCCGCTTTCAGGGTACGGGCGTTCATGACATTGCTCCTAGGTAGAAAATCGACGCCAGCTGTAATAGCAATCGTCGTGCCACGATGAATTCTTGACCTTGCAGGTGACGTAAATCACTGCACTGTTTGGGTTTGCCTCCATGCAAGGCTCACAATCGTGTAAGTTTGCCGGGCAACATTGAACAGCTAACGCAACTTCGTTCAGTTCCGGCAACGCCATTCGACTTGCCACCGAAGTGCAATTCGGCTCCGGAAGAAAAAACTTGAAAATATTTCAAGCCGGCCCAAAGAACGGTATCGCCCCGCCGAATTGCTCGTTGAGAACCGCAGGGTCGCGGCAAGCCTCGTATTGGGAACAGTTACGAATCACGGCGTTACAGAACTCTCAGAAGTTGGAGGATCGAAAGATGGTTAGGAAATCAGCAGTTGTGGCCGCTGGCGTGCTGCTCTTAGCAGGCTTGCTTTACGGCCGAAGTCACCTCTCGACGGCGGTTGGGATCGCCCAGCAGACATTCGAGGACAGTGTCCCAGTGACGTTCGAGTTGAAACGGGCTCGCGAGGAGATTCGACGTCTCCAGCCTGAGATCGAACGGAACATGCACGCGATCGCCGAGGTCGAAGTGGAAGTGGCGAGATTGGAGCGGCAAGTCCTGAAGGCGGAAGAGCGATTGACGAAGGATCGCGACGACATCATGCGTCTGAAAGGCGATTTGGACTCGGGGTCTGAACAGTTTCAGTATGCAGGACGCAATTACAGCGCGACGCAAGTCAAGACAGATCTGACTCGCCGTTTCGACCAGTTCAAGACGCAGGAGGCAACGATCGTCAGCAAAAGGAAGCAGCTTGATGCCAAGCAGCGGATGATGCTGGCTGCGCGCGACAAGCTCGAAGGGATGCTGGCCGCGAAGAGTCAGTTGGAAGTCGACGTCGAAAACCTTGACGCTCGCCTGAAGATGGTCGAAGTCGCTCAAACGACCAGCGATTTCAACTTCGACGACAGCAAGCTCTCCAAGACGAAAGAGCTGGTCGATCAGGTGCGGACTCGCATCGAAGTGGCCGAGAAACTCGTGAACGCGGATCTCGAATACTACGATCGCATTCCGCTGGATGATGCGGAATTCGACCGCGACATCACGGAAGAAGTGACGGACTATTTCGGCCATGGCCGTCCAGAGATCGAGACGCTTGTCGAGTCGTTGCATTAGATTTGACCGGAACATTCCCCGAGGGTCTGAGTTTCTTATGCTCAGGCCCTCTCTCCGGATTCGTCACGTTTACTTTCGGTGAATCGAGATGTTTCAAACTTGGCGTTTAAAACTTCGCGAAGCTGATGAAGCTTACAAGGCAGGCGATCTCGCGAAGGCTTGCCGGATGCTGATTGACGACAGCCTGACGCAGTTTCTTCCAGGGCGAAAACTGGCCACGAAGGTCACAACTCGGAAGGCCGAGCGCGCAATCAGCTGCATCAATTGCAGCGATTTAGATTCAGCTTGGGGCGAAATCGACGAAGCTGTTTCACTGAGCGGCGAGACCACGGCGGTACGGCAAGCAAAACAAAAAGTCGTCGAGGCGGCAATTCGCGACATCGGTGTGATGCTTCGCACCGGCGATGCAACTGCCGCGATGACAGCCATCGAATCGCTCGAGAAGCGAAAGGTTGCGGCAGCGCCGCTGGTGACGCTCAAGCAAGTGGCCCAACGCATTCATTCGGCAGCGAATCTCGTCACGCGTGGCAAGTTCGCGGAAGCCGAGTCGCAACTGGAAATCGCGATGCGTCTTCGTCCCGACTTTGCCGAGTTAGAGCAAGGTCGCTCGGACTGTCGCGAGCGCGCCAAGAAGTTCGGCAGATTGACGGAACAACTCCATCAGGCCATGGCCACGGCGAGTTGGTCGGAAGTCGTCTCGATCGCCGACCAGTTGCTGCAACTTGCTCCCGAGTCGACGCTGGCGAAAGAGGCTCGAAAACAGGCCTGGGCCAAGGTCGGAGCCAAGGTCGTTGATTCGCGGCGTGTACCGAGTAGCTGGCCCAGCGAGAATGACCTCGGCGAAGTCAATGGCGAGCGATTTCTGCTGTGGGTGGATGGAGTCGGTGGTTACCTGGTGAGCTTGGCGAGCGAGGTCGTGCTCGGACAAGCGGCTCCTGGGAATCGTGTCGACATCCCGATATTGGCGGACATCTCCCGCCGCCACGCCAAGATCCGCCGTGATGGCGAAGGATACACGATCGAGCCGCTGCATGTTCTGCGGTTGAACGGCAAAGCGATCCAAACCAAGGCGATATTGAGCGATGGCGACGAAATTGAGCTGGGCTCGGGCGTTCGCTTTCGTTTCCGGCGACCACATGCACTGAGTGCCTCAGCCCGTCTGGATCTCATCAGCCGTCACCGCACGCAGCCGTACGCTGACAGCATCCTGTTAATGGCCGAATCCTGTGTTTTAGGGCCGCGTTGGCAGAATCACGTCGTTTGCCCAGACTGGGAAGCAGACGTTGTTTTGTATCGCCAGGACGACGAACTTTATTGCCGGGCGATGGACGCAATTGAAATCGATGGCGAATTGTGTGACGGACGTGGCCGCTTGAACGGAAATTCGCATGTCGCAGGAAGCGATTTCTCCATGAGTCTGGAGGAGCTGGACAGATGCACAACTCAGCCGTTACTGTAGAAGAACGCGGCCATCACCTCAAACAACGGCACGCCGCAATGCCTAAACAACTCATTAAACCTGAAGGCGGAAGCATGAAGTTCGCCTACGCGACCGGAGCCCGGCCTCTTGATGGATACACCATCAAGCGAGGAATCGGTGTCGGCGGATTTGGCGAAGTGTATTTCGCGCTCAGCGACGCTGGCAAGGAATTAGCCGTCAAACGCATCCAGCGGAACATGGACGTCGAAGTCCGTGGGGTCACGCAATGCATCAACCTCAAGCATCCGAACCTGGTATCGTTGTTTGACATTAAGTACGACGACGAGGGGCAAGCTTGGGTTGTGATGGAGTACGTTTCTGGCGACAGCCTGAAAGACGCACTCGATTGCAACCCGAACGGGATGCCGGTTTCGGAGGCTTACGATTGGTTTCAAGGCATCGCGCGAGGCGTCGCGTATCTTCATGACCAAGGAATCGTCCACCGCGACCTGAAGCCGGGTAACATTTTTCTCGATGGCGAGATCGTCAAGATCGGCGATTACGGTCTGTCGAAATATATCTCGTGCAGCCGCCGCAGTGGACAGACGGAGAGCGTTGGCACGTTTCACTATATGGCTCCCGAGATCGGCAAAGGCGTCTACGGCAAAGAGATCGACGTCTATGCACTTGGAATCATTCTCTTCGAGTTGCTGACTGGGCGAGTTCCTTTCGAGGGCGAGAGCAGTCAGGAAATCATCATGAAGCACCTGACGGCGGACCCCGATCTCTCGCCCGTGCCCGCAGCCTTTCGCTCGGTCATCAAGCGATCACTGCTGAAGGACCCGGCTCAGCGCATCTCGTCGGTTGCCGAGATGCTCGCCGAAGTTGAAGTCGCGACTGGGCTCGCCAAGCCGCGGCCCACGAACCCTACCGCCAAGCCGCCCGTCATCGCCAAAACAGTGTCAGGTCTGTCCGCGACCGCGGCGTCGGCAATGTATATCGGTGACGAGTTCGAAAGCGACGGGATTTACCTCGGCCCGCTTCAAGAGACGGTCCCGACCGAGATCGTCGGCGAATCGCCTTTTAGTGCATCCGCGAAATCACCGCCACATGCGGAACCAATCGCCCAGGCGGTTCGTGATGGATGGCACAGCACGGCGAATTGGTGGCAAAACTCGAAGCTGAATTCTTCAGCGAAAGTGTTGCTGCTGATCGGCGGCATCTGCCTGTTGGTCCTGAATGGCCAGTGGTTAGTTCCCACCGGCATTCTGTTGGGTGCGATGTACTTGGTGTATTACGGGCTGCGCTCGCTCACGCTGGCGTTGGGTACCCCTCAAACGACGACTAACTCGCAATCGCAGGCATCTGCCTCGACCTATCAGACGACCGCTTCCATGCATAACAAACGTCGCAGCTATCGGCGAAAGCATTGGAAACAAGAAGCTCGCGAACGCCTGGCGCGAAAGCATAACGGCGAACGAGTGACCGAACTGAGTGGCGCGCTGATCACATCCGCGGTCGCGAGTCTAGTCCTCTGCTTCGTGATGACGCTGTTGATGCGAGGGGAGACGCTCGGGGACGTCTTTACTTGGACCTTGTACGCCTGGTTCTCGTTGACCAGCATTCTCGGAGCGTGGGTGATTTTGGCGATCGCCAAATTCTGGGAGTCCGACGAAGGCGAGCCGCTTCGCCGGCGCTTTGTAATGCTCGTGGCTGGACTGGTGACCGGTATCGTCGCCTTTGCCAGCAGCCAGTTCCTTGGCGTTCAAGTGACCGACGAACTCGTCGTTCAAACGCTTCCAGCGATCGCAATTCCAGTCGGCTGGACGTCTTCGGACGGTTCGTTAACGCTGCCAGCGTTTCTGATCTACTTCGGCGGAATGTTCGGGATTGCAAAATGGTGGCTGCAAGCCGACCCGCTGAGAGCAAGTCGAGTCAGCCTGTGGGCCACGGCAGGTTGCATTTTCTGGGCCTGGCTGATCCACGTGTTTTGGGCTTTTCCACAACCGTGGGGGTTCATGTTTGCCGCGACCGTGTCGATCGCCGTCCAGCTCGCGGCACCTTGGGTGCGGCCCGCGGAGCGAGCGAAAATCAGAGATCAAGTCGCGGAGGTCGCGTAGGAGAACGCTATGTTCGTGCTAATGGTGATCGTAATACTTGCTGTCTTTGCATTGTGGCTATCAAACATGGAACGTAAACATCCAGCTGCTCTGATCATGATCGGGCTGATGAGCGTCGTCTTGGGAGGACGCACTGTCGCGTTGTTGAGCGATTCGTACTCGGAGGAGTACCTCGCTGCGGCATACGCCGCTGACGAGTCTCCTTCAGTTGGCTCGCCACGGAACGAAGACGCAGAAGTCCTCGGCGAAATCAGCAGCGATGCGGAATGGTCCGAAACGGCGACTTCAAGTGACATGGCGACTCCCGTCTCGTCCAGCACCGGCCCGCGCGAACTAACGGTCGAACCGACGCCGAACTTTCGCTACCTGACAATGCCCCGCCCCAATTGGGTCGAGACCGAGGCGTCCAACAATGACGATCGCTACCAGATTGCGGTCGAATCCGGATTGCACATGCGAAAGCGGACGGCTCAGCAGTCCTTGCGGGATGAAGTCAAGGCCGCCGTCGATGCTTACGTGAACGATTATCTCAATTCAGAATTGGCTTCAACGCTCTCAGGCTACTCCATCGAGGAGCGCGAAAACGGTGCGGCGCGAACCATTAACCTGCGTCTCGATGGTAACACATTCGAGATCGCTGGCGACCGATTCGACGAACAGGTCGAGTTCGATTACGGAGTCATGAATCAGTCGCACGCATTGGTCAAGATCGATAAGAACGTAAAAGAAGCGCTTGACCAACATTGGAGCAAGGTACGGGCGGCAGCGAGGTTGTTCCAAACAGGGCTTGGTGCGGGAGCGATCCTGCTCCTGCTGGGGACGATGTTCAGCTATTTGAAGCTGGACACGGCGACGCGCGGGTATTACACCGGGCGCTTGCAGTTCGGGACGGCTGCGGCGATACTGGCAATCATCGCTGCCTGTGTCGTTTGTGCGAATTGGATTCCGTGGATGTAGGCAGTGCATCATGGAAGTCGCGGGATTCGCAAGAATCCCGTGGACTGTGGGATCAGAATTCTTGCGAATTCTGCTACAGCCAGGTACCGCAACTTTCTGTCACATTCGCCGATGGCCGACCTCTCCGATACCGATCGAATCATTATCGACCGCATTCGCAATGGCGATAGCGACGCGTGGAGCGATCTGATTTCACGCTACGAAAGGCGACTGTTAGCGTTTGTCGAAAGCCGCATCGGTCGCCGCGCGGCTAGCGAGGACATCGTACAAGAGGCCTTCGTTGGCTTTCTGAACAGCTTGCCGAATTTCGATGGACGGCGGCCACTGGAAAGTTACCTGTTTTCAATCTGTGCCTACAAGCTGACAGATCACATGCGTCGTGAAGGCCGTCGCCCGGCATTGCCGCTTTCGGCGGGTGCCGATTCCGGCGGCGAGTGGCAGCTGGCGTCGCCCGCGCGTGCGGCCAGCAGCATTGCCCGCAGCGGTGAGCAAAAGGATTTGGAGGAGAAGGCCCTCGTCGAGGCGCTCCGCGAACAGGTCGACCGCTGGAAGGAACGAGGCGATTGGACCAAGCTGCGATGCAACGAGCTGCTGTTCGTCCGTGGTTGGGCGAACAAGAAGGTGGCCCAGGAGCTTGGCATTTCGGAGCAGCAGGTTGCGAACTTCAAGTTCGACTTCCTCGCCCGGACTCGCGCGCTCGTGCAGCGGCAAGCGCTCTCGGAGGACGTTTTTCCCGAACTCTATGACGAATAGAACGTGAGCGGCTGACGCGAATGGCAAGAGAATTCACCGAATCAGAATTAGAGGCGTACCTTGACGAAGCCCTCGCCCCGGACGAGATGGTGGCGGTCGAGTCGGAGCTTCGCGCCAATCCGAAGTTAGGCAAGCGACTTGCCACGATCAACGGCCGACGCGATGCGGGCGTTCATACAATCGGCGAAATCTGGCGTCGCCACCGAATCAGCTGCCCAAGCCGCGAACAACTGGGAAGCTATTTGCTCGACGCACTGGACAAGCAGCAGATGGATTATTACCGCTTCCACATCGAGGAGGTGGGATGCCGGTTCTGCAACGCCAATCTTCACGATCTACGGATGCAGCAAGAAGAGACCGCCGAGATTGCCGCCACAAGACGGACCAAGTATTTCCAATCCAGCGCCGGCTATCTCCGCGGCAAGTGAGTTATACTGCGTGCGGATAGCATTCGCACAATTGTTTAACGCGACGCCAGCGGCGAGCTTGGAATGTCCGCTCCCAACAGAACTCGCCGCTGGCGTCGCGTTAAACGACGTGCCATCGTAAGTCGCGAGCGGTATAGCGACCATCGATGTCACCGTTGATAACGTACTAGGCAATTCGTCCTCCTCGAATCAGCTCAAACGCATCGAAAGGGCGCTTGAGTTGTTTGAAGATCTATGGAAGGCGGGGGGCAGACCGTCGATTGCGGCGTTCCTCACCGACGACGAGAACCGAGCCGACTTGCTTTTCGAACTTGTGCATTTAGATTTGTCGTCCCGCCTCAAAAAAGGTGAGGACGCATGCGTCGAACAATACCTCGAACAGTTTCCAGAACTGATACAAGATCGAACCGGCGTGATCGAGCTGATCGTTGCGGAGTTTCGATTACGTGGGCAGAACGGAATGCATCCCAAGCCCGAATCGTTTGCCGCGCGTTTTCCGAGTTACGCCGACGAACTGGCCCTGCTTCTCAAGCAACCACCCCCGTTCCCGTCGGCGTCGGCGTCGGCGTCGGTTCCCGATTCGGTTGAACTGTCCTCACTGCCACAATGCAATCGCAGTCGTCGATGGTGAAGACGAGTGCGAAGTGGTCTGTCCCTCCTGTCACATTGCCAGAACGCAACCGAGCATGTTGTCTTCCCACTACACAGACAGGGTCGACGCACGAAAAGGGTGATGTCGGAGCCGGGTACCCTCTGGGTGAGCTCGCCTGCATGTACCTCTGTTGTGGCTACACCCGTGGCGTTACCGTCACCAGCGTACAACTCGAGGCCAGTGTGACTGGCTAAGTCTTCACTGTAGGACTCTTTCATTCCCTACTCCAAGCCGGTTTATCCCGGCGCTTTCCTGTGTCCCCAGCTGCCCGTGCCCAGCTGCCCCCCAGCTGCCTCCCCGAGGCTAGTGACCGCTTGGGGGGCGTTTTAGAGACGATCCACCGCGGCGGATTTCTGATCGAAGGCGGCGCTGACAACTTCATTACGACGGTACCTTGGGCGTTGGATCTGTGCCGTCGAATTAGCTTTGAAGCTCAGCTCGTACAGACCAACTCTGGGTACCGGCACGCCTTCGTCGTCCGCCGTGGCAAGTTGCATCACATCCCCGACGGCTTCGTCGTCATGGCACCCAGCAATGTCTGGCCGCTGCTGACGACCCCGATCTTGAGTCCCTGGGGGAAGCTACGCTTGGCGTGGGAGCGTTTCGTTCCGCGCCAAGTTCAGACGGATGACGAGAGTCTTGCAGCTTTTTGCCAGCGGAGGCTTGGGCGCGAGACTTATGAGCGGCTCGTCCAGCCTCTTCTTGGAGGCATTTACACGGGCGACCCGCACAAACTCAGCTTGCGATCAACGATGCCGCGATTCGCCGACATCGAACAGCAGCACGGCAGTCTGATTTCCGCGATCCGGAGTCAGCCGAAGTCCAAGGAGCGAAGTAGCGGCGCCAGATACAGCATGTTTGTCGCACCACGCGACGACGGAGGAAAACGCATTTGAGCAGGGCAAGAATCTGGTTGTCTGTCCGCTGGAAATGGCAGTGCAGGAGCCGAGATCGCGACACTTGGCTTCTCGGTTGCTTGCGGGAAGTCGCTCCGAGTTGCTTGTTTCGGTGCCGTCAACACCGCTGCGGAACAGGTTTCGAATCTCTGTACATCGCCGCTTGTAAATGCACCGACGGCGCGTAGCATTCCGAGTCCACATCGGCGGGTACACGGGGCGCCCGTCAACGGTCACTAGCATTAGCGACCGTGGTTTTAGCTACTCACGTTCCGCACCCCCCATCGCATGTTGGCGCTGACAAGATATCGCGTGTTTGGCATCCTACGCAACCTCGATAGTGTTGGGGCGCTTCTCGCCCCAAGAACAACCGGTTGCATGGCTAGGAGGGCCAGACGATGGATGCACGGACGCGTTTTGAAACTCGCACGGTTGGGGGTCTGCCGGTCGTGCAGGCATTCTTGGAAGAATTGGAATTTGCCAAGATCATCGATCAACTCGTGCCCTGGGAAGGAGACGTACCCTTGGGAACCCTGGTGGAGATCCTGATGTGTAATCGGCTGCTGGCTCCCAAGCCGCTGTTTCGAGTCGCCGAGTGGGCCGAGGAAGCTTGCGTGCCAGACTACTACGGCGTCACGGCGGAACAGTTGAACGATGATCGGCTGGGAGGGGCGTTGGAACGCTTGAACAAACATGGCCAGACGGTGCAAGCAGCGCTGGTGGCCAACGCCGTCAAGCGATTCAAGTTGGACGTGAGCCGGATTCACTACGACATCTCCAACATCGAGTTGTTTGGGGCGTATACGCGGCAACTCGAAAAGGAGGCGGTGGAAGACGAGGCGACTGCCGGCGAAGAGGGATCCGCCCGCGAATCCGCGGAAGAAGCGACTCCTGCCAGCGGCCCCAAGCCGATGTACGGGCGAACGAAAAGTGGCCGCAAGAACGTCAAGCAGATTCAGTTCGGCATCAACGTCACTCGGGATGGCGCGGTGCCGGTGGGCCATCTGCCGCTGGATGGAAACGCCGCCGAAGCGAAGACGCATCTGGAGAATCTGAAACTGCTGGACGACCTCCTTCCTCATTCGCGGCGTCTTTACACGGCGGATACGAAACTGGATACGCCCGAGAACCTACTGGCGATCGCCGCCAACAAGGGACAGTTTCTTTGTGCTGGCGTGTTTCAACCGCATTTGAAAAAAGAGTATCGCAAGCTGGCTCGCAAGAACCAGTTGAAGATGGTGGACTATTGTCCCAAGAGCAAAGCGCATCTGCCCGCAGATCAACGTCCGCAATATAAAGTGGCCGAGGTTCCCGCGACTCTGGAAGGTACGGTGGACGGCCGCCCCGTGCGGATCCGCTATCGTCTGATTTACGTTTGGAGTGAGGCGAAGGCCGAGCAGGAAGCAAAGACCCGACAGCGGCACATCGCCAAGATTCAGGAGGTATTCGAGAAAACTGAACGCAACCTGAACAAATACAGCCTGACCACGCAGGAGGCGATTGTGAAACGATTGGAAGGGGCCCGGAACCGCTCTGACGAAGGCGATGTGTTTCAATACCAACTGACGAAGCAACGGGGTGGCAAGTTTTTGCTGAGTTGGAAGATCGACCAAGCGGCGCTGCGCGCGCGGAAGGAAGTTGAGGGCGGGTATTTACTGAAGACGAACTTGTCGAAGAAGGACACCCCGGCATCGGAGGTGCTGCGCGAATACAAGGAACAGATTCATGTGGAACGTCGTATCCGGGATCTCAAGGGTCCCCTGGCCGTGGCGCCGATGTATCTGGAAAAGCCGGAACGGATGGCTGGGTTGTTGCAGATTCTGATGTGGTCGCTGATGGTTCTTACGTTAATGGAGCGTGCGGTTCGACGAAGCCTGAAAGGCAAAGCGATGTACGGACTCTATCCGGAGAACCGACCATGCTCCGCGCCGACCGCGAAAACGATTCTGGCGCGTTTCTCGACCCTCTGCATCGTGATTGTCAAAGAGCGAGGCGAACGCCTGCGTCGTCTTGCGGACCTCACGTCAGTCCAGCGAGCATTGCTGAATCACATGGGAATCCCGCCTAACCGCCTGAGTGCATTCAAGCGAAAGTGTTGCGACGTCGCAGCGTGAACGAGTGCGCGCCCTCATGCAAGAAACTGCTGCGGGGGGTGCGGAACGTGAGTAATTAGCCCGGATTATTCACGTAGGGTGTGTGAAGTCAGCTTTGTTCATGTGGTGCGTTGCGCAAGTCGTATCGCTCGCCGCGCAGAGTGTTCCCTGCGAAACCATCGATTTGCCGACGTAACACACCAGCGGGTATCGACTTGCTCCACGCACCCTACGTTGGTCATGAATAATCCGGGTTAGCGCCTCCACTAGATGTACTCGAAACGCCGGATTTTGCAACAGGAATAGGCGACCGAGGACATGTCACCTTCTTGATGCGCATCGCTGCCGCCACGACAAGATGGTGTGTCCCCGAGTTCCCGTCCAAGATGGTGTGTCCCCGAGTTCCCAGATGGTGTGTCCCCGAGTTCCCGTCTGTCCCCGAGTTCCCGTCTCCAAGGCCGACGGCCTGATGTGGGCAGTTTGGCGGCGTTGACAGAGTGGTCGGGGTTGGACGCGAACCGCTTTCTCGTTTCCAAAGCATCCCAACAAGATGAATATGGCGAGGTGGCACTCGAACAAGTCACAGCGCTATTCAGAGCCGATCCGAATCTATCGGAAGCGTCCGCCACGGCAATCGAAACAACACTGAAGGTGCTTTACGCGCAACTGCGCAAAGAGTGACGGATGGCATTGAGAAGAGGCTTCAAGGCGGAAGCAAATGGGCTGGCTCGTGATAGGCGCAGTGAACTCGGGCTCGCGCCACATGAACCGTTATGCCCCTGGCGGTTGGCAGAGCATGTTTGCATTCCGATTGTGAAGCTCTCTTCGCTTCGGCAACACATCCCAAACGAGGTGGGTTTCCTAATGAACGACGGTGCCGAGATCTTCTCAGCCGCAACCATTTTCGTCCGCCGACGCCGCACGATTCTTCACAACGACGCGAATTCTCGATCGCGACAGACTTCTGACATTGCCTAAGAACTTGGACACGCGCTCTTACGAAGGTCGATCAGTTTCGGAAGGTGGTCCTTGCTGTCTTCGGCCTGACGGTTCCGCGATGCCAGGCAGAGAACGGGAGCCTCCAGTTCGCGGGCAACGCCCGTCAGTCGGCGTGCTTGTAATACAGGCGCTGAGCCCGGATTATTCATGAACCGGTCAACGTTCTTCAAAATACACGTTTGTACGAGGAGTTACGGCTATCTTGCCCAAAACGCCGCGCAAATCAGCCGCCACGCGATAGCGTGCGGTTCTCTCGAAGTTCACGAGAACCGCAGGCTATCGCCAAGCGGCTGATGAATAATCCGGGTTAGTGTCGGCTCGCGAGTCGAGCCGATCAAAATGCGTCTTCCACGGCTTCTTCGCCATACAACGGCAGGTGACGGTAGTAGACTTCCAAGATCATCGTGCAGATCGCTGTCGTGTACAGTCGCCCGCCGGCCCTGCCGCTGCCGTGGCGGTCGTCGAAGTACCAGCTTCCCTTTTCGTGGCCGCTGGGAGCTTGCCGTGCCACAAGAAAATCTCGCATACGGACGTTCCAACCGTCCCAGTCACCGCCACCGTGATGATGCAGCACTTGTGTGGCGTAGTAGTTGAAATACATGTCGGTTGTCGATGGGCCTTGGTTGGCGAGAAAGGCGTATCCGCCGACGAGTCGCGAGTCGTCTCGCTGCCAACCGAGATACATGCGGAGCAACGTCGCCACGGAGGTCGGGCCTGACTCCTTGCCCGGCCGCATGTATCCGTAGAAGACACCGCCCGGATCCTGCACGCTGTCCAAGTATTCTTTGGCCAGTTCCGTGGTGTGCGACGGCACGTATAGCCCCGCCATGCGAGCGCTCTTGAGTGCCATGACTTGCCAGCCGGTTACCGTCGTGTCGCCGGGAGCACCGGGATGGTATCGCCAGCCGCCGCGCGGATGTTGTGCGCGGACGATGAAGTCGATTGATTTCTGAGCGTATGGCTTCAACTGCTCATCGCCAGTCATGGCATAGGCTTCGCACAACGCGATGGCTGCGATTCCTTGCGAGTACATCGTGCCTTCTTGCAGGTCTCCGCCGTGAGGCGTCTCGATCATGCGCCCGGTCAGATAGTAAAGACCTTGTTTGACGACGTCTTTGTATTTGCCTTGTTGGTGTGCGTCGCCGGCACCAAGGAACGGGAGCAATGCCAGAGCGGTTGCGCCGGTGCTGGTGCCAACCGATCCTGGGTGTGGGCAGCGGCCGTCGCAGGGACCTTCCTGATGATTCAAATGCCAGCTGCCATCTTGGCGCTGATGCGCTGCGAGCCAGGCGAGTCCTTGCTCGACGGCATCTTCGCTCGCTTGCGACCCGCCGCGAGCCGCGACGAGTCTCGCTCGCTGCTCTTGGGTACGGCCCTCGAAGCCGCCGCCGATCGGTGTGTTTGTTGCTTCGAGCAATTTGTTGACGGAGGTTTCGCGAAAAAGATCAGTGGGGTGAACTTCGATGGCTGCGACCGTGGGTGCGGCGAAAGGCGAGTCGATATTTGGGGCATCGGGAAGAAGTGTTTCCGTCGGGATGGCTTCGATCGCCTGCGGCTGGTCGTTGGCCACGCCGACGTCCGGCAGAACGATCCGCGAGTCGTTCGGTTCTGGCTCGAGCGTATCGCGGATCGGCGCAATAACTAACTCAGGGCCGCGGGGGCCCGCTTTGTTGACGATGGCGACAAGCGCCAGGATGATCAGGACGATCGTGTGGACGACAAGGCTGATGAAGCCGCTGACGGCATCGTTGGCGAAGCGGCTTCGGATGCGTTGCCAAAGCGTGCGAGTGTCCGTTTCCTCGTCGGAAATCACGATGGGGTCGACGGCTCTCTTCACAATCGGTGGTGCCAACAAGGTTTGGACTGGCGGTTCGACAAGATCGTGCCTGCCGATGTCGGGCGAGTCGTGCGGTGAGAGCGGGTTGTGCGGCATCGCGCGATTGTGCATTTGTAGGACGAAGCGGTTCAGGCGCAATGCGCCGAAGAAATATAGGTCGCGAGCGTCTCGACGCCGCGCGTAAAAAAGGCGCGTCTGGATTTCAGGCACGCCGGATGTTCCGCCAGATACTTCGACGACGGCCTTGGAAGGCCATCGTACTTGGATCGGCTTCTTACAGCGGGAAATCTTCCTCCGCCGCTTCTTTGGCATAGATCGGCATGTGGCGGTAGTAGACCTCCAGGATCATGGTTGCCATCGAGGTGACATACAATCGACCACCTTTCTCGTTAACATGTCCACCGCCGGGGACGTCCCAGCTGCCAGCCATGTGTCCTGATTGCACTTGGCGATTCACCAACTGGTCTCGCATCACATTATTCCACTTGGGCCAATACTCGTCGCCGAAGTGGTGCATGATCTGCGTGGCGTAGTAGTCGTAATACAAGTCGGTCTTGGACGGACCGAGGTTGCTGATGTATGCCGCGCCTCGCTGGAGCGCCGGCTCGTCCTTCTTCCAGCCGAGGTACATTCGGCAAAGCAAACCAATCGCGGTCGTCGATGGCTTTCCTCCTGGTTCGGCATACCCATATTTGGCTCCGCTTTCAGACTGGACGGTGTTGAGAAACTTGATCGCTCCCGCGACAGTGTTAGGAGGAACTTGAAGGTACGCCATGTGGCCACTCTTGAGCGCCATCAATTGCCAGCCGACGACGGATGTGTCGCCCGGCTGTTGAGGCGTATATCGCCAGCCACCTCCAACGGGGTCTTGCGCGTAAGAGATAAACGCGATAGAAGCTTGTGCAGGGGCCATCAACTTTCGATCATGTGTCATGGCATAGGCTTCACACAGCGCGATGGAAGCCAGGCCGTGCGAGTACATGTTGCCGCCACCCTGGATCAGTGATCCGTTCGGTTGTTCGGCGCGAACGAGGTATGCCAACCCGCGACCGACGGTGTCCTTATACTGCCCTTCCATGTGGGTTTGGCCTGAACCTAGAAACGGCAGCAGGGCCATCGCGGTCGCCCCGGTACGGCACCCATTCACGTCACCTTGATGCGTACATGCGCATGGCCAGCCCTCGAAGTTCCAGCTTCCATCCGGAAACTGATGCGATTGGAACCACTTCAAGGCCATCGCAACCGCTTTCTCGCTTCCTTCCGAGCCACCGCCAGTCTTCACCATCTGGCCGCGAGCCTTCACGCTACGTCCTTCGAGGGCGCTGCCCGTCATGGATCCGATCTCTTTCAGCAGATCGTTGCGCGGAGCGGTCTCGGTGCTGAAGTCGACAAGATCGACTTGAATCGCGGCGGCATCGACGTCGGTCGACACTTCCACCTCGACCACCTCACTCGTTGTGTCGACGGTGCTTTGCACGACCTCGGCGGAGCTGATCTCCGACACCTCCAGCGGCTCCAACTCGTCAAGCAACTCGAAGTCTTCGACTTCTTCGACCTCACTCGCATTCGCGACCTTGAGGATGTTTGCCTCTTTATCGACGCTGGGGGAAAACGTGTAGAATGCGAGTATCAAGATCGCAATGACGTGGACGATCATGCTGATCGCCCAGCTCGGCACGGCCGCGAACAGCAGAAAGTGCCAGCCGGCCGTAGCGTAACCTTCTTCCTCTTCACTCTCGCCGTCGGCTACCGCTTCGAGAGCCTCCGCGGATCCCGCGGCAAGTGCTTGTTCACGAGCGACTTGTTTCGGATTGTCCATCGTGGATGACATTGCAATTTGCTCCGTTTCGACAGTTACGCAGCGAACGTGCGCAGAATGATCTTCCGAATGTCTTTGTTCCAAGGCAATTCGGAGGGGCTCTTCTCTCTAAGTCCTTAACCTACTTGTTTTTCGGTCGAATGCAAGCATAACGGACGGTTTCTGATGCGAGGAAGCGGCTCAAATCCCCGCCGCGCGGCGGTCGTTTGCGGTAGCTCGACTCTCCGAGGCCCTAAGAAAGTGATTATCAACAACTTCCAGATTTGAGTTTCGCGCGGGGCGAGGCTCCTGCGGAGCCATATGGGGAAAGGCTCGGCGGGCTCCCGCTGAGCCGGTTCGGCAGGCGCCTCACCCTCCCGGTAACTTTTCATTGGCCGCTCGCCTTAGTCGCCAGGCACTCCTCGGTAGCCGTGAAATAGTGCCGCGCACCCAGCGACTTCAATAGTGCACGAGTCGAACGTTTCCGCCAATCCCTGTTCGAGCATTGCCAGATCGTCTTCGGCGTTTGAAAAGATCTGCTTGCGATTATAGAAATCCATCAAGCGTCGGGCGGGCCACCCTCGCGGCACGCCGCCGTGCAGCAACGTCGACCCAAACAATACGCCCCCCGGCACCAACAACAACTCGGCGAGATGCTTCACGGCGACTAGCTTTTCCGGCATGGTGCCCGGAAGGCAGTGGAGGACATAATTCAAGCCAATTGAATCGAACTTTGCCTCATTAAGCTCCAACGGTTCAAAGATGTTCGCTTCGTGACAAGTGGGCGAGTAACGCGCGATGCGAGCTGCGGTTGCTTGCAGACAGTTCGGATTTATATCAAGCAACGCGATCCGGGGCCGATCGCTCGGGAATCGACAGTGATCCAAGTAATAACCCGTTCCCACCCCGACGTCGAGATGGTTGTTCGAGACGTTGTCGTTGTAGAGCTGAAGCAGCCTGACGGTCGGACACTTCCAGATGAAGCGATTCGAGACGGCGAGTACAAGCAGGTCATAGAGGCGGAGCATGCGCGGCGTGTACACGGCTTGACCAGCAGCAGCTTGTTCCTGAGTGGGTGGCATGTGGGCAGTTTAACTCGTGACGGTGAAAGGACAGACCACGGCGTCTGTTGCTTCTAATCCGGAACCGATCGCTTGCGCTGCGCGGCCAGTCGTCGATCGCGACGGGCCTCATCCAATGGCTGGCCGCTCCAAATCACAATCCTGCCGTCCCCGCTGGCCTCATAAGCTAACGAGAAAGATGGATGGCCCCCGCTGGCCCCGTCATTCAGGGCGCTTTGACCTATGAGAAAGACATCGCCTTGCTCAATGCGGTCTTTCCCGACTGCGTTACCACGGGAGGGGAGACGGAAAAGGACGGAAAAGGTGTCAGGAACCGTTATTCATGAAATCGACCGAGAATACGATTAACGGTTCCTGACACGAATGGCACTGCCGCTTGGTATGAAAGGAGTTACGTCGTTCGCTAGCAATGCTTGCAGAGCACCTGGTCTTAGCCACGCTTGTGAACATGCGGGTTTATTGAAGCTGTCAATGCGAGCGTCTTACGCTATCACTGATAGCCTTTGTCGTAAGTCGTTTGCTGATAAGCGGCAGTGCCATTCGTTCCTGACACCTTTTCGACGTCCGCTTCGTCGTAGGTTTGGGCAGCAGTCTGGACGAGAGGAAGAGCGTGCATGCCCATTAGGGAGTACAACTCTTTGTCGTCGGCGTGCAGTAGTTTTGTAACTTCCTCCGCGTGCCGAGTCATATCGAAGCCGGGCATTTTGGGATACTCTCAAGCAAGTGGGGAGCGAAAGTGACCAGTCGTGAGGCGAAACGAAAACAGGCTAGTCAGAGGACCAGCGCTGGGGTCATGTTGTTGCACCTTGTTGACGGCATCTTCGAGGGACCGCGCGTTCGGTAGGTGTTCGAGAAACAGGCGGATGTGTCGGTTCGCAGTCGCTGGGTCAATGTTACCGCGGTTCATCCAGACACCTATGGCTCCCGCCTTGAGAAACGCAGCGGCGAAGTTATCGCTAGCGCCGTTACAGACTCGCAGGATTACAAAGGGAGCATGCTCGAATTTCAGTTGCGTAATGTCCGTCGTTGAGATGGCGATACCGTTCGGCAAGTGGATAGCGAATTCGTCCGCATGTGCGGTGACGAGAACGATGCCCTGGGAGTGCTTCATACGGTCGAGCAGCGCCTGTTTGCTGTCCAAATCAAGAACAGCAAGGTGTTCGCGCGAGACATTCGAACGAAACTCATCACTGTACCGTTTCCAAATCGACGGTCCTGCCACCCTCGCGCGTCCAAACACGATTTGATTGTCGGCCTGCGTTTCGGGATAGCCCACGATTGCCTCGAACTGATAAGGTTCGACTGTCGTTCTTCGGACTTGAAGCCGCTTCGCATAAGCATCTTGAAGAGAGTCCGAGGCGATCATCCAAGCGTTGTTGTGCCCCACGGAATGTGGAAGCAGACCGAGCCGTTGAGGGTCATCGAAGAAAACCAACTTTCCATCATCCTCGGTAAGGTCGAAGGGCAACAACTCGTCTCGCAAGGATTGACGGACGAATTGGGCGCTCGGCTGCTGGGCAACGAGCAAGTGGCGAGACAGTTCCGAGGCGGTCAACTTCGACGCGTGGTTCGCTTCCAGAAGAGCCTCTCCGCGACCTGGCGATTCAAATCGGTAGTTTGTCACGCCCTCCAATGTTGGAACGACACAGTAAACAACCACATCGCTGCACGCGAGCTGAGTGAGTTCACGGCGGCGGCGCTCGAGATATGGTTCTGGACTTCCAGCGTAAAGGCGAGCGAATTCATCGATCAGTTTGGACAGGCTAGGAGTTGTCGGAAGGTCAGTTAGTCGCCCTTCCGCATCCAGTTGCGATGCGGTATCCGACGGCGTGAGTGCAGTCTCTACTGACACGCTCCAAGACGGGTGAGTGTCAAAGTTCTCCGGCGGCTGAATACCTAGTATTGCATGCAGGTCTTTGAGAGTTCGGCCGCTGATGGGAGCCTGACCGTCCAGAAACCTTCCGAGTTGGGATGCCTCAATACCTACGCTATCGGCAAATGCGGTAAGCTTGCCGCCACGACGCGCGGCGCTTAGGACATCGACGAGTCGACCGATTGACCGAACTGCTTGGGCAGGTTGACCGATTGACCGAACTGCTTGGGCAGGTTGAGCCTTGGTTGCATCAAGCGGGAAAAGGACGATGGCAACGAGAAAGCAAAGAAGGCCGCGACGACGCATGACTGAGCCTCCGGTTGGAAAACGTGAAGCGAAAACAAACTCGCTCGGCGCGATTCTAGGGCGCACATCGGGCAATAGCAAGGATTCAAGCTTGAGACTTGAGACACTCGACC
>Ga0326597_10002894_pt1 | contig 25302 bp, 33 predicted proteins | sample RVTome_12_FD_203789 | JGI IMG/M metagenome (GOLD analysis project Ga0326597, IMG submission 203789) | Soil microbial communities from uranium-contaminated site in the Upper Colorado River Basin, Wyoming, United States - RVT100D185 | ecosystem: Environmental > Terrestrial > Soil > Contaminated >... | reverse complement strand
TCGTGTGCGTCTCGCGCCGGCAACCTTCGCCGCTGCTTGATATACTCGAATGCGCAGGTCTGCATTCGGAAAAAACAAGGAGGATATCAATGGCCAGCTCCAAGCTGCCTGAGGGCGAACTCGCCTTTACGTACTTTCCGGGAAACTATCGATGGTCGCACGGGTTGCTGATCGCGCTAGGCGGCGCGCCGTGGGGCGGCGGCGAGATCGACGAGATCAACCGCATCGGGCTGCGCCTCAAGGACCGGGGCGGTGATGACGTAGCGTGGTTCAACGAATGGGCGGGTGAGGCCGAGCGGGTCGAGAACATCGGCCACGCAGCAGCGGCCAAGGGGCATGCGCTGACCGCGGCAGCGTATCTTTTTCGTGCGTCGCATTACTATCATGTGGGCGAACGATTCATGCAGCCGAAGACCGACGCGAGCCAGGCGGCCTACAAGCGCGGCGTAGACGCTTTCAGAAAAGCGGCGGGACTCGTGTCGCGGCCGCGCATCGAGCACGTGGAAGTGCCGTATGAAGGCGCGAGCCTGCCCGGCATCATCGTACACGCGGATCCGGTTGCCGGCCGCCAAGGCAAAGGTCCCGTCATGCTGTTCCTCGACGGCTTCGACGTGACCAAGGAAATTCAGTACTTCAGGGGCATCCCCGATCTTGCCGCGCGCGGCGTTTCTTGTCTCATACTCGACGGGCCGGGTAATGGAGAGGCGATTCGTTTCCGGAACCTTCCGCTGCACCATGAGACCGAGCGGCATGCCGGCGCGGCCTACGATTACCTCGCGGCGCGATCCGAATTCGATTCCAAACGCATCGGCATCATGGCGCTGAGCCTGGGGGGCTACTACGCGCCGCGCGCGGCGTCGCTCGATCATCGGTTCGCGTGTTGCATCTCCTGGGGTCCCGAGTGGGATTACCACACCAAGTGGCAGGAGCGGCTCGCCCGCATCGAACGCGGGGAGATTCTCTCGTTGTCCGTGCCCTGGCAGCATCTGCTCTGGGTCTTCGGCGTAACAACGAAGGAAAAGGCGTTCAAGAAACTCGAAGGCTTCAAGCTCGACGGCGTGGTGCAGAAGATGAAATGCCCTTACCTTCTCGTGTACGGCGAAGGCGATCAGCAGGCACCTTTCGAGCACGCAAGGAAGACCATAGACGCCGCAGGGTCTAAACAGAAGGAACTCAAGGTTTTTACCCGCGAGGAAGGCGGCTATCACCACTGCCAGGTCGATAACGTCAGCATAGGCACCGCGTACATGTGGGACTGGGTGGCGGACGTACTGCAATCTAAGCGGTGAGCACTCCAACCAGCGTGGAACAGGCACGGCCGGCGATCCGGATTGGCGATAGAATACCGTTCAGCAAACTGCCGGAAGGCGCGCTATGAAGAACCTGGCCGCCAATGGCGGGCTGGAAAGGAAGCATCGATGATCGAAGTTCTGGAAAAACCCGCCGCGGGCCCGGTGATCCGCCTGCACGCCGCGGACAACGTGCTGATCGCGCGCGCAAACGTGGAGATCGGCACCAAGCTTGGTGACGGCCTCACCTGCCGCAGCCAGGTGCCGTCCGGCCACAAGATCGCCTCCCGCACTATCAGGCAGGGAGAGCCCATACTCAAGTACAACGTGACGATCGGTTTCGCCGCCACCGACATCGCGCCGGGGACGTTCGTGCATTCGCATAACATGGAGTTCCGAGAGTTTGACCGCGACTACGCCTACGCGCAGGACTATCGTCCCGTGCAGTTGCTGCCCGAGAGCGAACGCGCAACCTTCATGGGCATCGTGCGCGCGAACGGACAAATCGCCACGCGCAATTTCATCGGCGTGCTGTCCACCGTAAATTGTTCGGCTACTGTGGTCCACAAGATCGCCGAGTGGTTTACGCCGGAGCGGCTCGCGGAGTTTCCGAATGTCGACGGTGTCGTAGCGTTCGCGCACGCCACTGGCTGCGGCATGGAGATGACAGGCGAGCCGATGGATCTGCTGCGCCGGACGATGGCCGGCTATGCGCTGCACGCGAATCTCGCCGGCGCGCTGGTGGTCGGCCTCGGCTGCGAACGCAACCAGGTCAGCAAACTGTTCAAGGAACAGGGCCTCGCGCCGAGCTCGCGGCTGCGCTCGTTCGTGATGCAGGACGAAGGCGGCACCACCAAGACGATCGCGGCAGGCGTCGCGGCGGTAAAAGAGATGCTGCCGGAAGCGAACCGCGTCACCCGTGCGCGCGTGCCGGCGAGCCACATCATGGTGGGCCTGCAATGCGGCGGCTCGGACGGCTTCTCCTCGATCACCGCCAACCCCGCGCTGGGTGCTGCGATGGATATCCTCGTGCGCCACGGCGGAACGGCGATTCTGTCGGAGACGCCGGAAATCTACGGCGTCGAGCATACGCTCACGCGCCGCGCGCGCAACCGCGAAGTCGGCGAGAAACTCATCGCGCGTATCCGCTGGTGGAAAGACGACTATACCGTCGGGCGCGACACGCAGATCAACGGCGTCGTGAGCCCGGGCAATCAGGACGGCGGGCTCGCGAATATTTTTGAGAAATCGCTCGGCTCGTCGATGAAAGGCGGCACCGGGCCGCTGATGGAGGTCTACCGCTACGCCGAGCCGGTAAAGCAGAAGGGGCTCGTGTTCATGGACACTCCGGGATTCGACCCGTGTTCGGCGACCGGGCAGATCGCCGGCGGCGCGAACGTTATCATGTTCACGACCGGACGCGGCTCGATGTTCGGCGCAAAGCCGGTGCCATCGATCAAGCTCGCGACCAACACGCGGATGTACAACCGCCTGAAAGACGACATGGACATCAACTGCGGCGGCATACTCGACGGCACGACGACGCTGCAGCAGATGGGTCAGGAGATTTTCGAGCACCTGCTGCGCACCGTGTCGGGCGAGAAAACCACGAGCGAGATCCTCGGCCTAGGCGACCACGAGTTCGTGCCGTGGAATATCGGCGTGACTGGGTAGAGCGCTAATTCGTCTTGAGCTGCCGCGCCCGCGTGCGCGCGATGATGTCAACTGCCCCGCCGGGTGGCAAGGGACGCGGCGCGCAGGCCGCTTACCCGCACGCGCCGATGGCCCCGCAGGCGGTGCAGAATTCGCAACCGTCTTTCTTGATCACCGCTGAGTTGCCGCATTCCTTGCACAGCTTGCTGTGTATCAGCCGGTAGTTGTAGGCGTCGGCTTTGCGGTCGTCCTCCGGCGTCTCGAGCACGCCCATCTCGCTTACCGGGAACCCGCGTTCATCCAGGATGCCCAGCATCGCAAAGCGGTGAATGATGAGCCGCGCGACGTAAGCCACAGTGCTGAGGTAATTCTCCTGCCGCTCTGCGCCGGGCACTCGCGCCATGAAGTCCCCGAGCGGCTCGTCGTACGAAAGCAGCTTGCGCAGCTTCATTCCAATCCATGCGGGATCGATCACGCGCATGTCGAGCGACAGCAGCTTGCACAAGCCATCGAGCGCCCGCGGATAGACGCCGGCCATCCAGACCGAATACGGGCGGCGCTGGCCGTTAGGCAGCACGAGTTCCTTGAGCATCAGCACGAAGTCATCCTGCGCGCTCGGATTGTAGACGTCCGCGGTCCACGACATGGTGCCGTCGGTGCCGGTCTTGGGCTCCTTCTTCGCGAACAGCGCGTCGAGCACCGGCGATTCGCCGCCCGGTTCCGCCAGCGCCCCGAGCTGGTCCAAACGGTAGCGCACGATGTGCGCGAATGCGGCGACGATGCTTGGCACGCGCAACGGCTTGCCTTCGGGCGGCATCGGACAGTCGAACGCCTCCCCGCCGGTGCGCGCCAGCACGTCGAGTTTCATGCGCAGCCACTTGGCATCCAGCGCCCGCATGTCCATCGAAAGCGTCTTCGCGACCGCACCGATGCCGCGCGGCTGCTCGTTGCCGTTCACCCAGACTTCGAACGGGTACGGCGTGCCGCCGTTCTCCACGTGGCCGACAAAGATCGCGAAACGGCCGAAGGGCGACTCAACCATATAGGTCCACGCCGGGTTACCGCCGGGCAGCGTCGGCCGGCCCGGCCAGCGCAGGCTGCACAAGGCGGGCGCAGGTGCTGCTTCGAGCCGGATGCGCCGGTCGACATCCGAGGTATCGAGATCGTTGGGTTGCGCGGTTTCAGCGTCGGGGGCGACGGAAAGAACGCTGCCCAGCACCGAGTTCGGGCGATAGGTGGTGATGCCTTTCAGTCCCGACTTCCAGGCCTCGAGGTAAAGGTCTTCGAACTGATCGTAAGGATAGTCCTCCGGCACGTTCACGGTCTTGCTGATCGCGGAATCCACGAACGGCCCAATCGCCGCCACCATGCGCATGTGGTCGAGCGCTGAAATTTCGAGCGCGGTGACAAAGCTCGGCGGGAGATGCTGGACGTCGCCGCCCAGATGCCGGTACAGCCGCCACGCGTGATCCTCGACGTCGTAGGTCTTGTGCGTGTCGTCCGGCATGCGCTTCCTGCGTTGGTAGGTCCAGGAATACGGCGGCTCGATGCCGTTCGAGGCATTGTCGGCAAACGCGAGCGAGATCGTGCCGGTGGGCGCGATCGAAAGCAAATGGCTGTTGCGCAGCCCGTACTTGCCGATTTCCTTCCTGAGTGCGGCGGGCAGGCGGGATGCGAAGCGCGGCGATGCCAGGTAGCGTTCCGCATCGAACAACGGAAATGCGCCCTTCTCTTTGCCGATGGAAACCGACGCCGCGTACGCTTCGTCACGCATGTATTCCGCGATTCTTGCGCCCATGCGGCGCGCTTCGTCGGTATCGTATTTCAGGCCGAGCATGATCAGGGTATCGCCCAATCCGGTGAAGCCGAGCCCGACCCGGCGCTTGGCCTGCGCTTCGGCCTGCTGCTGAGGCAGCGGCCAGACGGTCACGTCGAGCACGTTGTCGAGCATGCGCACCGAGGGATGCACCACGCGGCCGAACGCCTCGTAATCAAAACGCGCTCTCGGCGTGCAGGGATCGACGACAAAGAGCGTCAAATTGATGCTGCCCAGGCAACAGCAGCCGTACGCGGGCAGCGGCTGCTCGCCGCAAGGATTCGTGGCCTCGAGCCGCTCGCAATAAGACAGGTTGTCGTCATCGTTCATGCGGTCGATGAAAACCACGCCCGGCTCGGCGTGGTGATAAGTCGACCGCATGATCTGCTGCCACACATCGCGCGCCTTGACCGCGCGGTAAACCCAGGCGCCGTCGGGACGCTGGCTGGGCGCCGCAACCATGTTGTCGTTGCCCGGCGTCACTTTGTGCACGAGTTCCCAGTCGCCGCCGGCGTCCACCGCGCGCATGAAAGCGTCGGTCACTGCAACGCTCACGTTGAAGTTGCGCAGCTCGCCGCGGTCCTTCGCGTGGATGAATTCCTCGACGTCGGGATGGTCGCAACGCAGTATCCCCATCTGCGCGCCGCGCCGCGACCCGGCAGACTCCACGGTCTCGCAGCTGCGGTCGAACACGCGCATGTACGAAACCGGACCGCTGGCGCTGGAATGCGTGCCCCGGACAAAAGCGCCCTTGGGCCGGATCGACGAAAAGTCATAGCCTACGCCGCCGCCGCGACGCATGGTTTCCGCCGCCTCCATCAGCGCGACATAGATCCCCGGCTTGCCGTCGACGGTCTTCGAGACCGAGTCGCCCACCGGCTGCACGAAGCAGTTGATCAGCGTCGCCTGCAGATCGGTGCCCGCCGCGGAATTGACCCGACCGCCCGGGATAAACCCGCCGGTGAGGGCCTCGTAGAACTCCTGTTCCCGGCGTGCGGGATCTTTTTCGGCTGCCGCCAGCGCACGCGCAACGCGGCGGCGTACATCCTCCACGGTCTGCTCGTCTCCCTTGGCATACTTCTCGAGCAGGATATCCACGCTGACTTGCTGCGGTGGAATCGAGAATTTCGAGTCGTCCAGTTTCATCTTCTGCCCTTAAGCCGTGCGCGATATCATTCTAACAACGCCTGCGCCCAAGGTGTTACCTGTATCAACGAGGCGGTGCAGCCTGCACGAAAGCTGCGAATTGCCGCTATATTACTGCCGTCGCGCGCTTCACAACAAGGCGGCCGCTGTTATCCAGTCCCGCGCAGCGCTACACTCGAGCGTGGCGGCGCGCATACTGCGCCAGATAACTGAAGCACGAACCGGAAAAGGGATAAACATTATGGCGAATCTGCGTTTCCTGACTGGCGGAGACGTTGCTCCCACTCGCAAGAGCGGCGCGGGAATGTTGGGTGAAATTGCCTCCCGGTTTCAGCGGGCGGATGTCTCTTTCCTGAATCTCGAACATGCGTTGTCCGAAAAGGGCGAGTTGCTCCGCGGCAAGGCTTTTTTTCATCGCGGCATTCCGGCGCATGTCGATGGACTGGGGGAAGCGGGGTTTTCGTGCGTAAACATCGCCAACAACCACATTCTCGACTATGGCGAGAGCGCGCTGTTCGAGACGATCGAACGGCTCGAGCAGCACGCAATTGGCCATTTCGGCGCCGGACGCAGCAGTGATGAGGCACGCAAGAGTCATATTCTGGAGAAAAATGGCATCCGGTTCGGTTTTCTTGGATACACCACGACGCTGCCCACAGGCTTCGCCGCTACGGCGACGTCCGCGGGCGTCAATCCGCTCCCGGTGTATACCGCCTACCAGCCCAGGGCAAATCCCTTCGAGTACCCGGGCGTCACGCCGACGATCGTGACCCGCACCGATCCGGTGCATTTGAAACAACTGCAGGATGACGTCGCTGCGCTCGCAAAACAGGTCAACATCGTAATCGTTTACGTGCATTGGGGCTCGAGCATGTCGCCGCACGTTCACGACTTCCAGCGTGAAATCGGGAAAGCCGCGATCGACGCGGGTGCCCATGCGGTATTCGGCGGGCACCAGCACGTCCTGTCAGCGATCGAGTTCTATCGAGGATGTCCCATCGTGCATTGCAGCGGCAATCTGCTGTTCGACAAATGGGAGCCTTTTTTCACGGATGAAACGCTGAAGACCTTCCTGTTCGGGGCGACAGTTGAAGCCGAAGGATTGCGGAACTGTTATTTGCTTCCGGTAAGAAACGGCGTCGGCACGGCGCCCCGCTTGCTGCCCCGCCACGACCCGCTGTGGCAGGAAATATTCGATGATCTGCAGGTGCAATGCCGCGCCTTCGGGACGCAATTGGTGGCACGCGAAGACGCCGTGGAAGTGCGCGCGGGTTAGGCCCGCGCCCGGTTCCTCACGCGCGCCAGCATCCACGCCAGCAGGACACCCACGACGCAGGCGGCGCTGATGCCGACAAAGCCCCAAGTGAAGGTTCCCGCCTTGTCCTTCGCCACACCGAGCGCGTAGGCAAAGGTCAGGGCACCAACGTTGGCGAACAGGTTGCTGAACCCGGTGGCCATGCCCGCAATACGCAGACCGAGCACCTCGACGGGCACGAAGAACAGCGCGCCGAAGTAGAACTGCAGGAAAATCGAGTTGATCGCGACCACGCCAAGCAGCGCCGGGGTCGAGTCGACGAGTACCAGCAGCGTTGACGTGCAGGCGATTGCCGCCAGCGATCCGCCGATCACCAGCGGCGGATTCTTCAGGCGGTCGGAGACATAGCCGCCGAGTGGGTTCGACAGCACGGTAAATGCGGCGCCCATCGCAACAACGAGGCCGGCCTGCTGTATGGAAAACCCGCGGTCGGCGACCAGCAGCGACGGCAGCCAGAAGTTGAACGAGATCGTGACACCCAGCCGAATGAATTGGATGGCGCCGCAGACCCACATGATCTTGTAGCGGAACAACTGGAACACGTCGAGCATGCCTACGTGCGGCCGCGGGCCTTTGCGCGGCTTCTCCTTGCCGAATATCAGGTACAGCAGCGCGGCGCCTATTCCCACGACGGAGAAGAAGATACCCGCGCCATCCACACCGGTTCGCGTCCTTACGCCAGCGTCTGTCGTGCGCGTGTTTCGGTCGGGCTTCGTGCCGGACGTTCATGCGTCGGCGGAGCGCCAACCCCATACTGCCACCGTGATCTCGTTGCTCTGCGGCTGGCAAGTAACGTAACCTGTAAGCGGTGCATTGACCTTTGATATCAGAATGGATATCATGACCATCAAACCCGTGTCGTGGCTGGGCAATAGTCGGGAGCGGTTGCGGGAGTTCCCAGACGAGGCGCGCGGCGTGGCCGGCTTCGAGTTGTGGGAAGTCCAGCGGGGTAAAGAGCCCTCGAACTGGAAGCAGATGCCTTCCGTCGGCATCGGGGTGAACGAGATTCGAGTACGCGCTGGCGGGGCGTTCCGGGTCATTTACGTGGCGAAGTTCGCCGAAGCGGTGTACGTGCTCCACGCCTTTCAGAAGAAAACACGCAAGACCCCGAAGCCGGACATCGATCTCGCCCGGCGGCGATTCAGGGATTTGATACAGGAAAGAAAGCAGCGATGAGCGGAGAATTGAAAATTACGCGCGGCAGCGGTAACGTGTTTCTCGATATCGGATTTCCGCCGGGCGAGGCGGAGAACTTGTTGCTGCGCGCAGAGCTAATGTCCCGTGTGCGCGATACCGCGCGCGGAATGACTCAGCGAGAAGCAGCAAAGCGGTTCGGAGTCACTCAACCGCGCCTCAACGATCTGCTGCGCGGCAAGATCGGCAAATTCAGCTTGGACGCCCTGGTCAACATGCTCGGCCACGCCGGCATGCGCGTGGAACTGAAGGTCAAGAAAGCGGCATAGGGCCTGCTCGCGATACTCGCCGTGTGGCTCGGGCTTAGCCGCTGGCGCGTGGTCACGCCGTCGAGCACCTCACCGCAGCGTTCGCGGCATTGCGGCAGCCATTACACGATAACCGCTTCCCGCATGCTCTCGCAGCAGCAGACCCTGCGCGTACAGTTGCACGCGTTCGGGATCGTAAACGCCCGCAGCCACGTGCGGCCGGCTGCCCCGCTTGTCGTCAACCGGGGTGACATTGTTGCCCTCCCCTTCCACCAGATCGAGCTTGGCCGTGATGCCGAGCCGCATCGAACTCAGCGCTACCGAGCGCGTGTGGACTTTTTCCGCTACCTCGGGCTGTTCCGGAAGATTTCCGCTCTTCTGATCGACTCGCTTGCGGTTGATCGCCCCGTCCACGGTGTCGGGGCTGTGCGCGAACTCGCCCTGCACCCATTCAAGGTATGCGAGACGCGGGCAGTAGACGTACTCGTTCACCATGCGCACCGGAATCAATGGCGCTTCCGGGGAAAGTTCGGGAAAAGTCAGCGGAAGTTCGCGTTGCTCGGACATGGCTAATGGATGGCAGCAATTCAAGCTGCTCAATCCGGGCCAGCGCGATAATGGGACTTGCATCGGCGACGACGATCTCAGCCAAACGCCGCGAGCTCCTGTTCCAGTTCCTCGGGCCAGTAGCGCACCACTGGAATCCGCCGCGCGCCCAGGTGATCGATAAACTCCCCGACGGAAACCGCGGCGATCTCGGCCGCCTTGCCCAGGCTCACGGTCTCCTGCTCGTAGAGCCGGATCGCAAGCGCCAGGGGAAGACCAAGCTTGATCAACCGCTCGTCGACCGGCACGGCGACAAACAGCGGGCGCCCGTCCTTGGTGACAAGGGCAATCTCGCCTTTCTCGACGTCATGAATAATGCGCGCCGCAATGTCTGGTTCGGCCACAGCGGTACGAACCTACACGTCCACTTCCTTGGACGTGCCATCCTCGAAAAAGGTACGCACGCGCCCGGCGGGCAGAAGCACTGTAGCAATCACCTTTGATTTATTACCTCGCAATGCCTGGCAGATGCGTTCGTACATGTTCTCGAACGTCATCCTGGCGTAAACCTCGCCGGTGAGTACCAGAAGCGGATCGACATACTCCTGCGGACTCCGAGGGGTTCCTTTACGAGTGCGCTCCGTGACAAAGACAACCGCTCGCATGTACTTGGACTCGCCGTCTTTGTTGGTGTGGACAGGCGGCGGCAAGAACGGCGAGAATGGATCCCTATCCTCGTATCCGCTGCCGGGACTCGGGGAACCGATATGCGGAGGAACTCCCTGCGCGGTCACTGTAATCCACTCGCACCCAGGATAACCATCCCCATCCGCGGGGAATTTGAGTTTCCACAGTGTGGCGTAAATGCTCATTCGTCCTCGATCAGAACATAGGCGACGATATTTGCGCCTTCAGTTGCGGTGCATTCGGCATTCGTTCAGATATCAACAGGGGGCGCGAACAGACCGAGGCCGAAGCGGGAAGTCAGGCGGTCGCCAGCTTGACCGGAGGTTTGACGCCGAGCTTTGCCGCCCGGCGCGCGTAACCTCGGTCGTCGAACGTGAGCAGCTCGCTGCACGCGCGGCTTGCCGCGAGATGCAACGCATCGGCAAAATCGATCCCTTGCTTGCAATGGTGCAACGCGGCCTCAACCTCGTCGTGATCCTCAATGGTAATTCCCGGCAGCGCGATCAGATGCCAAAGGCAATCCATGACTTTATCGGCCGGCTGCTCGGCGACGGACCGCAGCACCCATTCGAGTTCGAGCATCACGGTCTTGGGCACGAACACGTCCCCGTCGGACAAAATGCGATCCGCAACGCGTGCTTGCGCCGCGTCATCGCGCAGGTAATAGCGCACGAGCACATTGGTATCAACGGCGCGCACGCTTGGCCGCCTTTTTCATCGCCAGCCCGCCGTGCATGTCCTGAATCGGAATGCGCGGGCCCTGGTAGTTCAGAATGGCGGGGCCGTCCTCGATGCGCGAGGGCGTGCGGCTCTTGATCAGCTTGAGCCGCGCACCGCTGCCTTCCAGATCGAACTCGACCTTGCTGCCCGGCGTGATGCCGAGCGCCTGCCGCACTCGTTTGGGAATGGTGACCTGACCTTTGCTGGTGACTGAAACCGTCATGACGACTCCTAAGTAATACCAAGTAAGGATTTTACCCGTTTACACGCCGTTCGGACAAGTTAGGGCCACGGGAAAAGATTGTGAGCCGGCCGTGTCTGAGAGTAGCAATTACCGGTTGGCGCGGATCGAAGCGTGTCAGCCCAGCCCAAGTTCCCGGCGCAGCATGGCCGGAATCTCGGGATCGAGCGGCGGCGACTGCCTAGCCCCGTCGCGCTCGATCTGCGCGATCAGCGCCACGACTGCTTCGCGCCCATCGCGTTCCCGGATCGCCTCTCGCGGCGTGAGGTCGTACAGCAGCGGCACCTTGGTGTCGAGCCAATCGGTGTAGTGGCGCTTGAGCATCTCGGCGAGTTGTTGGCGGACCTCCGGCATTTGCATCAGCCGCTCTTGCTCGCTGTCGTCCTCACGCGCCGGGCGGCTTCTCGCCTCGGCCAACATCGCCTCGGCGGACGTAATCTCGGCCGCGCGGTAGCTCGCATTACCTTCGAGCAGGCCCTCGACCAAAGCCAGGCGACGACCTGGTGGTCGCGCTCGAGCCCGACGGCTTCTACGTCCGGACCCGGCGCAACCGCAACGAAGCGATTGAGCGCCTGGCCGGGAGCCTGAAACAGCCAGGCCGCCGGCGACCGATGTTAATCGCCGAGATGGATCAAGCGGTGCGGGACAAAGCCGTGGCCGAAGATCGGCGCACGAGAGGCCGGCGCGCCCGATGATCGCGCTCGATACCAACGTTCTGGTGCGGTTTCTGACCGCCGATGACAAGCAGCAGGCGGCCCGCGCCAAGGCGCTGGTCCTGAAGAATGAGGTTTGCTGGATCCCGGTAACGGTTCTGCTTGAACTCACTTGGGTGCTCGGAGGCTATGCCTGAGATAACGGCAGGATCGCCCGGACACTGCGCGAGCTGATCGGCGAGAACGTTATCAATCCGCAGCATCCCGAGGCCGTGAGTCAGGCCTTGCGATGGGCCGAGGCCGGGATGGCCTTCGCCGATGCGCTGCATCTCACGTTGTCGGCATCGGCCACGGAGTTCGCGAGCTTCGACGACGCGTTGCACAAGAAGGCCGCCGCGCTTGGCGTCTCTCCCACCGTTACCGCGCGCTAGCAAATCATGAGCGCAGCCTTCCGCGGTCGTACCGGCATCATCCTTGCGAGTACACTGATCGTGCTGGCGGCAGCCGCCGTGGCGTCCGCGCAGGTGTGGACCCCGCTCAGAAATGACGCGCGGCCCGCGAGTCCTTAATCCACCGCGAGATCGAGGATTCCGGGCTTCGGCGTGAAACCCAGCCCCGGCCCATCGGGCAGAGTGACCATCCCGTTTACGGGACCGGGAGCACCATCGAAGAGCGACTCGACGCATTTCCACCCCTGCCAGTGGAACTCGATCCGTCCGCCATTCGGCACGCCGCCCTGCAGATGCATGTTCAGGTGCGGGTAATTGCCGCCCATCGAAAGCGGAACGTTGAATGCCTGCGCCATGCCCGCGGCCTTCAACCCCTGCGTATAACCACCGATGTCGCGCACATTGGGCTGCGCGTAATCGAGCGCCTCGTGCATCAGGTATTCGCGAAAGTGGCTGAGGTCTGACGTTGCGGTGCTGCCGCCGGCCAGAGGAATCGTCGTCTGTTTGCGCAGGTGCGCCATGAGACGCACATCGCCCTGCAGCACCGGGTCCTCGAACCACGTCAGGTTGCAGTGCTCGACGAGCTTGGCGAGCCTGAAGGCCTGGTTGTAAGTCGCGCCCTTGTTGGCGTCCATCATGAGTTCGATTTTCGGGCCGACCGCATCGCGCAGCGCCTGCACGCGCCGTGCGTCCTCGAGAATGTCGGCGTCGGTCGGCTGCCCGAGAATTTCGTCGTACTCGTGGGAGCCTGCGGCGACGACCATCTTCAGGCTTGTCTGGCCCTGCGCAATCAACAGGCGCGCGACCTCGATCAGCTCATCGGTGCTGTAACGCGGCAGGCCGAAAGTGATGTAAGCCGGCAGCCGGCTGTGCGCGCCGCCCAGCAATTTCCAGATCGGCTGGCCGGCTGCTTTGCCCTTGATATCCCACAGCGCGATATCAATCAGGCTTGCCGCGCAGTTCCACGCGCCCATGAAATGCTTGCGTGCGGTCGCCCAGAAAAGTTTGTTGCGGACTGCTTCGGGCCGCAGCGCATCCATGCCCTCGATGGCCGGGGCACATTCGCGATTGATGAATTCGCGGATGCCGTATTTCATCGGATACGTCGAGAGCGCATGACCCTTGAGGCCGTCGTCCGTCTCGATTTCGATGAAACTCGCAAGCGCATGCTGGGTCTCTTTCACGAGCGGAAACGTGAATGGAATGCGCAGCACCCAGGACGTGACTTTGCGGATCTTCATGATCTTCTCCCAGTGACGTCCGCAACTAGCCAGACGCAGGATGATGATTACGCCCGATGAATTCAAGCGTTGCTCGTGCGCAGCGCTCAGCGTCGGTCGCGGCGGCGTGATAGGAGTTGCCCGGCAGCACCAGCAGGCTCGAGTTGCGGATTGTCTGCTGCCATGCGCGGGTTTCCTCAACCGACGCAAGCCCGCTTTCCTCGGTCGTGATAACGAGCGTCGGGCAGGCGATGTTCGGCAGATCGGCCCTGATGTCCGCGCATGCGATGGTGGCGATGAAGCCGACCTGAGTTGATACCGCAGTGCGGCCCATGAACTTCGTCCACCATTCGACGCCTTCCGCAGGGAAGCTGCTGCCGAGACGGCCCGCCATGCTGCGGCGCGCCCAATGCTCCACGCCTTTCGATTCGAACTCCTCGGTCCATGCGGGTATGCGGTCCTCGGCGCCGACGCGCAACGGCGGGGGCGTTCCGATGACCGTGAGCGTGAGCACGCGTTCGGGACGGCGTCCGGCGAAAGCGCGCGCGATCGTGCCGCCAATCTTCGCGCCGACGAGATGAAAGCGCCGGATGCCGAGCGAGTCCATCAACCGGAGGTAATCGTCGATAAGGACGTCGAGCGTCCATTTGAAATCGCGCGGCATGGGCGTGGAAGCGCCGAAGCCGCGCATGTCCGGGCGCACCACCCGGAAACGGCGGGCGAGGTGCGGCACCCAGCCGTACCACGCGGCACCGCTCTCGGCATTGCCGTGCAGCAGCAGGATGGTTTCGGGCGCGGTCCACGGATCGGTGAAATCGTCGACCTCGTAGCGCAGGTCGAGGCCGGGCGGAATGTGCAGCGTCGGCATCAACAGTCTCCTGTCCGGATCAGGCGAGGCATGGCCATTGCTCCTTTGTTGGAATAATGAATTTGGCCGTCTTGGGCCGGTCTCAGCTTACGAGGCCGATTTCACGCATGTAACGCAGCACGCCCTGATGTATCAGGTCCCGGCGCGGCGCGGCCGCCAGCGTGTTGCTCAACGTGGATTCCCGCGCTTGGGCGAGGCGCTTGCCGAGCGCCGCTTCCCCCCGATGCAGCGCCTGCGCCAGGCGGTATGCCACATCTTCCGCAAGCGACGCCCGCGCCAACACGAAAGGCCACGACCCTACCGATGCGATGGGCGCGTCCTGTGCCGGGTAACTGCCTGCAGGCAGCGTAATCGCCTTGAGGAACGAGTGTTTCGCCATGATGCGCTTGATTTCGTCCGCGCCCGGCGCAACGAAGCGTGCCCCTGCCGGGTTTTTCGCGATTGCCGCAAAAGGAGGCCACCCAACGCCGCCGCCCCACATCGCCGCGGCGCGCCCGTCGAGCACCATGGGCGGACCATCCCCGGCTTTCTCCAGAAATACCGCCTTGAAATCGCGTTCGAGGTCCAGCCCGAGACCATCCATGACATAGCGGGCAAGCACCACGAAACCCGAACTGCCGGCGCCCCAGACGACCGTTTTTCCCTTGAGATCCGCAATGCTCCGATAAGGGCTCCCGGCACTAACCATGAACATGCCGGCCTGCGAATACATCGCGTTGATGATGCGCAGGTTAGCGGCACGCGGTTGGCCAATGCCGTTGATCGCTTCATAGGTGACTTCGCCGGTCGCAAGTCCGAGATCGAGCATGCCGGCTTCGAGCAACGGCACGTTTTCGGTGCTGCCCTTGGTGTTGCGCGGCTCAATGAGCAGCGTTGTGTCGTACTCATGAATCGTTTCGGTATAGGGTGCGCCGTACGCCGGGAACCCGCCGCCGGCTGTGGCTGTGCCGAGAACGACGACCGTCTTGTCTGCCATTTTCTTCTCCTCACCCGGCCCTGGGATCGAGCCGCAGCTCTGCGGCATTTTCCCGCAGAAACACCGGGAGATCGGTCGTCGGCGGCCGGGCCGGAACCTGGAAGAACAGGTCGGCGACGAAACCGCGGTGATAGCCCGTGTGAGTGACTACATGCAGCAGGATTTCGCCGCGCGTCATCACGCCTTGATTGCCGCCGATGAGCGTGAAGTTCATTTTCTCGTCCAGCGCGGCGTCCGATAACCCGTCGCTCCAGGCGATGTACCAGTTATCGACCGCCTGCTGCAAACGCCACAATTCGGCCAGCGGCGGATGACCCGGCGTATTGCGCGCCGTGTAGCCGTGCTCGCGTCCCTCGAGATGCGCCTGCCAGATCAGGTCGATGACGTAGTTGTGATTGAGCGTGTGGACCATGTTCTTGAACAGGCTCTTCCGCTCTTTGGTCGCCTCGCCGTCCGGGAGCGCGGCTACGGCATCGAATATCAGTTTGTTCGACCATGCATTGTAGCGGGTCAGCATGCGTGCGGTCTGGATGGTTATCATGGTTGGCCTCATTGAGATCAGTCGGTGCGCGATTATGACATCTGCGCGACAAACTAGTGAGACTCGGGTGTTGCCGTTAAGCGATTCGTCACACCGGCGAAAGCCGGTGTCCAGAAATGCGATGCCAATTGAATCAATAACATCCTGGATTCCGGCTTGCGCCGGAATGACGTTTTTACATCTCCATATTGATTTTTCCAACGCGCTGTTAGGGGAGTTCATCTGCGATTTCATCAGTTTTCTTTTTCCCGCGGGAGCCTTATCATAGTTTCCCTGCGCTCTTCCCGACTGATCACCAGAACCGTCCAAGGAGAACCCGATGGCAGGTAATACGACCGAAGTGCTGGCTGCTTTCGCGGCAACGTTGAAACACGACGACATTCCCGAGCGCGTCAGAGAGTACTGCAAGGACGTGTTGCTGGATACGCTGGCGTGCGCCGTGGCCGGGCATCAGGGCGAGGAGACCCACCAGCTTGCGGCACTGGCGTCGGGGCTGGCTCAATCAAGGGAGAGCAGCATCATCGGTGGGGACCGTCTCTCGCTGGCTGGCGCAACCATGCTGAACGGCTACCTGATCACCGCCGTCACCATGTGCGACATTCATCGTTCCACCCTGACCCACGTCACACCGGAAGTGATCCCCGCCGCGCTGGCGATTGCAGAGCGCGATGCGCTGTCGGGCCGTGACCTGCTGGTTGCCATCGCCGCCGGCTGCGAGACCACGACACGAATCGGGATCGGGCTGGATTATCCGGAATTTCGCAAACGCGGTTGGCACGGGCCCGGCGTGATTGGTCCGTTCGGTGCTGCCGCGGCCGTGGGCCGTCTGCTCGGCTTCGACGCCGAGACCATGGCCAAAGCCTTTGGCCTGGCGGGCAGCCAGTCCGCCGGCACCTTCGCTGCGTGGGGAACGCCGACCGTCAAGTTCCACCAGTGTCGAGGCGCTCTCTCGGGGTTGATGGCGGCGCTGCTGGCGCAGCAGAAATTTCTGGCAACCTGCGAGTTTCTCACCGCCCGCGACGGCGGCCTCTATAACACCTACTCGAACGGCGGCCGCCCCGAGGCAGTCACCGCAGGCCTGGGCAAGCGCTGGGAGCTCGAACAGATCGCGCTGCGCCTGTGGCCATCCGCGTCGACCATCCAGGGGATGATCACGGCGATGTTCGACCTGGTGGAAAAACATCAGGTCGGTCCCGGCCAGGTGAAACGTCTGCGCATTTCGATGAGCCAGCCGGCGTTCGATCTGCACGGCGGATTCGACCGCTACAAGGCGAAGTTCGATGCGCTGCTCTCCACGCACTACGCTGCAGCGGTGATACTGCACGATCGCGAGTTGTCGCTCGCCCAATTCGCGCCGGCGCGCTACGACGATCCGCAGCTGCGGCGGTTCGCCGCCGAGCAGGTTGAAGTGAAGCCCGATCCCAGGTTGACCGGCGTGCAGGCGCTGGTGGAAGCAAAAACCGTTGATGGCTCGACCATCGCGGTGCGCTGTGACCACCCCAGGGGGTCCCCCGAAAACCCGCTCTCGCGTGCTCAAGTCGAGAATAAATTCCGAACCTATGGCCGGACCCGCCTTGCCGATTCCCACGTCGAGGAGGTTATCGACACCGTAGCGCGGCTGGAAGAACTCAAGTCGACGCGCCGGCTGATGGATATTCTGCGCGCCGGCGAGGCGCGGCGGCTGCGTACAGCGGCGGCCGTTTAGTTGCTCAAGGTGTTCGAATTCTCTATTATCGAACGACAAGCAACGGTCCTCGCCGCTGAAGATTCCCATTTGGAGGAAACATGGTTATTCGTCTATTGAGTGCTGCGTTCGCAACCGTGTGCTTGTTGGGTAATGTCGGAGCCTGGGCTGCGTATCCCGAGAAACCCATCCGCATCATCGTGCCCTATGCGCCCGGCGGAAATATCGACGTCAACGCGCGGATCGTTGCGCCCGGACTGAGTGAGCGCCTCGGCCAGCCGGTAGTCGTCGAGAACCGCGGCGGCGCGGGAAGCCGGATCGGCACCGAGATGGCGGCGAAGGCGCCCGCGAGCAGAGAGCAGGGTTCCCGCTTGCGGGATGCGAACGTCCGCGAGCAGGGCGAAAGCGCCGTTGGATGAACCGCGGGCGTTGCATCCGTCTCCGGGGTCGCATCCCCTTAAAGGGGCCCCTGCTCCGCCCTCCGACGGCGCCGCCGGACGGCTACACGCTGCTGCTCGGCTCGAGCGGTTCCCTGACCATCAATCCGGTCTTCTCTCCGCTTGCTACGATCGATCCGCTGCGCGACTTTTCCTACACCTCGCTGATGTCCAGCGTGCCGATGGTTTTGAGCGTTCATCCGTCGGTGCCCGCCCGCAGCGTGCAGGAGTTCATCGCGCTTGCCAAAGCGCGTCCCGGACGCCTCACGATGGGCTCGGCCGGCGTGTGAAGCAACACCCATTTCACGGGCGAGTTGTTTCAGCTCGCGACCGCCACCAAGCTCTTGCATGTGCCTTACAAAGGTACGGGCCCGGCCCTGATCGATCTCATGGGCGGACAGGTTGACCTCATATTCGATCAAATGTCCACCTCGATATCGCTCATCAAGAGCGGAAGACTGCGGCCGCTCGGCGTCACGACGTTGAAGCGCTCCTTCCTGCTGCCCGCGTTGCCGACGATAGACGAGTCCGGCGTACGCGGTTTCGAAGCCTCGAGCTACACCGGCATCATGCTGCCGTCGGCCACACCCAAAGACATCGTGATGAATATCTATGAGGCGCTGACCGGCTGGCTGGATCAGCCCGCCGCCCGCGAGAGTTTCGCCAAGCTCGGGGCGGATGTGATCAAGAGCACGCCCGAGGAAGCCGCGCGCCGCATCAAAAACGACATCGCCAAATGGACCAAAGTGCGCGAGGTAACCGGCATCTCGCTCAAATAGCCGCAACCAGCGATCCAAACACTGAGCGAGGCCCCATCCGCCATGACCCGTCTTGCGGATTTTCTTGAAGCACCGGGAACCAGCCTCGAAGCCGACGTCGACATCGAGGCAATCTACGAACTTTGTCTCGAGCGCGGCTGGAGCGACGGCCTGCCGGTCATCCCGCCGACCGCCGAGCGCGTGGAGCGGATGCTCGCCTACTGCGACCGGCCATGGGACGAACCGATTGCGGCGATTCCGCCGCGCTACGGGGCAGCCACGCCGTTGCGCCTGGCGGCGAATGCCGTGATGGCGGGCTGCCGTCCGCAGTACTTCCCGCTGGTGATGGCCGCGGTCGAAGCAATGGCCGACGAATCGTTCAATCTCTACGGCATCCAGGCGACCACCCACCCGTGCGCGCCGCTCATCATCGTCAACGGACCGGTGGCGCAGGAACTCGCCATCAATTCAGGTCACGGCGCGTTCGGCGCAAGCTGCCGGAGCAACGCAACCCTGGGGCGCGCCGTGCGGCTGGCACTGGTCAATATCGGCGGCGCGATTCCCGGTCTCGGCGACATGGCCACTGCCGGTTCTCCGGCAAAGTACACCTTCTGCGCCGCAGAAAACGAAGCGGCAAGCCCGTGGGAGCCGCTGCACGTGGAACTGGGGTATCCCGCCGATGCAAGCGCGGTCACGGTGGTGGCCGCCGAAGGGCCTCACAATATCAACGACCACGAGAGTATTTCCGCCAAGGGAATTCTTACTACGGTCACCGGCAGCATCGCCGTCACGGGCGCCAACGATGTCTACCACAGGGGCAATCCGGTGCTCGCTTTCGGCCCGGAACACGCGGCGACGGTCGCCTCCGACGGCTACTCCAAGGCCGACGTCAAGCGCTATCTGTTCGAGCACGCACGCCTGCCGCTAAGCAGGTTTTCCGAAGAAAACATCGCGCGGCGCTTCCGCGCCAAGCTCGGCGCGCTGTACGCAAATGCAAGCCTCGACACCATGATACCGATGTTGCAGGCGGCGGAAGATTTCATCGTCATCGTCGTCGGCGGCGCGGGCAAGCACTCGGCATACATGCCCACGTTCGGCACGACCCGCGCAGTCACCCGGCCGCTCAGGCATCGCGACGGCCGCTTCGTGCACTCGGTTGAGGAACTGCGGAACGGATGAAACCAAGAACGGCGATCAAACGCAAAGACGCCAAGAGCGCCAACCCTCTCTCCTAGCCTCTCTCCCTTCATGGGAGAGAGGAACCATCTGCTCCCCTCTCCGCCGGGCGGAGAGGGGTCGGGGGAGAGGTGGAACGCAAAGGATAATATTGAAAAAAGATACTCACCGAATTGGTGATCTTCGTTTTTCATTAAGGCTTTGACTTTCTTTGCAAACTTTGCGCCTTTGCGTTGAAATATCTTTTTCTAGGTTGAAATAGCTTTCCCAGCATGAACCGGCCGGCGGAATATCCGCGCCGGGTTTTTGCCCATATCACCCGTTTGCGTTCAACTCGTCTCGACCACCACCAGTTGCCCAATCTGCAGGCCAAGCTTGGCCGACGCGCTGCACGAGTTGCCGGCGATTTCGACCAGGCCCAGGCTGTTTTCGTACCAGAATACCTCGCCCGCCGGCACGGCGGAAAACACACGGGCATGACCGAGCGATCGGCCCGCTACGCCGATGCGCGCATCGCGCGGCAGGTCCTGCGCGCGCAGCCCGCTGAACGCGTTGCCGTAGTGGTCGATATAAATGATTTCGCCGAGGTCGTCGCCGCCATAATCAACGCTGAGGCAAGCGCCGGATTCCGCTTTGCCCGCGGGAAATTCTCCGCCCGCGATTGCCCCCGCGACCGGCGCAAACAGATCGCGCGCGTGGAAAGATGCTGAAAGCTGCTCGGGCCGCCACGTGATGCGCCAGTAAGCGCGCGCCTTGGCACGTGCGGCGAGCACCGACAGCAATCCGTTGTCGGGGCCGATATACCAGTTGCCGTCTGCAGCCAGCGCCACCGCATCGCGCGCGCCGCCGACGCCGGGGTCGACCACCGCCAGCGTCACGCTGCCTGGAGGTATTTGCTTCGAAATTGCGGCGAGCAGATGCGCGCTTGCCCGCACGCCGAACGCCGGCGCATCATGCAGCAGGTCGATCACCGCCACATTCGGTGCGTGCCGCTGCAGCGCTGCCTTGACCTGGCCGGCGTATAGGTCCGCAGCACCAAAATCCGTGAACAGAAAGACGCTCATCGCCGTTCACTTTGCAGCGAACTGCGTTGCAGGTTCCGGGTCGGCGACGTTGACGACGTAGCTGCGGAAGATCTCCGGCAGCCGATCAAGGACCGCTGCCGCGCCGAGAATGCCGCCCGTGCGTATCGCGGCTGCGACGAGTTCTTCGCTCAGCAATGCCATTGCTGGAACCGCAACCGCAGCGTAACTCAGGTGCCACGGCTCTGGGTAAACACCGCCGCGATACTCGCGATACGGTCGGAAAAAGCCGAAGCTCGCGCCGTTTTTGCCCAGCCACAGGTGCATCCGATGGAACACGCCGCCCGGCTCAGCCTCGTCGGGCAACAGGCGCACGCGATAGTCCGGCGGCAGCGCCGCGCGGTCGATCACGTCGATGTCCGCACCCCAATGATGGCGGCTCGCGCCGGGCAGCGCGCTCCACACCAGAATCGCATCGATCAGCTCGCCCGCGCCGAACGCGGCGTGATCGCGAATATTGCCGCGCGCGTCGTAACATGGCCGCTCGCCGCGGTATTTCATGTTCCAGATTTGGCACTGCGCCCCGAAATCACGAAAGCCGCTGCAGATCGCAAGCTCGATACCCTCGCGCGCCGCCGCCTCCCGCAATGCCAGGAATGGCTCAACGACGGCGGGATGCAGCGCCGCGCTGAGATCATCGCGCTGCACGACGTGTGTCCTCGCGCGGCCGGTCAGTTCGAGTTCGTTGAGCATGCTTTCATTCTAAAGCGAAACAAAAAAGCCGGCACGAGGCCGGCTTCGAAACGCAGCGTATTCTTCTTATGCCGCTTTGGCAGGCGCTTCCGGTTTGGTATCCTCGGCAGCTTCGGGGCGGTCCATGAGTTCCACCAGCGCCATAGGCGCATTGTCTCCCTTCCGAAACCCGTATTTCAGGATGCGCAAATAGCCGCCGTCGCGCTTGGCATAGCGCGGTCCGAGCTCGCCGAACAGCTTGGTCACCATCGCACGGTCGCGCAGGCGGTCGAACGCGAGGCGGCGGTTGGCGAGCGATGGCGATTTGCCGAGCGTGAGAATCGGTTCCGCGACACGCCTAAGCTCCTTCGCTTTTGGCAGCGTAGTCTTGATCACCTCGTGGCGCAGCAGCGACACGGTCATGTTGCGCAGCATCGCCAGGCGATGGCTGCTGGTGCGGTTGAGTTTTCTTAAGCCGAGACGGTGACGCATGGTAAATCCCTCAGTGTGGAGTATGGGGCAGGGTCAGATCACCTTTTCAAGACCGACCGGCGGCCAGTTCTCCAGCCGCATCCCGAGCGTCAAGCCGCGCGAGGCGAGCACTTCCTTGATCTCGTTGAGCGACTTGCGCCCGAGGTTTGGCGTCTTCAGCAATTCGGTCTCGGTGCGCTGGATCAAGTCACCGATGTAGTAGATGTTTTCCGCCTTCAGGCAGTTCGCAGAGCGCACGGTGAGTTCAAGATCATCGACCGGCCGCAGCAATACCGGATCGATCTGCTGGGCTTTGGGCTGCTCGATTTGCACCGGCGTGCCTTTGAGATCGGCGAATACCACCAACTGGTCAACCAGGATGCGTGCCGCATAGCGGATCGCTTCTTCCGGCTCGATCGCGCCGTTGGTTTCAATGTCGACGATCAGCTTGTCCAGATCGGTGCGCTGTTCGACGCGTGCCGAATCGACCAGGTAGCTGACGCGGCGCACCGGGCTGTAAGAGGCATCAAGCACGATGCTGCCGACCGCGCGGCTGGCGGCGACTTCGAGCTGCTCGCCGCGGCTGGTGCGAACCGCCGCCGGCACATAGCCGCGGCCATGCTCGACCTTGATCTGCATATCGAGCTTTCCGCCTGCAGTCAGATGCGCGATCACGTGGTCTGCATTGACGATTTCGACGTCGTGCATCGCCTCGATGTCGCCCGCGGTCACCACGCCCTCGCCCTGTTTCCTGAGCGTCAGCGTCGCTTCCTCGCGGTTGTGCAGCTTCAACACGATGCCCTTGAGGTTCAACAGTATGTCGACCACGTCCTCCTGCACGCCGTCGATCGTAGAATACTCGTGCAGAACGCCGCTCATCCTGACCTCGGTCGGGGCGTAGCCTGGCATCGACGACAACAGAACGCGGCGCAGCGCGTTGCCGAGCGTGTGGCCGTAGCCACGCTCGAATGGTTCCATCGTCACCTTGGCGTGGAACGGCGATATGTTCTGCACGTCGATAATCCGAGGCTTAAGAAAACTGCTGCTTTGCATGGCTTAATCCTCTGGCGATTACTTCGAGTAAAGCTCGACCACCAGCGATTCGTTGATGGTGGAGGGCAGATCGGTGCGTTGCGGCAGGCTCTTGAATGTGCCTTTGAGCACGGCGGTGTCGACTTCGAGCCATTCCGGATAACCGCGGCCGGAGGTGGCCTCGAGCGCCGCCTTGATGCGCAGATGTTCCTTGGCCTTTACGGCGACTTCCACCACGTCGCCGGGACGCAGCTGATACGACGGGATGTTGACGCGCTTGCCGTTCACCAGGATCAAGTTGTGACGCACGATCTGGCGCGCTTCGGAGCGCGAGGCGCCAAAGCCCATCTTGAATGCGATGTTATCGAGCCGCGACTCAAGCACCTGCAGCAGTGTCTCGCCCGTGATCCCTTTCTTCTTTGCGGCACGGTGATAGATGTTGCGAAACTGGCGTTCGAGCAGGCCGTAAATGCGGCGCAGTTTCTGCTTTTCGCGCAGCTGCACGCCATAGCCCGAAAGGCGCGTGTTCTTCTGCCCGTGCTGCCCGGGCGGGTAGTTGCGGCGTTCGATCGCGCACTTGTCGGTAAAGCACTTGTCGCCCTTGAGGAACAGCTTTTCGCCCTCGCGGCGGCACTGGCGGCATTTTGCGTCAAGATTTCTTGCCACGTCCGGTTCTCCTTAAATGCGGCGCCGCTTGGGTGCACGGCATCCGTTGTGCGGCACCGGCGTGACCTCGGCGATGCTGGTGATCTTGAAACCGACCGCGTTGAGCGCGCGCATCGCGGATTCGCGGCCCGGCCCCGGACCCTTGATCCGGACCTCGAGATTCTTCACGCCGCATTCCTGCGCCTGCTTGCCCGCGCGCTCGGCCGCGATCTGCGCCGCGAACGGCGTGGACTTGCGCGAACCTTTGAAACCGGCCGAGCCGGTGGTCGCCCACGACAGCGCGTTACCCTGGCGGTCGGTGATGGTTATGATGGTGTTGTTGAAGGAGGCGTGGATGTGCGCGATGCCTTCCGCGACATTCTTCTTTACCTTCTTGCGAACCCGGGTGTTTGCTTTTGCCATTGAATATGCTTTCCGTTTCCAGACTTGCTATCCGGCCGTGACGGCCTTGATGATCTTGACCGCCGCCTTGCGCGGACCCTTGCGGGTGCGTGCGTTGGTGCGAGTGCGCTGACCGCGCACCGGGAGCCCCCGGCGGTGGCGCAATCCGCGCCAGGTGCCAAGGTCCATCAGGCGCTTGATGTTCATCGAAACTTCGCGCCGCAGATCGCCCTCGATCGTGAACCTGGCAACCTGCTCGCGCAGCTTGTCCATTTCCATATCGGACAAATCCTTGATCTTGGACGTGTTCTTGATGCCGGCAGCCGTGCAGATCAGGCGCGCGCGGCTGCGGCCGATGCCGTACACCGCCGTCAGCGCAATCTCTGCGTGCTGATGGTTCGCAATGTTTACCCCACCGATACGGGCCATATTTTGTTTACTCCACTACGCCAAAAATCGAAAACCGGAGATTATAACCTGTTAATTTACATCAGTAAATACAAAAAGCGCGATCAACCCTGACGTTGCTTGTGGCGCGGATTCTTGCAGATCACACGAACCACGCCGTTGCGGCGGATGACCTTGCAGTTGCGGCAAACTTTCTTAACCGAAGCGCGTACTTTCATGATTGCTTCCTCAAAAATTCGGTAAATAGTGAATCGGAAATGGTGAATAGTGAGACAGGCGATGCGTTTTCGCATTTCCCATTTACCATTTACTAATCACCATTCACTCTCTTCATTTGGCCCGGAACACGATGCGTCCGCGCGTCAGATCGTAGGGCGTCAAGTCCACCGTCACCTTGTCACCGGGCAGTATGCGGATGTAATGCATGCGCATCTTGCCGGAAATATGGCCGAGCACGATGTGGCCGTTTTCCAGCTTGACCCGGAAGGTCGCGTTAGGCAGGGTTTCCACGATCTCGCCCTGCATTTGTATCGTCTCTTCTTTGGCCATTCTCAACGTGTCGGAAATACGCCGCCGCCCTTGAATTGCGCCTTCTTGAGCAGGCTTTCATATTGGTGACTCATGGCATAGGCCTGCACCTGAGCCATGAAGTCCATCGTCACCACCACGATAATCAGCAGGCTGGTGCCGCCGAAATAAAACGGCACGCTCTTCCACACGATCAGGAATTCCGGCACCAAGCACACCAGCGTCACGTAGATCGAGCCCACCAGCGTCAGGCGCAGCATGATTTTCTCGATGTAGCGCGCGGTCTGATCGCCAGGCCGGATGCCGGGCACGAATGCGCCGCTTTTCTTGAGGTTGTCGGCGGTTTCCTTCGGATTGAACATCAGCGCGGCGTAAAAAAAACAGAAGAAAATGATCGCCGCGGAATAAAGAAATACGTAAATCGGCTGCCCCGGGGACAGCGTCG
>Ga0326597_10002893_pt1 | contig 25316 bp, 17 predicted proteins | sample RVTome_12_FD_203789 | JGI IMG/M metagenome (GOLD analysis project Ga0326597, IMG submission 203789) | Soil microbial communities from uranium-contaminated site in the Upper Colorado River Basin, Wyoming, United States - RVT100D185 | ecosystem: Environmental > Terrestrial > Soil > Contaminated >... | reverse complement strand
ATGTCGAGGAGCATAATGACGACCCCAAACCCTTCGTCTGGACCGCCGACCCGAGCCGCGTCCTCGCCGCTATAAACCGCGGGAACCAAGCGTTAGAATCACTCCACTAGATCGGATCATGATTTGTTGGAAACACGTCATGTTTCCGACAAATCATGTCAATACGATCACCTTCAAATGAGTAGAGCAGATTCACATGGTTGTCGGAACGCCTTCGGCGATTCCGACAATCCATGGTCTGCTCTAGCCAAGCAGGCGGCAGCGGCCGGGGTCAAGCATGCTGCAGCGCAACAAAGGAATCCCGTGCCTGACCGGGTCCCCCGGGCCCGACGCGGCATCCGGGCTTCCGGTCGGTTTCGGCGAATGGCCGATTCATCCGCTTTACGGTTTGTTAAGGAGATGAAACAGGTTGCGGGTCCTGTAGCGGTCCCGGCGCGGACCGTTCTGAAAAAATCTAATAAAATTAGATACTTATTTTATTTGCCCGATTGGCACGGTCCTTGCTCCTTAGACCCGTGAGTGGGAGGCGGCTCGATCCCAATGTGCATGTAACGAGCTTGCTGTTCCGCTTAAACGGGCGAATGCCCAACTCGCCTGCTTAGGCGGACCAACAAGGGGGGGATCGTATTACGGCCTTCCCGAATAACGGGGCCCACAGGTAGGGGCCCGGCGAGAAAACAGATAGGCAATAGGAGTATGTCATGAAACTTTCTCTTCTCACCTCGGTTTCCGCGATCGCCCTGGCGATGGCGGTTTCCAGCCCTTCCTGGGCCGCCGACGACAACACCAACAATGGTACCGGCATTGCCCAGGACGACAACAACAACAACGCCTACCTCGGCGTTGCCATGGACGACGACAACCAGAACGCCACCGGCCTCCTCAACAATTCGGCCGGCGACGACGTGAATGACGTCAATGCTTCCAAGGGCGGCCAGGCTGCCGGCGACGACATCAAGAACACCGAGATCGAAGTCAAGGTCAAGGACAACAACACCGCCAAGGGCTCGCAGATCCAGCAGGCCGGCGACGACGTCAAGGACAACCAGAACGCCAAGGGTATTGGTAACGTCCAGGCCCAGGATGACGCCATCAACGCCCAGGGCCTGCAGAACCAGGCCAGCGAGGACGGCGACGTCGAGGACAACAACAACGCCAAGGGCGACAACAACCAGCAGGCCTCCGACGGCGGCGAGATCGAGAACGTCAAGCAGTTCGGCAAGGCCAACGCCAACAAGGGCGGGGTCGCGATCGGCGAGATCAACATCGACGACATCGCCGTCGCGGTCAGCACCACCAAGCTGAAGCAGGTCGCCATCAACAAGGCCTACTTCAAGGCCGGCGGAGGTGAGTCCGGCAAGGCCTACGGCGGCGACGTCAAGGACGACGTCAAGGCCTATGGCGGTGACGCCAAGAAGGCGAAGGCCGAGTCCGAGGGCGGCGACGCCGAGAAGGCGAAGGCCGAGTCCGAGGGCGGCGACGTCGAGGGCAACGTCGAGGCCAAGTCCGATGCCGACGCCAAGGCCAAGGCCAAGGCCAAGGGCATCGGCGGTGACGGCGGCAACGGCGGCAACGGCTCCGGTAACGGCGGCAACGGCGGCGCCTCCTCCGGCAACGGCGGCGCCGGCGGCGACAACAACGACGGCGGCGACGGCGGCGACGGCGACGACGGCAAGGCCAAGGCCAAGGCCGAGGCCACCGGCGGCACCTCCAAGTCCAAGGCGAAGGCCAATGGCGGCGACGCCGACAAGGCCATCGCCAAGAACGAGGGCGGCGACGCCGACAAGGCCATCGCCAAGAACGAGGGCGGCGACGCGCTGGCGGTTGCCAAGGGCGGCGACGCCACTTCCGGCGACGCCTATGGCGGCGTGAACAAGGTCTTCACGGGTGATATCTCCAATATCAGCATGACCCAGACCCAGCTGTCCAACATCAACCTGAACACCGGGTTCAACAACAACGCGCTCGGTGCGGTCAACGTGAACGTGGCCGTCGGGTCGTTCAACACCGGCGAGTAAGTACCGCGTAGGAAGCGCCGGCGGGCCAGGTAGGCCCGCCGGACCTTTCGCAGGGGGCGGAACAAAAAGAACAAACCGTGCTCCAGTCAACCTTGGAGTTCGAACAGTGGACAAGACAATGAAGACCTTGAAATTTTCGGCGAAGTTTTCGGCGGCCGCCCTGGCGGCCGGCCTGCTGGTCTGGGCCGGTGGCGCGGTGGCGGGCCAGCCGGTCGTCGAGCGCGCTGCCGACATCGAGTCCTCGGATCTTCTGGGGGCCGCGGTTGCCAGCGACGTTCTCAAGAGGGAACGGGGCATGTCCGGCCTCGCCATCGCGAGCCAGGAGGCCGAACAGAACGTCATCAACGTGATCAACGCCGAGGGCAACCTGACGCTCGAGGCCGGCCAGATCGTCCTGGGGGCGGACGCGGTCGTTGGTTCCAGCTTCAACGTGTTCTCCTTCAACACGGGCATGAACGCGACGACGAACATCCAGTTCCTGATGAACGTGTACATAGAATAAGCCCCGCATCGCCCGCGCGCTCTGCTATGATTCGCGCGGGATGCCGGCGCAAGCCGCGGCGGCGGGATGAAGGGACGGTCGAGAGGCTGAGAGACTGATGGCGCGAATTTTGACGAAACTGGGGATTGCGGCGGCCTGCTTTGCGGGGCTCGTTTGGGGCCAGCTGGGCGTCGCGGGGGATCTGGCGTTCTTCTCCGGGGGCGCCGCCTACAAGATGCCCGTGGTGACCCTCAAGGAAGCCCGCTTCCGGACGGTCGTCAAGCAGCGCTACGACTTCAGCTGCGGCTCCGCCGCCATCGCGACGCTGCTCACCTTTCACTATAACCACACGGTCACCGAGCAGGACGTCTTCACCAAGATGTTCGCGGTGGGCGACCAGAAGACCATCCGCAAGGAAGGCTTCTCGCTCCTGGACATGAAGCGCTACCTCGCGACCCTCGGCTACCGCGCCGACGGCTTCCGGGTCAATCTCGACACCGTGAACCGGGTCAAGATGCCGGCGATCGTCCTGATCAGCATCCGCGGCTACCGGCACTTCGTGGTCGTCAAGGGCATCAAGGGCGACGAGGTCGTCGTCGGCGACCCCGCGGCCGGCGTCAAGATCTACAAGCGCAAGGATCTGGAAGCCATCATGGCGAGCGATGTCATTTTCCTGGTGCGCAACCGCACGCGGGTCGCCAAACGCCATTTCAACGAGGACAGGGACTGGGCGGTCCGGACCAAGGCGCCGTTTGGCACCGCCCTGACCCGGGACGGGCTGGCGACCTTCGTGTCGCTGCTGCCCGGTACCAACGAATTCTAGGGTAGGATGAAGATGGAAGATCGGTACCAACCAGTCAATCCCACCGCGGGCAGCCTGCGGGAGTATCGGGGCGCCCTCTGGGGCACGGCCGCGCTGGTCGCCCTGAACGTCGCGCTGGCGCTGCCTTTGGGGGCGGCCAAGGGCCCAGGCCAGAATGCGGCCCTGGTCGAGAAGTCGATCGCCGGGCCCGGCGGCAAGCTGATCGACAAGGGCGAGGGCTCCGACGACATCCTCACGGAACTGGCGGCCGCGCCGGTCGCGAGCAAGGAGCTCTCCAAGCTGCGTGGCGGCTTCCGCACCCGGTCCGGCCTCGAGATCAGCGTCGGCTTCGATTTCAAGACCTTCCTGAACGGCGAGCTGAAGGTGCACAACATCTTCAATGTCCTGGGGAAGGGCTTCCAAGAAAAGACATCGCACAGTCCGTCCTCGGCAACCAAGGTCATCACGACCTCGATCCCCATCACGGCGGCGACCACCGTGGCGAAGTCCGTGGCGCCCGAGGTCGCGCCGGTGATCGATCAGGCGATCGATACGGCGACCGCCCCTCAGACGCCATCGAACAACCCGGCGCCGGCCGCCGCACCGTCGACGGTGCCCACGAGCTCACCGGTGGAGACCATCGTCGTCAGCGAGATCACCAACGGCAAGGTCACCGTTGTCAACGAGGTCGGACCCGGAACGACCGTCACGAACATCATCGACAGCGGCAAGGTCAACAGCGTCCTGCAGAATGTGGCCGATGGCGTGACCATCGATCACAACACCTCCCTGAGCGTCGCCCTGACCTCGCCCGAGGGCATCATCTCGAGCTTCAGGTCCGGCCGCTTCCACGGTCTCCAGATCGAGGTGTCCAATGTCATGCGCAGCGCGCTGATCGGAGCCATCGCCCGCTAACGAGAGCTTGTCCAGGGCGGATTACCCCTAGTCCGTCCTTCTTCGCTGCCCCGGGCCGAAATCGGTCCGGGGCATTGTTTGTTCCGGTCGAGGGTTCTCCCTCGACGGCGGGCGGGCCCCTGGGACGGCGCCCCGGCGCGGCTTTCGACCGGCGGGCTCCCGCCGCGGCTCCGGAGGTGTGACGCGAAAAAACGACGCCCCAGGTTAGGGGCGTCGCGGTGTGGTTCGGTCGGTCTTTCGGATCAGAAGGTGATCGGCACCCGGACGGTCATTACGACGTCGGGGGCGTCTTCGGTGAGGCCCGCCTGGAGGCTGAACGCCAGGGATACCGAGGACGACACCGAGTAGGACACGCCGATCGCCAGCGAGCCGACATCGAGATTCGCCGACTGGGTATCGGTGCCGTCGATTTCGGACCGGGTGCCGTCGATGAAGTTGTGCTCGTAGGCGAAGGAGACGGACGTCAATTCGTTCAGGCCGATGCCGATGCCGAAGGCCATGCCGATGGCGTCGCCCGGATCGACCTCGCCGATGAAGCTGCCGCCGACGGTCTTATTGATGCTTCTCTTCATGTGGTAGTTGTACTTGAGGTTGGCGAAGAACACCGCGGGGTCGGAGCCGAACAGCATGGTGATGCCGGGCTCGACGCTCCAGAAACCGGATCCCGTTGGCAGCTCGGTCTCGATGCCCGCCGTATCGCGCTTGACGTCGAACGGTCCCTCGCCGGTATCGCTCTTGACCCTGAGCCCGCCGATGAAGATCGGCCAGCCCAGCTTGCCTTCGTTGAACTGGTAGCGGACGCTCGCCTCGATATCGCCGAGGCCGGTGCCGTCCGCCTCGGTGGTGGTCGAGGTGTCGGTGGAAACGACCAGGTTGGTGACCCTGTCGGAGCGATGGACGAAAGGAACCTTGACCTCGCCTTCGATGCGGTTGGTGATGCCGAAGCGGAGCCCCGCGCGCGCGACGATGGTGTCGCGGTCGGAATCGGTCGCCTCGATGGCGCCGATCAGGACGGTGTCGACCACTTCGATGCCGGAGAAGGCGAACCGGTTGAGGTTCGACTGGGCGTATTCCAGCGACGGCGTGAAGATGACCTGGCCGGGCTGGGCGAGCACGCCGGTGAAGTCGGAAATGGCTTCGACCTCCCGCGGCTTGGGCTTGCTATCGGGCTGGCCGACGGGCTGGTTCTGGGCCCGCTGATAGGACGAATCGGGGCGCCGCTCGGCGCGCTGGCGGGACTGCGCCCAGTTGCCGTAGGCGCCGTAATTGTAGGAGCCGGCCTGGTCGTTCTTGGACTTGACGATGCGTTCCAGCTCTTTGATCCGCTTGTTCTGGGCGTCGAGCTTCTTGTTCTGGCTGTTGACCGTGTCCACCAGTTTCTTGAGATCTTCCTGGGTGAGCTGGACGGGCTGGGGCGCGGCTTGCGCGACCTGGGCCGGCGCGTCGGCGCTCTCGGACGCTTTCTTCGGGGCTTTTCCGGGTTCCGCGGCACCGGCGTCCGTGACGGACAGGGACCACGCACCGGCTCCGATGGCGAGCGCGGCGCCTAGGGCCATCACGGTCTTGAAGCGGACGCGCGCGGGCGGGCGGCTCGCCTCCCGTTCCCCATGATTCGGGCATAGCAACAGCACTGGTTATTCCCCCTCAACCAAGAATGACCGACAAGTTTCTTAACACTGTCGGCGCCGAATAACCACTCAAATACTAAAAATTCCTGAAAATTACTAGAGGGTTATGTTCTTTATGCCGCACTTGTGAACAGGCATGGAGGGCCCCTGCCGATCATTCGTCGTGAAGTTCGTGCTTCGCGATCAGGCGATAGAGGGTGACCCTGGAGACGCCGAGATCCTCCGCCGTGCGCGTCACGTTCTTGTCGTGGGACTGAAGCGCGGTGCGGATGATTTCGCGCTCGAACCGGCTCTTGGCGGCGGCCAGCGACATCTTGTCGGCGCAGGCCGACTGCGCGTCGAAATCGTGCGCCGCCCGGGTCGGCTCCCCGGGCAGGCCAGGTCCGATGCCTCCCGCCGCGCCCGGCGTGGAGCTCGACGGCGTCGGCATGCCGAGGTCGTGGACGGTGATGTGCTCGCCCTCCGCCATGACCACGCCGCGCCGGATATAGGAGATCAGCTCGCGCACGTTGCCGGGCCAGGAATAGGTCCTGAGCGCCCCCAGGGTGGCCTCTTCGAACTTCAATTCCTCGCGGCCGATCTCGTGGCTGAACTTGTGGAGGAAATAGGTGCTCAACAGCTCGATATCGTCGGCCCGCTCCCGCAAGGGCGGGATCCTGACCGTGAGCACGTTCAGGCGGTAGAACAGGTCCTCGCGGAACCGGCCCGCCCTGACGGCCGCCTCGAGATCCGAGTTGGTCGCGGCCAGCACCCGGACGTTCACGGAGATCGGATGGTTGCCGCCCAGGCGGTCGATGGTTTGCTCCTGCAGGAAGCGCAGCAGGTGCGCCTGCAGCTCCATGGGGATGTCGCCGATCTCGTCGAGGAACAGGGTGCCGCCGTTGGCCGCTTCGATGCGTCCGATCCGCCGCGAGCTGGCGCCGGTGAAGGCGCCTTTTTCGTAGCCGAACAGCTCGGAATTGATCAGCGTCGGCGGCAGGCCCGCGCAGTTGATGGGGATCATCGGGCCGCGGCTGCGCGCCGAGCGCTCATGGATGGCCTGGGCGGCCAGCTCCTTGCCGGTGCCGCTTTCGCCGGTGATCAGGACCGGCGCCTCCACGGCCGCCACCTTGCGGATGGTGGAGAACACTCCGAGCATCGCCTTGCTCGTCCCCACCATGTGGTCGGCGTGCTCGGCGCCGTCGGAATCCTCTTCCCGTTCCGCGGACATAGTGCTGACCGCGGAGGTCAGCCTGTTGAACGTATTGGGGTCTTCGGCGGCCGCTTGCAATACAAGCTGGACCAGTCGCTCCTTGTCGAGCGAGCCGATCAGATCGGGCGTGAGATGCCGGTCCGTGTCCTGAGAAGGATGACTTATCTTCTGACGCATACTACCTCTGCCTGGGATACCAACGTTTGAAAACGGGACTGCGACGTTTTCCCCCAAGTGAGAGAGCTGTGAACGGCCGCCTAAATTTCGGCCGGTTGCGTTCGGAACGGTTACGCAAACGCTTCCAAGCTCCCTGCAATAATCGCAGGATGAACACTCAAATTTTCAGGATTGCTTCGTGATCCCCATCCTCCCCGTTGTTGCCCCTCAACCCTCGACCGTCAATCCTCCGGTCCGATCCCTCCGGTCCGATCCCTCCGGTCCGATCCCTCCGGTCCCGCCGACCGAGGCGGCCCCGGGTTCGATGGGCCGCGCAAGTCCTGAGAAACGCCCCTAACTCCTTGATTCCTGGGGCCTTCCCACTCAAAAAGCACGCCGGACCAAGCAAAAATTAACCATAACTGTTAACTATATTTTTCAACTATAGTAAATTTACTGTGTCATTTCTTATTGTTGTCAGAACATTTATTATAAATTTGAGGAGAGTTCAAGCAGCTTTCTCAAAAATGTACCACTCCGTTGTTACCTTTCGCATACACCGGGCCGGACTCCATGGGGCACGGCGCCCGCGGCGCCCAGGCGGATGCTCGGGTGCAGCGGTCTGCCGGCGGCACCGGCCGACAGGTCTTTGCGCGGCTTCGGGTCGATGTCCCCCTCTCCCCCAATGCTAGGTCATGAACGGTTCCGCTGCGCCGCGCTCCCCCGCCCGGTGCGGCGCGTGCCGGTTAGGCGGCACTGGGCGGTCGCCACGCTCCGGGGCGCGGCGGGATAAGGTAAGGGATCGCGCGTCGGGCATTCAGCTCACCGCCATCATGCGTTCGACGGCGATGCGCGCGCGTTGGGCGATGTCTTCGGGAATCTCGATCCTTGGCTCCAGCCTCTCGAGGCAGTCGAGGATCTTGGGCAAGGTGATCATCTTCATATAGGGACAGAGGTTGCAGGGGCGGATGAATTCCACCTCGGGCTCCTCCGCGGCGACATTGTCGCTCATGGAACATTCGGTGACCATGAACACGTGCTTGGGCTTGTGCGTCCTGACCCAGTTGATCATGGCGCTCGTGGATCCGACGAAATCCGCGGCCTCCAGCACGTCGCCCGGGCATTCGGGGTGGGCGATGACGGCGATATCGTCGTACATGGCGCGGTATTCCTCGATCTCCTTGGCGCTGAACGCCTCGTGCACCACGCAATGGCCCTTCCAGGGGATGATCTTGACCTTGGTCTGGGAGGCGACGAACGCCGCGAGATACTCGTCCGGGATCATGATGACCTCGTCCACGCCGAGCGATTCGACCACCTTCACGGCATTGGAGGAGGTGCAGCAGATGTCCGACTCCGCTTTCACCTCGGCGGAGGTGTTGACGTAGGTCACCACGGGGCGCCCGGGGTAGGCGGCCTTCAGCGCGCGTACGTCGGCCCCGGTGATGGAGGAGGCCAGGGAGCACCCGGCGTCGAGGTCCGGCATCAGGACGATCTTCTCGGGATTCAGCAGCTTGGCGGTCTCCGCCATGAAATGGACGCCGGCGAGGACGATGACCTCGGCGTCGGTTTCCTGCGCCATCTTGGCGAGCGCCAGCGAATCGCCGCACAGGTCGCCGACGCAGTGGAAGATCTCCGACGTCATGTAGTTATGCGCCAGGATGACGGCGTTGCGCTCCTTCTTCAGCCTGTTTATGGCGGCGATGTAGGGTGCGTGAACCGGCCATTCGGCTTCCGGGACCACGTTCCGGACCCGCGCATAGAGCGGCTCCGTCGCGCGGGCGACGGCGTCGGTGTATTCAAGGGTTTCCATCATCGTCATCTGCGGACCGTCCTCGCCATCGGGTCAGGTGTCCCCGAGGTGCCGGCGGCGCCACGATGGCCCCGCCGCCGATGCTTCGGATTCATATAGGATATAGGGATCATTTCCTATAGAGCGCAAGTCATGGGGCCAAGAAATTCGTGCAGCGCAGCGTGGCGCGGCAACCCAAGGCGCCGCCGCGACGCCTCAGCGACCACCCGGGGGCCCCTCGAGCGCGCTTTCCAGGGCCTTGCGCCGGGGCAGGGCGGCGCCCCAGGCCAGTACGCAGATCACCCCCGCCCCGGCGACCGTGAGCGGGAGGCTCAGGAATTCGGCGACAACGCCGACGGCTATGGCGCCGACCGCCGGCATGCTGCGGAAGATCACGGTATAGAGCGACATGACGCGGCCCCGCACCTCCGCCGCCACCGCCGTCTGCATCAGCGACTGGGTGCCGGTGCCGAAGATCGTATGGGCGAAGCCGACGGCCCCCAGGATGGCTAGGCCCGCGAAGAAATTGCCGATCAGGGAGAAGGCGGTGGTGGCCACACCCATGATCAGGGTGGTGCTGAGCACGATGCCGGTAAGGCCCGTGACCGGCCCCCGGCGGGTCAGCCAGATGGCGCCCGCGACGCAGCCAATCCCGATCGCCGCCATCATCCAGCCGAGGGCCTCGGCGCCGCGGTGGAACACCTCGTCGGCAAACCCGGGCAGCATCTCGATCAGGGGGCGCGAAAACACGGTGACCACCGCCATCAGGAGAAGCATCGGGCCAATGCCCGGATGTCGGACGGTGTAGCTGAGCCCCTCCTTGATCTCGCTCAACATGCCGGTACGCAGGCGTTCGTGGCGCTCGGTCCGCATCGGATGGATGCGGTACAGGTTGATGAGGTGGGCGAAGTAGGTCGCGAAGTTGAAAAGGAACACCGAGGCCACCCCGAACGGCGCGATCATCAGCCCGGCCAGGGCCGGGCCGACGGCACGTCCGGTGTTGAAGACGGTCGAGTTGATGGCGATGGCCGTGCCCAGTTCCTCCCGCGGGACGAGGACGGGGAAGAACACCATGCGGCCCGCCGTGGCGTAGGGCTGGTTGAATCCGGTGACCAGGGCGAGGGCGAACAGGATCCAGATGTTGATCATCCCGGTCGCCGTCAGTCCGCACAGCACCAGGGCGTGGACCATGATGATCCCCTGGGTGATCCGCATCATCTTGAGCGGCACGGAGCGGTCGGCGGTCACCCCCGCGAACGGCGAGAGCACGACGCCGGGCAGCAGGTCCGCCGCGGCGACGATGCCGAGCCATGTCGGGGAATGGGTGAGGTCCCAGGCCAGCCAGCCGATCCCCGTGCGCTGGGCCCACAGGCTGACGACCGCGGGCGCCAGGGTGGTGTTGAACAGCCGGTGATCGCGGTAGCGCAGCGCCTGGATCACGTGGGCCCAGTTGCCGCCGCCGATCACCGCCCGGTCTCCCCGCTTGCGGCCGGCTGGCCGCCGCCCTCCAGGGTGGCGGTCATGGCCGACAACTTCGGCACCATGGCGAGCCAGACGACGATCAACAACACCCCCGCGGCGCCCACCGGCCAGGGAAGCCCGGTATATTCGGCGATGCCGCCCAGGATCATGGTGCCCGCGGCCGGCGCGCCCTGGTAGAGGAAGGTGTAGATCGACATGACGCGCCCGCGCAGCGCCCCATCGACCGCGTTCTGCATCAGGTTGAGGATGCCGATGCCGTTGAGGTTCATGGTGAAGCCGATGGCGACCATCACGGCCGCGGCGATCCAGAAGGTGTCGAGGCTCACGAACACCACGGTGACGATGCCGAGCAGCAGGAGGCAATGGAGCACCATCGACGTCATGCCCCGGATGCCGTCATTGGCGAGCAGCACGAAGCCCGATCCCATGGCGCCGAGCCCCATCATCGCCGTCAGCCAGGCAAGCCCCGTGGGGCCCCGCTTGAAGATGCCGTCGGCGAAGCCGGGCATCAGGTCGGGGAGCGACCGGGCGGCGAAGGCCGTGACCCCCAGCATCAGGAGAAGCGGGCCGATGCCGGCGTGTCCCGTGGCATAGCGGATGCCTTCGGAGATGTTGGAGATGAGGCCGCCGCCGCGTCCCGGCTGGTGTTCGCTGCGCAGCATCTCGATGCGCGCCAGCACCACCAGGAAGACGACGAAGGTCAGCGCATTGAAGGTGAAGGCGGGGCCGACCCCGACATTGGCGATGATCAGCCCGGCCACCGCCGGGCCGACGAAGCGCGCGACGTTGAAGATCAGGGAATTGATGGCGATGGCCGGGGTCAGGTCCTCCTTGGGAACCAGGTTGGGGACCATGGCGAGGCGCGAGGCGGTGTGGTAGGCGTGCATGGCGCCGAGCGCCATGGTGAGGACCAGGAGCGTCCAGATCTCGATCAGTCCCGCGAACACCAGGATGGCGATGGCCGCGGCCTGGCACATCATCGCGAACTGGGACCAGAACGCGACCCAGCGCCGGTCCTTGCGGTCGGCGAGGTCCCCCGCCAGCGGCGTGACCAGCATCATCATGAACATGTCGGCGAAGGCGATGATGCCGAGCCAGCCATAGGATCCCGTCAGCTCCCAGGTCAGCCAGCCGAGCGCGATGCGGTGGGTCCAGGTGCCGGTCAGCGACAGCACGCTGCCGATCGTGTAGTTGCGAAAATGGCGGTGGCGCATGGCGCGCACGAACCCCGCGAGCGGGCTCATGGCGCTCATGCGCCGGCATCCGCCCGGCGCGGGGCGCGGGGTCGAGCGGCGGGGAGCCAGGGTGCGGGGCCGGCGGCACGGTCCGGCGGGGAGGGAGGGTTATTCTGCTGCCAATCGACCATGTGTGCCTTTGCTGTCGAGACGGGCGCGGATCTCCGAACGCCGCGGCGTGATCGCCCCCCGCGCGGCGCGTTTGACGTGGCCGAAGCCGCGCACCGCCAGCGGCAACCTCGCCAGCTCCAGGCACAGGTCGAAGCTCTCGGGATCGAGTGCACGGCAGATGCGCAAGAGGTCTTGTTCATACTCCTGCCGCTCCGCCCGCTCAAGCCTCCGGTCGGCCGACCCGCGGAACGGATCGATGCGGATGCCGCGGAAATACCTGAGCAGGCCGAGAAGCTTGAGGACCGGCCTGAGCCAGGGGCCGAAGCGGCGCTTGAGGGGAAGCCCGGTCAGCGGATCCCGCCCGGCAAGCCAGGGGGGCGCGAAGTGGTAATGCACCCGGTAGCCGGGTTCGAACATCTCGGCCAGGGCCTTGTCGAAGACGCCGTCGGTATACAGGCGGCCCACCTCGTATTCGTCCTTGGCCGCAAGGACCTTGAAATAGCCTTCCGCCACCGCCCGGGCGAGGCCGTCGCGCCCCGGGGCACGGTGGCGCGAGATGCGGCCGATCCCGGCGACGATGTCGCGGTAGCGCCGGGCGAGGTCGGGGCCGCCGTAGCGGGCAAGGTAATCCGCCCGGTATTCCGCCAAGCCGGCGGTGGTGGGCGCGTCCTCGACCGATGCCCTCCCGCCGCCGGCGAGGGCGGCCACCGCGGGCGCGTCCACCGCGGCGCGGCGGCCCCAGAGGAAGGCCGCGCGGTTCGCCGGCGCGGCCCGCGCGTTCAGGTCGATGGCGCGGAGAAGGGCGTCCTCCGAGACCGGAACCAGGCCCTTCTGCCAGGCGAAGCCCAGGAGGAACACGTTGGCGGTGATGGCGTTGGCGGTGAGCCGGGGCGCGAGCATCGAGGCATCGATCAGGTCCAGCGCCGCACCGCCGATGCGCTGCTCGAGGGCGGCGCGCAGCGGCTCCCGGGGGAAGGCCTTGTCGGGGTCGCGCAGGAAGGCGCCGGTAATGGTGCCTGCGCTGTTGACCACCGCCCGGGTGCGGTCCCTCGTCATGGCTTGGAGCTGCGGCGAATCCGCGGCGACCACGAGGTCGCAGCCGAGCACCGCGTCGGCCTGGCCCGCGGCGATGCGCCCCGTGGTGATGTCCCCGGCCCGGGCGGCGAGCGTCACGTGGCTCATCACCGAGCCGCCCTTCTGGGCGAGCCCGGTCTGGTCCATCACCATCGCCGCCCGGCCTTCCATGTGGGCGGCAAGGGCGATGAGATGGCCCACCGTCACCACCCCGGTCCCGCCGATGCCGGCGACGAGGATGCGCCAGGGAAGCGGATTTGCCGCGATATCGGGCACGGGCAGGACCTTGAGATGGTCCGGCAGGTCGAGCGCCTCGACCGAGGGCAGCCCGCCCTCGGGCTTGGTCTTGCGCCGCCCGTCGACGGTCACCAGGGCGGGGCAGAAGCCGTTGAGGCAGCTGTCGTCCTTGTTGCAGGAGGCGTAATCGATTCGCCGCTTCTCGCCGAGCGGCGTCGCCACCGGCACCACGGAAAGGCAGTGTGACGCCTTCTGGCAGTCGCCGCAGCCCTCGCAGACGCGCTCGTTGATGAAGACCCAGCGGTCGGGGTCCTCGAGGGTGCCGCGCCGCCGCCGGCGGCGCTTTTCCGCGGCGCAGGTCTGGTCGAAGATCAGCACGCTGACCCCCGGGGTGGCGGCCAGCTCGACCTGGGCGCAGTCGAAGCCGTCGCGCCCCATCACCGTCACCCCCGCCGGGAAGCGGTCGGAGCTCGGGTAATGCCCCGGCTCCTCGGCCACCACGGCGATGCGCGCGATCCCTTCCGCCGCGAGCTCCCGGGCGATGGCGGGGACCGAAAGGCCGCCCTCCACCGGCTGGCCGCCGGTCATCGCCACCGCGTCGTTGTAGAGCAGCTTGAAGGTGATGTTGACGCCGGCCGATAGCGCCTGGCGGATTGCCAGCAGGCCCGAATGGTAGTAGGTGCCGTCGCCGATGTTGGTGAACACGTGCGGGGTGTCGGTGAACGGCGCCTGGCCGACCCAGCTCGCCCCCTCGCCGCCCATCTGGGTCAGCGTCTGGGTGTTGGGGTCCGACCACAGCGCCAGCGTATGACAGCCGATTCCGGCCAGCGCCCGGTGGCCCTCGGGCACCCGGGTCGAGATGTTGTGGGGGCAGCCGGAACAGAAATGCGGCGGTCGGCGGAGCGCCGGACGGGGCGCGGGCGCCGTCTCGGGCGGCGCGGACAGGGTGATCCCGCCCCCGCCGAGGCGCGGCCCCAGCGCGCGGGCGAGCGCCCGGGCGATGACGTCGGGGGTGATGACCCCCGAAAGCGGGATGAGCGGCCGGCCGTCGGCGCCGGTCTTGCCGAGGATGCTCGGCCGCGCGCCGTCGGGCAGGGCGTAGAGGATGTCGCGCAGCTGGGGCTCGATCAGCGCGCGCTTTTCCTCGATGACGATGATCTCGTCCAGGCCGCTCGCGAATTCGCGCGCGCTCTCCCGCCCCAAGGGCCAGACCAGGGCGGGCTTGAACAGCGCGATGCCGAGCGCGTCCGCCTTTTCCCCGTCCAGCCCCAGCAGCCTCAGCGCCTCGCGTGTATCGGCGTAGGCCTTGCCGGCGGCGGCGATACCGATGCGGGCCGGCCCGGCCCGGCCGCTCACCCGGTCGAGACCGTTGGCCCGGCAGAAGGCCTCGGCCGCGCGCAGCTTGGGCCCCGAAAGGCGGTGCTCCTGGTCCGTGGACTTGTCGGGCCAGCGGATATGAAGGCCGCCCGCCGGGCCGCCGGCGGCCTCCGGCGCCGTGAAGCCGAATCGCTCGAGCCGGGCATCCACGCTCGCCGCCTGCTCGATCACCTCGGACGGGCATTTCAGGGCCACCCAGCAACCCGATGCCCGGGACATGGCGATTCCGGCGAGGCCGAGGTCCAGGACATCCTGCAGGTCGGCGGGCGCCAGCACCGGGATCTGGGCGTCGATGAAGGCGAACTCGCTCTGATGGGCGGTGGTGGAGGACACCCCGCCGTGGTCGTCGCCGGCCACCGCCAGCACGCCGCCCTGCGGCGCCGTGCCGGCGAAGTTCGCGTGCTTGAAGGCATCGCCCGCGCGGTCGACGCCCGGGCCCTTGCCGTACCACATGCCGAAGACGCCCTCGACCCGGGCGCCGGGGAACAGGCCCACCTGCTGGCTGCCCATCAGGGCGGTGGCGGCGAGCTCCTCGTTGACGCCGGGCACGAAGCGGATGCCGGCGGCCTCGAAGGCGCCGGCCGCCGCCTTGAGCTCGCCGTCGAACGCGCCCAAGGGAGAGCCGCGGTAGCCCGAAACGAAGCCCCCGGTCTTGTGGCCCCGCGCGGCGTCGAGCCAGGCCTGGGTCAGCAGCACGCGGACGAGCGTCTGGGTGCCCGTCAGGAAGAGACGCTCCTTCCCGGGCCTGAGGCGGTCCTCGAGGCTGAAATCGGCGAGGCTGAGATCGGCAATGGGCATGGGCTTGGGCCTTTTCGCGCCGTAACTAGTGCATCATAGCGCCAAGGGAGGCAATGGCCGATAGGCTAGGCAAGGGGTGATTTTCCGCGCCCTGCGCGCTATAGGTTGGTGACCAATAGGAAGCGGCAGTTGGCCAATGACCATTCTCGTGACCGGCGCGGCCGGTTTCATCGGCTATCACGTGAGCGAGGCCCTGATCCACCGCGGCGATGAGGTGGTCGGTGTCGACAACCTCAACGATTACTATGACGTCGCCCTGAAGGAGGCGCGCCTCGCGCGCCTCGAACGGCACCCGGGATTCACCTTCGGGCGCGTCGACATCGCCGACGAAGGCGCCATGGTGACGCTGTCGCGCGGCCTTCACCAGGTCGAGGGCGTGGTGCACCTCGCGGCCCAGGCGGGGGTGCGCTACTCGCTCCTCAATCCCCAGGCCTACGTGCGCGACAATATCGGCGGGCATCTCAACATCCTGGAGGCGTGCCGGCAGATGGAAGGCCTCCGGCACCTCGTCTACGCGTCCTCGTCCTCGGTCTATGGCGGCAACGAAAAGCTGCCCTATTCGGAAACCGATCCGGTGGACCGGCCGGTGTCGCTCTACGCGGCGTCGAAGAAGGCCGACGAGCTGATCTCCCACACCTACAGCCATCTCTACGGCATCCCGGCGACCGGCCTGCGCTTCTTCACCGTCTACGGGCCCTGGGGCCGCCCGGACATGGCCTATTACCTCTTCACCGAGGCGATGTTCCGCGACGAGACCATCCACGTCTTCAACCACGGCGACATGCGCCGGGACTTCACCTATATCGACGACGTGGTGAAGGGGGTGCTGGCCGCGCTCGACCATCCCCCGGCGGGGGAGGAGGGCGCCCCGCCCAACAGGGTCTACAACATCGGCAACAACCGCGCGGTGGAGCTCTTGAGCTTCATCAGCCTGATCGAGGAGGCGGTCGGCAAGAAAGCGCGGCTCAAGATGGCGCCGATGCAGCCCGGCGACGTGCGCGAGACCTATGCCGACATCGAGGCGGTCTCCCGCGATCTCGGCTTTAAGCCGGAGACCTCGATCGAGGACGGCATCCGGCTCTTCGTCCAGTGGTACCGGGACTATCACGGTTACTGAGTGCGCGGGTCAGGCGCGGTAGAGCGCTTCCAGCTTCGCGCCGTAGGCTTCCCGGATGACATGACGGCGGATCTTCATGGTCGGCGTCATCTGGCCGTTCTCCACCGTGAAGGGCTCATCGGCGATGATGAAGCGGCGCACCCGCTCGATCGGCTGGAGCCGTGCGTTCACGCGGTCGATGGCCGCGGCGAGCGCCGACCTGGCCGCGCTTTCCCCGCTGGCCGCGGCCGTGTCCTCGGGCACCAGGAGCGCCACCAGGTGGGGCCGCTTGTCGCCGAACACCATGGCCTGGGCGATTTCCTGCTCCAGCACCAGGAAGCCCTCGATCCGCTGGGGCGCGATGTTGTCGCCCCCTGAATTGACGATGATGTCCTTCTTGCGGTCGGTGATCCTGAGGTAGCCGTCGGCCTCGATCTCGCCGATGTCGCCGGTGTGCAGCCAGCCGTCCCGGACCGTCTCCGCGGTCGCCTCGGGCAGCTTCCAATAGCCCTGCATCACCAGCTCGCCGCGGACCAGGATCTCGCCGTCCTCGGCGACGCGGCACTCGACGCCCACGAGCGGCGGGCCGACGGTGTCGATCCTGATGCGCTCCGGCGGGTTGCAGCTGACCACCGGCGCCGCCTCCGTCTGGCCGTAGCCCTGCAGGATGCGGATGCCGAGGGCGAGGAAGAAGACGCCCACCTCCGGGTTGAGCGGCGCGCCGCCCGAGACCATGAACTTGAGCCGGCCGCCGAAGCGCTGGCGCACCTTGGAGCGGACGAGGCGATCGAGGATCAGATCCTCGATCCTCTCCCGGATCGTGAGGCTCCCCGGGTCCTCGTAGCGCTTGCGGCCGAGCGCCAGGGTGCGTTCGAACAGCCTGCGCCGGAGCGGCGAGGCGCGGCGCAGCCCCAGGGTCACACGGTTCTTGAAGACCTCGTACAGCCGCGGCACGGCGGTCATCACCGTGGGACGGGTGTCCGCCATGTCCTGGGCGATGGTTTCGGTGCCGACGGCGTAATAGATCTCGGCGCCGATGGAGAGCGGGAAGAACTGGCCTGCGGTGTGTTCGTAGGAATGCGACAGCGGCAGGAACGAAAGGAACACCTCCCGGTTCAGGCCGGCGTCGCGGAACAGGTGGTGGATGCCCTCGCAATTGCAGAGGATGGCGCCGTGGCTCAGCATCACCCCCTTGGGCGCGCCGCCGGTGCCCGACGTGTAGATGATGCAGGCGGTGTCGGTGCGCTGCCCGGCATGGGGGGAGGCCGGCTCGCTGGACAGCAACGCGTCCCAGCCGTGGAGCTCGAAGGAGAAACCCTGGCTCACGGTCAGGGGCTCCATGGTGATGACGTGGCGGCAGGCGACGGCCCGGCTGGCGGCGGGCAGCAGCGCGCGGGCGAGCTCGCGCGTCGAGACGATCGCCGCGACGGCGCCCGAATCGGCCAGCACATGGTGGTGGTCGTGCTCGGTATAGGTGGTATAGCCGGGCACGCTGATGGCGCCCGCGGCCATCACGGCGTGATCGGCGATCAGCCATTCCGGCCGGTTCTCGGACACGATCGCCACCCGGTCGCCGGGCTTCACGCCGAGCGCGCGCAGCCCCGCGGCGAGGCGCAGAACCTGGTCCCTGGCCTCGGCCCAGGTGACGGTGCGCCAGGCGTCCGGTCCGTCCCCCGTCCGGGCGTGGAGGAACGGCGCGTCGCCGAGCGCCTCCGCCTGGGTGAACAGCATGTCGGTCAGCGTCGCCGCCGACGCGGGATCGCAGGCGCGGGGGCTAATCTTTGGCATCTCGGCACGGGGTCCCTTGGAAGCGAGCGGTTGATCCTTATCTATAATGCGCATAGAAGCTCTCCCGGCCAAGCCCTCCACGAAAGGACCCGCGCATGACCCCATCGCCCGCGACGACGAGGACCCGCCCCGCAAAGACCCCGAAGGCCAGGAAGGCGGAGCCCACCGGCGGCGCGCTGCCGCGCTGGAACCTGGACGATCTCTATTCCGGGCCGGGCTCGGACCGGCTGGCCCGCGACCTCGCCCGCGCCGAGCGCCGGGCCGCGCGGTTCGAGAAGGCGAACAAGGGGCGGCTCGCCGGCATGTCGGGCAAGCGTATCGGCGAGGCGGTCAAGGAATACGAGGCGATCGACGAAACCCTCGGCCGGGTGATCTCCTACGCCCAGCTCCTTCATTCGACGTCCGTCTCCGACCCCAAGGTCGGGCAGTTCTACCAGACCACCGCCGAGCGGGTGAACGCCATCTCCACCCGGTTGATCTTCTTCACCCTGGAGCTCAACCGCCTGCCGGAGAGGACGCTTAAGGCGAAGCTGAGGTCGCCGGCGCTCGCGCGCTACGCGCCCTGGGTGCGCGACGTGCGCGCCTGGCGCCGCCATGAGCTCGCCGACGACATGGAGAAGCTCCTGCACGAGAAGGCGCCCTCGGGGCGCGCGGCCTGGATCCGCCTGTTCGATGAGACCCTCGCGGACCTGCGTTTCCCCATCGGCGGCAAGCAGCTGACCGAGGCCGGGGCGCTCAACCTTCTCGCCAACCGCTCCGCCGCCGTCCGGCGCCGGGCGGCGCTCGCCATCGGCAAGGTGCTCGGCGCCCACGGGCGGACCTTCGCGCTGATCACCAACACGCTCGCCAAGGACAAGGAGGTGGAGGACCGCTGGCGCGGCTTCTCGGGTCCGTCCTCGGCGCGCAACCTCTCCAACTACGTCGAGGACGAGGTGGTCGAGGCCCTGGTGGGATCGGTCAAGCGCGCCTATCCCGGGCTTTCGCACCGCTATTACCGGTTGAAGGCGCGATGGATGGGCAAGAAGCGGCTCGAGTACTGGGACCGCAACGCGCCGCTGCCCAAGGCGCCCGACCGCAGCCTCGCCTGGACCGAGGCGCGTGACCTGGTGCTGGATGCCTATCACGCCTTCTCGCCGGAGATGGCGCGCATCGCCAAGCGCTTCTTCGACGGCCGCTGGATCGACGCGCCCTCCCTGCCGGGCAAGGCCTCGGGCGCCTTCTCACACCCCACGGTGCCCTCGGCGCATCCCTATATCCTGATGAACTACCAGGGCAAGAGCCGCGACGTGATGACCCTCGCCCACGAGCTCGGCCACGGCATCCACCAGGTGCTGGCCGGGCCCCAGGGCCACCTGATGTCGGACACGCCCTTGACGCTCGCCGAGACCGCCTCGGTGTTCGGCGAGATGATGACCTTCCGCCGTCTGCTCGCGGGCGAGAGCCGGCCCGCCGCGCGCCGCGCGCTGATCGCCTCCAAGGTGGAGGACATGCTGAATACCGTGGTGCGCCAGGTCGCCTTCTACGATTTCGAGATGCGGGTCCATTCGGCGCGCAAGAAGGGCGAGCTCAACGCCGATGAGCTCTGCAAGATCTGGCTCGAGGTGCAGGGCGAGAGCCTGGGCCCGGCGATCAAGCTCGCGGGCGACTACAAGTGGTACTGGACCTACATCCCCCATTTCATCCACTCGCCGTTCTATGTCTATGCCTACGCCTTCGGCGACTGCCTGGTGAACTCGCTCTATGCGACCTATCAGGCCGAGCCCGGGGGGTTCGAGGGCAAATACCTCGCCATGCTGCGCGCGGGCGGGACGCTGCGCCACCGCGAGTTGCTCAAGCCCTTCGGCCTCGACGCCGCCGACCCCGCCTTCTGGGACAGGGGGCTTTCCATGATCTCCGGGCTGATCGACGAGCTGGAGGGTTAGGCCCCTCAGCGCGCGGCTATCTCGGCACGGGTTTCGCGGTGACGGCCCGGATCCACTCGGCGATGCGGGCGACCACCTTGTCCTCGATGCCGGCGAAGCCGTGGGCGGCGCGGGCCTGGCAGTCGTCGCCGCGGAACGGGCCGCCGCCATCGAAATACATGATGCTCTTGTGCCGCGCCTTGGTGAACGCGCGGGCGAGCTCCGCAAGGTCGTCCGGAACCGTGACGAAGCACGCATCCTCCCGGTGATGGGCGAGCAGCACCGGCACGGTGACGGCCGAGAGGTCCACGTCCTGCACCCGGTCTCGGTTGCCGCGTCTGTTGAGCCGGGTCACCGTGGCCGTGAGCACGAGCGCCGCGACCTCACCCTTAGGCAGCCCGGCCGCGCCGTTGGCGGCGGAGATGGTGCCTCGGCTGGTCCCGATCAGGGCCACGGGTCCGGAGGACAGTTTCCGCATGTGAGCGATGACGGCGCCGATGTCGCGGGCGTGGCCCGCCGTCGTGCGCCAACGGATCAGGCCCCGGCGCGTCTCCTTGCGGTCCGAGGGCGCATCGGGCACGGCGACGTGGAAACCGCGCGCCGCGAACAACCCGCGGCTCCGCACCAGGAAATTGAAGACCGGGTTGCCGCGCCCGTCCCAGTCATCCAGCCGCACCTTGCCGTTGCCGCCGGTGAACAGGACGACGATAGGCCGGGTCCTGTCGTTACCCGCGATCTCGATGAGCTTGAGGGTGACGCCGGGCCGCGTCGGGATCTTGACCACTCGTTCCGTCGCCCGCGCCGTCGCGGCGGTCGCGGTCAGGGCCGCGAGAAGGGAGGCGCCCAAGGCGGGCCGAAGCGCGGCGCGAAAGGCTTTTCGGCGTCTCATCGGGCCATTATTGGCCCGGCGGAGGGCCGCGGGAAAGCCCGAAAAGCGGGGACGGCCTCGCGGCGCGACCAAATCCGCGCGCTCGGGCGATTGCACCCTTGGCAAAGGGCCCTCGATTGGGCATTGTGAGGCCGTTGGTCAGCTTAGTCCGTAAGTCGGGGGAATTTCCCGCCTGGTATCATGAAACTTGCCGTCCCTAAGGAAACCGCCGAAGGGGAGGCGCGCGTCGCGGCTTCGCCGGAAACGGTGAAGAAGCTTCTCGGCCTCGGCCTGGAGGTCGTGATCGAGGCGGGCGCCGGGGCCGGATCGGCGCTGGCCGATAAGCTTTTCGAGGAGGCGGGCGCCAAGATCGCCGCCGGCGGCGCGGAGGCGCTTCAGGACGCCGACATCGTCCTCAAGGTCGGGCCGCCCGATGCCGATCAGCTGAGTCACATCAAGCGCGGCGCGGTGCTCGTCGCGCTGCTCAACCCGCTGGCCCGCAGGGAGGATGCCGGGGCCTACGCCGCGGCCGGGATCGACGCCTTCGCCATGGAGCTGGTGCCGCGCATCGGCCGGGCCCAGGCGATGGACGCGCTCTCCTCGCAATCCAACCTCGCGGGCTACAAGGCGGTGCTGGACGCGGCCCACGAATACCGCCGCGTCCTGCCGATGATGATGACGGCGGCGGGCTCCATCGCACCGGCCAGGGTCTTCGTCATGGGGGTGGGGGTGGCGGGCCTGCAGGCCATCGCCACCGCCAAGCGTCTCGGCGCCATCGTCTCCGCCACCGATGTCCGCCCCGCCACCAAGGAGCAGGTCGAGAGCCTCGGCGCCAAGTTCGTGATGGTCGAGAGCGAGGAGGCGGCGGAGGCCGAGACCGCGGGCGGCTACGCCCGGGAAATGTCCGAGGACTACAAGCGCAGGCAGGCGAAGCTGATCGCCGACACCATCGCGCGGCAGGACATCGTCATCACCACCGCCCTGATCCCGGGGCGTCCGGCGCCGGTCCTCGTCACCGAGGAGATGGTCAAGACCATGCGGCCGGGCTCGGTCATCAACGACCTCGCGGTGGAGGCGGGCGGCAACTGCCCGCTCACCGAGGCGGGCAAGGTGGTGGTCCGCCACGGGGTCACCCTCATCGGCCACGCCAACGTGCCCTCCCGCGTCGCCGAGGATGCGAGCCTGCTGTATGCCCGCAACCTCTTGGCCTTCCTCACGCCGCTGGTCGACGCGGCCGGCGGCCGGCTCGCCATCGACTGGGAGGACGAGATCGTCAAGGGGGCGGCGCTGACCCGCGACGGTCAGGTCGTGAACCCGTGCCTCAAGGAAGGAGAAGCCTGACCATGGAAGCCGCGGCCGTCGATCCGTTCGTATTCCGCCTCGCCATCTTCGTGCTGGCGATCTTCATCGGCTACTACGTCGTGTGGTCGGTGACGCCGGCCCTGCACACGCCGCTGATGAGCGTCACCAACGCGATCTCCTCCGTCATCATCGTCGGCGCCCTGATCGCCGCGGGCCCGAGCGGCTGGGAGCTCTCCAAGATCTTCGGCCTGATCGCCATCGGCCTGGCGGCGGTCAACATCTTCGGCGGCTTCACCGTCACCCAGCGCATGCTGGGCATGTACCGCAGGCGCGAGCGGGAGTAGGGCGCGATCCAATGACCGAACGCCGTTTCCATCCCGCCGTTTCCGGCCCCGAGGCCGGTTCCCTCGTCCTTCGACAGGCTCAGGACGAGGGCGCATACCTAGGCCTCATGCTGAGCCTGTCGAAGCATGGGACCGGACCCCTCGTCCTTCGACAGGCTCAGGACGAGGGCGCATACCTAGGCCTCATGCTGAGCCTGTCGAAGCATGGGGCCGCGGCGCCCGGCCGGAGGGGGGCGCGATGACGGCCAATTTCGCGGCTCTCGCCTACCTCGCCGCCTCGGTCCTGTTCATCATGGCGCTGCGCGGGCTGTCCAGCCCCGAGACCGCGCGCAAGGGCAACGTCTACGGCATCGCCGGCATGACCATCGCGGTGCTGACCACGGTCGCCAAGCCCGGCGTGGTCTCCTACGGGGAGATGCTGGCGGCGCTGGTCATCGGCGGGGCGATCGGCACCCTGATCGCGAAACGGATCGAGATGGCGGCCATGCCGCAGCTGGTGGCGGCCTTCCATTCGCTGGTCGGCCTCGCCGCGGTGCTGGTGGCTGCGGCGGCCTTCTACAACCCCGCCGCCTACGGCATCGCCGATGCGGGCGGGACGCTCAAGTTCGCGAGCCGCATCGAGATGTCCTTGGGCGTCGTCATCGGCGCCGTCACCTTCTCCGGCTCCATCGTGGCCTTCGCCAAGCTCCAGGGGCTGGTCTCGGGCAACCCCGTGGTGTTCCCCGGCCAGCACTGGCTCAACCTCGCGATCGGGCTCGCGATCGCGGCCCTCATCGCCGTCTTCTGCGCCGACGTGGACGAGCGGTGGTTCTGGGCGATGACGGCGCTCGCCTTCCTGATCGGCTTCCTCATCATCATCCCCATCGGCGGCGCCGACATGCCGGTGGTGATCTCGATGCTCAATTCGTACTCCGGCTGGGCGGCGGCGGGCATCGGCTTCACGCTCGAGAACACGGCGCTGATCGTGACCGGCGCGCTGGTGGGCTCCTCCGGCGCGATCCTCTCCTACATCATGTGCAAGGGCATGAACCGCTCCTTCGTCTCGGTGATCCTGGGCGGCTTCGGCGGCGAGTCGGAGGCGGGCGCGGGCCGCGGCGCGGCCGACCGGCCGGTCAAGGCGGGCTCGGCGGAGGATGCCGCCTTCATCCTCAAGAACGCCGCCAAGGTCATCATCGTCCCGGGCTACGGCATGGCGGTGGCCCAGGCCCAGCACGCGCTCCGGGAAATGTGCGACATCCTGAAGAAGGAAGGGGTGGACGTGAAATACGCGATCCACCCGGTGGCCGGGCGCATGCCGGGGCACATGAACGTGCTCTTGGCCGAGGCCAACGTGCCCTACGACGAGGTGTTCGAGCTCGAGGAGGTCAATTCCGAGTTCCAGACCGCCGACGTCGCCTTCGTCATCGGCGCCAACGACGTCACCAACCCCGCCGCCCGGGACGACCCGCAGAGTCCGATCTACGGCATGCCGATCCTCGACGTGGACAAGGCGAAGACGACGCTGTTCGTCAAGCGCTCGCTGTCGCCGGGCTACGCCGGCATCGACAACGACCTGTTCTACCGCGACCGCACCATGATGCTCTTCGCCGACGCCAAGAAGATGTGCGAGGACATCGTCAAGGCGCTGGGCTAGGGGATGACGCTGTCCGGTTGAGACTCGTTCACACAGCGCGTCATGGTCGGCGGAGGCCGACCATCCACGTGCTCCTTTGTTTTTCCGGTCTTAGACGATACAAAAACTCGTGGATACACGGCCGTAACGCGAATGTGTGCTTCGCACGACGCCGAGTATGACGAGGGAGCGCGCACCCGCCGGAAGGCGGGCGTGCACGGGCATCGGCGCTCAAACGTCGCACGGCGCCTGGAATCCCGGGGAGGAAGGGGCTGCGCGGGGAGCTGCCGGGGGACGTCGGCCGGATTTCAGCGTTTAGTCCGCCGCCTGCCTCCTCCCGCCGCTGCTGCGACGCGGGGGATCGGTGACTGAGGTGCACCGAAAGGAAAGCGTCGCAGCCCGGCTGGGAAGCGCCCGCGCACCCTCCGATGACGGCCTTCTCCTCGAGCGGAGACGGCCGGTCGGACCCTTGGCCGGCATCCGGGGCTGCAGCCACCCGGCAACCGCCGGCTAACGAATTCGACAGCTTCACTTACCACGGGCCAAGGAGAATGTCAAGTTATACTTACATTAGCCGGCACGATAAGTATGTCTGCGGTCGTGGGCGCCGGGTAGCGCCGCCCGGAGAGGGCGAGTAAGGGAGCGTAGCTCATCGGGAGAGCACTGCGTTACACTTTCAGAACTTAAAGTTTAAAGTAGGGCAATTGAATCAAAACGTGTACGACAAGCCCGAATCGGATCGTGTTGATTCAGCCATCGCGGCCACGTCCACAGCTTTCTCCATAAATTCCGCATTAGAAATCCAGTGGGTGCGGCTGGGCCTGGGCCGGGGCGGACCCACATGGAATGCTTGGTATAACGGTGCGCTCTCCTTAAGATAGCCTAACTACCGGTGTGAGGGAGCGGGGGATGCCGAGCCTGGAATTCAAGGGCAAGCAATTTGTCTACACGCACCACCTGAGTGTCCCGTTCCGGGAGATCTGAGGTGGTCCCACCTATTCGGACAGTCTGGCAGCCAAGTTAAGGTGTATTCCGCTGTCTGATCACGCTGCCAGAATCCTGTTTATCATGCCTTGTGGAAGTTGTTGAGCCTGTGGGGATGTGGGC
>Ga0326597_10002892_pt1 | contig 25336 bp, 22 predicted proteins | sample RVTome_12_FD_203789 | JGI IMG/M metagenome (GOLD analysis project Ga0326597, IMG submission 203789) | Soil microbial communities from uranium-contaminated site in the Upper Colorado River Basin, Wyoming, United States - RVT100D185 | ecosystem: Environmental > Terrestrial > Soil > Contaminated >... | reverse complement strand
GTATCGTAGAGGGACGAGGATCACGCCGGTCCGGGAGGGCGCTGAGTTTCAGCGCTTTCCCGGGCTCGCGTGTGTTTAATGGGGTAGAGAGAGAGGTCTTTTCCGCGTGACCTGAGGATGGCATGAACGCTGCAGCACCCACGATGCTCGTCGCCGGCCTGCTCTTGCTGGGGCTCTCCCTGGAGCCCGGGAACGAGTTCCCGGCCCCGGCCGACACCACGATCGCCTCCGCCGATCACGCGCTCGACGCGAACCTCGACCAGAACATGAACGAGGTCGTCGAGCAGTATTGCGTTCGCTGTCACAACGAGCGCAGGCTGACCGGCAACCTCTCGCTCGACGGCTTCGACGTGGCTACGCCCGAACAGAACGCCGAGATCGCTGAGCGGGTCATCCACAAGATCCGAGCGGGAATGATGCCCCCGGTCGGTGCTCGCCGTCCCCCCGAGGATTCGCTCATGCTCCTCGTGACGACCCTCGAGGAAACGCTCGACGCGGTCGCGGAGGAGGCGCCGAATCCTGGCCGCCGGACGTTCCAACGGCTGACCCGCGCCGACTACGAGGCCTCCATCAGGGACATGTTCGGTCTACGTGTGGACGCATCGGCGTTCCTGCCCACTGAGACCATCAGCGAGAGCTTCGACAATATCGCGGACGTCCAGATGCTCTCCGCCACGCTCATGGAGGGTTACCTGAAGGCCGCCGCGCACGTGAGCCGCGCCGCCGTGGGTGACCCCTCCGCGTCGGCGGCGTCGACGGTCTTCAAGGTCGACAAGACCATGTCCCAGATGCGCCACATCGAAGGCACGCCGTTCGGGACGAGGGGCGGCACCGCGGTCTGGCACACGTTCCCGGCGGACGGCGACTACGTCTTCCAGATCGACCTCCACGCCATTCCGACCGGCCAGCTCTACGGCTCGACCTCGCAGGACGAGCAGCTCGAGATCTCCGTGAACGGCGAGCGGGTGGCCGTCCTCGACATCGATCGTTGGGCTACTGAGTCTGATCCGTCGGGGCTCCGCATGGAGACGCCGCCGATCCACATCCAGGCCGGACAGCATCGGGTCGCCGCCGCGTTCGTGCAGAAGATCGAAGGTCCGGTGATCGACCTGATCACGCCGGTCGACTACACGCTCGCGGACTCGCAGATTGGGTCCGACTACGGCGTCACCACCGCCCCTCACCTCCGGGACCTGGTCATCACCGGTCCGTTCCGGGTAACCGGCGTGTCGAGCACTGAGAGCCGGGACCGGATCTTCACCTGTCGTCCGACTTCCCAGGACGAGGAGCGCCCGTGCGCCCGGTCCATCGTTGATCGCCTCGGCCAGCGGGCCTACCGCCGTCCGCTCACCGACGACGACGTGACGAGCCTCATGGGTTTCTACGACCAGGGTAAGACGGAAGGCGGATTCGAGCGTGGCGTCCGGCTGGCCATCCAGGCGATGCTCGCGAGCCCGCACTTCGTGTTCCGTCTCGAGGACAGCCGCGCCGGGGGCGAGGATCTGTATGACGTTTCGGACATGGACCTGGCGTCGCGCCTGTCCTTCTTCCTGTGGGCCTCGCCTCCGGACGACGAGCTCATCCGCGTGGCGAGCGAGGGTCGCCTCTCCGACGTGGACGAGTTGGAGCGTCAGACCGAGCGTATGCTGCAGGATCCGCGCGCGGAGGCTCTGGCGACCAGGTTCGCCGCCCAATGGCTGCGACTGCAGGACCTCCGGAAGATCCACCCGGATGCCCAGCACTTCCCGTACTTCGATCACGGGCTGACGTTGGCCATGGAGCGCGAGACCGAACTCCTGTTCAATCACATCGTGCAGCAGGACCGCAGTGTGCTGGAGTTGCTGACGGCGGACTACACGTTCGCGAACCAGCGCCTGGCCAGGCACTACGACATCCCCGGCGTTTCGGGCACGGACTTCCGTATGGTCCCCGTGCAGAACGAGCACCGTCGCGGACTCCTGGGGCACGGCAGCATCCTCATGATGACGTCGCACGCGAACCACACGTCGCCCGTCCTGCGCGGGAAGTGGGTGATGGAGGTGCTCCTCGGATCGCCGCCGCCGCCGCCGCCGCCCGTCGTGCCGTCGCTCGACGAGGTCGCCACGGCCCAGAACGGGCGTGAGCTCACGACACGGGAGCGCATGGAGCAGCACCGGGACAACCCGTCCTGCCTGTCCTGCCACAGCGTCATCGATCCGATCGGGCTCGCGCTCGAGAACTTCGATGTCACCGGTGCGTGGCGGATCAAGGAGAACGGCAACCCGATCGACGCCGCCGGCGAGCTCTACGACGGCACGCCGATCGAGAGTCCGAGCGATCTCCGGAACGCCATTCTCAAGCGCCCCTCGGTCTTCGTGCGGACCTTCACCCGCAACCTGATGGCCTACGCCATCGGACGGCGCGTGGAGTACTTCGACATGCCGACGGTTCGGGCGATCGAATCAGAAGCCGCCGAGGACGACTACCGGATGTCGTTCTTCATCCTGGGCGTGGTGAAGAGCCCCGCCTTCCGGATGGCCCGCGCCGAGACCGTCGCGCAGCAGGACGCCAGACAGTAGACCCTCCATAGACATAGATCCGTAGACATACAAGACGAAGAAAGAACCCGAGAGAGGAGACAACCGCGATGTTCCTGACACAAAAGCACCTGCACCGACGGACCTTCCTGAAGGGGATGGGTGCCAGCGTCGCGCTCCCGTTCCTCGACGCGATGGCCCCCGCCGGCAGAGCGTGGACCGACGCGATGAGCGAGGTGGACAGGACGCGGTTCGTCGGCATCGAGATGGTGCACGGTGCCGCCGGTTCGAACGAGTGGGGCGCGGAACAGAATTTGTGGGCGCCGGCGGAGGTCGGTCGGGATTTCGATCTGTCTCCCAGCAGCTTGAGCCCGCTCGAGCCGTTCCGGGACCATCTCACGATCGTGAGCAACACCGACGTGCGGATGGCGGAGGCGTTCGAGCCCAAGGAGATCGGTGGCGACCACTTCCGCTCCAGCGCCGTCTTCCTGACGCAGGCCCATCCGAAGCAGACTGAAGGGTCCGACGTGTACGTCGGAACGTCAATGGACCAGATTTACGCTCAACGGTTCGGCAACGAGGCGCCGATCCCCTCCATGCAGCTGTGCATCGAGAACGTCGACCAGGCCGGTGGGTGCGCGTATGGCTACGCCTGCGTCTACACCGACTCCGTGAGCTGGGCCTCGCCCACGCAGCCGCTCCCGATGATCCGGGACCCGCGCGTGGCGTTCGACCAGCTGTTCGGTGCGGGCGCGACGGCGGAGGAGCGCGCCGAGCGCATGGAGACGGACCGGAGCATCCTCGACTGGGTCGCGAGCGAGGTCCAGGGCCTGAAGAACAAGCTCGGGCCCACCGACCGCCGCCGCATGGACCAGTACCTGGAGAACGTCCGAGAGATCGAGCGGCGGATCCAGCGGGTGGAGGCCCGGAACCGGAACGGCGAGGTGCGCGAGCTGGCGGGCGCCCCCGCGGGCGTGCCGGACGACTTCGAAGAGCACGTCAAGCTGATGTTCGACCTACAGGTCCTCGCGTTCCAGTCGGACATGACGAGGGTGTTCTCGTTCAAGATGGGTCGCGACGGATCCGGTCGTGTGTACCCCGGCAGCGGCGTCGAGGCGGGCTTCCACAACGCCTCACACCATGGCGGTAATCCCGAGCGCGTCATGGACTTCGCCAAGATCAACAAGTACCACATCGAGTTGCTCCCGTACTTCCTCGAGAAGCTCCAGAGCTCGATGGAGGGCGATTCGAACCTGCTCGACAAGACGATGATCGTGTACGGCTCGCCAATGGCCGACAGCAACATCCACAACCACCGTCGTTGTCCGCTCATGTTCGTGGGTGGTGCCAACGGTGCGCTTCCGCGTGGTGGCGCGCACCTGAAGGCGCCTGATGGAACGCCGATGGCGAACGTCCTGCTGAGCGCGATGCACGGGCTCGGGATGGACGACATCGACGAGTTCGGCGACAGCACGGGAGTGTTCCCGTTGTCGGCGCCGGCGATGTCGGCGCTTTGATCCGCGCCGGGGAGAAGCCATGAACACGAAGTTCCGGGTAAACGTTCTTGGGGCGCTGCTCGCGACCCTGCTGCTCACGGCCGGCTCGGCCGACTCGCCGGTGGCGGACGCCGCCGAGCGGGGCGACGTCGAGACGGTGATCGCCCTTCTGAAGCAGGGCGCGGACGTCAACGCGGCGCAGGGTGACGGCATGACGGCCCTCCACTGGGCCGCCATGAACGGGAATCCGGAGCTCGCGAGCGTTCTGCTTTACGCCGGAGCCTCCTCCGAAGCCACCACCCGGCTCGGCGGCTATACCCCGCTCCATCTGGCCAGCAGGATTGGAAAGGCCGAGGCCATCGGGACCCTGGTCGCTCAGGGCGCGGACGTATCGGCGAAGACCACGACCGGGGCGATGCCGCTCCATCTGGCGGCTTCGTCCGGAAACGTGCCCTCGATCACCACGCTGCTCGACGCAGGTGCCGAGGTGGATGCCCGTGAGGGCGTGTACGAGCAGACGCCGCTGATGTGGGCCACCGCACAGAACCGTCTCGACGCCATGCGGACGCTACTGGACGCGGGCGCGGATGTCTTGGCGACGACGAAGGTGGTCGACTACGCAGCGATCTCCGAGCTGGACGGACCCGAGCGGCAGCGCAGGAATCAGGTTCTGCAGGCCCGCGTCCAGGCGACCCGCGAAGAAAGGGCCGAGCGGGAGGCGCGGGAGAATCCGACGGAGGCGCCCGCCGAGGAGGAGGCACTTGCCGAGGAAGAGGCGCCCGCCGAGGAGGAGGCACTTGCCGAGGAAGAGGCGCCCGCCGAGGAAGATGCGCCTGCTGAGGAGGATGCGCCTGCCGACGAGGACGCGCCAGCAGAGGAAGACGCGCCCGAAGAGCCGGCCGAGGACGAGGAAGACGAGGCTCCAGCGGATGAGGATCCGCAGGAGGCCGCGCGCCGCGCACTCGAGGAAGGACGCCAGCAGGGCGCCCAGGGCGCGAGCCAGCCGGATGAGGACGAGACACCCGTGGAAGAGCCGGCCGCCGAGCCCGATCCGCTCGGTTACGCCGATCTCGTCGGCAAGGAAGGGGGGCTGACGGCCCTCCACTACGCCGCTCGTGAGGGATACTTCGAGGCCGCCGAGCTTCTGCTCAGCCGGGGTGCCGACGTCAATCAGGTGAGCGGTGACGGCACGAGCCCGCTTCTGATGACCTCGATCAACGGAAACTACGATCTCGCGCTGCGCTTCCTCGAGGCCGGCGCGGATCCCAATCTCGAGAGCGAGGACGGGGCCGCCCCGCTGTTCGCGGTCCTGAACAACCGCTGGGCCCCCAAGGCGTTGTTCCCGCAGCCGACCGCGTTCAAGCAGCAGCAGACCGACTACCTCGTCATCATGACCGCTCTGATCGAGGCCGGAGCGGACGTGAATCACCGGACGAAGCGTCACATCTGGTATACGTCCTTCAACTTCGATCTGCTCGGGGTCGACTTCATGGGGGCGACGCCGTTCTGGCGCGCCGCCTATGCGCTCGACGTGCCGGCGATGAAGCTGCTCGTGGCACACGGAGCGGACACGACGACCCCGACCCAGAAACCGGCCAGCCGCCGCTTCCGTGGTGGTGGTCAGGGGGGCGACGGCGAGGACGATCCGTCCGGGCTGCCTCCCGTTCCGAGTGGCGGGCCGGCGGTGTATCCGATCCACGCGGCTGCGGGTGTCGGTTACGGCGAAGGCTTCGCGGCCAACGCACACAGGCACGCGCCGGATGCGTGGGTGTCCGCCATGCGCTACCTGGTCGAAGAGCTTGGCGCGGACGTGAACGCGCGTGATCACAACGGGTACTCCCCGGTGCACCACGCGGCGGCGCGAGGCGACAACGAGCTCATTGAATACCTCGTGTCACAGGGCGCCGACGTCACCGTCGTGAGCCGCCGGGGCCAGACCACGGTCGACATGGCCAACGGTCCTGTCCAGCGGATCTCGCCGTTCCCGGCCACGATTGCGCTCCTGGAGAGTCTCGGGGCCAAGAACAACGACAACTGCGTGGGCTGCTGACAGTAACGGCACCACGGCACCCGATTGGGTGGAGGGGCGGTCGGGCGTTTGCCGGACTGCCCCTTTCGTATCCCTTGCCTCCGTCGGGCGTTGGCCCTATTGCTTGCGGTCCGCCAACACACAAACCTACCGCCGACCTCCCATGACCAGACTCGTCCTTGCATCCATCACCGGCCTCACGGTGACCCTTTCGGCGTGCGGACCGGGCGCCGACGACTCCGGCGCCGAACAGGCCGCCGCGCCCGAGCAGGCCGAGGCGATCCGCACCGCGGATCCCTACGCGCGCGGCTACACCGATGCCGACTTTCCCCGGATCAAAGAGCTCGCGGAGGGGATCTATTCCTACGAGCAGTTGCGGTCCGCCGGCGACGAGCGCTTCACGACGGTGAGCATGTTCGTCGTGACCGACGACGGCGTGCTCGTGGCCGACGGCCAGGGCAGCGTGGAAGAGACCCAGCGGCTCGTGGACCACATCGCCACGATCACCGACCAGCCCATCACGCACGTGGTGGTTTGCTCGGACCACGGGGATCACACGGGCGGGAATTCCGCCTTCCCGGAAGGGGCGCGCTTCATCGCGCATCCGACCTCGGCGGAGGCGCTCCGCCGGAGTGCGGACGCCCCGAACCGGAGCGCGGACGCCCCGCCGGTTCGCCTCGCGACCGATCTGGTCGAGGATCGCATGAGCCTGGAGCTGGGCGGAAGGAGTATCGAGGTGTTGTTCCTCGGCCGGGCGCATACCGGGGGCGACCTCGTCGTGCACCTGCCGGACGAGAAGATCCTGTTCATGAGTGAGGCCTACCTCCATCGCGTCTTTCCGGCGATGCGGTCGGCCTTCCCGTCCGAGTGGGTCGCGACGATCGAGCGGGCTCAGGCGATGGACGTCGACGTCTACGTGCCGGGGCACGGCTTCGTGGACTCGCCCGAAATGCTCGAGGCGGAGCTCGAGGTGTACAAGATCGCGCTACAGCAGGTGATCGACGAGGGAAGGCGCTTGCACGACGCCGGTGTGCCCCTTGAGCAGGCACAGGAAGAAGCACGCTTCGGGGACCTGGAGGCATGGTCGCTCCGCTCCAGCCAGGGCTCCGTCGCGATCCGACAAACGTACGCGGAGCTGAACGGCGAACTGCCAGGTGGTAACCGGTGATCACGAGTACCCGCTGCACGCTGACCCCGACGTCCCGTGATCGAATCGGGATGGACCCCATCTTCGCCCTCCACGGCGAAGCCAACCGTCGGGCCGAAGCGGGAGAGGACATCCTCGACTGCACCATGGGCGTCCTGATGGATGAGGAGGGCAAGCTGGCCGTGCTTCCGTCCGTGCTCGCGGCGCTCGCGGCCGTGCCCGTGCCCGCTGTCTCCGGATACGGTCCCATCGCCGGCGATCCGCGCTTCAGAGAAGCCGCGATCGAGGATCTACTCGGGGGCAGCGCCCTCGCCAGGGACGCCCTGGCGCTCGCGACCCCGGGCGGAACGGGGGCCATCTATCAGGCCACCGTGAACTTCCTCGAGCCGGGCCAGTCGCTCCTGACCACGAACTATCGCTGGGGTCCCTACCGCGATATCGCGGCGCACGCGGGGCGCGGGATGGAGGTCTTCAACATGTTCCGCGCGGACGGCGCCTTCGACGTGGAGGCCATGGACGAGGCGGTCCAGCGTCAGTCAGCGGGTCAGGGAAGGGTGCTCATCATCCTGAACTTCCCGAGCCACAACCCGACGGGGTACTCGCTCAATGAAGCCGAGTGGGAGCAGGTGGCCGACGTGCTCGTGGCCGCGAGTGAGCGCGTGCCCGTCACGGTCCTGGTGGACTGCGCGTATATCAAGTTCGGCGGAAGCGCCATCACCGCGTGGGACGCCGCCCTGGAGCGGCTGCTCGACGCCACCACCGTACTCTTCGCCTGGACGGCCTCCAAGGCGTTCACGCAGTATGGCCTTCGTGTCGGTGCGCTCATCGCGTGCCACCGTGACGCGGAGGAGCGTGTCCAGCTCACCAACGCCTTCAACTACACGTCCCGGGCGACCTGGTCGAACTGCAATCGACTCGGCATCCGGGCCATCTCAGATCTCATTCTCGATCCGTCGTTGCGGTCACGGTCGGACGAGGAGCGCCAGCAGCTCATCGACCTCCTGGAGTCGCGGACGAGCGTCTTCAACAAGGCCGCCCGTGACGTGGGACTCGATTGGCCGCGGTGCGAGGGAGGCTTCTTCGTGTCCGTGTTCACACCGGATCCCGAGGTGACGGCGGCCAGGATGCGTGACGCGGGCGTGTTCGTGATCCCTATCAACGGGGCCGTGAGGGTGGGGCTATGCGCTACGCCCACGAGAGCGTTGCCGCGCCTGGTAGACGCGCTCGCCATGGGCGTCGGGGCGGCCACGGCCCAGGCAGGTTGACCGCGCGCGCTCGCTCGAGCGAGCGCCCGGAACATGACTCCCAGTTGATGCGCGAACGGCCGGAGGAGCATTGAAGCTCCTCCGGCCGTCGTCACTTCCTGCGCGAGGGGACGATGCGCGCCTACCGCATGCCGCGCCGCCCGGCGATCTCGTGTCCGGTACGGATGACCTCGCCCGCCTGCTCCATGGAACCGGACAGCAGCAGTCCGAGATAGCCCTGCTCGATCCGGTTGCCGATGATGTTCGCGTCCGCCGTCATCATGCTCGGCATCCCGCGCTCCGCCGCGAGGTCGCGCACGTTCTGACACGCGGCCTCCGCGCCTTCGCGGTCGCCTCCCATCGCCCGGGTCAGGCTCCCGATACCGCAGGAGAGCATGCTGTAACCGGGTACGGCGGCGATCTCCTCGATGGCCTCGATCGCTCCGACGTCCTCCACCATCAGCATGGCGATGACGGTTCCGTCGGGGTTCGCCGGCGACCAGACGTCGGCACCGGCCTCCTCGAAGAAGCCCACGGCGATCCGGGCCTCTTCGGGACTCCGCACGTGCGGAATCACGACGCCGTCGGCGCCAAAGGACAGGACCTCGGCGACGTGTGCCCGGGTCGCGTCCTCGCCCGCCGCCTCGATCGTCGGGATCCGCACGAGCAGCGTCGGCGGGTTCGGCGTGTCCGCCGCGTCGAGCCCCGACACCAGCGCCTGCACGGCGTCGGCGTCGTAGGACCCCTCGAGGTTGAGGAAGAGGTAGTCGAGTAGGGGGTTCTCGGCGAGCGCCGTCGCGCCGTCCACCGTGTAGAGGGGCGGAAGCCGGTTGCCGTTCTCGTCGGTCGATCCCGGAGCCCGCTCACTCGGAACGAAGATCCCGAAGGCCGGTGTTCCCTCTTCCCAGAGAGCGATCGCGGGCGTTTCGACGGCACCCGAGATGGAGGCCCGGGGGCTCTCCCCGGAGTCTTCGCTCCCCCCACATGCCGCGATACCCGCCAATGTGAGGATCCATGTCGTACGGCGCATGCTCAGTTCTCCCTTCCGGCTGCAGTTCGACCCACGGCGATCGCCTCGGGCTCGGTCACGATGAAGAAGCGAAACCCTTGTTCGATGCGGGTTTCGATGTCCTCGACGCCCGCCGTGATGCCGCACGGGACGTCGAACTCCAGGCAGGCCGCGAGCACGGTTTGGATCGCGTTCTCGACGGCCTCCATGTCGCCCTCATAAGCTCTGCGTAGATCGCCAGGCCCGGGGATAACGACACCGGCGCCCGGAGCGGAAGTGATCTCCCTGGCCCGCTCGACCGCGATCTGGTCCTCCAGGAGGAAGACGCTCGCAACGTCTCCGTCGGGGTTGGCAGGCCACAGACGATCGCCCACGGCTTCGGCGATCAGCGCGGCGTCATCGACGGATTCCACATGCGGATAGACGATCGCGGTGGCGCCCGCCGCCAGTCCCTGGCGAGTCCGCTCGATGGCTGCTTCCCGATCGTCCCGGATGGGCGGAATGCGCAGCGCGGTCGGCGGCGGGCTCTCGGCGGACGCTTCCGCGAGCGCCGCCATGTAACGCTCCATGGCCTCGAGGTCGAACGGCCCCGACTCCAGGGAGTAGAAGACGAAGTCCGCATCCGCGTTCTGGGCCATCAGGCGTCCGCCCTCCGGCGTGTGCTCCCCGGAGAAGATCCCGAAGACCACCTGACCGCTCTCCAGCAGCTCGACGATGCGGTTCGACTCGGCCTCGGCGGTCACGACCGCTTCAGATGTCCCTGTTCCTTCTCCAGACTCCCCGCATGCCGTGAGGGCGAGCGTAAGGAGCGTCGCGGTGAGCACCGGCCGTGTTTGCGTCCCTATCATGTCTTGGTCCATTGGGGTTCACGAAAACGATGAGACATCGATGTAACCTTCGCGGGGCGCCGGCGACAGGCCTTGGCGCGGCGTCACCGTGCGGCGACGAGCGGAGCCGTCCGGCATGGCAGACACGTCGACCCCTGATGTAAGTTCAGGGGCCGGGCCCGGAGTACCCGGGGACGCGACTCTCTCTGCGAGATCAATGATGCTTTGCTGGCGCCGATCCATTCGACTCACGGTCCTCCTGGTGGCGAGCCTGGGCGCCTCGGCATGCGCGACCATGCAGCAGGTGATGGCGCTCAGCGACGTGGACTTCTCTCTGGACCGTGTGGCACGGGTGCGGCTTGCGGGAGTCGACCTCGACGGCAAGCGCTCGTTCTCCGATCTGGGGCTGGCCGACGTGGCTCGGCTCACGGCCGCCGTCGTCGATCGGGATCTCCCGCTCTCGCTCGACGTCCACCTGACCGCGGTCAACCCGGAGGACAACACGGTCGACGCGCGGCTGGTGCGGATGGACTGGACTTTTCTCCTCGAAGGGCGCGAGACGCTGTCCGGCGTCTTCGAGGACGAGATCGTGTTGCCGCCTGGCGAGCCGCGCGACGTGCCGATCCCGGTGTCGTTGAACCTCGTGGAGTTCTTCGACGGCTCCACGCGGGACCTCGTCAATCTCGCATTGGCGCTGTCCGGTCAGGGGGACGAGACCGCGGAGGTCGCGCTTCGTGCCTCACCGGTCGTGCAGACCGTTCTGGGACCGATCCGCTACCCCCACCCGATCACCATGAGCGCGACGGTGGGGCGGGAGTAGCGGGGCGCCGCGATCAGCCTGGGAAGTCGAGGGCCACGTCGAGGGACGGGGCGGAATGGGTGAGCCAGCCGACCGAGATCCAGTTCACGCCGGTCTCCGCGACCGCTCGCGCCGTTTCCAGGGTGATGCTCCCGGAAGCCTCCAGGAGGCATCGGCCGGCCGTCAACCGAACGGCCTCGCGCATGAGCGCGGGCTCCATGTTGTCGAGCATGACGATGTCGGCGCCCGCCTCGATGACCGCCTCGAGGTCGTCCAGCGACTCGATCTCGACTTCCACCCTGAAATCGGGCCCCACGTGCGCGCGTGCCCGGCGGACCGCCTCGGCGGCGGAGCCCACCGCGGCGATGTGGTTGTCCTTGATCAGCACGGCGTCATAGAGGCCCATGCGGTGGTTCGCCCCGCCCCCGTGGACCACCGCGGCCTTCTGGAGCGCCCGCAGGCCGGGCACGGTCTTTCGGGTATCCACGATGGTCGCGTTCGTGCCGGCCACGCGATCCACCAGCGCCCGCGTGGCCGTGGCGACACCGGAGAGCTGTCCGAGCAGGTTGAGCGCCACGCGTTCCGCTGACAGGACGGCCCGCGCACGCCCCGAAACCTCCGCAAGCGCCGCACCGGCCGGTACGCATGCTCCGTCGGTGGCGAGCGGGGTGACGCGGGCCTCGGGATCCATCAGCTGGAACGTCCGGAGCGCCGCGGTCAGGCCGGATACGCATCCCGCTTCCCTGGCGACCAGGCGGGCCGTGGCCGTGGCGTTCTCTGGGATGGTCGCAGCCGAAGTCACGTCTCCTGCGCGCCCGAGGTCTTCAGCGAGGGCCGCGCGAAGGAACGCGTCGAGGTGCTCGACGCGCGGCCCTGGCACGCTCAGATCCGCACCTCGAGCATGCGGTCCACCGCGATGCGGGCGCGCTGGGCGACGTCCGGCGGGACGACGACCTCGTGCTTCATGTCGCGCAGGCTGTCCCGGATGCCCTCCACCGTGATCCGCTTCATGTGCGGGCACAGGTTGCACGGGCGGATGAACTCCGTGCCCGGCGATTCGGCGGCGACGTTGTCACTCATCGAGCATTCGGTGACCATGACGATCTGTCGTGGCTGCTCCGTCCGGACCCAGTCGATCATGCGTGCGGTCGATCCAACGAAATCGGCCTCGGCCAGCACGTCCGGGGGGCATTCGGGGTGCGCGATGATCTGGATGCCGGGATGCATGGCGCGGTATCCGCGGAGCTCTTCGGCCGTGAAGCGTTCGTGGACCTCGCACGAGCCGTTCCAGAGCACGATCTCTACATCGGTCTGGGACGCGACCCACCGTCCCAGATACTGGTCAGGGAGGAAGATCACCTTCGGCACGCCGAGCGACTCCACCACCTGCACCGCGTTCCCCGAGGTGCAGCAGCTGTCGGACTCGGCCTTCACGTCCGCGGAGGTGTTCACATAGGTGACCACCGGCACCCCGGGGTACCGCTCCCGGAGCAGCCGCACGTCGGCGCCGGTAATCCCCTCGGCGAGCGAGCACCCCGCGGCGAGATCGGGAATCAGCACGGTCTTGTGCTCATTGACGATCTTCGCGGTCTCCGCCATGAAATGAACGCCCGCCATGACGATCACGTCGGCATCGGTCCCGCCGGCCATGCGCGCCAGCGCCAGCGAGTCGCCCTTGAGGTCGGCGACCCCATGGAAGATGTCGGGCGTCATGTAGTTGTGCGCCAGGACCACGGCGTTGCGCTGACGCTTGAGCTCCTCTATCTCGATCAATAGAGGCTCGAGCGCGGCGATCTCGACATCGGGCAGGATGCCCGCGAGGCGTTCCGCGGGTCCGATCTGCGTCGATAGTGCGCTCACGGAGACTCCGGGTCTGTTGCTGGACGGGCCGGTTGGGAACGGACACGTAACGAATACACCAGAAACGCCCTTCGGATTCAGGGATACAGACCTCGACCGCGCTGTGCGCCGACGGGCATGACACGCCTGAAGCTAGGCACGAGGCGATTGCGCTACAAGAATGAGAGCGGTTCTCGCAATCGCCCGGATCACGCGCCGCCGTTGGGTCCCGGGCCCGGACGCGTTAGCTTCGAGATTCCTCAACCTTCAGGAAAGGACCACATGAATTTTCGTCTCGTGACGGGGCTGGCGGCCCTGACGGTAACGATCGCGGCTTGTTCGAACGGCGCCGGCTCCTTCGAATCCGCCTCCCTCGAATCCGACGACCAGAAGGCGAGCTACGGCATCGGGCTCAATGTCGGGAGCCAGATCACGGACTCTCGCGACCGCCTGGACCGGGCCGCGTTCATGCGCGGGGTCGAGGACGCCCTCCAGGGCAACGAGCCGGCGGTGCCGCGTGAGGAGATCCAGCCCGCGCTGCAGGCGTTCGCGGAAGAGATCCAGGCCACGGCAGCCGCGGCTCGTGAGGAGATCGCCGTCGAGAACGAAGCGGCGGGTCGGGCGTTCCTCGAGGAGAATGCACAGCGCGAAGAGGTGACCACGACCGAGAGCGGGCTGCAGTACGAGGTTCTGCGTGAGGGCGACGGAGCGGCGCCGACCGCCGCGGACCAGGTTCAGCTCCACTATCGTGGTACGCTCGTCGACGGAACCGAGTTCGACAGCTCCTACGGCGGTGAGCCTGCAGTGTTCGGCGTTGGCGCGGTCATCCCGGGCTTCGCCGAAGCGCTCCAGCTGATGCCGGTGGGCAGCCATTATCGGGTCTGGATCCCGTCCGATCTCGCCTACGGGCCGCAGGGCTCGGGTCCGCTCATCGGCCCGAACTCCGTCCTCGTGTTCGAGATCGAGCTGCTGGATATCGTGCAGTAGAGCCGCTGGCCTCGAGAGAGATAAGGGCCGAATGTCGTTCCTCTCACGTTTCTTCCGCTCGGGTGAGACCAGCGAGGCGTCCGAGCTTGAGAGCCGCCTGAGCGCGCTCGAGCAAGAAGCCGAGCGCGCCCGACCCGGCTACCAGGGCACGCCGTACAACAGGGCCGGTGACCTCGCGCTCCGCGCGGGTCACCGGGCCCGCGCCCTCGAGTACTACGGGCGGGCGATCAACACCTTCCTCGAGGATCAGCAGCGTGAGGCGGCGCGTGGCGTCGCGAACAAGATCATCCGGGTGCATCCCAAGGCCGTTCGGACGCTGTGCACCCTCACCTGGCTCGACCTCGCGTCGCGCCACAAGGCCACGGCACTGCTGCATCTCCGGGACTACGTCGAGGCCGCTTACGAGATCGGCGAAAACGAGCGGGCCGCCAACCAGATCGTGGCCATGGCGCGAATCTGTCCGCAGTTGGAGTTTGTAGACGCGGTCGCGGACGCGCTCGACGGCTTCGGCTTCGACGAGCGGGCCGCGGAAGTCCGCGGATGGGCGAGGGACGGTGGTTCTCCCGATGTGATAAGGGACGGGCCCGAGCTCGCGGAGCGGTGTCTGGAAGCGGCGGTGAATTCGGCGCGTTCCGGTACCGCGTGAGACGAACTACCCACTCGGGGGGCCGACACATGGCTTACTGGCGTAAGCTCACGGGCATGGTATGCGCGGGCGCGATCTTCGCGCTCGGGTGCGCCTCGGCGGAAGACAGGCTCGAGGAGGGTCTGGAACTCCAGGCTCGAGGTCAGTACATGAATGCGGTCTACCGCTACGCCGAGGCCGTCGAGAAGGACGGATCGCTCGCCGAAGCCCGCCAGCGGCTGCTCGCGGCGGCGGACACCGCCCTCGGAATCTCGCTCGCCGAAGCCGACGGACTCGACGCGAGAGACGAGCCGGTCGCGGCCGCGAGGCACTACCAGGATGTCGACCGGATGCTGGCGCGGGTCCGATCCGTGGGCGAGCGGCTGGATCCGCCGGCGGGCTACGAGGATTCGCGGCGCGCCCTCTTCGACCGGGCCATCGAGTGGCGGATGGCGGTCGGAGACGAGGCCGTCCAGGCCGGCCGGTGGGCGGACGCGAGACGTGCGTACATCGACGCCCGCTCGGACTTCGGTCCGTCCCGGGCGCAATCCGAGGCTTCGCTGGACGCCGAGATCGGGCTCCTGCTCGACTGGGCGGCGATCGAGCTGGAGGACGACCGCCCGCGCACCGCGTTCGGACTGGCCGACGAGGCGGTTCGCGTCCGAAGCTCCGCTCCCCGCGACGTGGTGCTCGCCGCGCGTGACCTCCAGGACCAAGCGCTCGAGCGGGGCACGGTCGTCGTGGCGGTGCCGCCCATCATCGCGCGCCCCGGCGTCCGAGACTATCTCGGGCCGGAGTTCGAGATCCGTCTCGACGAGGACCTCGTCCTGGACCACTGGACCCGGCCGCCGCCGTTCGTTCGCATGGCGGATCATGCCGCGATGCGGAGCGAGCTCCGTGGCCTGCAGCGTGGGGTGCCGCAGACGCCTATGCTCGTGGGCCGCGTGCTCCAGCTCGTCGGCGGCGATTACGCCGCGATGGTCGAGCTCGCCGAGATCGAGGTCGTCGAGGAGGACGTGAGCCGAACCGCGCGCCAGGCCACCCTCCTGGATCCCACCGGGCGGCAGCCTCGACCCGTGGAGTTCCATGTCGTGGAAGGGAACATGGCCTACCGGTTGAGCGCCGACGTGGTGCTCGTCGATCACGACGGCCGTGAGGTCACGCGCTTTCGGGCGGAGGGCCGCAGCGGCGGGCCGTTCCGCCGTGGCGACTTCGACGGCAATCACGACCGTTTGCAGCTCTCGGAGGAAGATGCGGTTCTGTTCGATTCGAGCGTGCTGGCGGATCAGACCTCGCGCATCGAGGCGACCCTCATGGAGGAGCTCGCGGTCGCCATCGCGGCGGGAACCTACGACACGGTGCTCGAGCGCATACCCTGAGTGGGTGGGGGATGCGCTGCCGAGCAGTTGGGGCGGGGCGTCTCAGCCCGGCAGTTGGCGCGGGGGCACCGCAGCCTAGCAGGGTGGCGGCGCGTCTAAACGAACAGCTCGGGCTCGTCCGGATCGGGGCGATAGAGCACCGCGGTCCGCCCGATGGTCTGGACGGTCTGGGCGTTCCCCAGAGCGGCGGCGATGGTGTCGGAAATCTCGCGGATCGGTGCCGGCGCGGAATCGAGCGCCTTGACCTTGAGAAGCTCGCGCGTATTGAACGCTTCCCGCACCGACTGGACCAAGGCGTCGGTCACGCCTTCGTTCCCACGATCACCACGGGCTTCATGCGATGCGCCAGCCGGCGGAGCTCCGCGCGCTGCTTCGAAGTGAGTTGTTTCATGCCCCAAGGTCGCCGCTGCGCGCGAGAAGGTCCACCGCCAGCTCCGCGGTCCGCGCTTCCGGTGCGCCGGCCAGAACTGACGCCAGGACGCCGCTCGCGTTCGCCACGGCGAAGCTCACGCCGTTGAGGTTCCGGTCCAACGGGACGCCCGGAATGGGCCGGGCGTAGGGCGATGCCACGAGCACGCGCCTGCCGGCCTCCAGGGTCCGGACAGTGACACGTTCCCGCGGCTGACCGGCATCGACCACGACGCCGACCACGCCCGCGAGCGAGCCCGGCAGCCAGGCCGCGCCCTCGTGCTCCTCCGCCGAGACGAGGATCGCTCCATGTTCGACCGTACGGGCGACGGCGGCCTCGAGCTGCGCCCGTCGGATGCGGTTGGGTGTACCGAGGCTCAGGTTGATGATGCGGGCGCCGCCCGCGGCGGCGAGATCGATCGCGCGGACCAGGGCGGGCACACTCGTGGCGAGGCGGGTGTCGAAGACCTTGATGATGAAGAGTTCGGCGTCGGGAGCCTTCTCGTGGATGGCGGCCGCGACCGCCGTGCCGTGACCGAGCACGTCCAGGTAGTCATCGTGCTCTCTGCCGTGCGCGTCCAACGCCAACCCGCCGACCACCCGCGGGAGGTGCGGATGGGGCACGTTCACGCCGCTGTCGATCACCGCCACCCGCATCGGCGAGGTCATCCGGTGAGCACATCCAGGAATAGATCCCGGAAGGATTTCCCATGCTCCCGAAGCTCTTCGGGCGAGCCGTCCTCCATGATGCGGCCGTCCTTCACGACCACGACGCGCTCACACCGCCGGGCGAGGTCGAAGCGATGCGTGATCACGACCGTCGTCCGGTCCCGCATGAGCCGCTCGTATCCCTGGAGCACGGAAGCTTCCGATGAGGGATCGAGCGCGCCCGTCGCTTCATCCATGACGAGCACTGCGGGGTCGGCGAGGAAGGCCCGGGCCATGGCCAGGCGCTGACGCTCCCCCGCGGAGAGCTCGCGCCCCCGCTCTCCGACCTTGCTGTCCAGCTCATCGGGCATGGCCCGCACGAGATCCCCCAGCCCCGCGGCGTCCAGCGCCGACCACACCTCGCCGTCGGCCGCGTCCGGTCGTCCGTAGAGCACGTTCTCGCGGACGCTCGCATGGAAGATGAACGGATCCTGCTCGACCACGTGGACGAGCCGCCGCACATCCTCGAGCGCGATGTCGCGAAGGTCGACTCTTTCAAGGAGGACCCTGCCTTCCTCCGGATCGATGAAGCGCACGAGGAGGTCCGCGATGGTCGATTTGCCACTCCCGCTCGCGCCGACGACGGCGAGCGTCTGACCCGGCGGGATCTCGAGATCGACCCCGTCGAGCACCTCACCCCCGCGGCCGAATCCGAAGCGGACGCCCTCCAGCCTGAGCGCACCGCGGGCCTCGGCAATGCGCACGCTCCCGGGAGCTTCTTGCACCTCGGGCGGCGTGTCCAGCAGCTCGTGCACGCGCACGAGCGACGCGCGCGCGGTCGCCAGGTTCGAGTAGATCCCCATGAGTCCCTGGATGGGTCCGAGCAGCCTCATCTGGTAGGCCATGAACGCGACGAACGTCCCGAGCGAGGTCGCGCCCTCGATGACGCGGAAGCCTCCGTACAGAAAGACGATGGCGGTCCCGCCCGACAGGAGGAGGCCTGGCAACCCCCCCGCCAGGTACGTGTAGAGACGCATCGAGAGCAGCGAACTCACGAACCCGTCGTTCTCGCGCGTGAAGCGCGCGACGGCCCGCTCCTGGGCGTTCAGCCCGACGATGGTGCGCATACCCTGCAATGTCTCGATCAGGAAGGTGCCGATCCCCGCGCTCCGCTCCCGGAGGACGCGGACCCGGCCCTCGAGCTCCCTCCGGTATCGCACCAGCGCCCAGATCGCGGGGGGGAGGGCCAGGATGCCCACCAGGAAGAGGCGGACGTCCAGCCAGACCAGCATGGCGAGCGTCCCGGCCAGCGCGATCGACTGGCCGAACCACCCGAGCGCCGCTTCTCCGGTCACACGCTGGATCTCTCCAATGTCGCCGTTGATGCGCGAGATGATGTCGCCGAGTGGAGTCCTCGCGAAGAAGCGGGGCGACATCTTCTGAAGATGGCGATAGAGCGCGACCCGCATGTCGAACAGGATATCCGCGGACACGCGGGTGTATCGGAGCCCACTCCATGCCGCCAGTCCGAAGGAGAGCAGCGTGACTCCGACGAAGACGCCCACGATACGCACCAGCATGCCGAAGTCGCCCGCCAGGATCGCGTCGTCGATCATGAGCTTGGACAGATACGGCACGACCAGATTCAGGCCGGTCCCCGCGATCGAAGCGAGCAGGACGGGCACGAGGGCCGGCACGTACGGCCTGACGTACCGGAGGGCTCGACGCAGGTGCGGGTCGCGGAGGCGCATCAGGTCTCTTCGGTCGCGAGGAAGCCGGCCGCGCACGCTGCGGCGAGCGCGGTGATGAGGTCGGGCAGGTCGACCGGCGCTTCCGTCCGATTATACGCGCTCCAGAGGTCGGGGACATCCTCGTGCCGGGGCGCGAGCTCCACGAGCTTACGGAGGTCCACCGAGCGATGGAAGCGGATGGGGCGGGGGTGGGCGTCGCTGACGAGGTGGTCTTCCATCGCGATCCTTCGTCCGGCGAGGGCGGGGGCCGTGACGGTGCGCGTGGTGGGGCCCGCACGCACCTCGAGGCGCGGCGCCGAGCGGAGCGTCTCGTGCGCGCGCCGCACCTCGGCCGGCGGCATCGCGATCTCGGTGGCGACCGGCAGGGGAGAGGGGCCGCCCGCTTTGTCCGCGGCATGATCCGGAGCCCGCGCGGCTTCGAGGCGCCGCGACCAGAACGGATGTCCGTACCGGCTCGCGGCTTCCTCGAAGTAGTCGGCCGAGCGCATGGCGTATTCCAGCGCCACGCTCCGTTCGTGGGCGTCGTGGTACCGCAGCGCCTCGGGGGCAATGCCGGGTGCCTCGGTCGCCGTCGCGATCACGATGCCCGCCATGCGGCCGGACGCGAGCGCCTTCTTCACGCCGGACGACGACAGCGGGTCGATGAAGGCGCCGGAGTCGCCGGCCAGCACCAGCCCCTCGTCTGTATACCGGGCGCTCGTGTAAATGGACGCGGGGCACGCCCAGGCCTCCCCGATCTCGTCGGCAGCGTCCGCGACCGCCCTGATCAGCGGCGCCTTGCGAAGCTGGCTCGCGAGCACGGACGCCGGCGCGCCAGGACCGATGCGCGTATCCCTCGGGTCGATCATGGCGGTCAGGCACCGAACGCCGGGAGCGACCGGGACGGACCACGCCCACCCGTCCTCGAAGCTCTCGATCAGCGTGTGTCCCTCGGTGGCTCCGGTATCGGTCACGCCTCTCGCGCGGGCGACGAGCGCGAGCGTAGTGGTGCGCCGGTCCGTCCGTCGGCCCAGGTGGCGGGCGAAGAATCCGTGTCGCCCCGTGGCGTCCACGACCCATGTCGCCCGGATGTCGATGGGCTGGCCCGCGGGGTCGAGGCAGTGGACCCGCCAGAGGCCGTCCGCGCGATCGGCCGCGCGAGCCGTCGCGCCGGCGATGACAGTCACCCCGGCCGCGCGCACGACCGAGTCCACGGCCGCCTCGAACGTCCCCCGCGTCACGTGGAAGCCGTGCCCCCCCTCCGGGAAGGTTTCGGCGCGCCCCGCGCCTCCGGCCCAGCGGACGGTGTTGCCGTGGTTCCGCGTGAAGTCGGCGGACTCGATCGCCGGGAGCATCCCCAACTCGCCCAGGAGCGCGCGGGCCGAAGGCGGGATCGATTGAGCGAGCGTGGCGCCCGGCGGGTGTTCCGGTCGGACCAGCATGACGGAAGATCCGGCGTCGGCGAGCACCAGGGCGGCCGCCGAGCCGGCCGGACCGCCGCCCAGGACGAGGACGTCGGTGGTCAGGATCTCGTTCAGGCTCCTCGGGCGCACCCGCATCCGGAGCCGCACCCCCCGAACGCCGGTCCGCTCGGGCCGCCGGTGAGCGGCACGGGCGCGCTCAGGATGCGCTCCACGGGGGCGGTGATGGGCGTGTCCCCCGCCGCGATCCCCGCGCGCTCGACGAGCCCGCCCCACGTGTCCACGCGCTCACTCATCCCGTGACGGACTTCGAGGGTTCTTCCGTTCGCCGGACAATGGTACTCGTAGTAGGGCATGTGATCCTGCTCCGGAGACAAGAACGTGATGACGACGGAGTATAGTCCGGATGCATGGCGGGGTTCCAGACTTTCCGGTGTGGTATCCATGCCCGGGCTACTGTGGGATACATGCAACGTTCGGCGGCACTGGTTTCCTGGCCGGCAGGTGGGCGCGATGGCCGTTCTTCCTTTCAAGCCGGGCATGCGCCGGGATGTGGACATGGCTCGTGACTGACTGTGGATTCCGGCACATCGGTTGCAACCCGTCAGGGCCAACGTTCACCCCGAGTATCAAGAGGGACTGGATGAAGCGGCACGCCAAACAGATCGTCTTCTGGACCGCATTCCTGCTGTTCCCAGATGTCCGCCAACGCGCAGATCACGGACCACACGGGGCCGCTGGGCGACACTGAATACCTGACCTACTTGAACGCGGCAGAGCGCGTCGCTTCGACCTGACGCGGTTTTCTCTGGTTGGCAACGATGCGGAAGCTCAATGAGGCTTGAACTCGGTCACCGGTGACCCCCCCTTTAGCCGGTGCTCGGGCGAGCGGAGCGTGCTACGGCGCGCTCCGCTCTTATTTCTTCTCCATACGTTGGATGATCAGGGCGGCGCCCATCTCGCGTTACCGCGGCCAGAGATAGATCAACCCGCGAGTGGCAGCGCGATCTGTAGGGCGTAGAGCCGCCGCGCGTCGAACGAGTCCGGGAGCGCGGGTCGTAATAGGGGACCGAGCGCCGGCACGGACATTTAGAGCGCGAAAGCCCTGGCCACCGCGTCTGCGTACCGCGGCGGCCCGGGGATCGGTCGTTCGGCGCTCAGAAGATGGGGCCGCGGATATATGCGTCCGAGCGGGCCCACGCGGCCAGGAACGCCTCGTGCGCGCGGTCGGCCTCGGCCTCCATCCCCTGCGCCCTGAGCGCCGTCTCGAGTCCGTACAAAGACCAGCCGTTGCTCGGGTGGTGCTCGAGCTCGTCCTCGAAGACGGCGACCGCCTCGGCATGTCGACCGGCCTTGTTCAACGCATCGCCGAGCCACTGGCGAATAGAGAAGTTCAGCGGCTCCGGCTCGTCGTACTGGAGTGTCGCTTCCAGCGCCGCGCCGGCACGCAGCACTTCGATGGCCGCGTCCAGCTCACCGTTCGTGCGCAGGATCTCGCCTTCCAGGATGGCCGCGACCGTTCCGAGGAGCTGCTCAGCGGTGTGTCCGCGGAAGTTCGTCTCCTCGGGCGACTCGTCGATCGCGGCACGGACCCGGTGGAGGTACCAGCGGGCCGTCCCCTCGTCGCCCGTGCGGAGGTGCGCGTAGCCCTTGCCGAAGTCCCAGAGGCCGCGGAAGATCGGATGGTCCGGGGGATCTCGCAGCTCCAGGATCTCGTCGAACCGACCGAACCGGAACAGGGTGAGGACGTGATAGAAGCTCCCACCATCCATGAGCTTCCCGTAATCCTTCCCCGCCTGGATCGCGATCGCGCCCTGTCCGTCGTTCGATGCCGCGAAGAGCAGCATGTGGAGGTTGTGGGAAGGATAGATGGCGAAGCCCTCGCCGTGCTCCGCCTTCAGATCCGAGTGCCATGCCTCGATGTTCGCACGTACGGCGTCGCCCCATCGCCCGACCCGGTTGTAGGTGTGGGAGGGCATGTGCTGGATGTGGCTCGCCCCGGGGATCGCGGATCCGAGGAACTGGGCGCATGCCTCCGCCTTCTCCGGTCTCCCGGTCGGCTCGGTCGCGTGGATGTACAGATGGCACGCGCCGGGATGCTCGATGTCCTGAGCGAGGACGGATTCCAGCAGAGCATGGATCTCCTGGACCTCCGGGTTCTCTACGTCCCAGAGTCCCCGGCGGGGCTGGAGGAGCATCAGCGCCTCACCGGCCAGGAATCCCGCGTCCAGATCCGTGGGAAAGCGCTCGTAGAGCGCACCGGCCGCTTCGGCCCAACGCTCGTCGAGCATGCGACGACGCTCGGGGTTGTGCTCCGCCTCGTAGCGCACCGCCATCGCCTCGATCATCGCGCGCTCGACAGGCGTGGTCTTCCCGTCCATGGTCTCGAGCGCGTTCTGCAGCGCGGCGTACGCTCGGGGCGCGTTGACCGATGTCAGCGGCCCGTTCAGATAAGGTCCCCACGCCCAGGCTTCGCCGAAGTAGCACATCGCGCAGTCCGGGTCCCGATGCCACGCCTCGCGGAACGAGCGCGCGGCGGCCGTGGGATCATATGCGTACAGGAGCTGAATGCCCTGGTCGAAGTAGGCCTGCGCCTCCTCCGATGAGGTCGTCACGGGCCGCGAGAAGGGTCCGAGCCCCCCTCCGTCGTGGTGCAGCGGCATCGGCTCGGAGAACGAATCCGGCATCGAGACCTCGTGCGCGTGGTCCTGGGCCGAGGCAGCGACGGGGAAGACGCAGATGAGCGCTGCGAGAACCGTGGGCGTGTGGCGCGACATGATGTCTCCTTGGGACGACCGACTCGAAGAGCTGCTTCGCCAATGTGCCGATGGGACGGAGCCGCGTCCAGCCGACCGGCGCGCCCCGTCCTCCCCTGGCCGTACGCCGCGCCGCATCCCAGGTTGTCCCGATACGTTCCTGGCTCCCGGAGGGATTGAATGCCGCCGATCGATGGATCGTCGCTGTCGCGACGCGCTTGGTTGACCACCACTTCCGGAGTGATCGCCGCCGGTCTCCTCAAGACCCAGTCGGACGCCTTCCGGCTCGACGCCCAGGAGGTGCCCACGATAGCCGAGGGCGCGGTCGACGGTTCGAACCTACCGGTCCGCATCGTCTCGGAAGTCGGCTCGCGCGCGCCCGGGGAGCAGCCCAAGCGCTTCCTGCGGGCGTCGGACGTGGATCTGTCGAGCTCGTCCCGGAGCCCGCTCCAGGACTTCCACGGCATCATCACCCCCGCCGACCTCCACTTCGAGCGGCACCACGCGGGCGTCCCCGACATCGCACACGAGGATCATGAGCTGCTGATCCACGGGATGGTCGATCGCCCGATGGTCTTCAGGATGGCCGATCTCAAGCGCTACCCGTCGATCTCCCGCATCTACTTCATCGAATGCTCGGGCAACGGCGGTGGCGTTTACAGCCGGGAGCGCATGCCTACCGAAATCTCGGTGCAGCAGATCGACGGCCTGATCAGCACGAGCGAGTGGACCGGCGTTCCGCTGGCCTGGGTGCTGCGCGAAGTCGGTGTCAGGCCGGGAGCGAGCTGGCTCATCGCGGAGGGAAGCGACGGGGCTGCGCTCAACCGAAGCGTTCCGCTCGAGAAGGGGATGGACGATGCGCTCCTGGCGTATGGCCAGAACGGCGAAGCCATCCGGCCGGAGCAGGGCTATCCGCTGCGACTCATGCTGCCGGGCTGGGAAGGCAACACCCAGGTGAAATGGCTGCGCCGCATCGAGGTCACGGACCGGCCGGCCATGACGCGCGAGGAGACGTCCAAGTACACGGATCCGCTCGGCGACGGCACCGCGCGCCAGTTCAGCTTCGTGATGGACGCCAAGTCGGTCATCACGTTCCCGTCCTATCCGTATGTGCTGCCGGACCGAGGATGGTGGGAGATCAAAGGCCTCGCCTGGACGGGACGCGGCAGCATCACCCGGGTGGAAGTCAGCACGGACGGCGGGCGGCGATGGGTCGATGCGGAGCTCCAGCAACCCGTTCTGCCGATGGCCACGGTCCGGTTCCGGCATCTCTGGAACTGGGACGGACGAGACGCGGTCATCCTGAGTCGCGCAACGGACGAGACCGGTTACGTACAGCCCACCGTGCACCAACTCTGGGAGGCGCGCGGCGAGCGTACGTCGTATCACCAGAACCACCAACGAGCCTGGCGGGTCGCCTCGGACGGTGGCGTCACGTTCGGCCTCGGAGAGCTCGTATGATGCGCGCCGAGCCCGGGACAGCGGGTGCGGAGCGACTGAAGGGTTGCCGGAGGTTGCTGATTCTCGCGGGCCTCGCCGCGCTCGGGTGCGGAGACGGGACTGGCGCGAGCATCGCGTCGAGCGACGCGCCGGCCACGGACGGGCTTGGCTACGCGCTTCCCGCGGCCGCCCCGGACCACTTCGACTTCGGCACGCCCGCTTCGGCAGACCGCGTCGCGCTCTGGGACATCACCGTGATGCCCGACGGCGAGGGACTCCCGCCGGGGACCGGCACGGTGGCCGAAGGTGAGCAGGTCTACATGGTGCAGTGCATCGCCTGCCACGGCCCGACAGGGACCGAAGGACCCTACGACCGGCTCGTCGGGACGGATCCTTGGGAGCAGTGGCCGGTGAACCGGGCGATCGGCAACTACTGGCCGTACGCGACCACGCTCTACGATTACATCCGCAGAGCGATGCCGCAACTCACGCCCGGCAGCCTGACCGCCGACCAGACCTACGCGGTCATCGCGTACCTGCTCCACCTGAACGGGATCGTGGAGGAGGACGCCGAGATGAACGCCACGACGCTCTCCCAGGTGCGGATGCCCGCGCGCGACAAATTCGTGGTGGACAACCGGGGGGGCGGGCCGAGGATCAACTAGCGGCCGGAGTCGGAAGTCCGCTCACAGAAGCCAGTGGACTTCGTAGGGTGTCGTCGGCTGACTTGGTTCGGAGGACGAGCGGAGTCGCCCACCACCGCCCAGAGCCTTGCCGCGCTGCGATGGCGGACGACCGCCGACGGCCCCGCACACCCGGGACGGCCGCCCCGACTTCACGCCACGGCCGGCCCGTTCCGCGGCTGGCGCTCACGGCCGGAAACGCAGCACGAACCGCATCGTGTTCTCCTTCGTGCTGGATTGACCGCGTATAGCGTGGTCAACTCAGTTGCTCACCGCCCTTGCGGGCGACCCGGGAAGATGAAACGTGATAGGGCATAGGTGCGAGCGTTGAGGCCGTCTTCGTTCTTGGTGCG
>Ga0326597_10002891_pt1 | contig 25345 bp, 28 predicted proteins | sample RVTome_12_FD_203789 | JGI IMG/M metagenome (GOLD analysis project Ga0326597, IMG submission 203789) | Soil microbial communities from uranium-contaminated site in the Upper Colorado River Basin, Wyoming, United States - RVT100D185 | ecosystem: Environmental > Terrestrial > Soil > Contaminated >... | reverse complement strand
TGCGGTGGATCGCGGCCCACTCCTTGGTCACCATGCCCGTGGTGAGCCAGAGCCAGAAGCGGAAGAAATGCGATACCAGAGGGTGCAGGTCAAGGGCGCGATGCGCCTGGTGACGGTGCAGGAAGATGGTCACCGAGGCGATGGTGACGTGCGTAAGCCCGAGCGCTACGAGAACGTAGCCCCACCAGGGCAGGTCCAGCAATCCGTTGAAAATCATCAGTTCTTTCTAGTAGTTATCTGTGAAAGGCCGGTCGATTCTACGCGATTAGACTGCCCGCGCAACCGAGGATTCCCAGATTCCGGCCCGATATTTGGCCGTCGTCCCTAAGCTCCGGTTACGCAAGGAAAAAAACGTCTCAGCGGCCCTCGAAAGCGGCGGCAAAGAAACCATCGCAGCCGTGTCGGTGTGGCCACAGGCGCAGCCGCGACTCGCAATCGATCGAAATGCGCTGCGCGGCAAGCATTTCCCTGCACGACAGGGGGGCAAATTCGGCGTGCGCTGCTGCGAACGCGTCGGCGATCGCCTCGTTCTCTTCCGGCAGGATGCTGCAGGTCGCATACACGAGGCGGCCCCCGGGCTTCAGCAGGCGTGCGGCCGCCTGCAGGATAGCAGCCTGCTTGGCGGCCAGCTCGGCGATCGCCTGCGCGCCGTGCCGCCACTTCAGGTCCGGATTGCGCCGCAGCGTGCCGAAGCCGCTGCACGGCGCGTCCACGAGTACGCGGTCGAGCTTTCCGGCGAGACGCTTGGCGCGGGCGTCGCCCTCGCCCGAGAGCACGAGCGGGTGCACGTTCGTCACCCCCGCGCGCGCCGCCCGCGGCGCGAGCTCGGCGAGGCGGCGGGCCGAGACGTCCATGGCGTAGATGCGCCCGGTGCCGCGCATCAGCATGGCGAGCGCGAGCGTCTTGCCGCCCGCGCCGGCGCAGTAGTCGGCGATCATCTCGCCGCGCCGCGGCGCAAGCAGGTACGCCAGCATCTGGCTGCCTTCATCCTGCACCTCGATCGCGCCCTGCTGGAACAGCGGGTGGCGATTGATCGCCGGCTTGCCGGCAAGGCGTATGCCCGCCGGAGAATGGGGCGTCGGTTGGGCCTCGACGCCGCTGGAGCGCAGCTGCGCGAGCGCCTCGTCCCGCCCGAGCTTCGCGAGGTTGACGCGCAGGTCGAGCGGCGCCGGGTTGAGCAGGCCCTGCGCGATGCGCATGGCCTCGTCCTCTCCGTGCAGTGCGGCGAGCCGTTCCCACAGCCAGTCGGGCAAGTCGGCGCGCACGGCGGCCGGAAAAATATCGCTCCTGGCGGCACGCACGCGCGCGACCAGCGCCTGCTCGTCCGCGCGCACCACGTCCTGCAGCGCGCGGCCCGAAAGTCCGCGCACCCGCACCAGCGCGGCGATCGCCAGGTCGCGCGGCGCCGCCGACTGCGCTGCGGCCTCGAGCGAGCGGCGCCGGCGCAGCACCGCGTACACCGTTTCGGCGACGAAAGCGCGATCCTGCTGGCCGAGATTGCGATGCGCGCGAAAATAGCGCGACACCGCGGCGTCCGCGGGCCCGGCGCTGTCGAGGAGTTCGGCGAGCAGCGCCTCGGCCCGGCCGAGTTGGGCGCGGTAGATCACCGGGGCGGGGCGAAGCGCGTCGCGACCTGATCGACGCGGGTACCGTCCTTGTACACGACCAGTACGCGCAGCGGCAAATACGAGCGCTCCGCGTCGAGCCAGATCTGCGTGGTGCGGCCGTCGTCGTCGCGCTTCACCAGGCGCAGCGCGTCGAACTCGCCCGCGGGCACCGTCACGCGCTCGCGGCCCGCGACTTCGAACACGTAATGCGCTACTCCCTTGCCGTCGGCGACGTGGTATTCGAGCGGCCCGGCGCCCGGCGGGTGGAACGCGGGCGCAAACAGAAAGCTCAGGCGGTCCTGCGCATGCGGCGGCAGCGGCCGTGCCTGCGGGCCGTCGCGGAACTGCTGCGTGAGGGTGCCCTCGTCCCAGGCGAAGCGTGCGCGCGCCGTGTCGCGGCGCGGGCGCTGGTCCTCGTATTCGAGCGGGCGCAGGCCGGCTGCCGTCACCTTCCCGCGGCTCGTGCGCTGCACTTCCCCGAGCAGCGACAGCAGGCCACTGCCTTCCCAGGTCTCGCGCAGCCGGTAGGTATGCCCGTCGTGCTCCAGCACGTGTGTCACCGTGGCGAGCAGGCCACCGTTGTGCAGGACGTCGTAGCTGATCTCGATGCGCGCCGGCGGCGACGCCTGCACCGCCGCCGCGACGCTAAGCGCGATCGCTGGCAACCAGTTGCGCATGGTCTCCCTTGACGCGCACCTTGCCGTCTTCGACGATCAGCAGGCCGTCGAGAAACCAGCGCAGGGCGCGCGGATAGATCAGGTGCTCCTGGGCCAGCACGCGCGCCGCGAGCGTTTGCGCGGTGTCGCCCGGCAGCACGGGCACCGAGGCCTGGGCGATGATCGGCCCGTGATCCAGCTCCGCAGTGACGAAGTGCACGGTGCAGCCGTGGCGCTTCGCGCCCGCGGCGAGCGCGCGCGCGTGCGTATCGAGCCCGGGGAGCGCCGGCAGCAGCGACGGGTGGATGTTCACCAGCCGCCCGGCGTAGCGCGCGACGAAGCCCGGCGTCAGCACGCGCATGAATCCGGCCAGCGCCACCAGGCGCGGCGCGTGACGGTCGATCTCCTCCGCCAGCGCGGCCTCGAAGGCTTCGCGCGTGGCAAAGCGCCGGTGCTCGACCACTGCCGTGGCGACGCTGCGGCGCTCGGCGATGGCGAGACCGCCGGCGCCCGGCCGGTTGCTGATGGCCGCGGACACGGGGATGCCCGCGTCGAGAATGGCCTGCAGGTTGCTGCCGCGACCGGAAATGAGGACGACGACCGACATGAGGCGCGCAGTTTAATACAGACGCTCAGCGCGATAGCCATCTTCCTCGAGCAGCGCGAGCACGCCGCGCTCGCCGTACAGGTGCAGCGCGCCGACGGCGACGAACGCACGCCCGCGGCGCAGCTCGCGCTGCATACGAAACGCCATCACCACGCTGCGGTCGAGCACCACGCGCTTCATCAGCTCCGCATGGTGCGGGGCAATCTCGGGATGGCGGCGCGCGTAGTCCTGCTGCGCGTCCCACAGGCCCTGCAGATCACGCGCCAGGTACGCGTGCAACGTGCGCTCGGCGAGCCGGTCGAGCTCGTCGCGGTGCTCGAGATAGTGCCGCAGCAACGCCACCTGCGCGCCGAGCGACATCTCATCGAACGTGAACACCTGCTCTTCGACGTTCTCGATCTGCGACACCGGCAGGCGCCGCGCCCGCGCCAGCGCGAAGAGCTGCGCCTCGGGTGGCACTGCCCCAGCGGGCTGGCGCGAGATGCGCAGGTTGAGCAGCACGCCCCAGGGCTTGAGCTTGCCCACGAAGTCGCGCGGCAGCCCGATCGGCCGCATCGCCTCCACGGCGCGTTCGAAATGCTCGTCACCGATGTCCTGCGCCAGCGTGCGCCCGTCGAAATACAGCGCCGCCTCGAGAAAGCGCTCGCGGCCGTACTGGTCGGCGAGATATTCGAGCATCAGCGAGCGCGCCTGCCGAAACGCGTCCTGCACCGGGGCCGGCAGCGGCTCCAGGCGCGGGTCGCCGGTGTGCAGGGTGCCGAAGACGTGGCTCGGTTCGACACCCGCCCTCTCCACGCGCCACAGCAACCCGTGCGCGTACCTGGCTGCGCCCGCTGCCGGCAACGGCAGGGCGCAGGCCACGCCGGCGACGAGGAGCGTGCGCCGCCTCATCCCGTGCCGGGCCGCGTCATGGCCTCGGGCCGTACCCAGCGCTCGAAGTCCTCCGCACTCACGTATCCCAGCGCCAGGGCCGCGTCCCGCAGCGTGCTGCCTTCGCGGTGCGCCTTCTTCGCGATCTCCGCCGCGCGGTCGTAGCCGATGTGCGGCGCGAGCGCGGTGACGAGCATCAGCGAGCGCTCGACCAGCTCGCCGATACGCGCCTCGTTGGCCTGGATGCCGCGCGCGCAGTGCTCCTCGAACGACGCGCAGCCGTCGGCGAGCAGCCGCACGCTCTGCAGGAAGTTGTGGATCAGCATCGGCTTGTAGACGTTGAGCTCGAACTGCCCGGAAGCGCCGCCGATGCCCATGGCCACGTCGTTGGCGAGTACCTGCACGCACAGCATGGTGAGCGCCTCGGCCTGCGTGGGATTCACCTTGCCCGGCATGATCGAGCTGCCGGGCTCGTTCTCCGGCAGGGAAATCTCGCCCAGCCCGGAGCGCGGGCCCGAGGCAAGCCAGCGCAGGTCGTTGGCGATCTTGTGCAGGGCCGCGGCGAGCGTCTTCAGCGCGCCGTGCGCGAAGACCAGCGGCTCGTGGCCCGCGAGCGCGGCGAATTTGTTGGGCGCAGCCTCGAACTTGAGCCCGGTGGCCTGCGACAGGTCTTGCGACATGCGCGCGCCGAACTCCACATGCGTGTTGAGTCCCGTGCCCACCGCGGTGCCGCCGATCGCCAGCTCGCACAGCCCGGGCAGCGTCAGCTCGATGGCGGCCTCGGACTGCGCCAGCTGCTCGACGTAGCCCGAGAACTCCTGTCCCAGCGTGAGCGGCGTCGCGTCCTGCAGGTGGGTGCGGCCGATCTTGACGATGCCGGCGAAGGCCTCGGACTTGGCGGCAAGCGTCGCCTCCAGCCGCTCGAGCCGCGGCAGCAGGTCGTGCTCGACGGCGCGCGCCGCGGCGATGTGCATCGCCGTGGGAAACGCGTCGTTCGAGGACTGGCCGAGGTTGACGTGGTCGTTGGGGTGCACGAGGCGCCGCGGCCCGCGCTCGCCGCCGAGCAGCTCCGAAGCGCGATTGGCGAGCACCTCGTTCACGTTCATGTTGCTCTGCGTGCCCGACCCCGTCTGCCAGACGACCAGCGGGAACTCCTCGTCGTGGCGGCCGGCGAGCACCTCGTCGGTGGCGCGCTCCACGGCATCGGCGATCTTCGGCTCGAGCAGGCCGAGCGCGCGGTTGACGCGGGCCGCCGAGCGCTTCACCTGTGCCAGCGCGTGAATCACGGCGAGCGGCATGCGCTCGCCCGAAATACGGAACAGGCGGCGGCTTCTCTCGGTCTGCGCTCCCCAGAGCCGGTCCGCCGGCACCTCGATCGTGCCGAAGGAGTCCTTCTCCAGGCGCGTGGCCGCCATAGGCCTCTATCCTACGACGGCGCCTGCCCGCTCTGCGCGTCGCGCTCGGCGATCTCCAGGTGCACCTTGGCCATGTCGAGCGCCTTGGCCTGCGCGATCACCTGCTCGAGCGCTGACGCGGGCAGCGCTCCCGCCTGCTGGAACAGCACCACCTTCTCGCGGAACACCATGAGCGTCGGGATGGAGCGGATATTGAAGGCGCCCGCCAGCTCCTGCTCCTGGTCGGTGTCGATCTTGCCGAACACCACGTCGGCGTGGCTTTCGGCGGCCTGCTCGTAGATCGGCGCGAAGCCGCGGCAGGGGCCGCACCACGGCGCCCAGAAATCGACGATCACCATCGGGCTTTCGGTGATCACTTTCTCGAAGTTGTCCTTGGTCAATTCGACCGTCGCCATGCGCGTCCCCGCCAAAAAAACGCGCAGTGTACTCTAGGCGCCATGGCGGAATACGTCGGCCGCTTCGCCCCCTCGCCCACGGGACCGCTGCACTTCGGCTCGCTGGTCGCCGCGCTGGCAAGCTACCTGGAGGCGCGTGCGGCAAAAGGCAAGTGGCTGCTGCGCATGGAGGATCTCGACAAGGCCCGAGTGCAGCCCGGCGCCGCCGACGACATCCTGCGCGCGCTCGAGCGGCTCGGCTTCGAATGGCACGCGCCGGTGCTCGTGCAAAGCGCACGCCTAGCGCGTTACCGCGCCGCCCTGGACGAGCTGACGCGGCGCGGCCTCGCCTACCCGTGCAGCTGCACACGAAAGGAGCTCGAGGACTCCGCGCTTGCCATCGACGGCGCGCGCATCTACCCCGGCACCTGCCGGCACGGCCTCGCCCCCGGCAAGGCCGCGCGCGCGCTGCGGCTGCGCACGCACGGCGCACCCATCGGCTTCGCCGATGCCGTCCAGGGCTGGATCGAGCAGCGCGTCGAACAGGAGGCGGGCGACTTCGTGCTGCTGCGCGCCGACGGCATCATTGCCTACCAGCTCGCGGTCGTGGTCGACGACATGGACCAGGGGGTGACGGATGTGGTGCGCGGCGCTGACCTCCTGGATTCCACCGCGCGCCAGATCCACCTGCAGCGCCTGCTCGGCGCGCGCACGCCGCGCTACGCGCACGTGCCGGTGGCGCTGAACGCGGCGGGCGAGAAGCTCTCCAAGCAGACCGGCGCGCGGCCGCTCGACCTCTCGGATCCGCAGGCGGAACTGGCGCGGGCGCGCCGGTTCCTGGGCCAGGGCGCGGCAGGCTGGGATCCGGCGCGCGTGCCGCGCGTGCGCGCTGCTATCTGCGCGCCGGAATGACGACCGAGGCGAGCGACGCGAGCACCAGCGCGAGCGCACCGAACTCGAGCCAGCCGGGGCGCTCGCCGAGAAACAGCATGCCCGAGAACACGCCGACCACCGGCGTCATCAGCATGCTGAGCGAGAAGGTGGTCACCGATACCGAGGTGGCGAGCTTGATCCAGGCCCAGTGCGCCCAAGCGAAGGACAGCAGCACGTTGTAGGCCACGGCGAGCGCCGGCCACAGGCTGACCTCCTGCAGTCCGCCGAAGTCGTCTAACAGTAGCGCGCCGACGTAGATCGGCACCCCGCCGACCAGCATCATCCACGCGGTGAGCGGCGCCACGGGTGCGTGCACGGGAAATTTCTTCTGCAGCAGCGTGCCGATCGCCCAGGTGCAGGCCGCGCCGAGCACCAGCAGCGCGCCCAGCGGCGCGCCCCTGAGGCTGGTGAATTCCTGTACCAGCAGCAGCGCCATGCCGGCCATGCCGAGCGCGAGCCCAGCGAGCTTGCGCGCGCTCATGCGCTCGCCGAGGAACCAGACGGAAAGCGGGATCGCCCAGGCGGGCATGGTGTAGGCGAGGATCGCAGCCCGTCCCGAAGGAATGAGGCGCAGCCCGAATACCACGAGCACGTTCCAGCAGGTAATGGTGAAGAACGCGATCAGCGCCAGGCGCCGCCACTGGCTGCGCGGTATGGCCAGGGGCTGGCCGCTGGCTCCGAGGACAGCGAACAGCACGCCTGAACCGGCAGCGAGACAGAAGGTACGAAAGGTGAACGGCGCCACTTCCGAGATCGCCACCTTCATCGCCGTCCAGTTGAAGCCCCAGACCAGCGTGATGCCCAGGAGCACCCACCACAGATGCCGCGGCAGGTGCTCGGAGGCCGGCGTCGCGCTCATGCCCGGCTCACGAGCCACACGGCAAGCATGGCGAGCGCCATGCCGGCCGCGGCGAACGCCGTGTAGGTTTCGCCGAACAGGGGCCAGGCGACCAGCGCGGTGCACGGCGGCACGAGGTACATGAGGCTCGCCACCTTGGTGGCGGCGCCGTGGCGGATGAGCCAGAACAGCAGGAACACGGCGCCCAGCGAAAGCGCGAACACCAGCCACACCAGTGCGATCAGCAGCTCCGCGCCCCAGGTTACCTCGCGCGTCTCTGCAAACAGCGCGTAAGGCGCGAGTACGACGAAGGCGGCGCCGAACTGGATCGCCGCGCCGGTGCGCAGGTCGACGCGCGCGCAATAGCGCTTCTGCCACACCGCGCCCAGGCTGATGCTGACCAGCGCCAGGACCGACAGCGCGATCGCCGCGAGCCCGACCCCCTCGAGCACCCACTTCTCGCGCACCACGAGCGCCACACCGGCGATGCCGAGCGCGAGGCCGAGCCACTGGCGCGCGTTGGTACGCTCGCCGAGCAGCCAGCCCGAGAGCACGGCGGCAAGAATCGGCTGCAGGGCGGTGATGAGCGCGGAGGCGCCCGCCGGCATGCCCTTGTGCAGCGACAGGAAAACGCCGCCGAGGTACCCGCCCTGGATCAACGCCCCGGCGAATGCCATGTGCAGGAACTCCGCGGCCGACGCGGGCCATGGCGCGCGCATCAGAACGCACAGGGGCAACAGCATCGCCAGCACCAGCGCAAAGCGAATCACCAGAAACGTAGCCGGCTCCGCGTAAGGAAGTCCTAACTTCGCCCCGATGAAACCCGTACTCCAGAGCACCACAAAGAGCCCCGGGAATACCCACGCGACGCGCTGGACGGGATCCGGGGCTGTGCTCATGAGCGGATTGTCCACGGTGCCGGAAAAGCGCGTCGCGCCGTTTCGCCCGCTTTGCGCGAGCCGTTTGAAACGCGCAGGAGCTCTGTTTGCATGCAATTCCGCGGCGCCTCAATGACTTATGCTGCGATGCAAAAAACGTTTGACTTTCAACGGAGAATCCTTATACTGGCAATTGTTGCGCTGCACCAATTAGCGCCGACCCAAGCCCTAACCGACTTTTTACAGGAGTACCACCATGTACGTGACCCCCGAGCAGATCCAAGCGGCCGGCAAGGCCAATGTGGAAACGATGCTGTCCCTCGCTGCGACGCAATTCGCCGCGATCGAGAAGCTCGCGACCCTGAACGCCAACGCCGTGAAAACCGCGTTTGAAGACAGCCTCAGCAACACCCGCGCCCTCTTTGGCGCCAAGGACGTGCAGGAGTTCGTGACCCTGCAGAACACGCTGGCGACGCCCACGATCGAGAAGGCCATCGCCTACTCGAAGAGCGTATACGAAGTCGCCACCGAGACCAACGCCGAGCTGTCGAAGATGGCAGAGCAGCGCGTCGCCGAGTGGAACGAGAACTTCAGCGCCATCCTCGACAAGGCGGTGAAGAACGCCCCCGCCGGTTCCGATGTCGCGGTCGCCGCGGTCAAATCGATGATCGCCGCCGCCAACTCCGCCTACGACAACATGACGAAGGTCGCCAAGCAGGCCACCGAGATTGCGGAAGCCAACGTCAACGCCGCGTCCGAGACCGTGAAAGGCCTCACCAAGGCAAAAAAGACCGCCTAAGCGCCAAACCGGGCCGCACGCCGGCCCGATCTAGCGCCAAGCGCAAGTCGAAGAAGAAGTAAATGAAAAGCCCGCCGCCCGGCGGGCTTTTCATTTGTGATGGAGAATACGAACGGAACCACGCCCATGCTTTCGGTCGTCGTCAACTTTTTCAACAATCGCCGCGAGGCGCGCAATACGCTGCATTCGCTCACAGCGGGCTACCAGCGCGGCATCGACGGGCTGGACTACGAGGTAATCGCGGTCGACAACGGTTCAGGCGAGCCGCTGTCGGGAGCCGAGGTGCGCGCGCATGGGCCGAAATTCCGCTATCGCTACGTGAACAACGCATCCGTGTCTCCGGCGGCGGCGATCAATGCGGCCTGCCGCGAAGCTGCCGGCGAGCGCCTTCTGATCATGATCGACGGCGCGCACATCCTCTCGCCGCGCATCCTGCAGCTTTCAAGCCTGGCGTTTGCGTCGATACCGTCACCGTTCATCGCCACCGTGCTGTTTCATATCGGCCCCAAGCACCAGTACGACTCCGTGCTCGAGGGGTACAACCAGCAGGTCGAGGACGGCGTACTCGCTTCGTGCGGTTGGAGGGAGAACGGCTACCGGCTCTATTCGGCGAGCTCGGCTTTCGCCGATGCCAGCGAGGGCTGGTTCGGCATGCTGATCGAGAGCGGCTGCTTCGGACTGCGCAAGTCCGATTTCTTCGCGCTGGGGGGCTACGACGAGCGCTTCCAATCCCCTGGCGGCGGGCTCGTCAATCTGGACTTCTTCCGCCGCGCTCTGCTGCGTCCCGAATTGCAGTACGTGGTCCTGCTCGGCGAGGGGACGTTCCACCAGTTCCACGGCGGCGTCGCCACCAATCAGCCGCGCGATCGCCAGCCCTGGGTGCGCTTCCACGAGGAGTACATGGGTATTCGCCACGCGCCCTTCCAGCTGGTGCCTCGCGAGCCGTTGTTTATCGGCTCGATCCCGGCCGAGGCGCGGCATATCGCCAAGTACTCTGCGACCCGGGGAATCGAGCTCTGGGAGAAGGGGGGCGCCTAGGCGATCGCAGTACGCACCGCGTCTTCCACCTTGTCGAGGAAGACGAACTGCAGTTTTTCGCGGGCCTCGGCGGGCACGTCCTCGAGGTCCTTTTCGTTTCTCCGCGGCAGCATCACGGTCGAGATGCCCGCGCGCAGCGCCGCCAGCGTCTTTTCCTTCACGCCGCCGATGGGCAGCACGAGGCCGCGCAGCGAGATCTCGCCCGTCATGGCGACGTCGGGCCGCACCGGCTTGCCCTGCAGAAGCGAGGTCAGCGCCACGAACATTGCCACTCCCGCGCTCGGGCCGTCCTTCGGCGTGGCGCCCGCGGGCACGTGCACGTGGATGTCGATCTTGTCCAGCGCGTCGCCACTCCAGGTCTTGGCCAGCGTAAGCGCCGCCTGCGCGGACTCCTTCATCACATCGCCCAGCTGCCCAGTGAGGATCAGCTTGCCCGAGCCGGGCACCTTGGAGGCTTCGATGAACAGGATGTCTCCGCCCACGGGCGTCCAGGCAAGGCCCGTCGCCACGCCTGGGAGCGAGGTGCGCAGCGCCACTTCGTTCTCGAACTTACGGGCACCGAGGATCGTCGGCACATCGCCCGCGTCCACGGCGACCACCGGCGCGCCGCCCTCGGCGATTTGCATCGCGGCATGGCGCAATACTGCGCCGATCTCGCGCTCGAGGTTGCGCACGCCCGCTTCCCGCGTGTAGCCAGAAATGATCTCGCGGATCGCCGCGTCCGTGACCGACGTCTGCGCAGACTGCAGACCGTTCGCCTCAAGCTGCTTCTCCACCAGGTACTTGCGCGCTATCTGCAGCTTTTCCTCTTCCGTGTAGCCGGGAAGCTGGATCACCTCCATGCGGTCGCGCAGCGGCCCCGGAATCGTGTCGAGCACGTTCGCCGTGGCGATGAACATGACGCGCGACAGGTCGAAGTCCACGCCCAGATAGTTGTCGCGGAATTTTGCGTTCTGCTCCGGGTCGAGCACCTCGAGCAGCGCCGAGGACGGGTCGCCGTGGAAGCCGCCCATGCCGAGCTTGTCGATCTCGTCGAGCATCAGCACGCCCGAGCGCGACTCGGCGCGTTTCAGCGCCTGCAGCACGTTGCCCGGCAGCGCGCCGATGTAGGTGCGCCGGTGACCGCGAATTTCCGCCTCGTCGTGCAGCCCGCCTAGCGCCACGCGCTGGAGCTTGCGCCCCGTGGCGCGGGCGATCGACTGGCCGAGCGAGGTCTTGCCCACGCCCGGCGGCCCCACGAAGCACAGGATCGGACTCTTGCCCTCGGGGTTGAGCTTGCGCACGGCCAGGTACTCGAGGATGCGGCGCTTCACCTTTTCCAGACCGTAGTGGTCCTCGTTGAGAATGTTCCGCGCCACGGCGATGTCGATGGGCCTGTGCGCCTCGGCCTTCCAGGGCAGCTCCACCATCAGCTCGAGCCAGGTACGCAGCATCGAGGCCTCGCCCGAGCCTTCGCCCATGCGCGCCAAGCGCTTGAACTCCTTCTTCGCATACTTGAGCGTGTCCTCGGGCATGCCTGCGGCCTCGAGCGACTTCGCGAGCTCTTCGAGCTCCGCGGCGGTGTCTTCGCCCTCGCCCAGCTCCTTCTGGATCTGGCGCATCTGCTCGCGCAGCACGTGCTCGCGCTGGCGCTCGTCGAACTCCTTCTTGGTCTTGTCGCCGATCTCCTTCGACAGGCGCAGCACGCTCACGCGCTCGGCGAGATGCGCGAGCACGAGGTCCAGCCGCTGCCGCAGATCGAAAGCTTCGAGCACCGCCTGCTTTTCCTCGTTCTCGATATCGAGCAGGTTCGCCACCATGTCGGCAAGCTGCGCGGCGGAGTCGATCGCCTGCACCGCTCCCGCCAGCTCGTCGGGAACGTTCGGCAGCAGCTTGATCGCCTCGACGGCCTGCGCCTTGAGCTGCAGAAACCGCGCCTCGATCTCTTCGCCGCCCTCGGTCGCCTCGGGCACCCACACCACGCACCCGACCAGAAACGGCCAGCCCTCGAGAAACTCGGTGACGCGGAAGCGGGTCTGCCCCCGCACCGCCAGGTGATGCACGCCTTCGGCGGCGGGCACATAGCGCACGATCTCGCCGGCCGTGCCGACCCAGTGCAGGTCGCCGGCGCCGACCCGATTCGTTTTCGGGTCGCGCTGCAGCAGGAAGCCCAGCTTGCGGCCTTGGCGCGCGGCCTCCTGCACGGCGGCGACGGACGAGCCACGGCCGACCGCGAGCGGCGTGATGATGCCGGGGAACAGCACCGCGCTTCGCAGCGGAACGAGGATCAGCGCGTCCTCGGGAATGGGCCGCACGGCGAGTGACGTGCCGCTGCCGGCACGCTCGCGCGGCTGCACGCCGGCCGTCGCGTCGTCGCCGCTGTCCAGGGTTTCCTGCCGTTTCCTGCGCCAGAAGTCCATGATCTCTCCTGCGGGGTGGCGCACGGATGTGCGTACCGAGGCCATAGGTGCGGTCGAAACGGGCGGAATCAAGCCGCCCAAAGCCACAGAACTTCTAGGGAATTGGGGTCGCCTGTTTGACTATCCGCGCACCCGGGTTAGCATCGGCGCAACTCCCTGAAGGACCTATGTTGCAGGAACGCCTGCGCGCCCTGAAGCGCGACACGCTTTGCGGCATGCGCCGCGGCATCGAAAAAGAGTCGTTGCGCACGCGGCCCGACGGCGCGCTCGCGCTCACGCCGCACGCCGCCGCGCTCGGCTCGGCGCTCGCGCACCCGCACATCACGACCGACTTCAGCGAGTCGCAACTCGAGCTCATTACCGGCACCCACCTCACGGTGGAAGCTTGCCTAGACGAGTTGACGCGCATTCATCAGTTCGTGTACCGCGCCATTGGCGAAGAGCTGCTGTGGGCAGGCAGCATGCCCTGTGGCCTGCCCGCGGAGCACGAGATCCCGATCGGCCGCTACGGCAGCTCCAACGTCGGACGCGCCAAGACCGTGTACCGCAACGGCCTTTCCTGGCGCTACGGCCGGCGCATGCAGACCATCTCGGGCATCCATTACAACTGGTCGCTGCCCGGGCTGGGCAACGCCGAGTACTTCGCGCTGATCCGCAATTTCCGCCGCCACGGCTGGTTGCTGCTGTATCTGTTCGGTGCCTCCCCCGCCGTGTGCGCGAGCTTCGTCGACGGCCGCCCGCACCCGCTGCAAGAGCTGCGCCCGGGAACACTGTATCTGCCGCATGCCACGTCGCTGCGCATGGGACGCCTCGGCTACCAGAGCGACGCGCAATCGTCGCTGGCGGTCCTGTGCAATGATCTCGAGACCTACGGCGCCACGCTCGAGCGCGGCTTAACCCAGGTCTATCCGCCATACGAGAAGATCGGCATCCGCGAGCCGGGCGTGCTGGGCGACGGCCCCGACAACTACCGCCAGCTTTCCACCACGCTGCTGCAGATCGAGAACGAGTTCTACGGCAAGATCCGCCCAAAGCGCCCGATCCGGCAGGGCGAGCGTCCGCTGCACGCGCTGCGTGAGCGCGGCGTGGAGTATGTCGAGGTGCGTCTCATGGACCTCGATCCCTACGCGGCGATCGGCATCACGGCGCCGGTGATGCGCTTTCTGGACGTGTTCCTCCTGCACTGCCTGCTCTCCGAGAGCCCGCCGGACACGGTGGACGAGGTGGCCTGCGTGGCGCGCAACCAGGAATGTGTGGCGGCGCGGGGCCGCGAGCCGGGCCTGCGGATCGGCTGCGGGCCGCAGGACATCGGCCTGCAGGAGTGGGGCGCGCGGCTGCTCGCCGAATGCGCGCCCGTGGCCGAGGCGCTGGACACGGCGCTTGGCGGGCAACTGTACCGCGAAGCGCACGCAGCGCAGATCACCGCGATCCGCGACGCGGCACGCACGCCCTCGGCGCGCCTGCTCGTGGACATGCACGGCTACGGCGACTCGTACCGCGACTTCGTCCTCGCGCAATCGCGCCGTCACCGCGACGCGCTCATGGCGCTGCCTTTTCCGGCCGCGGAAGAAGAGCGTTTCGCGCAACTGGCGGCGGCGTCGATTGCCGAGCAGAAGGCCATCGAAGCCGCCGACACCCTGGCGTTCGAGGAGTACCGAAGGAAGTACCTGGCCGTGGAGCGGCTGGGCGTGAGGGGCGGGCCAGCGGCCCACCCTACCACCGAGGAGACATGATGCCGACCACCACCGCAAGCGGGCTCGTCTACGAGGAGAAAGTCGTCGGTACCGGCGACACGGCGCAATCCGGGCAGGGCGTTTCCGTCCATTCCACCGGCTGGCTGCTCTACGGCGGCGAGCGTGGCAGGAAGTTCGACTCCAGCAAGGACCGCGGCGAGGCCTTTGGCTTCGCCCTCGGCGCCGGCCAGGTGATCAAGGGCTGGGACGAGGGCGTGCAGGGCATGAAGGTCGGCGGCACGCGCGTGCTCACCATCCCGCCGGCGCTCGCCTACGGCGCGCGCGGCGCGGGGGGCGTGATTCCGCCAAACGCGACACTGATTTTCGAGGTCGAACTGCTGGCGATCGAGAAATAGTGCCGGCAGGCACGGCTCGCGCTGCGCTAGAATCCTGGGCGTAGGGGGCAACTCTAAGCTGTTGAAAGGAGTGCCCTATGGCGGATTCTCCGTTCTGGATGATCTGGCCTGGCAACGCGGCGCTTTCGGCGCTGCTGTGGTTCGTGATCGCGATGCCGTTCCTCTATGCGGCACGCGCTCCCGTGCATGGCCTGCTGCGCTCTCTCGGTGCGCTCGCCGGCGGCCCGTTGCGCCTCGCGGCGCGTTCCCTGCTCGCCACCGCGCGCGAGTTGCGGGAGCGCAACCGCGCGGTGCTGCTCGCGCAGGGGCGCGAGGAGTCCGAGGAAAGAATCGCGCGCGAGTTCGAGCGCGTAGCGGCGCTGGTGAAGCGCGACCTCGAGGGCTATCCGGCTCTGCAGCGGCGGCTGCTCGACGAGATCACGCGCGTCGAGGAAGACTACCGCAAGTGCGGCGAGGTGCCGCCGCCGCCCCCAGAGTGGGTCGAGGCGGTCGCCGCGGTCGCGAAGATCAAGCCCAACGGCAACGAGCTGGTGCAGCACTTGCTCGAGGAGATCAACGTCTCCATCAAGGCGATCCACGACAAGGCGCTCGCCGAGTACCGCCGCTCCTATCAGGCACGCCACAGGATCCTCGATGGCTTCATGCCGTTCTGGCGCTCCCTCGACAAGACGCTGGCGCAGGCTGACCGCAAGATGACGAGCCTCGCCGACCGCGCTGCGGCCATCGACGCCCAGATGGAACGCTACGAGGCCGTCGTGAAGAAAACCGACAAGGCGGAGCACGCGCTCACCGTGTCGGCGGCGACGCAGTTCTTCATCGCTACGCTGGTGCTCGCCGTCGCTGCGGGCGGCGCCCTGATCAACTTCAAGCTCATCGCGCTGCCGATGTCGGAGATGGTGGGCGCGGGGGACTACCTCACCGCGTCGCTGCGCACCTCCGAGGTCGCCGCCCTGGTCATCATTTTCGTCGAGGCCACGATGGGGCTGTTTCTCATGGAGACGCTGCGCATCACGCACCTCTTTCCACGCATCCACAGCCTCCCCGAGAACATGCGTAAGCGCATGTTGTGGGCCTCGTTCACGCTGCTGCTCATCCTGGCGGGGATCGAGGCGGCGCTCGCGCTGATGCGCGACATGCTGATCGCCGACAAGCAGGCGCTGCTGCAGTCGCTGGCCGCGACGCAGGCCCATGCGGCGGACGGCTGGCTGACGGGCATCCCGACGGCGGGGCAGATGCTGCTCGGCTTCATCCTGCCGTTCGCCCTCGCCTTCGTCGCCATCCCGCTCGAATCGTTCATCAATTCGGCGCGCACCGTTGGCGGCGCGGCGCTCGTCCTCCTGGCGCGGGCGGCTGGCGTGATGCTGCGCGTCGCGGGCAACTTCTTCCGCCAGCTCTCCAAGGTGCTCATCACGCTCTACGATATCGTCATCGTGCTGCCGCTTTTGGTGGAGCGCCTGGCGAAGAACGCCCACCCGCCAGCGGTACGCGGCGGGCGCGCGGACCTGAAAGTGGGAGAGCGGCCATGAGGCGGCGCTCGTTTCTCCTGTCGGTCCCGCTTCTGGGCCTGGCGCAGGCCCTGGGGTGCACGGACCCACGCAGCCACTCGCACGCCGTGTACCTGCTCGTGGACACCTCCGGCACCTACGCCCAGGAGGTCGACAAGGCGCAGGTCATCGTGAACTACCTGCTGGGGTCCCTGCAGCCGGGCGATTCGCTCGCAGTGGCCCGGGTGCGCAGCCGCAGCTTCAGCGAGAAGGACATCATCGCCAAGGCGACCTTCGACCAGCGGCCCTCGCAGGCCAACGCGCAAAAGCGCCTGTTCAAGGACCGCATCGAGGCCTTCACCAGCACGGCGCGCGGCAGCGTGAAAACCGACATCACCGGCGGGCTGATCCAGGGCGCCCTGTTTCTGAACGAGACGGGGGCGGGGAAGAAGACGATTCTCATCTTCTCCGACATGCAGGAGGAGCTGGACAAGTCCACCATCCGCAATTTCCCGATCGACCTGAAGGACATCCGCGTCGTGGCGGTGAACGTGGTAAAGCTGAACACCGACAACATCGATCCGCGACGCTACCTGGGACGGCTGGAGGATTGGCAAAAGCGCGTGGAGGCCGCCGGGGCGCGCGAATGGCGGGTGATCAACGACCTGGAGCACCTGGATGCGCTGTTGAAAAGCTGACTTGGCGAGCGTAGCATGGCTGTGCCGTGTTCACCCAATGGAGGTGCGCCATGTGCTGGGAATACGACGTCGAGTACCACCTGCGCCGCGCCGAGGAAGCGCGCCGCGCAATGCAGGAAGCGCAAGAGAAGCTCAAGCAGGCCAAGCAGCCGGCGGCGCCGGCGCAGCCCGGGACCCTGCCTCCGGGCGCCAAGGAGCCGGTTCCCGCCTAAGCCTCGCCGGCGAGGCCGCGGCAACGAGAAGCCCCGCGCCCGCGGGGTTTTTCATTTCCAGCGGGTCGGTCGCAGCCTTCCCGGCAGATAGAGCGGGTGGGCTGGCTCGCCGCCAGCATTGAGGCGCAGCACGTGCAACGCCATGCCGGCCTGGTGCAGCACGCGCGTCACGCGCGCGGCGCGATCGAGGTGTGCGCCGTGGTTGCCCCAGGCACAGACCACGAGTTGCGCTCTTCTGGCAGCGCTCAGAATCGCGGCATCGTTGCCCGCGCCCACCGGATCCGCCGCGGCGCGCATTTCGCCCGGATCGGTCGCGCGCCACGCGAAGACGTTCGTCACCAGCAGCGTACCGTAGCCCCAGCGTCGGGCGTAGTCCTGCGCGCGGGCGCAGGTTGGGTCGAGCGCCGCCTCGTCGGCGGTGCTCGGGTTGAGCATGAGGAAGTTGGCCACCGGCCCCGCCTCGTCCCAGCGGCGCCAGAGCAGCGTGCGCCAGCGCCGGCAGGCGGAGAACTTCGCCCCCGACGCGTTCATGCGGCGGCGCGCACGCGCAGCACGCGCGCGTGCCAGCCGGCTGCGCCCGCCGCGAGACCGCAGCCGGCGGCAATGGCGAAGGCGAGCATGTAGCTCCCGGTGCGATCGAACAGGAATCCCGCCAGCCACGGCCCCAGCGCGCTGCCCACCGCCGCTCCCATCAGGCCGACGCCGACAATCGTGCCGAAGTGCGGCCCGCCGAAGCGGTCGCTCACCATCGCCGGCGTGAGCGAGGCGGTGGCCGAGTAGCCGACGCCGAGCAGCACTGCGTAGCCGTAGATCGCCCAGGCCGCCGGCGCGCCGGCGAGTGCGACCAGCGCCGCGACCGCGCCCAGCATGATGGCGATGCCCGCGACATAGACGAACTCGCGCTCGACGCGGTCGGAGAGCCAGCCGCCGCCGGTCTTGCCGACGATGCTGGAGATCCCGACCACGCCGACCACAGAGGCCGCGACCAGCGCGGACACGCCCTGGTCGACGAGGTAGGCCACCTGGTGCACGTGCAGCGTCTGCGAGCAGACATTGCCGAAGAAGAACGCCGCCAGCATCAGCCAGAAGGGCGTGCCGCGCATCGCCTGCGCGAGCGTGACGGCGGGCAGGGACCTCCGCGTAACTGCGGCGGGCTCCGGCGCGGGCCGGCGCACCGGCGAGCGCAGATGCAGGAACAGCGACGACGGCACGATCCACAGCACGCAGATGGCCGCCAGCACGCGAAATGCCGTGCGCCAGCCATAGGCGTCGATGAGCAGCTGCGTAAGCGGCACCACCAGCAGCATGCCGACGCCGACGCCGGAGCTGACGATGCCCAGCGCGAGGCCGAGCCTGTCCTGAAAGTCGCGCTGCACCTGCACCAGCGCCGGAACCCAGCCCGCTGCCGCCACGGCGATCGCGGTGAGTACGCCGAAGCCCAGGTACAGATGCCACGGGGAGGAAATGTAGCTGTCGGCCCAGAGCGCAACGCCGAGGGCGACGCCGCCCGCCGCCATCAGCCGCATCGGGCGCAGGCGGTCGCACAGCGCGCCGATGGCGGGATTGACCGCGCCGTGCACGAGCGTGAACACCGAGAACGCGCCGGCGAGCACCGAGCGGCTCCAGCCGAACTCGTGCAGCAGCGCGACCAGCACGACGCTGTAGGCGTACCACACGCCGTAGGCGAGCGCGAGCGTGAGGGCGATGACGCCCAGGCTCAGGGCGCGGCGCGGCTGCGGCAAGGCGCGTTCAGCGATTGCTCAGGCCACGCCCTCGACGAGGCGCATATCGCGCTCCGCGGCGTTGCCGAGGGCGTCGAGCGCCCTCCTGTAGGCCGGCCCTTCGTAGGCGGCGCGCGCCTTCTCGACGCTGTCGAACTCGACGACCACTGTGCGCTGGTTCATGCCCAGCTCGTAGGTCTTGGTCGGCACGCCGCGCACCAGGAACCTGCCGCCCTCGGCCTGGACCGCGGGGCCGGCGAGCTTCGCGTACGCCTCGAGGGCTTTGGGGTCGCTGAGCGAACGGTAGGTGACAACCATGTAGGCCTTGGCCATCGCGATCTCCTCTGGCAGTGGGGTGAGGCCGCCATTTTCACACGGCGCGCAGGCACCGCCTCGCAGTTTCGCCCGCATCGTTGCTATAGTCGGAGCATTCCGATCCCGAGGAGAGCTGCGTGAGCACCGTCCCCAATCACGCCCTGCGCCAGCTGCGCGCGGGCAAGCTGGCGATCGGCCTCGGCCTGCGCCAGGCGCGCACGGTCGACATCGGGCAGATCCTGAAGACCGCGGGCTTCGACTGGATGTTCATCGACTGCGAGCACAACTCGATGGGCACCGACACCGCCACGCAGATCGCCTCCGCTGCACTCGCCATCGGCATTACGCCGGTGGTGCGCGTCGCGGGCAAGGAACACTGGCTGGCCTCGCGCATGCTCGACAACGGCGCGCAGGGAGTCGTGGTACCCCACGTCGACATGGAGCTGGAAGCGAAGCGCATCGCCGACCATTGCCGCTTCCCGCCGCTCGGGCACCGCTCGATGGGCGGCGGCCTGCAGCAGCTCGGCTTCGCCGCCATGCCCGTGGGCGAGGCCGCACGCATCGTCAACGAAGAAACGCTCGTCGTCGTCATGCTCGAATCGCCCAGGGGGATCGAGAACTGCGAGGCGATCGCCGCGGTGCCGGGCATCGACGCGCTCCTCATCGGCACCAACGACCTGTGCTTCGAGATGGGCATCCCGGGGAAATTCGACGACCCGCGCGTGGCGCAGGCCTACAGGAAAGTGATCGCCGCCTGCAGGAAGCACGGCAAGTTCGCCGGCATGGGCGGCATGTACACGAAGGAGCTGCTCGAGCGCCACATCGCCATGGGCGTGCAGCTGATCCTCGCCGGGTCGGATTTTTCGCTCCTGCAGCAGGCGGCGAAGGCGCGCGCCGACCTGGTGCGCGGCTTCGAAGGCAGGGCATGACCCCGCGCATCGCGACCGTCACCGTCCGCGACAGCCCGATGGAGGTGTTCCTGTTCGCGCCCGCGGGCGCGGGCCCGCACCCCGGCATCGTCCTCTGCCAGCACATTCCCGTCGGGCACACCGGCCTGGAGAACGACGTCGTCACGCTCAAGACCGCCGAGCGCTACTGCGAGAACGGCTATTTCGTCGCCGTGCCCTTCATCTTCCACTGGTGGCCGAAGAGCGCCGACATCGAGCTGAAGCGCGCCGCGTTCCGCGACGACTGGACGCGGCTCGACCTGGACGCCACCCACGATCTGCTTGCCGCGCAGCCGGGCGTCGACAAGGCGCGCGTCGGCATCGCCGGCCACTGCTGGGGCGGGCGCGTGTCCTGGCTAGGTGCTTGCACCAACCCGCGCTACAAGGCGGCGGCGATCTTCTACGGCGGGCGCGTGAAGCTCGTCATGGGCGAAGGCAATCCGCCGGCGATCGACCTCACGCCCGCCATCCGCTGCCCGGTCATCGGCTTCTTCGGCAACGAGGACACCAATCCGACGCCCGCGGACGTCGACGACTACGAGGCCGCGCTCGCCCGCGCGGGGGTCGAGCACGTGTTTCACCGCTATAACGGCGCCGGCCACGCCTTCCAGTCGTTCAACAACCCCGAGCGCTACCGCGAGGAGGCGAGCGAGGATGCGTGGCGGAAGGTGCTGGCGTTCTTCGCGGACAAGCTGGCCCGGAAGTAGGTTAGACCGGCGCAAAAGAAAGGCCCCGCTCGTGGCGGGGCCTGTGGCCCGAGTCTACGGGCAGCGCCTATTGAGCGCCCTGCTTGCGCGAAATCTCGCGCTTGGACCGCTTGCCGGGGGCGCGCTATCCCGACGGTCGCCGGGAATCACGCTGCTGCGGCCGGTGTCTCCGGCTGCCCTCGCTGGTCCGCCTCCAACTTACTACCGTGGCGCCCGGCGTCAATGGCAGTAGCGCGTTCGTTTGATCCAGGTCATCCAAATTCTGGAGCGCGCCGGTGCCGTCGATCACGAGGCCGTTCTTGACGAGGAGGTCGCAAGCCATCGGAGGCCTCACCCGGCGCTCTTGGGTTTAGTCCACGTCTCCGACCACGCCAGGCAGCAGCTCGTCGCCGGCCTGCCGAAGCGCTCCTGCGCGAAGACGCTCGCGCTGGCCGCTTTGCCGTTGACGCAGAGCTGGGCGCTGCGCGCGGGAAGGAACGTACTGTAGACCCCGAGGGGGCGATTCATGGCTCCGGGAGGCAGGGTGAGCACGAACGGCGGCATCAGGTCCCACCAGCTGAGAACGATCTCGTCGTCGCGCGAGAAGATGCGCTCCTCGACGGTGCTGAGCGCATTGCCGCTGCGCTCGAATCGCGCATCGATGACGGGCAGCTTGTCGTCGGCGAATTCCTTGTAGAGCAGGATCTCGATCAGGCGCTGCAGGTGGCGCGCCACAGCGGCGTTGTCGGCGTACAGGCGCGGGCCCTTGCCGGTGAGCGTGCCTTCGATGAACAGCGCATGCCCCTGCCCGGCCGGCGACCACAGCACGCGCCAATGGCTGACGCGCTCGGCAAGCGTCTTGCCGCCGTCGTTCGAGAGGCGGATGAAGGAATTCTCCCCGGTCATCACCGGGTCGTGCGGGTCGACCATCTGCAGCTCGGCCATGGGCTCCTCCCTGTTAGCGGGCTCCGATTATGCGGCGCGCCCGGCTGCGCCTGCCATAGAATCGGGCCCATGGCCCTGACGTTTCGCAAGCTGCATCCGCGCTTTGCGGCCGAGGCCAGCCCGGTCGATCTGCGCGGCGCCTCGGACCGCGGCACGCTCGACGAGATCCGCGCCGCGATGGACGAGTACGCGGTGCTCGTGTTCCGCGACCAGTCGTTCGAGGGCGGCGAGCAGCTGGCGTTCGCCAAGCGCTTCGACGGCGCGCTGCACGCCAGGACCGGCGCCGCGGTCCTCGGGAAGAACCGCCTCGGCGACGAAGCGCTCACCGACATCTCGAACCTCGACGAGGGCGGCAATCTCATGCGCGCCGGCGACCGGCGCCGCGCCTACGCGCTCGGCAACCGCCTGTGGCACACCGACGCGTCGTTCGAGGATCCGCCGGGCCGCTACTCGATGCTGCTCGCGAAAGTCGTGCCCCCGATCCCGGCCGACACCGAGTTTGCCGACCTGCGCGCGGCCTATGACGCGCTCGATGACGGCATGCGGCGCACGCTCGAGGGGCTGCGCGCGCACCACTCGATCGCCTACTCGCGCATGGCGCTCGGCTTCCAGTTCTCGGAAGAGGAGCAACGCAAGCTCCCCGGCGCCGTGCACCCGGTGGTGCGCACCAATCCGCGCACCGGGCGCCGCTCGCTCTATCTCGCCTCGCACGCCTCGCGCATCATCGACTGGCCGGTGCCCGAGGGGCGGCTCCTGCTGCGCGAGCTCATGGAGCACGCGACGCAGCCACGGTTCGTCTACCGGCACGCCTGGCGCGTGGGCGACTTCGTGATCTGGGACAACCTGGCGACGATGCACCGCGGCCGGCGGTTCGACGACACGCGGCATCGGCGCGAGCTGCGCCGCGTCACGACGCTCGACATCGCTTAGCGCTTCAGCAGCGCGAACAGGCCTGCGCCCTCGAGCAGCCTGACGCGCTTTTCCTCGACGAGCTTGCGGGCCTGCTCGGTCAGCTCTCCCGCCACGACATACACGCACTCCCCCGCGCCGCGCTTCTCGCCCGCCGCCGCCAGCTCCCGCAGCGGCTCCACGCCGGTACGCGCCGCCTTCCAGCGCCGCGCGCACACCAGCGACACGCGGCCGTCCTTCTCCAGCTCCAAGTCCGCGACGCCGTGCGCGCGCCTGACGGTGTAGCCCTGCCGCCCGAAGCCGGCTTCCAGGCCGCAAGCAAACTCCTCCCAGCTCAGGGCGCGCAGCTTCTCCAGCGCGGCATCGAGCCGCGCGCCGCGCGGCTGGCGCAGCTCCTTCCAAGCCACGACCCCCGCGATGACGATGAAGGGCAGCGTGGCGAACAGCGCGAAGCCTTCGGGCAGGATGAGCCGCGTCAGCGCGAACACGCCGAGCGCGACCATCGCGCTCACCCACCAGCGCGCGCGCATCAGCATCGCGAAGAGGGAGTTCTGCGGCAGCTTCACGGATGGTGCACCGGCTCGACGTAGTACACCGGCGTGGCGAGGCCTTCGTAGCGCGCCTTCAGCTGCAGCGCGAGGTAGAGCGAATAGTGCCGCGCCTGCATCAGGTTGCCGCCCATGAACCACAGCCCGGGCTGCTGCGTCGGCTTCCACATGTTCCGCAGTTCCCCTTCCCATGGCCCCGGATCGTATCTCGTGTCCGAGCCCAGGCCCCAGCACTTGCCCACGCGCGCCGCCACCTCCGGCGAGATCAGCTCGGCAGCCCACTGGTTCATGGAGCCGTAGCCGGTGGCGAGCACGACAAGGTCGGCCGTCAGCACCGAGCCGTCGGAAAGCAGCACGGTCTGCTCGGCGAGACGCTCGATGTGCGCCGGGCTCTTCAGCCGGATGCGCCCGTCGATCACCATCTGCGAGGCGCCGACGTCGATGGTGTAGCCGGCGCCGCGGCGCAGGTACGTAGAGTGAACCCCCGAGCCGTCCTCGCCGAAGTCGAACAGGAATCCGGCTTTTTGCAGGCCTTCATAAAGCGCGGCATCGCGCGCGCGGATCGTGTCGTAGATCGGCTTGTGGAACGACGGCAGCAGCCGGAACGGCACGGACGCGACCGTCAGATCGGCGATCTCGGTGGTAATGCCGCGTTCCAGCGCGTCCTCCGAGTACAGCTTTCCCCAGGCGTGCTCCATCAGCGCGTCGGAGCTCGCCACCACGCTCGAGGAGCGTTGCACCATGGTCACTTCCTGCGCGCCATGCTCGACCAAGTCGGCGGCGATGTCGTGCGCGGAGTTGTTGGCGCCGAGGACCACGCAGCATTTGCCGCGCCAGGCTTCGCCGCCGTCGAAGCGGCTCGAGTGCACGATCGTGCCGGCGAACGCGTCGGCCCCGGGTATCTCGGGAATGCTGGGAAACCCGGACATGCCGGTGGCGAGCACCAGGTGTTTTGGCCGCAGCTCGAGCGCGCGCCCGCTGCGCTCCACCTGCACCCGCCACTCGGCCGCCGCCTCGTCGTAGGACGCCTTCAGGCACCGGGTGGAGGTCCAGCAATTGAGCTCCATCACGCGCGCGTACATCTCCAGCCAGTCGCCCATCTTATCCTTGGGCGAGAACACGGGCCAGTGGTCGGGAAACGGCAGGTACGGCATGTGGTCGTACCAGACCGGGTCGTGCAGGCAGAGCGACTTGTAGCGCTTGCGCCACGAATCCCCCGCGCGCTCGTTCTGCTCGACGATGAGCGCAGGCACCTCCAGGCGCTTCAGCCGCGCGGCGAGGGCCAGCCCGCCCTGCCCGCCGCCGACGATGAGCACATAAGGCTGGCATGCGAACCCGAGCTCGGCGGCTTCCGTGCGCCGGCGCTCGAGCCAGGAGTGCCGCCCGGGCACCACGCCGTGCTCGAGGCCGCGCGCGCGCCGGGGCCCGGCCGGCTCCTCGAAGCCTTTCAGCTCCTGCAGCGTGGTGAGGATCGTCCAGCACCTGCCGTCGCGCAGCCGCAGATGCCCGGTGCCGCGCCCGGGCGCGGTCTCGAACGCGAACCACCCTTCGACAACGCCGTCGTTGTTCTCAGCCGGCTCGGCGAGGGCGATGAAATCACCGGGCGCCACCACGCCGAGCGTCGCCGAGAGCATGGCCCGGATCTCGCCGCGTCCCTCGAAGGTCTTGATCGTCCAGGTGAAGGCGACGAGGTCGCGCCAGTAGCATTGCTCGTCAAAGAGCTTCGCCGCGCCGTCGATGTCGCTGCGCTCGAGGCACGTCGAAAATTTCTCCAGCCACTTCGAAATCGGGTTGGGCATGGGGTGCGGGCGCATTCTCGCGCACAATGCGGCGTCGCTCTGGGCCGTTTGTCCTGTCGGAACGCGGTGTTGCGAAAGCGAACTACTTCCTGCGCTTCAGCAGCCCTCCCAGGCCGGCCAGCGGCTTGTGCGTCGCCGCAGCCCGCGGCGGCTCGCCGCCGCCGCCCGCGCGCGCGTCCTCGACGCGCGCGTGCTCGTTTTCATGGCAGTAGACGCACAGCAGCTCCCAGTTCGAGCCGTCGGGCGGGTTGTGGTCGTGATTGCCGTCCTTGTGATGGACCGTCAGCTCGCGCAGGCGCGAGGCGGGAAACTCGCGCGCGCAGCGCGTGCAGATCCACGGCAGGATCTTGAGCGCCTGCTCGCGGTAAGGGGACAATGACGGCTTCACGCGGCGCCTATCATGCCTACAGCGCAGAAATCACTCAACTTCCGCACCCGCGGCCGCGGCACCACCGAGATCACCGCCGAGGTGGCGCAGGCGGTGCGCGAAGCCGGGATCCGGACCGGCGTGTGCAACGTGTTCCTGCAGCACACGAGCGCCTCGCTCATCCTGTGCGAGAACGCGGCGCCCGCGGTGC